>Ga0302325_10014537_pt1 | contig 16753 bp, 17 predicted proteins | sample Palsa_T0_2_FD_201948 | JGI IMG/M metagenome (GOLD analysis project Ga0302325, IMG submission 201948) | Peat permafrost microbial communities from Stordalen Mire near Abisko, Sweden - Palsa_T0_2 | ecosystem: Environmental > Terrestrial > Soil > Palsa > Peat permafrost | place: Sweden: Abisko... | reverse complement strand
CTTCATCTGTTCCACGCCCATTTGGTCGGCGTCGCACTTCGGCAAACGCTCGCCGATGGCTTTCGCCAAGCCGCGCGCGCTGTTCACCAGGCTCGTCCGTACCTCGATCAGCGCGGCCCGCGCGCGTATCTCCAGCAAGTGAAGCTGCGCTTGTTCGCTGCGGTGCCGGACGGGCCGGAGCAGTGCCGGGTCCACCCGCGCCAGGCGCGCCGGCACGCGTGCATCCAGCCGATCGTCCTTACGGCTGCTCTCGCTGATCAGTTTCACTTGCCGTGCATTCGCCACAATCACTTCGTGCCCTAACTGGCTCAGCAACCGGCTCACCCACGGTGAATGGGTCCCGACTTCCATGGCGGTCCGGCAGCGCGGCTGGGCGCCGAACAGTTCGAGCATCCCTTTCTTGCTCGTGGGCACGCTGCCTTCCTTGCTCACTTCGCCGTCGCCGTTCAGCACGCAATAACGGCTTGTTTTATCTCCCAGGTCAATGCCAATCGTGAGCGGCCCTGGCGCCTCCTTTGCCCCCTTCTGCACTTTCTTTCCTGGGCTCTCGTCCACACTCTTGTTCGCGCTGCGCTGGTTCGGCTTCGTTACCCTCTGCACAACGGTGTTATTCTTCTTCATATACCGGTCCTTTCTTGCACCCTTCGAGTGCGTTTATTGGAAAGCTTAGCGCTCTCCCCTGAGAGGACCGGCCTTCTCATCCCATCTCGGTTGGCGACGGTGCGAAATTGGAGGTTTTTCATCAACGTGGGTGGGCCGCAGGTCCATGGGCACTCCCTTCGCAACGCGCCGCAGGTCAGTTGCCAAGGTTGCGGGTATCGTGGCGGTTTACCGAACCGACTTTGCTCGCTTGGCCTTATTTCTGGTTACCACGCTCTCAGAAAACAAGGTCGCTTCAGCGAACTTTTCGGCCTTCGATACGAGTGGCCGTGGACGGGTCGTTCCGATTTTCGCGCCAAGTGGGATGGTTGAAGTGGATGACGCAATCGCCGTTATAGGAGATAACGGCGTCGTTAAAGGTCAGCGTTCCGATCCGGCGCCAGTTTTGAAAGGTACGTCGCTGGCGCAACTGCGTGCCCGTGGTAACTCCTTCGTCGGTCACTTCGATTAAAAAAGTGAGAGTGCGCTTGGGCGCGGGGTCGCCCTTATCGAAAATCTGCGCCATGATCTCATCGCGGAAATCGAGGAGATCCCCTTCGATGCGCGGCTGATTTGGGGCTACGATCAGACGCATGAAGGCAGGCGCGCGCGTTGGTTGATCGGGCGGCTTGCCGAGTTCGGCGATTGGATAGAGTTGACGAATGCTCGGTTGACGATCGGCTTTGGCAAAGACAGCGCCGGTCACGAGCAGGATGGGAAATCCGCCGCCTCTGCGCGACACAGTTGTGTCGGGGGCATTGCGTAGTTCCGCGTCGTTGATAAAGTCGGTGCGCGCGCCGCCGATGTCCTGTTGAGTAATAAAATTGGCCGTGCGCAGAGGCGCCGCGTGGGCCGGGTCGGTGGTGGGAAAGAGCTTACCCACCATCGCGAGCGAGCGGTTGTACCCACGGCGGGTTTCGGCGCAACAGGTCGAGTAACGAGCGACCAAGAGCGCCGCGCTGTCTTTCGCAAAGTAACCGGAGTACTCGGTTGGCTCGGTGATGCGCCATTGGCCGGTCAGACAGACGCCGTTGGGATGCAGAATACGACGAAAGCCCTTGCCGTCGATTCCCCAGCGCAGATCGGCGCTGGAATCGACGGTGCGTTGGCTGGCTTTGAGGAATAAGTACGGCCGCCCGAGCGGAAGGATGCCGCGCAAGACACTGCCGAGAGTGACCGGGCAGACAGGCAGCGCCTTTTCGTCTTCCGCGCCCCAGAATCGCTGATAAGGATTGGCGAAGATGGCTTCCCGAACCTCCGAAAAGCGCGAGCCACTATAGGCGCGATCTTCCGCAGTCGTCTGCTCAGCTCCAAACTCCTCCATTGCATTCACACCGGTCCTGCTATCGTTCTTAGTTTGCACAGTCATAAGAGTCGGATTAGTTTTGCTTTACTTCTATTCTTATTCGATCCGGCAGGATTTCCACCTCGCGGTACTGGGAATTAGCCTGTTCCTCAAAACTTACGAGCATGGCGACTCCGTTGCTCGGTTCAGTGCCAGCGGGCGCAAATACGGTCTTTTCAAGGACCAGGATTGCCGGATTCACACCCTGCGGCTCCTTCTTTTTTATCACCACTTGGTAGCCTTGCGTGGGAAAGGCGAAGCGTCCGTCGACGTTCAACTTATCGCAGTGAAGAGTGGCAGACCAAACTCCGCTGTTATTTGCAGCTTGCATATGGGCCTCCTTTCGACTAAATAGTGAGTCGGCGCACTTCGCCGTTGCAGAATAGGGCCGAAATATCAGCGTCCTCCTCGACAGACCCAAGTTCGGGACTCTCATTCCCAAATTCGGGCAGATTTTCTCGAAGATGTTCGTCGAGCCGGACTATGTGAGGCTTCGCTGCGTGGCGAGTGGATTGCTACGTAAGCTTGCGGCGAGGTGTCTTCATGCTGAAAGACCTGCGTTACGCGTTGAGAATGCTGCGAAAGAATCCGGGATTTGCGGCGGTTGCCATTTGTTCGCTGGCGATTGGAATTGGCGCCACCTCGGCCATTTATAGCTTCGCGGATATGCTGTTGCTGCGTCCGCTGCCTGTGCTCGAACCGAGCCGGGTGGTCACCATCAACGCTGTCAGTTCGGCGATGTTCAAATCGTCCAGTTCGATCTCTTATCCCGATTATGTGGACCTGCGCGATCGCAATCGCACCTTCGACGGGCTAGTCGCAACCTCTTATTCTTCCTTTGGATTCGCGTCCGACCGGGACGCGCTGCCGCGCATGAAATTCGGCATGTTCGTTTCCGGCAATTTCTTTCAGGTGATGGGGGTGACGCCGCAAATCGGCCGTGCTTTTCGGACTGAAGAAGATCAAACTCCTGGCAGGGAAGCGGTGGTCGTGCTGAGTCACGATCTGTGGGCGTCCGAGTTCGCAGAGAGCCCTTCCATCGTTGGCCGGAGAATGTGGTTGAACGGAGCTGAGTTCACGGTTGTGGGCGTTGCCCCGAAGACATTTCCGGGCATGGGCGCGGTGAAGCCGGCTTTATACGTTCCGCTGGCCATGTCGGCCACTCTGGGAGCGTCCAATAATCTGATTCAAAGGGATGTTCGCTGGCTGGATGTGAAAGGCCGGCTGAAGCCTGGTCTGGGTATCGCGCAAGCGAGAGCCGATGTCGAGTCCATTGCCGGCGCATTGCGAGGCATGTACCCGAAGGCAGACGAAAATCTGAAACTGAAGGTAGAGACAGAGCTGCAGCTTCGGGCGGAGCAATCTCCGCCGGACACGGCTTTGATCGTCATGCTGAGCGTGCTGGCGGTGTGTGTACTGCTGGTGGCTTGCGCGAATGTTACCGGTCTGTTGCTGAGCCGCGCGACGATGCGCGCGCGGGAGATTGCCCTACGCTTGGCGGTGGGAGCGAGTCGCGGGTCGCTGATTCGTCAACTGCTGCTTGAAAATTTACTGCTTTCACTGGCGGGAGGGGTGGCTGGGCTCCTCATCGCACTGGGCGCGGTCGATTTCTTCAACGGCATACCGTTGCCCACCGACATACCACTCAACCTCAACTTTCATTTAGATCAGAGAGCCTTGCTGTTTACGCTCGCGGTCGCCGTTTTCAGCACCTTTTTGTTTGGGCTCACGCCAGCCGTTGGAACGACCAAGGTGGACCTGATACAAGGGCTCAAGGAAAGAGACGCAACGGCCTCGAAGGGCAACCGTTTATGGGGATGAAATCTAATTGTGAGCGGACAGGTAGCGTTATCGCTGGTGCTGTTAATTGTCTCGGCGGTTCTGTTAGAAGGGTTTCGTTGGCAGCTCGCGCAGGGATCCGGCTTTCGAATCGATCGTCTGCAATTAATGAGCTTTGATCCCGGTCTTGTGCACTATACGGATTCGCAACGAGATCTGTTTTATAAAAGGCTTCTTGATACGACCCGGCAAGCGCCGGACGTGGAATCCGCGACGCTCACTTCCAGCGTTCCCATGGCGATGGGCGGCTTTAGCATGATCGGCGTTGTGCCGGAGGGCCACACACTGAAGCGCGGTGAAGAGGCTACGCAAGTATTCGACAGCGTCATCACGCCCGATTACTTCCGAACCATGGCGATACCCATTCTGCAAGGCCGGAGCTTCCTGGAATCGGACAAGATGAATGCGCCATTGGTGGCCATCGTGAATGAGCAATTCGCTCATCACTATTGGCCTAACCAGAACGCCATTGGGAAGCAGATCCACCTGAACGATGCCGTCGGCAAAGCGGTGGAAATCGTGGGCGTTGCCAAGATGGCGAAGTACCTATGGATTACTGAGGCGCCGACGGATTTCGTTTACCTGCCGTTCCTGCAGAACCCGCAAGCGAATATGGCCTTGGTTGTCCAATCCAAGAACTCGGATGCGGCGGTGCTGGTGCCGGTGCTGCGTGGGATTGTGCAAAGTATCGATCGCAGCATGCCGGTGTTCGAAGTGAGGACGATGAAGAGTCTTTATGAGACTCGAGCGGTGGCCACGCCGAGGATGATTACGCGCACGGTTACGGGTCTGGGAGTGATGGGGCTCATTCTCTCGGTGATCGGTTTGTATGGCGTGGTGTCGTACTCGGTGAGTAAGCGGTCGCGCGAGTTCGGCATCAGGATGGCGGTCGGGGCGGACAAGGGGAAAGTGATGCAAATGGTTCTGAAGCAGAGTTTGGTGTTGGGGATCAGCGGAGTGGCGGCGGGCCTGATTGCGGGGATTTTTGTGACGCGAGGGATTACGTCGTTACTGATGTTCTCCTTCCCCGTCGGAGTGTTGCCGTTCTTCCTAGTCTCGTTAGTATTGCTGTTTACGATTGTGTTGGCTGGTTATGCTCCGGCCCGGCGCGCTTCGTTGATCGATCCGATGAGGGCGTTACGCGACGAGTAAACGGCAGTTCGCAAACGGAAGAGGAACGGGCCAATCTGTCCCCGAAGAGCATTCCGTCGATTTGATGCGGAGAAGCCCGTCGCCATTCGCTCCTTGTCGGAACGATAAGTGGAGCGCTAACTGCAGAAAGCGCGAACTGCCAACGCTGCCAAGTTTGCGGTAAACCCGCCACACTTTTGTAGGCGTCAGCGCAAAACTGTGTCCAAAACGATACAACCGCGACGATCCAACGTCTTTCGAATCAAATAAATAGCTCTAGCCAGGCGGGTTGCTGGTATGCTGTTAAGGCATCGCATGCCTTACGAAACTACGATTGCCAGACCCGTAGAAGTGCAAGGGATCGGCCTCCACCACGGCGCTCCCGTAAGACTGAAAATCAAGCCAGCGCCGCCCGCGACCGGCGTCGTGTTCATTCGAACCGATTTGGATAACACGGCCATTCCGGCGAGTTGGAAGTATGTCGAGCGCGTGAGTTATGCCACCAGCTTGATGCATCCAAAGGGCATTTTCATCTCGACCACGGAACACCTGCTGAGCGTTCTTTATAGCATGGGGATCGACAATGCGTTCGTGGAATTGGATAACCTTGAGCTGCCGATTCTGGATGGCAGCGGACGGCCCTTTGTGGAACTGTTGACGAAAGCGGGACGCAAACAATCGCGCCGGCCGCGCCGCTACATGAAAATTGTGAAAGAATTGCGGGTGGAATCGGGCGGAAAATCCGTGTCCATTCTGCCGGCGGATTCGTTTAGCCTGCGCTGCCATAATTTTTTCAAGCATCCGCTGGTGGGCGAGCAGAGCCTGGAGATCGATGTTACGCCGGAGACATATGCGCGGGAAATTGCGCCCGCGCGAACGTTTGGGTTTGAATACGAATTGGATCAAATGCGGGAACAAGGGTTGATACGCGGGGCTTCGCTCGATAATGCCATTTGCTTTACGCGGGAAGGCGTGGCGAATCCGGGCGGACTGCGTTTCCGAGATGAATGTTGCCGCCACAAAGCTCTCGACTTGATTGGCGATCTGGCGCTGATTGGGCGTCCACTGCTGGGCTGCGTGGTTGCAGAGAAAGCCGGCCACGCGTTGCACGTGCAGTTGGTGAACCAGATTATGTCCGACCCTTCGTTATATGAGATCGTCACCCTAGAGAGGCCGACGGCGCGGCTTCCCCAGACGATCGTGACTGCGCACGCCTACTAACGACTCCATTGCCTTGGCTGCCTAATTTCATATCTCTGCTACGGCTGTTTGCCGCGCCCTTTGTGGCTTGGCTGCTTTATAAAGGCAGCTATCGGGCGGCACTGTCTGTGCTGCTCGCCGCCGGACTCAGCGACTGGCTGGACGGATATACGGCGCGCAAACTGCACGCCACCGATCGTCTTGGCAAAACGCGGGCGCATGAGCAGCTTGGCGTAATTCTCGATCCTTTGGCGGACAAAGTGCTCCTGGTGGTGGTTTTCGTGGCCATGGGGTTGTTAGGTCTGCTGCCGTTTTGGCTATTTTTGTTGGTGGTGGGACGAGATCTTGTGATTGTCACTGGTTCGCTGCTGCTGCGGCTGTTACGGAACCGGCGGGAATTTGTGCCTTCTCTGCTTGGCAAAGTGAGCACTTTTTTTCAGATTCTCGTCGCTTTGCTGGCTGTGGTGGCGGCCGCCTTTCCGCATCCATTTATCGGCTGGCTCAAGAATACCGGCGTGCTTTTGACGGCTATCTTTACTTTATTGAGTGGGCTTGACTACGTACGGCAGGGAATTCGCATGGCGCGCTTGCCCGCACTTGAAAAGATTTGAGGCACAATAGGAGATGGCAGGAGCGAGAAACCCTGCCGGCGCGATTGACGGGAGTGATGGCTGAGAGTAGCCTGAAGAGATGGAGCCAAACGTAGAAATATTTTTGCCCTCGAGGCAGTATGCGCGCGTTGGCTGGGCCGCGTTGGCGGGCTCCTTGGTTTGCGTGTTGTGCGGCTTCGGCGCACCGCTCGCTTTTGTTCCGGCGCTGCTTTGCGCCCTCACCGCCGCCGCTATTTTCTGGCTGGCTGCCCGGCCGCCGATCCGCTTGGGTGAGACGCAGTTCAATATTGGTGAGCGATCTATCGCCTGGCGGGAAGTGCGCGAAGTGAATCGCAGCCGCTTTAATCATTCAGGGTTTGTTTCGCCCCTCATCCTGCACCTGAAACTCACGAACGCCCGGCACAAATTTCTGCTCTACCCAGGCGATCCGGAGCGAGTTGAGCGTCTCCTGAAAGTGTTGCGAAAGCACTCGCATCTGGCGACGTTCGATGGCGTTCCGTATCGGGATTATTGGATGTGGTCCGATCCGCTGGGTGAAGAAGAGCGTCCGGCGTTACCTCCCGCAGCCCCACCCCCGGTTCACCTTTTCAGCCCGGAGGATGAAGAAGAGATCGAGCGGCTGTATCAGAAATTGAAGGCGGTGGGGCGCCTCGATTCGCGGTCGTCCAGTAAAGAGCCATCCGACGCCAAGGACAAGGACTAATACGGCCGGTTGAAGTTTTCTAAGGAACACGCGCAAAACGGGCTCGGTGTCAAGCGCCCCGCCCAAATGTCCGCAGGAGTTCCTCAATGGTTGGCGGCGCGCAGCCGAACCCTTTGCGCTTTTAAGCTACGCGGCTGCTTGTTTGCTTTCCTTCTGCTGCTTGTTTTGCTGCTGGCGCTGTATGTTTTTTCCACGCAGCTGCTCGCCGCCGCCGCCAACTTTCTCATTGAAGACGACGGCCCGCGCAAAGCCGAAGCCATTGTCGTTTTGGGTGGCGACGGTTATGGAGACCGGACGCTGAAAGGCGCCGAGCTTGCGAAAGAGGGGTACGCGCCGTTCGTAATCGTGAGCGGACTACCCAACCTCATTGGCTCCGCCTCGAGCGAGGAAATCCAGTTCGCCGAACAACACGGCTATCCATCCTCTTTGTTTCATGAAGTAGATCTGCCCGCATATGCGGAGTCCACGCGTACAGAAGTGGATTTTCTCGGCAAATACCTTTCGGCGCGCGGCATCAAGAGCATCTTACTGGTAACGAGCAACTTCCACACCAGACGGGCAAAGAAGCTCTGGCGGCGGGAGAATCCGACGATTGCGGTTGCAGTCGTTCCCTCCGTCGACCCGTACGGCTATTTCACGCCGCAAACCTGGTGGAAGACGAGGCCTGGCCAAAAGCTCTTTCTGATGGAATGGCTGAAGACGATTTCGATCGTGATTGGGATCTGACATGCTGAGGTCGCTCCCGACAATCTGGCCGTACTTGCGGCGCTATCAAAAGGGTCTCAGCTTAGGAATTGCATCGTTAGTGGTGAAAGATCTGCTGGCGGTCGCATCGCCGGTGGTGATCAAGCAGGGCGTGGATTCGCTCAAAGCGGGCTTTCAGATACGAATTGTGCTGGAACTGGCGGCGCTGCTCGTCGCGTTGGCCCTGCTCAAAGGTTTCTTTCAATACTGGATGCGGGTTATCATCATTGGCATTTCGCGCGATATAGAATTCGATCTGCGTAATGATTTGTTCCGCCAATTGGTGAAGCTATCGCAGGATTTTTACGCCCGCTACCGAACGGGCGACATCATGGCGCGCAGCACCAACGATCTGAATGCCGTGCGCATGATGCTAGGCCCCGGCATTATGTACTGGACGGAGACCAGCATCACGTTACTGCTTTCGATGGCGGTCATGCTGCACACCGACGTGCGCCTAACGTTGATGTCGTTGCTGCCGGCGCCTTTCGTTTCCCTCGCTGTGGTTTTCTTCGGACGGCGCATTCATAAACGCTTCGAACACATCCAGAAAATGTTTTCCGCAATCAGCAGCCGGGTGCAGGAAAATCTGGCTGGCGTTCGGGTGGTGCGCGCCTATGCGCAGGAAAAGGCGGAAGTGGAACAATTTGAGCGTTTGAATATTGAGTATGTGCAGGAGAACGTGGGCCTGGCTCGGTTACAGGGGCTGTTTATGCCGCTGCTGCAGGCTTTCATCGGCTTCACTTTTCTGCTGGTGATGTGGAGTGGCGGCCGTCAGTTGCTGGCCGGACGCATCACGCTGGGCAGCTTTGTGATGTTCAACACCTACATGGGTATGTTGATTTGGCCCATGATCGCTTTTGGCTGGGTGGTGAATCTGATGCAGCGCGGCACGGCATCGCTCAATCGCATTAATGAAATTCTGCACGAAAAGCCGACGATTGCGCGGCCTTTGGGGCAGACGCCTAGGGCTAGCGAAGCGCCAGCCGACGTCAGATTTGAGGACGTTTCTGTTGAATTTTCCGGACGCGCGGCGTTGAGCGACCTTAATCTCGCCGTTCGAGCGGGCGAGACAGTGGCGATTGTGGGCCACACCGGCAGTGGCAAGACAACACTGGTGAATTTGATCCCGCGGCTGTTTGATTCTACGGCGGGAACAGTGCGCGTGGGAGGGTTAGATGTACGTCAGTACGATCCAGAGGAACTGCGCCGCGAAATTGGCTTCGTGCCGCAGGAAACCTTTTTGTTTAGCGCCTCACTTGCGGAGAACATAGCGTGGGGCGTCGCAGCGGCAGCCCGCGAACAGATTGCTTGGGCGGCAGAAGTGGCCGGGTTAGCTGCCGATATCGAGAGCTTCCCCAAAGGATTGGACACGGTTGTGGGCGAACGCGGACTCACGCTTTCCGGCGGGCAGAAGCAGCGAACGGCGATTGCGCGAGCGATTCTGCGCAATCCGCGTATTTTGATTTTGGACGACGCGCTGGCGAGCGTGGACACAGTTACGGAAGAGAAGATCTTGAATGGATTGGCTGGGCTGATGCGCGGACGCACCACTATCCTGATCTCGCATCGCGTATCCACCGTCAAGAATGCGGATCGCATCGTTGTGCTGAGCCACGGCCGTGTGGTAGAAATGGGAACGCATTTAGAACTGCAGCAGCGCGGCGGATATTATGCCGAGTTGCATCAGAAGCAGCTCTTGGAAGAAGAATTGGAGGCTATCTAGTCCATGTCCGATTTGAATTTGAGCCGGCGCAGATTGATCTCAGTGCTCCCTGGGGCATTGGGCGCTGTGGCTTTGAGTGGCAAGCCGTCCGCGCAGGAATATCGCATTAGCGGCGCCGACATTAAACTCGGCGTAGCGTCCTATTCGTTCCGAAAATTCTCGCGCGCACAAGCGATCGAGATGACCAAGGAACTCGGCACTCCGTATCTGAACATTAAAGACTTTCACTTGAAGTTGGACAGCACGCCGGAAGAGATTGACGCCGCCAAAAAAGAGTTCGCCGATGCGGGCATTATTTTGGTCGGCTGCGGCAATGTCAGTTTTGAGAAAGACGATGAGAGCGACATCCGTAGCAAATTTGACTATGCCAAACGCGCAGGGTTCCCGCTGATTGTCTGCGCGCCGACTGCCGTTACGCTGCCAAAACTTGAAAAATTTGTGAAAGAATACGACATTAAGATTGCCGTTCACAATCATGGGCCGGAAGACAAGAACTTTCCCACTCCGCAAAGCGTGCTGAAAGTTGTGAAGGATATGGATCCGCGCTGCGGCTTGTGTATGGATATCGGGCACACATCGCGTACCGGCGTCGACATTGTGGAATCGATTGAAGAAGCGGGGCCGCGTTTGCTCGATATGCATACGAAGGATCTGGGCGAGCCGATGATTAAGGAAAGCCAGACCGCAGTGGGCGAGGGCCGGCTGCCGATTCCGCGCATCTTTTTGCAATTAATTCGCATGAAGTACGCGGGCTGCGTGAATCTGGAATACGAGATTCAAGAAGATAATCCCATGCCTGGTATGCAGAAGAGTTTCGCTTATATGCGCGGCGTTCTGGCGGGGATCAAAGCCGTTTCGTAAGGAAGAGTGCACGAATACGACACTGCTCTGAAAAGCCCTGCTACAAGGCGCGGAGAACTCGATTTTCGAGAAGGTCACGGGCGTGCCGGTCGGACGCGGGCGCTGGCTGAATGTGGAGTTGCCCGAGGTTCAGCAGACGCGCGTGGATCTGCTGTTCGAGACACTGGACCCACCCCGCCGGTTGATTGGGCTCGAACTGCAAAGCACTAACGATCTATCCCTGCCTCTCCGCATGGCCGAGTATTCGCTGCGAGTGTATCGGATCCAAAAGCAATTCCCCGAGCAGTATGTACTCTATGTTGGCGACTAGGATATGAAGATGGCCTCCGAACTGGCCGGACCCGACCATGTTTGCCGCTATACGATCATCGATATCCGGAACTTTGATGAAGAGAAATTGCTTATCGTTGCAGGTCTGCGCAAGCTGGGAGACTCGATCCGCACGGAGGTTAGACATATGCCAATTCTGGACGACATCATGGACCACGACGTACTAGGTCCAGCCATTAGGCAGGGATTAGAGCAAGGCAGGAAAGAAGGCAAAGAAGAGGGCAAGCAGGAAGGCAAGCTGGAAGAAGGCCTTGCCATTATGCGGAAGCAGATGACCAAGCGCTTTGGCCGTCTGCCGGGCTGGGCGGAGGAACGGCTCGCCGCCATGTCCGTTGCCGAATTGGAAGATCTATCCCTGGCTGTGCTCGATGCGAAAACCGTCGCGGAATTGTTTGACCGCTGACGATCTCTCCAGAACTCCCTAGCTTCCTTGCTCCGGCTTGCGGAAGAAGATGATGTGCTGCCACGGAAGCTTATCCACTACCTTTTCGAAGCGAAATCCTTCTGGTGTTACCTCGGCCTTCACTTCATCCACGCTCATTTTGTGTTCAGGACGGATGGGAACGCTTGGATCTTCTTTGCGGTACTCCAGTAGAACCAGGCGCCCGCCGGGTTTCAAGCTGTCTCTAATGCCTTCCAGCATTCGTTGCGGCCTTGAGAGTTCGTGATAGACGTCCACCAGCACCACTAAGTCAAGCTTTCCAGGTGGAAGTTTGGGGTCCGTTTCGCTGCCGAGGACGGTCACGACGTTGGCGATGTTGGCGGCAGCCGCGCGCTCGCGCAACTTATCGAGCATGCCGGGCTGAATGTCGTTGGCATACACGATACCAGCCGGACCAATTAGCTTGGCCATGCGAACGCTGTAGTATCCGGTACCCGCACCCACGTCTCCGACCATCATCCCCGGTTTAAGATTAAATTGAGCGATGGCTTTTTCCGGCTGCTCTTCGCGTTCCCGTTCTTCGCGATCCAGCCAGTCGGCCCCGCTCAGACCCATCACCGGCGCAATATGACGACCTGTTACTGGATGAACCGCTTGACCCGAAGCGCTGCCCGCACCGCCAAACAGCAGGCAAAGACCGACGGCTACTATCCAATTCTTCCGTCGCAACCTTCGTTGTTCCAACATCCTCCCGCCTTTCCCCGACGGCCGCGTGGCTATCGAACTTTAGATGCTCTTTGTCGTTTTTGCGTTGCCGTATTAGCGGCAAACTCGCTTGCTTTTGCATTCCAATCGACCAAAGCTGCCGAAGGCCCACTGCAAATCTTGGCTGCGGGAGTCGAAACTTCAGAAGATGCGCCCTTTGTTTCTTCCGATTTCCATTTTCTGCCCGGCGACTACGTCTACTTTCAATTTCAGATCGCAGGTTTTGCGATCAAAACGGCCGCTAACGGCGAATTGCGCAAAATTTCCTTGACTTACGAAATCTCACCTCAGGATTCCAGAGGCGTCGCGCTAACTCCCCCTGTAACTGGCCTCATTAACGAGGAGTTAAGCGCCGAAGACAAGAACTGGACACCCAAACGCCGCGCTTCGTTCTTGCTCCCTTCTTTTGTCGCAGCCGGCGAATTTCACGTTCATTTGACGATCAAAGACTTGATTGGCGATACTTCTGCAGAGCGTGATTTGCCCTTTCATATCGGAGGAGTTGTGGTTGCTCCATCAACGGTATTGGGGGTTCAGGATTTTCAGTTTCTGCGCAAGGAAGACGACAGCGAACCCTTAGAAGTTCCTGCCTATAGGCCAGGAGACAAGATTTACGCACGTTTCGACATGACTGGATTTCACCTGGGCGCCGGTAACGAATATCATTTGAGCTACGGCGTAACAGTGAATCGACCTGACGGGAAGCCGTATCTCAACCAGCAGTCGGCAGCCGAATTGTCCGACCGGAGTTTTTATCCTGTTCCATTCGTTCCAGGTGAAGTTAGCGTTACAACGTCGCGCGACACGGCCTTGGGATCGTACGTGTTGCTGTTGACGGTGCGTGACGTGGCTGGATCGCAAATCTACCAACTGAAACGAGCGTTCACAGTTGAGTAGAGCAACCCGGGAAGGCACCCTTATTGTTGCGCGTCGACCGTGATGACCTTACCACCGTCGACGGTGTCGATATGGGTCTCTTTGAAATCCAGCCCTCGGAAGAAGACACGCGCATCTCGCTCCTGGTCGGTTCTGACAAAAGGATGAATGGCCAGAACGGCGCGTTTGTGGAAAAAATTCTGGCACTCATATTTCTGCAGACCGGGATCGAACACTTCGAACAGGTACTTTGACAGCCGCTCCGAAACGAAGACCACGCAGGCGTCGCCGGTCAGTTGTGGGCGCACAAAGGCGGTTAGCTGAGCCATATCGGCAGGTCTGGTTCGCAAGTAGTCCAGATCTCCTGGTAGGCAAAGTAAAATGGCGAGAACGCAGATGGAGGGGACCGCCGGAGAAATGGCCTTCATAACGGGAAGGCGCACTAACGCATCCAAAGCGGCGCAAAACACGATGATCATGCCGGGCACGGCCCATAGAATGAGGTAGGGTGGGAAAACCAGACTGTAGAATCCAGCGAATGCGGTTTCGGCCAGGAAGGTGACGATTGCTCCTCCGGCCAGGCAAAAGACGAGGGCGCGCACTCTCACAATGTCGGCTCGCGGCTGGGGAGCCCCGTCGGGATAACTTCCCAGCGGCATTGCGCTCCAAACACCGGCAACCAACCCGCAAAACAACACGCCGATCAAGGCGATGCCGAACCAGGGAGTGAGTCCGCTCGAATCCAAGCTCATCAACGCTTCCAGGCCAGGCACTTTCACGGCATACGCAGGAAACTGCTCTGTGAGCCACCAGTCGCCGCCTCGCTGCACTCCTGCCCATGCATAATAAGGCGCGTAAGCGGCTAAGGGTCCTATGGTCGCTGCCAATACATACCAAAGAGCCCGGCGGTAGGTTTTCAGATTTGCGAAACCAAGCAAGCTGAGAAGATAGCCGATGGCCGGCAGATAAGAGGAAGGGTCGGTGTACAAGCAACCGGTGAGCAGAATGGCGTAGATAAGGGCGTTGAGGACTTTGGGCCGGTTGACAAGAGCGAAGAAAGATATGGTGGCTAACAACACGAGAAAAAGGCCGAGTTCATAGGGTCGTCCCTGCGTGGCATAAGCCAAGTGGGTGGGAATCGCGAGAAAGAGGACCAACGCCAATATCGGGTGTTGAAGGGGAATGCGTTTCGCGAGAGCAAAAAAGGCGAAGGCGGAGCCGAGCGCGCAAATCAGGGAAGGAATGCGCAGCAAGAGTCGCGAATCTGCGGAAATCAGCGCGAGAGGCAACTGCGTGAGGTAAGAAAGGGGCGCGCCGCGTGGTGTTTGCGCGATCCACCCAAAAAAACTCGCCCACGAAAAATGCAGAAAAGCCGCCGCTTGTAGAGTTTCACCTAGGCGCAGCGGCGAATAAATATCTGCCGCGACGATTAACATGCCGTAACAGATTAATATTACAAAAAAGGTTAGTGCGCTTCGCACGTAGTATCGGGCCTCATGCAATTTGTTGAAACTGAAACGCGAGCGGTCTTCGTGTAGCGTACCACTTCGTCGCCGCCAAGGCGTTTTAGGGCTCCGCCAGTTGCTTCAGTCTGGCGAGGCCAGCGGCGAATTGTTCCGGGTTAGATAGCAGGCTCACCACCAGATAGGCTTCCGTGGCCATGTCGAAGAAGTAGCCGGGCTGAACCACAACTCCATGGTCAATCAGCAGGCTCGTCATCCAAGCTTCTTCCGTGCGGATAGCGGGAACTCGCAGGATGGCCGACCAGCCAGCTTCGCTCGCCAGGATTTGGATCGGGCTCTTCTGCAACACAGCCAGCGCTTCTCCGTTCCGGCGCAATCGCTCGCCGATCTGCGAATGGATGACATCGCCAATCGCCAACAGGCGCGGCAAAGAACGCTGCACCGGGGTGCCGACCGAAAGATAGGTGTCCAAGAGCAGTTCGAGTTTCCCGAGAGCGGCTCGAGCTTCTTCCTCCGGGCCATTCACCACCATCCAGCCGAGCTTCATTTGTGGCATGCCCGCCGTCTTTGAAAGTCCATTGAGCGAAAAGCTTAGTATTTCGTCGCGTCCAATCAGGCTGCGTACCTGATCGTCCGACCCGCAGGCCGGGTAGGTCATGAATACTTCATCGGAAATCAGACTCAGTTGATAGCGGACCGCGATTTCGATGAGGGCATCCAACTCGGCCGCTTTCACATATGAGCCGGTGGGGTTGTTGGGATTCACCACCACGATGGCCTTGGTGCGCGCGGAAATAGCGTTCCTGACGCTATCGAGATCGATAAACCAGCCACCATCGTAAACAAGCCGGTAGGGCGATGTCTTAACGGCCTCCGCCTGCGCCAAATATTCGAAGAGCGGATACGAGGGGTTGGGGATCAGTACTTCATCGCCTGGATTGCACAGCAATTTGAAAAGAATCGAATAGGCTTCGCTCGTGCTGGCGCAGAGAGCAATGCGGCCGGAAGAGACAACTATCCCTTGCTGCGCGTACCATTGAGCGATGTCGTCGCGGGCGCGAGTCGCACCCAGGGCCTGAGGTTCGTATTGGAAATCGGCGATGGCCCCAATTGCCTGTGCAATCTCAGCGTGTGGATAATCGGGCAGCGCTCGCGTCGGATTGGAACAGGTTAAATCGAGCAACGAATCGCCCGCGAGGCGCTTCTTCTCTAAGAGCACACTGTACGAATTCTGAGGCGTCGACCAGGGCAGCCGTTCCGAGTAGCGGTTCAATTGGTTCTCTCACCGTATGTTGGCATGCCATGCCCGAAAAAGTGAGGCGCTACCTCCCCAGATAGCGCCTCATCAGGAGGGTGCCGGATTGCCCGATCCGGCACCTATCCACATTCGCCGTAACGCCGGTAGCTCAACCGGGAGTATGGCTGCCGCCAAGCTGCCAAACTCTTAGCGCGTGTGTCCAGCACGCGCGGGAACTTGCCCGACTAGCGAACGTGGAATGTCAAACTCTGAATGGTAATCGCCGCTCCCGGCGCCGCTAACGCGAACACCGTGCGCTCCACACAAGATCCCGAGTCCAGAACCAGAGCCGGTTCCAAAACCTGATTCTCGTATCTCTGTACCTGGTCTGCTGTTAAGACCGGCTTCAAACTGCCGAGCAACTGCTGGCCAACCGCGGAACCTACCGCGGCTCCAGCCAAAACGTTTGTTGGTACAGCCGTCCGTGCCGCACCCAGTACCGACAGCACCCCGACTGCCGAATTCAGCACGACCGCCAACACGGTGGCCACACTACGCTGTTGATTCTGTAAAATCTCTCCCATGATGATCTGCCTGCCGATGGGCTGCAGGTGGGAATTCGCTTGAACCAGGGCTTGGTAGATCTGGCTGCTGGTTACCGATTGCTTCTCGGCACCCTGATTGCATATGTTCAGATCGTAAGCCTGAATGGTTTTCGGAAGCTTGCCATAGTTCACCTTTACGAGTTCCGCTGGAATTTGTGTTCCCGTAACCGAGAACGTCTCTTGCGCGGCCGCGGTCATCGCCAGCAAGCCGCCAATCACAAGGCCAATCAATTTCATTTGCTTTCTGGTTCAGTTGTAACTTTTCCCCCGAACAGGCTAATCGTTTTTTGTGAGTT
>Ga0302325_10014536_pt1 | contig 16753 bp, 12 predicted proteins | sample Palsa_T0_2_FD_201948 | JGI IMG/M metagenome (GOLD analysis project Ga0302325, IMG submission 201948) | Peat permafrost microbial communities from Stordalen Mire near Abisko, Sweden - Palsa_T0_2 | ecosystem: Environmental > Terrestrial > Soil > Palsa > Peat permafrost | place: Sweden: Abisko... | reverse complement strand
TGTCGAGATCGATCTGACGAGCTTCAAGACCACGCGCTCGCGCCTTCTCAATTGACCCCTCATCGTAATCGAGGCAGGTGACCGAGCATCCCCGTCTATCACGCAAGAACTCAGCGAGATACCCACCGGCGCTGCCCACGTCGAGCACTCGCGCCCCGTACGGCACCTGCTCGGCCACAAGCCGATGCGTAAAGCCGATGGGTCGGTGTTGCCAGTTGGCGTCGTAGACGGAACCGCTCAAACTAGGCTAAATCGTATCCCAACCTGTTCGCTGCCAGGCAAAAGCTGGACAGCGTCCCGCGCCGTCGGTGTCCGTCCGTGATGCGTCACAGCACCGATCGCGGCGCGAAAGATGACCACCGCCAACACCACGGCGCCGGTAGCCGTCGGCCACTCGGTGAAGAGCAGTCCGGGAGCTCCGGCGGTCACGGCGCTCCGGGGGGCAGCGAACGCGCGCTCCCCGACGTCTCCACGCCCGGCGGCGCAGGCGCCCGGGGCGTCGTGGGCGTCGTGGGCGCCGTCGGCGTCGTGGGCGTCGTGGGCGTCGTGGGCGTCGTGGGCGAAGCCTGTCTCGTGTCCGGAGCCCGCGTTTCCGGCGATCGCGCCGGCCGCTGACCGCGGCGGTGCCTGATCGTCGGGGGTCGCTCGCGCCGCTGCACGATCGACTCGTGGCCGCCGAGCGCGATCCCGAGCGCGCAGGCCAGACCGAGCAACGCGCCGAGCTTCTGGTCGAGCACCTTGTCGGGCGAGGGCAACGCGATCAGGACCCGGTAGATCAGCAGCGCCGAGCAGAGCAGCCCAAGCGCCGTCACGAGCCCGGCGACGTCGGTCTGGCGGCCGTGCTCACGCTGGGTGATCCGCAGGACCACGGCGCCGACGGCGACGATCGCGGTCAGCACGATCAGCCAGCGAACGTAGGTGAGCCCGTCCCAGCCGGTCTCGGTGCCCGACACCGCGGGCCGCGCATAGGTCGGATCCGGCACGCCGGCGACCCCGTACCACGCGGTCGTGAGCAGCAGGATCAGCAGCGCCAGCGCAGAGCCGGCGCTGACCATCTCCCCCAGCCCCAGTCGGGACTCCTTGATCGATTGCGCAAGCCCATGGTCGCTCACGAGATCGCTCACTAGCGCTTGGTGATCGGCGCCATGTCGGCGACAAGCTTGCGCTCGGAGCGATCCTTGGAGAAGCGGATCACGACGATCCCGCCGGGCTCGACACCGGTCACGACCCCATCGCCGAAGGCGGCGTGGACGACGTCGTCGCCGAGCCGGAACGCGGCCGGAGGCGGGTCGTCACGCGTGGGCAGATCCCCACCCCAGCTTCCGCCGACCGGGGACCCGCCCGCCCCGCCCCAGCCGGCGGCCCCGTGCGTGCTCGGGGACGAATCCCACGTGGTCGCGCGGGCGCGCGCGGCGCGAAAGCCCCGCGGTTGCTGACTCTCGTGATCGGTCAGCTGCGCCGGGATCTCGGAGAGGAAGCGGCTCGGGCCGCCGAAGTTGCGCGTTCCGAACGTGGTCCGCGACCGCGCCGAGGTCAGATACAGATCACGCTCGGCGCGGGTGATCCCGACGTAGCAGAGCCGGCGCTCCTCCTCCAGGCCTCCCTCGTCCAGCGCCCGGGAGTGCGGGAAGACCCCCTCCTCGCAGCCGATGATGAACACGATCGGGTACTCCAGGCCCTTGGCGTTGTGCAGCGTCATCAGCGTCACGAGGCCCTCGTCGTCGACTCGCACGTCGGCGTCGGCGACGAGCGCGAGCTGCTGCAGGAACTCCTCCAGCGACGGCTCGTCGGTGCTCACGTCGTACTCGGCGGCGACGTTGACGAGCTCCTGCAGGTTCTCGATCCGGCCCTGGGCCTCGATCGTGCGCTCGTTCTCCAGCGTCTCGAGATAGCCGGTCTCGGTCAACAGCTCGTTCAGCAGCACCGAGATCTCGATGTTCGCCGCCGCCCGTTCGGCCAGCACCTCCATCGTCCCCATGAACCGGCGCAGCGACTTGATCGCGGCCGCGCCGAGCCCGGGCACGTCCTCAGGCGCCGCCGCCAGCTCCCAGACGGTCTCGCCGCTCGTGTTCGAGTACGCCAGCAGCCGGCTGATCGTCGTGTTGCCGATGCCGCGCCGCGGCGAGTTGATGATCCGTGTGAACGAGCCGATGTCCTGATGGTTGACGAGCACGGTCAGATACGCGAGCGCGTCCTTGATCTCGGCCCGCTCGTAGAACTTGGTGCCGCCGATCACCTGGTAGGCGATCTCGGCCCGCACGAGCGTGTCCTCGAGCACCCGCGACTGCGAGTTGGTGCGGTAGAAGACCGCCACCTCCGCGCGCGAAGTCCCCTCGTCCACCAGCCGCTGGATCTCGCCGGTCACATAACGCGCCTCAGCGTGCTCGTCATCGACCTCTCGGATCTTGATCGGGTCACCCTGGCCGATCTCGGTCCACAGCGACTTCGGCTTCTGCCCGCGGTTGTTGGCGATCACCGCGTTGGCGGCGTCGAGGATCGTCTGCGTCGAGCGGTAGTTCTGCTCGAGCTTGACCACGTACGCGTCGGGGAAGGTGTCCTCGAACTCGAGCAGGTTCGTGATGTCCGCCCCGCGAAAGCCGTAGATCGAGTTGTGCGTGACGATGCCCTCGGCGATGAAATTATGGGTGTCGGCGACGTCGATGTCGTGGACCGGCCGGTCCAGCGCGAGCCGCCACACCGACGCGACCACGTCGTAGCCGCCGGCCGTGTCGAACATCGCCATCCCGGGCCGCACCGCCGCCGCGGGCGTGAACGGAAGGGCGCCGCGACAGGCCAGCCGAGCGACCCGTGGGACGTCCAGGACCGACCCACCGCGTGACCGGGGCGAGAAAGCGGCCATATAGGGGTGTTGCTCGCCCCGGTCAAGATCATTTCCCGCAAAGTGCGTGTGCTCGGCGGTGCTCACGAGCCGGCGACCGGACCGCATCCTGATCTCGATCCCCTCGGCCGCGAGCGAGCGGTGGGCGCGGACCACCTCCGCACCCGCAAACCGCCCGTCCCCGTAGGCCGACATGACCTCGTCTCCGACGCGGATCTGCTCGATCGGCACGCGCTCGCCATCGGCCATCGTCACGAGCGTTCCCTCAATCAGACACTGCGCGTCGTCGCCGACGACCGTCAGGTTCCGGTGCTCGGAGGCCAGCAGCTGCAGCCAGCGGTACTGGGCATGGTTGGTGTCCTGGTACTCGTCGACGAGCACGTGGCGAAAGCCGTTCGCGTAGCGCTCACGGACCTCGGGGAACAGCTCGAGGACGTTGACGGCGCGGACCAGCAGGTCGTCGAAGTCCATCGCGTTGGCGCGGTGCATCTCGCGCTCGTAGGAGCGGTAGACGTCGGCGACGGTCTGCTCGAAGTAGGAGCCGACCAACTGCGCGTAGGCGTCAGCATCGCGCAGCTTGTTCTTGGCGTCGGAGATCTGCGAGCCGATCGACGCGGGCGTGAAGCGCTTGGTGTCGATCCCGAGGTCGTCCAGGCAGCGTTTGATCATCCGCCTGGAGTCCGCCGTGTCGTAGATCGTGAACTGGCGCGTGTACCCCAGCCGCGGCGCCTCGGCGCGCAACATCCGCGCGCACGCGGAGTGGAACGTCATCAGCCACATCGACCGCACCCGGCGGCCGACCAGCAGCTCGGCCCGATCGCGCATCTCCCCCGCGGCCTTGTTGGTGAACGTGATCGCGAGGATCTCGTTCGGCTTCGCCGCATCGGTCCCGACCAGGTACGCGATCCGGTGGGTCAGCACCCGAGTCTTGCCCGAGCCCGCGCCCGCGATGATCAGCAGCGGTCCGTCTCCGTAGGTCACGGCCTCGCGCTGGGGATCGTTGAGCCCCTGCAGCAGCACGTCGAGATCTCCGGACAGCTCGGTCATAGCCTCGGCGAGCCACGTTAGCGTCCGGCCCGGAAGGCTCGGGACCCGCCATTGTTGCGTCCGGCCCGAACGACTCCGGACCCGCCATCCTGACCGTCATGGACGAGATCCGCACGGCATGCGAGACGGTCTCTCGGCGGGCCCGAGCGGTGCGGATCGCGACCGGCGCGATCCCCGCCTACGCCCGCTCGCTCGCCGCCCCGCTGCGCGAGACGACGGCCCAGCCCGCGCAGGGGCCGCCTCCCGGCCTCGACCACGCCGGCGTCGCCGCGTTCTGGCTGACGCTCGACGCGATCAACTTCGGCTCGGGCTGGTTCCCGACATTGCGAAAGCGCGACGGCCACAGCGGCTACAACACGGTCGCGCTCGCGTGGCGCGAGCACCATCGAGCCCATGGCTCGTTCACGCCGTCGCGGCTGACCGAACTCGATGCCGACCGCGTCGCCGCGATTCTCGGCCAGGACCCTCGACACGAGCTGATCGCGCTCTACGCGCGGTCGCTCAACGACCTCGGCCGCCGGCTGCGTCGTGCGGGCGGCGTCACAAGCCTGATCGACGCCGCCGACGGCTCGGCCGTGGCGCTCGCTCGAACGCTCGGCAGCTGGGACTGCTTCGAGGACGTCTCACGCTACGACGAGCTCGACGTCCCGTTCCTCAAACGCGCTCAGATCGCGGCCGCCGACCTGCACCGCGCCGGCGTCGCCCAGTTCACCGACCTGGGCCGGCTGACGATGTTCGCCGACAACCTGGTCCCCCACGTGCTCCGCCTGGACGGCGTGCTCGCGTTCGACTCCGACCTGGTCGCGCGGATCGAATCGGAGCAGCTGATCGCGCACGGCAGCTCCGAGGAGATCGAGATCCGCGCGTGCGCGGTGCAGGCGGTCGAGCTGATCGTCGACGCGCTCAGCGACTGCGGCGAGCCCGCCACCGCCGCCGCGATCGACGAGCTGCTATGGAACCGCGGACAGCGGCCGAGCTATAAGGCGGTCCCCCGCCACCGCAGTCGCTGCACCGCGTACTGAGCGCGGGTGCGGGTCAGTCCTCGTCGGCGTCCTCGCCGGTCATCACCTCGGAGCGCGTCTTGGCGATCGCCTCCGCGCCCGCCTCGCCGACCAGCAGCTCGGGCTTGAGCGTGCCGCTGGCGAGCAGATCGAGCGCCGGGAAGCGGCCGGCGCCGGTCAGCGCGGCGTCGAGCGCGATCACGGTCGTCTCGCCGCCGATCGGGGCGTTGGCGGTCGCCACGATCGTGACCGATCCGCCGTCGACGATGTTGCGGGCCGACGCCATGATCTTGCGGGCTGCGTTCGGGCTCAGGCCGTCGAGGGTGTCGAGCAGCACCACGGCGTCAGAGCCGCGGGCGGCAAGACGGCGAGCCTGGTCGAGCACCGGCTCCACGGCCGTGGCCGCGGCGTCGTGCGAGGCGGCGAAGCTCACGGCCGCCGCGGGCGGCCCGGCCGAGCTGGGGTCGTTCGCGTAGTCGAAGATCTCCTCGGGCCGGACGCCGGCCAGCGCGACCAGCACGGTCAGATCCTCACAGCCTGCCAGCGCGGTCGCCAGACGCCGCAGCGCCTCGGTCTTGCCCGCGCGGGGGCCGCCGACGATCGTCACGCGTGAGCCACGGCCGAACGGCGTCAACCACTCGATCGCCTCGAGCGTCGGATCCTCTGAGCCGATCACGATCCGCTCGGTCGGGAGCGTCGCCGGCAGATCGTCGAAGCGGATGTTGTCGGCGAGCTCGGACGCTGGCCGGCCGTTGATCGTCTCGATCCGGATCATCGACGCGTAGCGCTCGGAGCGGCGCGGCGCGCGCTTTGGACCGGACACGCGATCGCCGGAGACCAGCTCGCAGCGCTTGACCTGAGCGGCGGAGATGTAGACGTCGTCGTCGGGGGCCTCGGAACCGGCGGGGCGCACGAAGCCCGAGCCGTTGGCCAGCAACTCGACGACGCCCTCGACCGCGTCGGACTCGTCGGCGTGCCCGGCGCCCTCGCCGTCGGGCGCCTGCTGCTCGGGGTCCGCGGCCTTCCCGGCGGCCCGCCCACCACGGCGGCGCCGGGACTTCTCCGCGGGGCCCTCGGCTTCCGTCGCCTCCGCCCGCGCGGCGGCCTGCGTCGCCTCCGCCCGCGCGGCGGCCTGCGTCGCCTCCGCCCGCGCGGCGAGCTCCGCCTCGGCGTCGGCCTCGACGCCCGCGGATGGCGCCTTGGCGCTCGCACCCTCGGCGGAGTCATCCTTTGCGGTCGCGTCGTCTGCTTCGCGTTGGGCGCTCGCGTCGGCGCCGTCGTCCTGGCCCGCGCGGCCACGACCGCCGCGACGCCCGCGACGGCGGCGGCCCGACGAGTCCTCGCCGTCGGCGCCATCGCGGTCCCGCGTCGGGGCATCATCCCGGTCCGGCGTCGGGGCATCATCGCGGTCCGGCGTCGGGGCATCATCGCGGTCCCGCGTCGGGGCGTCATCGGCCGAGCCGGCGTCCTCGGAGCCCTGCCGGGTGAGGATCGCGTCGATCAGCTCGGGCCGTCGCAGCCGGCGGTATCCGTCAATCGACAGCTCCGAGGCGATCGCGTGCAGATCAGCGAGCGGGCTGTCGGAGAGGGCACTGCGGTCCAGTACGGACATGAACGAACTCCCTGTGGGTCATCGGTTGGCTCCGGTCGCGTTGGGCCAGCGACCGGCGATATACGTCGAAGACCCTAGCGTGCTCGACCGTCGGCCTGCGCCCAGCGCAAGGCGTCTGACACCTGCAGGCCCGGCTCGACATCGACGGAGCCGTCAAGTGCCCTCAGCACGTCCAGGAACTCCCGCGCGGCGCCGACATCATGCAGGCGAAGCATGTGCGCGCCGGCGCCCACGCCGTACGCGACCGCTGCCAGCGTCCCGGCCAGCCGCTCACGCGGACTCCGCGCGGTCAGCGCGCCGATGAAGTCCTTGCGTGACACCGCCAGCAGCACCGGCCGCCCCAGCGCCACCAGCGCCGGCAGCTCGCGCAGCACCTCGATCGTCTGCGCCGGCGTCTTGGAGAAGTCCGGGCCGGGGTCGAGCAGTAGCTGCTCGAACGCGACCCCGCGCCCGACCGCGAGCTCGATCCGCTCCTCGAGGAAGCGTCTGACCTCGCCCGCCATCAGCCCGTCCAGCGAGCGATCGTGCAACCGCCGTTTGGGTTCGGCGATCGTATGCATCACGACCAGCGCGGCGCCGCTCGCCGCGCACACGTCGGCGAGCTCCGGGTCACGCAGGCCGCTGACGTCGTTGACGATCGACGCGCCGGCGGCGACGGCGGCGACGGCCACCGCGGGCTTGTAGGTGTCGACCGAGACGCGCGCGCCGAGCTCTGAGACGACCCGCGTGATCAGCGGCACGACCCGCTCGATCTCCTCGGCGGCGTCGACCGCCGGGCGGTTGGTGACGCCGGACTCGCCGCCGATGTCGATCAGCGCGGCGCCGTCGGCCAGCAGCCCGGCGGCGAGCGCCACACGGGCGTCCAGCGTGCGGTGCAGGCCCGCATCCGAGAACGAGTCCGGGGTCGCGTTGACGATCCCCATGATCAGCGGCGCCGCCCCCGGGCCGCCGAGCGCCAGCGTGCCGTCGCTGGTGCGCAGCTGCATCGCCGGCGTGGTCATGCGCGCACCACGATCCCCTCGGCGCGGGCCTCGTCGGCGAATCGGTCGGCCTGCACGTCCACGGTCGCGGCGTCCCATCCGAGCTCGGTGCCGACGATCTCGGCGACCGTGCGCGCCACCGCGCCGCCGTCGCGGCAGCAGTCACGCGCGGCCACCAACCCCAGCCGGGTGCGCCGCAGCAGCACGTCGCCGACCGACGCGGCCTGTTCGGCGGCTGCGGCGAATCGCGCCTCGGCAAGCAGATCCGGCTGCCCCGTGACGATCGGACGCGCCAGCACGGGGTCCGCGGCGGCGAGCTCCAGCACCTGGCCGGCGGCGAACCCGTAGCGCCCGGCGAGCGCCGCATACGCCTCCTCGGCGACGCCCGCGACCCGTGGCAGATGCTCGGCGTCGACCGGCGCCCCGAGCGGGATCTCGTGCGTGCGGCAGGGCGCGACCCGACCGTCGCGGGCGACCAGCCTGTCGACGGCCAGCTTGGCCATCCGCCGCCAGGTCGTGAGCTTGCCGCCGGTGATCGTGATCATCCCGCTCGAGGTCTCGAACAGCTCCTCGCGGCGGGAGATGTCGACCGAGCGGCGGCTGTCGCCGGTGGCGATCAGCGGCCGGACGCCGGCGTACGCGCCGGCCAGATCCCCCGGCGTCAGCGAGCACCCGAAGAACTCGTTGACCGCCACCAGCAGATAACCGACGTCCTGCTCGGACGGGCGCACGTGCTCGAGCTCCCCGTCGTAGGTCTCGTCGGTCGTGCCGACCAGGGTCCTCCCCAGCCACGGCAGCGCGAAGATCGAGCGGCCGTCGGACACCGGCACGATCGCGCCGGCGCGCAGCGGCAACCGCTCGTCGGGCAGCAGCACGTGGGTCCCTCGGCTCGGGACGATCTGCGGCAGCTCGGCTTCGGATGACAGCTCACCGGGCACGATCCGGTCGGCCCAGACGCCGGTCGCGTTGATCACGTTGTCGGCGCGGACCTCCAGCGTGTCGCCGCCGCAGCCGTCGAGCACCGAGATCACGGTCGCGCCGTCCGCCGGCCCGGACCCACCGGACCGCAGGCCGGTGACCCGAGCCCGGTTGAGGCAGATCGCGCCGAACCGCTCGGCCTCGCCGAGCACGGTCAGGACGAGCCGCACATCGTCGGTCTGGCAGTCGTAGAACAGGTAGCCGCCGGTCGGATCACGGTCCGCCAGTGCCGGCAGCAGCGCCGAGACCTCCTCGCCGGAGATCATCCGGTGGCGGTCCGGGCTCCACGCTGACTCGGACTGGTCCAGTTGCGCGCTGCGTCCGCGGCGCCGGCCGCGCAGCGGCATCGACATCACGTCGTACATGTTCAGGCCGATCCCGACCAGCCGGTCGGGGTGGGCGCCCTCGAACGCGGCCACGATCATCGGGAGCGGACGCACCAGGTGCGGCGCCAATCTCGCCATCAGCTGGCGCTCGAGCAGGGCCTCGCGCACCAGCCCCAGATCGAAGTTCTGCAGGTAGCGCAGCCCACCGTGGACGAGCTTGGACGAGCGACTGCTGGTCCCCGAGGCGTAGTCGGCCTGCTCCACGAGCGCGACGCTGTAGCCACGTGACGAGGCGTCCAGCGCGACGCCCGCACCGGTGATCCCGCCCCCGATCACGAGCACGTCGAAGCGCTCGGAGGCGATCGCCGCGAGTGCATCGCCGCGTGCGCGCATCAGTGGTCGCCCACGAGTAGGCCCCTACTCGTGGCGCGTCTCGCGCCGCTGCTCGACGATCGCCTTGATCCGGTTGACCGTCTCGTCGGACATCCGCCGGATCTCCCAGTGCGTGAGACGGAGCAGACGCATCCGCGAGGACGCGATCACATCGGCGGTGCGGGGCCGGTGCTCGAGCAGGCCCATCTCCCCGATCAGGTCGCCGGGGCCCAGCGACGCGATCGTGCGCCCGCCCTGGATCACGTCGGCGGTTCCCTCCTCGATCGCGAGCAGCTCGATCGAGTAGTCGCCCTCCTTGAGCAGGATCTGGCCCTCCGCGGCACTGGTCTCGGTCGCGAACGTCGCCAGCCTGCGCGCCTCCTCCGGCGAGAGCTCGGAGAAGATCGGGATCGCGGTCAGGCGATCTGGGTCCATCACAAGGCCTGCACTTCCGCCGTGATCTCCGAGACCGACGCCTTCGCGTCGCCGAATAGCAGCGAGGTCTTGGGGTCGTAGAACAACGGGTTGTCGATCCCGGCGAAGCCCGATGCCATCGAGCGCTTGAGCACGATCACGGCCGCCGAGCGGTCGACCTCGAGGATCGGCATCCCGTAGATCGGGCTGCCGGGCTCGTTCTTGGCCGCCGGGTTGGTGACGTCGTTGGCGCCGATCACCAGCGTCACGTCGGTGCGCGAGAACTCGGGGTTGATGTCGTCCATCTCGCGCAGCAGCTCATACGGAACGTCGGCCTCGGCCAGCAGCACGTTCATGTGGCCGGGCATCCGACCCGCGACCGGGTGGATCGCGTACTTGACCTCGACGCCCTTCTCCTCGAGCGCGCGCTCGAGCTCACGGACGGCGTGCTGGGCCTGGGCCACGGCCATCCCGTAGCCGGGCGCGACGACCACCTGGCGCGCGTAGGTCAGTTGGATCGCGACGTCCGCCGCGCTGGTGGAGCGGACCGTCTGGCCCTCGGTCGAGCCGGCGCCGGCCGCCGGCGCGGCGACCGCCCCGCCGAAGCCGCCGGCGACGATCGCCGGCACCGAGCGGTTCATCGCCTTGGCCATCTGGTCGGTGAGGATCGTGCCCGAGGCACCGACGATCATCCCCGCGACGATCATCACCGGGTTCGACAGGGCGACGCCGGTGGCCGCGGCCGACAGGCCCGTGAACGCGTTCAGCAGCGAGATCACGACCGGCATGTCGGCGCCGCCGATCGGCAGTACCAGCATGTTGCCCAGCACGGCCGCGACCAGCAGGATCCCGACGATGAACAGCACCTGCGAGTGAGTGCCGGCGCAGAGCACGACCGCCGAGCCGACGGCGATCACCAGCAGTGCCAGGTTCAGGACCGGCTGCGCCCGCCCGGGGAGCTTGATCGGACGGCCGGGAAGGATCTCCTGGAGCTTGCCGAACGCGATGCCCGAACCCCAGAACGAGATCGAGCCGACGATCGCGCCGAACAGCTCGAAGATCATCACCCGCAGCGACCAGTCACCGAAGCCGCCGCGGGAGAACGCGTGGCGGTATTCGACCCACGCGATCAGCGCCACCGCGCCGCCGCCGACGCCGTTGAACAGCGCCACCATCTGCGGCATCGCCGTCATCTTCACGTTGCGCGCCGCGGGCACGCCGATCGCCGTCCCGATCACGATCCCGACGAGGATCAACCAGACGGTCGCGGAGCCGTGGAACTCGCCCTTGCGCAGCAGCGTCGCGATCACCGCGACCGCCATCCCGACGGCGGCCGTCTGGTTGCCTCGGACGGCGGTGCGGGGGCCTGTCAGCCCCATCATCCCGTAGATCATCAGCCCGAACGCGACGATGTAAGACGCGTCGATGAAGTTCGTCGTCTGCAGGAAGACCGTCGCGCCCGCGAGCATCAGGCGCCGGCCTCCGGATCCTCTGCATCGTCCGGCTGCGCCTTCACCGGTTCCGGCTTGGATTTGAACATCCCGAGCATCCGATCGGTCACCAAAAAGCCGCCGACCACGTTGATCGTCCCGAACGCGACCGCGATCACGAGCAGGATCTGCTCGAGGATCCCGTGCGCCTCGGACATCAGCAGCAGACCCCCGAGGACGACGATCCCGTGGATCGCGTTGGTGCCCGACATCAGCGGCGTGTGCAGGGTGTTCGGCACCTTCGAGATCACCGCGAAGCCGACGAACCCGGCCAGCACGAGCACGGCGATGTCGATCACAAGACTGTCCATGGCTTCCGGCTCTCCGTTCCTCGCTACGCGGCGGCGGTGTCCGCGGCGGCCTTCGCCGCGGCCTCGTGGACGATCTCGCCGTCGCGGGTGATGCATGCGCCGGCGATCACCTCGTCATCGAAGTCCAGCGCCAGCGCGCCATCGTCGGAGATCATCAGCCCCACCAGCGCCTGGACGTTCCGCGCGTACAGCTGCGATGCGTGCTCGGCCAGCGTCGACGGCACGTTCAGCGGCGCCAGAATCTTGACGTTGTGGCGCACGACGGTCTCGCCGGGCTCCGACAGCTCGCAGTTGCCGCCCGCCTCGCCCGCCAGGTCGACGATCACCGAGCCCGGCTTCATCAGCTCCACCGCCGCCTCGGTCACGAGAATCGGGGCGCGGCGACCGGGGACCAGCGCGGTCGTGATCACGACGTCGGCCTTGCCGATCGCCTCGGCCATCAGCTGCTGCTGGCGCTGCTGCTGCTCGGCCGTCAGCTCCCGCGCGTAGCCGCCGGCGCCCTCGAGGTCGCCCCCGAGATCGAACTCCAGGAACTTCGCGCCGAGCGACTCGACCTGCTCCTTGACGGCGGCGCGGACGTCGAATCCCTGCACGACGGCGCCGAGCCGGCGCGCCGTCGCGATCGCCTGCAGGCCCGCGACGCCGGCCCCCAGCACGAGCACGGTGGCGGGGCGGATCGTCCCCGCGGCGGTCATCAGCATCGGGTAGTAGCGGCCCAGCTCCTGCGCGCCGATCAGCGCGGCGCGGTAGCCGGAGATGCTGGCCTGTGAGGACAGCGCGTCCATCGACTGCGCGCGGCTGATCCGCGGGACCGCCTCCAGTGCGAAGCTGGTCGCGCCCGTGGCCGCGATCGCGCGGATGCCCTCGCCGTTAGTCAGCGGCGCAAGGAACCCGATCAGCACGCTGCCGGCGCCCAGGCGCCCGATCTCCTCGGCGTTCGGCGGCGCCACCTTGATCACGAGCTCGGCCCCGAGCGGCTCCGCGGCGTCGTCTGCCAGTGAGGCGCCGGCCTCGGTGTAGGCATCGTCGGGGATCATCGCCCCGGCCCCGGCGCCGGCCTGCACGACCACGTCGTGACCGTCGCCGCAGAACTTGCGCACGACCTCGGGCACGAGCCCGACGCGGTGCTCGCCCGCAGCGGTTTCCTTCGGGACGCCGATCCTCATGGGGCGGTGGACAGTATCGGTTTCCCGGCCCGACATCCGTTGCGATCGTCACATGAGCGAGCGGAGGGCGGCGAGGGTCTGATCTCCGGTGTCGGCGACCGCGCCGAGCACCGCCAGACCGCCGATCCCGGCGCGGGCAGGCGCTTTTTGCGACGGGTGGGCGGGCGGCTCGGGCGACGGGCGACCGGCTCCGCCACCGCGGGGACGGGCGCCGTGGGCGGCCGCAGCGCTCGCCGAGGTGCTCGACGCAGTGCGGGTGGTCGACGTCTGCGCGGGCGTGACCGGAGCCGGGGATTTCGGCGTCCGGGCGGGCTTGGGCGCGGGCAGCGGTGCCAGCGGAAGCGGCTTGCCCGCCAGCGCCATCAGCGCCTCGCCCGTGACCCAGACCGGCGTCTGGTCCTGGCCGCGGGCGTACTCGATCGCGCCACTGCGCGCGATCAGCGACTGCAGGTAGGCCAGCGGCGAGGGGCCGCCGGCGTGATGCAGCCGGGACGGGTCGACGCCCGCGGCGTCCAGCCCCTGGACGGCCCACGCGGTCGACTGGGCGTTGGAGCCCTCCCCGGGCTGCGACGGGAAACCGCCGTCATCGTCCTGTTCGCGTCGCACGTATGCGATCGCCCGGCTGCGCACGGCGGCCGTGCGTGAGCCCGGCGCCGAGGCCAGCGCCTCGAGCACGGCCCCTGTGTCGTCGACGTCCGAGGAGCTTCCCCGTCCCGCGAATCCGAAGCCGCCGTCCCGATCCTGCTGGGACTCGAGCCACGCGTACGTGCTCGCCGGCACGGCGACCCCGGCCGCGCGCAGCGCCAGAATCCCAAACGCGGTGAGGTTGACCTCCGCGCCGATCGAGCCGTCGCCCGTGAGCTTGCCGCGAAGCATCGCCAACAGGTCGTGCCCGCCGAAATCGCTCGCGCTCAGCCCGGCGGCACGGGCGACGAGGATGTTGCGCTCGATCGAACCGGCATCCGCGGCGCCCGCCCCGCGCTCGACGTAGGCGATCAGCCCCGGCCCCCGGTCGACGCCCTGCAGCCGGACGCCGGCGGACTCAAGCCCGAGCGCCGCCCAGCCGGAGAACAGCGTGCTCGAGGGCTGCCCCGGCTGCGCCCCGAAGCCTCCATCGCCATTCTGAGCGTGCAGCAGGTAGTCGACCGGTGCCTGCAGGTTCCGAGCACCGGCGGCGCGCGCGGCGGGAGCGCGGATCCCGCCGGCGACGGCCGCGGTGCCGATCAGCGCGACGGCGACGACGAGCGCCGGCGCCACCGAGCTGCCCGGCGCCAGCCACGTGACCTCCAGGCGCTTGGTGAACCGCAGGATCGAACGGAGCAGCGCCGGGCCGAACGCCAGCGCGAACACGAGGCAGCTGCCGGCGTAGATCGCATCGAAGCCGAGCCCCTGCCCGACGTAGACGCCGAGCTGGGCGACGCTGTGATCGGAGTAGGTGATCCAGTCGCCGACGTCCTGGACGGCCGTGAACGCGAACCCGCAGACGCAGCACACGATCGCCAGCGGCCAGCGGCCGATCGGCCTTCTCCAGACGAACGCCAGGCCGGCCCCGACGATTCCGGTGACGCCCCAGGCGGCCATCTGCCACGGGGTCCACGGCCCCTGACCGAAGAAGAAGTTGGAGGCGAGCCCGGCGATCGCACCGACCGCGAACCCCGGCCCGCCGCCGAGCGCGTAGCCGGAGATCAGCACGATGTCCGACGTCGGCTTGACGTTCGGCAGCGCCGCGAACGCGATCCGGCCGAGCGCCGCGAATGCCGCCAGTGTCCCGACCAGCGCGACGATCCGAGCATCGGGACGGGTGCGTTCGTACCAGCCGAAGCCGGCCGCGAGCGCGAGCGCGAGGATCGCGAACGCGGCCAGCTGCCAGCTCATGCGATCACCGCCGCGCGGTCGGGCGCCGGGGGTCCGGTCAGCGCGGCGATTCCCTGCTCCGGGGTCAGCGCGGCACCCGCGCCGCCGAGGATCCGTGCCGTCTCGGTGACGAAGTAGCTGCCGCCGCTCAAGACCTCACGCGCGGGCCCATCGGCGATCAGCGCCCCGTCGGCCAGCAGCAGCACGCGCTGGGCGAACGACGCGGCGAACTCCGTGTCGTGGGTGGCGACCAGCACCGCGCCGTCGAGGCCCTCCAGCAGCGTCGCCAGCGACCGTTTGTGGCCTCGGTCCATGCCGCGGGTGGGCTCGTCCAGGCACAGCACGGCCGTCGGCGCGGTGCCGTCGCCGGGGTCGCCGAGCACGACCGCCAGCGCCAGCCGCTGCTTCTCCCCGCCCGACAGCTCACGCGGATGGCGGTCGGCGAACTCCGGTCCATCGAGCCCGACCGCCCGCAGCGCCGCCGCCGGCGCTTCGTCGCAGACGCGGTCGTGCACGAGGTAGTCCCCCGGGTTCTGCATCAGCAGTCCGACCCGTCCGGCGGCCCGGACCGTCCCGCGGGTGGGGGTCATCAGGCCGGCCGCGTGCCGCAGCAGCGTCGACTTGCCGGCCCCGTTGCGTCCGAGCAGCGCGACCCGCTCGCCGGCCGCAAGCGTCAGATCGACGCCGCGCAGCAGCACCGGCCCGGAGCGCAGCTCGTGCCAGACGCCGCGCAGCTCGAGCGCCGGCGCAGGTCGCTGCGGTCCCCGCAATCGCCGCCGGTTGTGCGATTTGGGCGGTATATCCGCCCTTTTTGCACAGTCGTGCTCGGCGCCCGCAAGCAGCCCCGCCGACCGCAACGCCGCCCGCGCGCGCTTGACGCCGGGCACCGGCTCACAGCCGACCCCGGCCAGCAGCGTCGCCCCCGGCGTCGCCAGCGCGGGCGCCTGCGAAACCACCCACGCGAGGAACTCAGACGGGGTCCCGTCGCACACGATCCGCCCCTGTTCGAGCGCGATCGCCCGGTCGGCCGCGTGCAGGCAGCGCTCGAGCCGGTGCTCGGCGAGCAGGATCGTGGTGTCCGAGTCCTCGTTGGCGCGGCGCAGCAGCCCGATCAACTCGTCGCCGGCGACCGGATCCAGCTGCGAGGTCGGCTCGTCGAGCACCAGCACGCCGGGCCGCCCGGCCAGCGCGGCCCCGAGCGCCGTCCGCTGCAACTCGCCACCTGACAGCTCCGCGGTCACCCGATCGAGCAGCGGCGAGATCCCCAGCGCCAGCGCCGCCTCCTCGACCCCGCGGGCGACCGCCGAAGCTCCGAGGCCGCGGTTGCGCAGCCCGAACTCGAGCTCGGCGCGAACGGTGCCCATCACGATCTGGGTCTCGGGATCCTGGAACAGCGTCCCGACCGAGGCCGCCAGCTCGCCGGGCCCGTGTGAGCGGGTGTCGAGGCCGCCGACGGTCACGCGTCCCGCGAACGTGCCGCCGTGGAAGTGCGGCACGAGTCCGGACACCGCTCGCAGCAGCGTCGACTTGCCGGAGCCCGAGCCGCCCGCGATCACGACCAGCTCGCCCGGCTCGATCGTCAGCGTCACGTCGTGCAGCGCCGCGCTCGCGGCGCCCGGGTAGCGATAGCTGACGCGTTCGAGGCGGACCCCCGTCACCGGACGATCCCCCGGCGGTCGGCGAACGGTGCCAGCGCACAGGTGAGGACCGCGCCCGAGAGCGCGACCACCGACGCGCCGGTGGCGACCGACAGCGACGGGTACGCCGAGAAGCCGATCACGCCGGCAACCCGGCCGCCGATCACCAGCGCCAGGATCGCCAGCCCTGACGCCGTGAACCCCAGGTCGTGCCGTGACCAGGCGCGCAAGCCCGGACCGCCGTCACGTCCAGGTCGGCGCGCGGTCGCGTACCCGCGGACCTCGAGCGCGGCCGCCACGTCCAGCGCGCGGTCCAGCAGGTTGCTCGTCGCCGCGCGCATCAACGCCGCCCGTGACGGCGGGCGGCCGGGCCGGCAGCGCTGCGCGTCGGCGAGACGACGCGCGTCCCGCCCCAGCAGCGGCACGAGCCGGGTCGCGAGTGTCGCGCTGAGCGCCGACCGATAGGAGACCCGACGAAACAGCCCGAGCAGCTCGTCGGGGTCGACGCAGGTCGTGTACAGCACGCCGCAGAGGATCAGGATCACGGCCCGCAGCCCGAGGATCGCGCCGTACGCGGTCGCCTCGGCGGTGATGTACGAGTAGCCGATCACGGGCAGGTTCCCGAACCGCCAGATCACGGTCAGGCCGTCCCGGGTGACCAGCGCGTTGATCACGGCGATCGCGAGCGCGACCGGCAGCGCCCAGCGCAGCGCGCGCCCGAGCTCG
>Ga0302325_10014534_pt1 | contig 16754 bp, 11 predicted proteins | sample Palsa_T0_2_FD_201948 | JGI IMG/M metagenome (GOLD analysis project Ga0302325, IMG submission 201948) | Peat permafrost microbial communities from Stordalen Mire near Abisko, Sweden - Palsa_T0_2 | ecosystem: Environmental > Terrestrial > Soil > Palsa > Peat permafrost | place: Sweden: Abisko... | reverse complement strand
GGTGGTCGCATCGCCCTCGACGAGGAAGCGGTCGAGGGTCATCCTCAGCGCGTCGAGTGAGCGCAGGTCGAGCTTGACGGAGAAGCGGTCTTCGCGGGTGATTCGATGGCGCTCCTCGAGCTCGGGGATGTTGGCCGCGAGCTCCGGCGTTCGGGCGAGATGGCTCGGGGCTCGTTTGACGCTGCCGATCGCGGTGAGGGGGAGCCGATCGCGCGCGCTCGAGCCCGGCGCTGGAGCCGCTGAGCACGTCGGCACACCGGAGTCCCCGACGCCTGGTCGCCGGCTCGGGAGCGGCATTGCGGCGGTGTGACCCACCCGAACCCCTGGCTCCCAGAGGCCCGCCCCTCGCAACCGCCGAGCGACCCGGGCAGTCAGGCTCGCAAGAGCTCTCGCGGCGCTTTGATGCTCGTCCTTCGGAGATGGCTCGGGAGTCGAAAGGAGCGCCAGAGGTGGCCGCTGGGCTCATTGGAGCGCGCGGGGGGTTTGGCTCGACGCCGGGGGCGCGGTCGTCGAGGATCACGCCGCTGGTCGAAGAGGGCCCGCCGCAATCTCTGCCTGCTTGTCAGCGTCGGGCTCGCACAGGGAATGCGCGCTCCCCGGTGCTCCGGCTGCGAGCCGGGCCCCGCTGTGCCGGCGGCGGAACCATGAAATAGTTTCCGCGATGGGTGTTGTCCGCCGGCGCGAGCTCGATGCCGAATCTGCCCAGAGGCCGGCATCGAGCCGTGTTCTTGCCGGGCGAGGTTCGTGTTTGGCGACGCCGGGGCTTCCCAGGGCAGCGCGTGATTGAGGCATCAGAGGCCGGGGAGTGGCAGCGAGGCCGCAGCCTGCTCGGCGCCTACCTGGCGCTTGGGCTCGCTGTCGCCGCAGCCGTGGCGCTCTCGCTGATCCTGGGCAGCCGGGGCACGGCCGCTCCGAAGGTCTCCGGGCTGTACACGGCCGATTCACCGTGCCTCAGCGGATCGACGGGAAAGCCGTTCACCGTCGAGCAGTCGGGGCAATTCATCGATCTGGGCGGGGGTCCGAGCGGTTCGTTCCGTCTCCGCGCTGACGTGCTCGCCGGAACCGTTCGCTGTCGGGGCGGCGCCCGCGTTCCGCTCGCACTACGGCTCCGCGGCCCCGATCGGATCGTCGGAACGGTCGCCGGAGCGCGGGTCGCGTTGCGCCCTGCACCACCCACTCCCTCGCTGACGCAGGGCCTGGTCGGTGAGGACGCCGTGGGACGCCTTCTTCTCGCGATGGCGGTCGTGATCATATGCGCACGCCTCGCGGGCTCCGCTCTCGGCAGGATGGGCCAGCCGCGCGTGATCGGAGAGGTGCTCGCGGGCATCCTGCTCGGGCCGACACTGCTCGGGGTCGCCTGGCCCGGTGCGCAGCACTATCTCTTCGCCGCCGCGATCTATCCCGCGTTGAACGGGCTGTCGCAGGTCGGGCTCGTCCTGTATCTGTTCCTCGTCGGGATGGAGTTCGACCCGACGCTCCTGCGCGGACGGATGAGGCAAGCGGTGTTCGTCTCCAACGCGAGCGTCGCGTTGCCGTTCAGCCTCGGCCTGCTCGTGTCTGTCCCCCTGTACGCACTCCTGGCGCCCACCGGCGTGCGCTTCGCAGCCTTCGCGCTCTTCGTGGGCGTCGCGATGTCTGTCACCGCGTTCCCGGTACTGGCGCGGATACTGGAGGAGCGCCGGATGCTGAAGGGCCCGGTCGGTGCGATGTCGCTGACGGTGGCGGCGATCGGCGACGTGAGCGCGTGGGCTCTCTTGGCGCTCGCGCTCGCCCTCGCACGTTCGGGCTCCGGGTTCGCCGCCCTCGTCGTGATCGGCTGGACATCGCTGTTCGTCCTCTTCATGGTGCTCGCCGTCAGGCCATTCCTCGGCCGCGCGGCGGTCGCCTACGCCGAGGTGGGGCAGCTTCCGATCCTCTGGACGGGCACGATCTTCGTGGCGGTGCTGCTTTCGAGCTTCGCAGCCCAGCGCGCCGGCGTCGCTCCGATATTCGGCGCGTTCGTGATGGGGTGGGTGATGCCTCGCAACGCCGGACTGACGACAGACGTCAGCCGGCGGATCGACGACTTCGTCGGCATCATCCTGCTTCCGCTCTTCTTCGCTGTCAATGGCCTTCAGGTGGACCTCACCGGTCTCAACAACGGCCTCCTGTGGCTCCTGACGCTCGGTCTGCTCGGGATCGCCGTGGTGGCGAAAGGGGGCGGAGGGTTCGCGGCCGCCCGCTGGATCGGCTTTTCGCGCCGTGATTCAGGTGTGATCGGCGCCCTGCTCAACACGCGGGGGCTCACCGAGCTGATCGTGCTCAATATCGCCCTGAGCTCCGGCGCGATCTCCGCGAAGCTCTTCTCGATGCTCGTCGTGATGGCACTCGTGACGACGGCCATGACCGGGCCGGCGCTGCGGTTGCTCGATCGTCGCCACGAGCTCGCCGTGGGGCCGGAGGACAGGCTCGGAGCGGGGGAGCCGGGCGTGGCGCCGCAACGCTCGATCGTCGTCGCCCCGCAGGACGAGGGCAATCTCGGCGGACTCCAGACGATCGCCGAGGCGCTCGCCCGGTCGCAGCCGCCCCGTGAGCTCGTGATCGTCGAGGGGATTCGACCGAGGGGTCTCGTCGCGGGCCGGCTCCGGGATCGAGACGAGGTCGCGCGGGCAAACCGGCTGCTCGACGAGCGCCGGCGCCTGCTTGCGGGAATGGGGATCGTCGCCCGGGTCGCGGCGTTCAGCTCCAGCGACCCGAGCCGGGATTACCTGCGGATCGCGTCGCGGGAGGAGGTCGATCTGCTGCTCGTCGACGGCCGTCGGCCGCTGTTCGGAGAGGGCGTTCTCACCGGGCCGGTGGCCCGTCTGCTCGACCGGACGCCCTGCGACGTCGCGGTGCTCGTCGATCGGAACGAGACTCCGCTCATCGGCGCGCTTCACGCGGTCGCCGTCCCGTTCGGTGGGGCGAAGCACGACTGGGCGGCGCTCGAACTCGGCGCCTCGATCGCTTCGGTCCGCAGGGCGACGGTCCGCCTGATCGGCTCGGCCGGCGCAGCCGGCCGGGCTGACGCCGGCCACCTGCTCGAGCAGGCCGCGACGGTCGTACGAGGTTTCATGGGAGTCGAGGTCGAGACGGTCCTCGCCACCCCGGGTGACGGCATCCTCGAGGCAACGGCCGAGGCCGGCCTGTTCGTGATCGGTCTCGCCGAGGATTGGCGCCAGCGAGGGATCGGCTCCGTCCGGACGACGATCGCACGAATGTCATCGACATCCGTGCTGTTTGTCCGGGGTGGGCGCGATTTCGGCCTGCTCGGCGCCGAGGGGCCGGGTCTTACGCGTCTGAGCTGGTCGTCGCTCGATCCGGTGACCCCGGCCGAGAGCGATCACGAGGGCTGATCGGCGTCGGCGCGTGCGCCAACCTCCAGCAGGCGCGCGTAGGCCAGCGCGGCGGGTGGGCGCTCGGAGGGGGCTTTCGCCAGTCCCCGCAGCAGGGCGGCGCCGAATGCCGCGGGCAGATCGGGTCGGCCGAGCGACGGATCGGCCGGCTGCTCCTCGAGGTGGGCGAGGCCGACCGCGAGCACGCTGCGGTCGCTGAAGGGCGGACTGCCGGCGACGCACTCATAGAGGGTGCAGCCGAACGCGTAGATATCGCTCTCGGCGCTCGCCGACTCCCCTCTGATGAGCTCCGGAGCGAGGTAGTCGGCGGTCCCGAGGATGTGGCCGGGGCGGGTGAGCGCCGTATAGGCGGCGCCCCTGGCGAGCCCGAGATCCGAGAGGAGGGCGTTGTCACCGGCGAGGATCACGTTCGACGGCTTGACGTCCCTGTGCACGATCCCGGCGGTGTGCATCGCGTCGAGGGCGGATCCGATCTGGAGCCCGACGCGAACGACCTCGTGGGTTCCGAGCGGTCCCGATCGCGCGATTCGGGCGCGCAGCGTCTCGCTGCCGGCGACGTAGGCGAACGCGATGTAGGAGACGCCTTCGGCTTCGCCGGCGTCGAGCAGTGCCACCAGGTTGGGGTGGCGAACCTCCCGGGCGGCTCGCACCTCGTGGGCGAGACGGCCGCGGTAGGACTCGCTTCGTGCGAGCTCGGACCGGAACAGCTTGAGCGCGACCTCGCGTCCGTCGGCGCCAACCGCGCGGTAGACGACGCCTGCCGAGCCTTCGCCGAGAAGCTCCGCCACACGATAGGGGCCTACCTCTGTCGGTGTTCCCGCGGCCGCGGGACCCTCGGCCACCCCGTGCTAGCCGGGCTTTCGCCGGGCGAGGATCACCGCGATCGTCGCGAAGAAGAGGGCGCTGAAGCCGACGAGGAGGCCATAGGCTTCTCCCGCGCCCAGCCGGAAGAAGGTCAGCCCGTACTGATTCTGCGCTTGCGGGATGCCGGCGGCGATGACGCGGCCGTTCATATGCAGGGTCGTGCCGACCGCCTCGAAGGCCCAGCGGCCGAAGCTCGTGGCCGAGAACGCCGCCATCACGCCCGTCATGCTCTTGACCGTCACAATCCCCCCGCCGACCAGGAGCTGTACGGTCATCGCGACCGGCGCGAGTGCCGTGGCTTGATCCTCGTTCTGAGCGACGCTCGACACCAGCAGGCCCATGCCCACCGCAGCGAACCCGGTGACGGCGAGGATTCCGAAGACGTCGAGGTAGGTGCCGACCGGCTCGTAGAACGGACGGAGGATCGCCGTCAGCCCGAGCAGGATCGCTGCCTGCAGGAGGATGAGCGAGAACAGCACCGCGATCTTCGAGAGCAGATAGGCGCCGATGCTCACCCCGACGGCGCGCTCTCGACCGAAGATCGCACGCTCCTTGACGATCTCGCGTGAAGCGTCGACCGCTCCAAGCCAGATCGTGATCATCACCAGCAAGAACACGAGCTGTGTCGCGACGAGAGGCGCACCCCGGCCGGGCGGCCCGAAGACGGCCGGCTTGAAGAGCAGGAGGAGCGCGATCCCGAGTACCGGCGTCTGCAAGAGCAGGATGGAGAGGTTGACCTTGTCGCGCAGGAACGCCTTCAGGTACCTCGCCGTGAGTGCGCGCGTCTGGATGCCGAGGACGCGGGGGTCGGCGCCGCTGAGGCGGGCGTGCGCCGGTGGCGTGGATGAGGGCTGCAGAGAGGGAGGCACGTCGGCTGCGCGTTCGAAGTCGTTGCACCACTCGGCGGCCGGGCGGCTCTTGAGCGCGATGTATGCGTCCTCGAACGAGCCGACCGCGAAGAATTCGAGCGCCTCGGCGGGAGTGCCGGCAAAGCACAGGTAGCCGCCGCGTCCCATCACGAGAAGCTTGTCGACGCGGTCGAGGCTGTGGGTGGCGTGCGTCACGACGACGACCGCGTGGCGGCCGACCGCGGCGAGCGAGCGGAAGAGCTCCATCATCTGCCGCTCGAGCCCGACGTCGAGCCCGGTCGTCGGCTCGTCCAGGAAGAGGATACCCGGGCTGCTCAGCAGCTCGGTCGCAAGGCCGACACGCTTGCGCTCCCCGCCCGAGAGCTGACCGACGCGCTGCGCGCCGACGTGAGCGAGTGAGACCGCTGCAAGTGCGCCCTGCACCGCCTGGTCGATCTCCTCGGAGGAGGAGTCGTAGGGGAGTCGAAGGCGCGCCGAGTAGCGCAGCGATTCGACGACCGTGAGTCGCGGGTGGACGATCTCGTCCTGAGGGAGGTAGCCGATCTCCGAGAGCCTGGACTCGACTCGATCGCCGCTCAAGAGGATCGAGCCCTCGGTCGGCCTCGAGACGCCGGCGAGCACCTTCAGAAGCGTCGACTTGCCCGAGCCGCTCTCGCCGATGACGGCGACCAGTTCGCCGGGTGCGATAGCGAGCGAAAGACGTTCGAGCAGCACCTTCCCTCGCAGCGACATTCTCACGTCTTGCGCCTCCAGCCGGAGCGCGCCGCTGTCGTCGCGCGGGGTGAGGGTCTCCCCGTCGAAGATGAGGCTGTAGGGCCCGACTCCGATCTCGCAGCCCGGCGTGAGCTCGGCACGGCGCACGATCGAGCCGTTGACACGTGTTCCGGAGCGCGAGCCGCGGTCGATCAGCTCGATCCGGTCGCCGCTCGCCACGATCTCGGCATGCACCCCCGAGACGCACGGGCCGCGAAGCTGGATGCCGTTGGTCAGATCCCTGCCGATCGTGACACGCTCGCCGACCCGGATGCGCGTTTCCCCCGTTGACGCGCCCGGCTCGTCGTTCAGGAAACGGACGATCTCGCCGCCGACGGCGATCGCGTCGCCGGTGCTGAGCCAGCGTGCCTCGCCGCGCAGTCGTTCTCCGTTCAGGAATGTGCCGCTACCCGAGCCGAGGTCCGCCAGGAACCAACGCCCCTGCGAAGGGACGATGCGGGCATGATGTTTCGAGGCGAGCGGTGCCGAGACGACCACGTCGTTGCCGGTCTCGCGCCCGATCGTGAGCCCGGCCGCGGGGACGTCGATCCGGCGGCCCGCGTGGATCGCCCACGCGCGGGGGGTCGTGCCGTGGAGCGGCTCGGCCGGGGGGCGCGCGACACTCCTCGGCGATCGCACCTGCTCGACTGGACTCGGAAGCTCGGCCACCTCAGGAGGTCGACCAGGGCACGGGCAGCTCGCTCGACTCGAGCAGACGGAACGCGACCGTGACCGAGCCGAAGCTGATCAGATCGCCGTCTCGGAGCGCCTCCGGGGCCCCCGCCGTCAGGGTGGCCCCGGCGAGCCGTGTCGCGTTGCGGCTCTGCAAGTCCTCGAGCGAGGGTACCCCGTCGCCGAGGCGGATCAGTGCGTGGCGGCGGGACACCGAACTCTGGGGGTCGAATGGGGTCAGGTCGACCCCCGGCACCATCCCGCCCTCGGGATCGCTGCGGCCCACGATGGCTCGCGGTCCCTGGAGGGGGAGACGAGCCGCGGGTCTTCCATGCTGCAAGATGTCCAGCACCGCGCGCGTCTTCGCGGCCTCCGGACGCACATGGCCGATCGCCGGCGCCGATCGCCGCGAGGCTGGCCGCTCCAGCCCAAGCTCCGAGGTCGAGATCGCCCTGGTGACATTCCGGGTGGGGATGACGATGGTGTTCGCCTGGCCAGGCACCTCGGGCAGGCTCCTCATGACGGCGAGCAGGGTGGCGCTTCGCTCGGGGCGCCTGAGCGGATGGTCGGACTTGAGCTCGGGCAGTTGAGAGATCACCTTGCCGTTGTGGACGAACAGCCTTCTCCAGTCCGATGGGTTGAGCGGAATGAGGTCGTGTCGCTGACGGCGAGCCGCGTCGATCGCTGCGGCATGGGCGTGACCGTCGACCCCGGCATCCTTGCTGATCTGCGCGATCCGTTCGGCGCCGAAGTTGATCGGGGCGGCCTCGACGTACTCCTTCGCGCTGACCTGGAGCCATGCGCGAGTGTCCTCCTCGATGCTCGCCGCGAGCCGACGGATCGCGTCAGCCGCCGGCGTGCCGGCGTCTCTCGCGTGCCAGTACTCGAGTATCCGTGCGCTGTGCCCGATCATCCCCGTCATCGCCCCGCCGCTCGTGAGGAAGTGGCCGTTGCCGAAGGTGTCACCGGCGACGACGCCGTTCGCGGCGATGAGAGCGTTCGTTCCGACGCGTTCGACGAGGCTGAACAGCTTCGGTCCGTAGATCATCTCGACGGTGCTCAGCTCGGCCCGTGGGATCTCGAGGACGTCCGCCGCCTGCTTGATGTAAAACTCGTAGAGCATCTGCTGGTAGGCAGCGAAGAACTCGGGCGACTCCGTATCGACATCGGCCGGCACGAGTCCGGCCGCGACCGGGTCGAAGGTCGTGAAATCGGGTACCTGTACCAGGACCCATCCCACCTCGGGGTCGTTCTCGTGGCCGACTGCTATCTGCCGCACCCAGTACTCGCGTCCGGCCTCGTCGAACTCGGACGAGATCCTGCGCCGGAGGCGGCCGCCGACGAGTACCTCGACGAGGCCGGCGAGGAAATCCGCCTGGGCGACCGTCGGTCCGCGCCCGTCTCCGTTGTCGACCTGAACATCGTGTTGCTCGAAGCCCAGCCGGCTCGCGTCGCGGCTGTTGGCTCCCTCGGCGATGACGAAGAGCTCCGGGACGCCGAGGTCGATGAGCTCGGTGCCCGGCTCCCGCACCCGGACGAACTCTCCCTTGAAGTCGAATTCATGCAGCGTCTCGATCCGAATGCCGAGCCGCCCGTCCGGAGCGGCGCCGAAGCCCTCGTCTTCGTCGGGAGCGACGCGGTGGTGCGTGAAGAGCCGCACGCGCGGCTCGAGTCCCGAATCCCGATCCTGACGCTCCATGAGCTCGAGGTAGCGACGAAGCAGCTTCTGGATCGACGCCGCCTCCGCCTGGAACGTGGATGGCCCGTCGAGAACGTCGACCATCGACGCCCGGATCTTGCTCGGATCGGGTCGGTTCGGCGCCGTCGGCGGATCGAGCACGGTGATCACCCGATTGGGAAAGCCGTCGCGCCAGCGGTCATCGATGAACTCGACGTGCTGGATCGTCCCGACGATGTGCTGCTCGACGTCGAAGCCGTCGATGATCTCGTCCGCGACGATGTCTCCGCCGCTCGTCTCGGCGCTGTAGAAGCACTCGGCGAGACGAAAGATCTCTCCGTTCGCCCGCCGGGGAATCCGGTCCTCGCCGTAGCGCTCCTGCATCATCTCGTCGATCAGGCCGAGCTGATGGAAGAAATCCTCGCGGAGGTTCCAGTGAACCCCGAGGAACGGATCGCCTCGCATCTCGACCCCGACCGCGCGCCGCCCCAGCGCAACCGTCCAGAGCATCGCCATCATGTTCGTCCCGCCGAGGCCCAGCGCTACGAAGTCAGGCGCCGGCTGAACCGGGTTCTCGGCGTCGGGAGGCAAGCTGGTCGGCGCTCAGCCCGTCATTGGTCGGAGCACGGCGGGGTATGCTAGCGCGTTGTCGCGACGGATACCGGCTGGTCGTCGGTTCTGCGAGTCAAGCTGCAAGACGGGCGGAACACCGCCCGTCCGCGATGTCCGGGGCAAGCGCCTCGTAGGGTCAGTCACCGGTTTTCAGCCAGCCGAAGTTGGGTGCTGCCGGACGCTCGACGCCGCGCTCGAGCAGAGCGTGCGCGAGGATCGGCAACGCGATCGTCGCATCGCAGTAGCAGACCGCTCGCGCGGCTCCTTCGTCGATCTTCCCCCAACTGATCGCCTCCTCGAACGTGCAGCCCGAGAGCCCGCCCCACTGAGGGGAGTCGGTGGTGATCTGCACTGCATAGGCGTGGGGTGCGAGTTGGTCGCCGCCTCGGCCGAGGTCGACCATCACCGTCACGAGCTGGATGGTGTCCTTGGGGACTCCCCCGCCGACGTAGATCACCGAGGTCTTCCCCGCACGCTCGCCGATCTGGGCGAGCTCGCGAAAGTCGGCGAACTGGTCGAGTACGACCGTATGGTCGTGCTCGCGCGCGTACAGTGTCGCCGCGACCCCGTACCCGCTGTCGGCGAGGCCGGGCGAGAAGACGGGCACGCCGGCCCCGAAGGCCTAGGCGGTGATGCTCTCGACCCCCCGCGCGAGCTGGAACTCGCCGAAGCGCCGGAGGAAGCCCGCCGAGGAGTGGACGCTGCCACTCTCCAGGGTCCCGATGAACTCGCCGATGAACGCCTCGAGCCGTCGATACTCGAGCTCGTCCGCGTAGATGTCGTAGAAGCGGTCGATCTGGAGACGCAGGAGCTCTGCATCGTCGGCGAGGTGCGTGCCCTGGTAGTAGCGGAACCCGAGCCCCTCAAAGATGTCCTCGGACAGATTTGCGCCGGTGGCGACGACGACGTCCACGAACCGATTCTCGATCAGCCAGCGCACGATCCCCGACTGTCCGGTCGTGCTCAGCGAGCCGGCATAGCCGAGGAAGATCGTGTTGTCTTCCGCTTCGATCATGCGCACGAAGACCTCGAAGGCGTTCGCGAGCGAGCGACCCTGGAAGCCGGTGCGTCCCATCGCGTCGAGCAGCTCTGCAATCGTGCGCGGTTCGACCGCGATCGACTCCGCCGGCCGCGCCAGATGCCGTTCGCGCTCGCTCACGCGGGCATTCTCATGGAAAGGACGGTGTCGTGCCAAAGAGCAAGATGCCCTCGCGCACGAGTTTCGCGGCGGCCGCGCTGGTGACCTCGGACGGATCGAGGTTCGGCGCAACCTCGACGAGATCGAATGCGACGACCCGGAACTGCGCCAGCGCGTACAGAAAACCCGCGAGGTCGCGGAAGCTCACCCCGCCGGGCTCGGGCGATCCGGTACCCGGGGCGATGCTCGGGTCGAGAACGTCGATGTCGATGGTCAGGTAGAGCGGCCGTTCACGCAGCCGCTCGGCAACCGCGCCCGGCATCACCAGTTCGGGGCTGGTCCAGCCGACGTGCCGGGCTGCTGCCGTCTCCTCGCGCGCGAGCGAACGGATCCCGAACTGGAAGACGTTCTCGAAGCCGAACTCGACTCCCGCCTGGTAGGCCCAGCTGGCATGGGTGATCGGTTCGCCCTCCCACTCGGCCCGGAGGTCGGCGTGCGCGTCGAGCTGGACCAGCAGCGCGTCCGGATGGACGCGACGAACCGCCCTGAACCCGGCCAGGCTGACGGTGTGCTCGCCGCCGAGCAGCACCGCGATGCTCGCCAGCGAGAGGGCCCGCTCGAAGGCCTCCTGGATCGTGTCCAGTGCCGCTCCGATGCTGGCGGTCGAGGGAACGACATCCCCGAGGTCGACGAGGACGAAATCCTCGAGGTCGCGCTCCAGCACGGGGCTATAGGTCTCGAGCGACTCCGACAGCCGGCGGATCGCCCGCGGCCCTTCCCGCGATCCGCGCCTGAACGATGCGGTGAGATCGAACGGCGCGCCGACGATCGCGGCTGCGGCCCGGGCCGCTGCGGCCGGAACGGCGAGGGTGAACAGCGGAGCCGCGATCAAGCGATCTGTTCGCGCCGAGGCGCGGCTCGCGCGATTTCGGCCTCGACCGCGGCGAATTCCCGCGCGAGAATCGGCATGGCACCCGGTGGGAAGACGACGAGTTGCACCGCTCCGCGTGCGACGACGGTCGCGAAGCCGGGATAGCCGAGGCCGGCTGTCCATTCGAGCGCGGCCAGCTGGCCGAAGAAGTCGCCGGTTCTGAGCTCCCGCACACGTTCTCCGCGCACGAAAACGTCGACCGAACCGTCGAGTATGACGAAGAAGTCGTGCGTCGGCACCCACCGTTCGATGATTCGCTCGCCTGCGCTGGCGTCGCGGAGGTGGGCGAGAGTGGCGACGCGGTCGAGCTCGTCGGGAGCGAGGCCGCGGAAGAGTGGCAGCGGCGCGAGGGCTGCTGGGTCGAGCTGGGGGTGTCGCAGCCAGTCGGTGTCGTCGCGGTCGTAGGACGAACGCGAGCCTCCCGACGAGACCTCGGCCGTCTCGAGGAACGAGAGAACGGCCAGGACGTCCTCGGGCCGCGAGCCATGGTTGAGCGGGCAGAAGCGAATCGCGTACCTTCCGCCCAGCCGCGTGGAGGAGACGAGGCCGATCCCGCTTCGCTCGAGCGCGTCCACCAGCCCATCATTCAGGCGTGCGAGCTCACGTTCGCTCGTGGTATCGAAGCGGCGGCGAAAGCAGACGATGCCGAGCGACGGGGGCGCGAGGAGCTCGAGCGAGTCGCTCCCCTCGATGTAGCGCGCCGCGAGCTCGGCCAGCTCGAGCGAGCGGTCGACCGCGCGCCGGAACGCGTCGAGACCGAAGTAGCGGATGGAGAGCCAGACCTTAAGCGCACGCGAGGTGCGCGTCAGCTGCAGCCCGCGGTCGGCGAAGTTCACCTCCTCGCTCGTCGCCTCGGAGTCGCGCAGGTACTCCGGCGTCATCTCGAAGGCGGTCCGCAGCTTGTCGCCGTCGCGCAGGAGCAGGCAGCCGCACTCGTACGGCTGGTACAGCCACTTGTGCGGGTCGAGCGTGATCGAGTCGGCCAGCTCGATTCCCGCGAGCTGGGCGCGGCCGCTCGCCGCGAGTACGGCGAAGCCGCCGTAGGCCGCGTCGACATGGAACCAGACGCCGCGGCTCTGGGCGACGCGCGCCAGCTCGGGCAGCGGGTCGACGACACCCGTGTTCGTCGATCCGCCGCTGGCCGAGACGAAAAGCGGCTGCAGGCCTGCCGCCAGGTCGGCGTCCATCGCCTCCGCGAGCGTGCGCGGCTCGAGCCGGTGGTGAACATCGACCGGCAGGACCCGAATCTGAGCGGGCCTGAAGCCCAGCGTGCGCGCCGCGCGTAGGAGCGAGGAGTGCGCCTGGTTGGAGACGTAGACGACGAGCCCAGGATGCATCTCGCCGGCGAGGGCCTCCCGCGCGGCGGCGAGCGCCGTCATGTTCGCCGCGGAGCCGCCGCTCACGAGGATTCCGCCTGCGCTCGCGGGGTACCCGAGCCAGGATGCGAACCAGTCGAGCACCTCGAGCTCGAGCTGGGTCACCCCGGCGGACTCCATCCAGGAGCCGGCGTAGACGTTTGCGGCGCTCGCGATGAAGTCGCCGAGCGCGCCGGGCCAGGTGCCGCTGCCCGGGATGAAGGCGAAGAAGGCGGGATGGTGGACACGGCTTCCGAAGGGCAGGACGCTTTCGCGCAGGCTGCCGAGCAGCTCGTCGAAGGCCGCGGGCTCCTCCGGTGGCGGTCCGGCGATTCGCGCACGCATCTCCTCGCGGGTGACGCGCCGAAGCGGCGGATCCTTGGCCTCGAGCCAGTCGATGAGCATGTCGACCGTCTGGTGGCCGAGCGCGCGCATCGTTTCCCGGTCGAGCGCGAGCGGGTCTCGCGTCATCGCGTCAGAGCCTACGGGAAACGTTCCGCCGGGCACGCCGCTGGCGTGAGCCCCGGGCTCGGCCGGGAACGACGCGCGGCCGGTCACCTGCCCGACGGCCCCCCGTCGGGCGACGGGACAGGCCCGAACGTGGAGGGGTGCACGTCTCGCCAGCAGGACGATCGCGTTCGCGATCCCGGCAATCCCGGCGCCGCGCGGTGAGGTGCCCGCGAGGAGGAACCTCTGTGTGCCGACATCTCCTTTTTCTCGTCGACCGCAATCAACGGAAACGGGAAGCGAGGGTTCCGATCGAGGTCGTGTCGACCGCGTCTCACCCCCGAAGCACGCCGCCGCTGCAGCATCGACGCCGCCCGCGCCCGTCCCAGAGCGGGCAGGGAGCCCGCGTGTGACAGGCGAGGTTTTGGCGGCGGTCGAGCTGGGAAGGCTCGAGCGCGAGAGGGACGCGCAGCCCTGGCCATTGTTGCCGCGCCCCGAGAACACCGTCCGCGCGACTCAGAGGAGAGCCATTTGACTGCATCGCCCCAGATCGATTGCCGTCGGGCACGCCCGGCCGATCCAGTGCACCGAGACCGCACGAGCGTGGTGCCGAACGAATTGCTCTTTCGAGAGGTGAACGAGCAGATCTACCTGATGCGCGGCTCCGTCGAGGCCGACGCCGAGCTGTCGATCATCTGCGAATGCGAGCGGCGCGGCTGCGTGAAGAATCTTCACATCACGGTCGAGGATTACGAGGCGGTGCGCCGTTTCCCGACTCGCTTCGTGATCAAGCCGGGGCATGCGGGGAGCGAGCACGAGCGTGTCGTCGAAGCGAAATCCGGCTTCGTCGTCGTCGAGAAGGCGGGCCCGGCGGCTCGGGTGGCGATCCGGCTTGACCCGCGGCGGCGCCGGAGCGCTCGTGGGTCGTCGCACAGTTGACCTCTGGAGCTGAACTGCTGATCGGTTCGTGGCGGGGCGTGTCAAGTCGGTGGATGTGGGACGGGCGGGAGGCCGTGGCAGGTCTGGGTCGCAGGTCGAGGTCAAGGAGAGGGACAATGCGGAAGTGAGTCTGGGAACCTGCCGGTGAGGGTCGAACGGGACTGCCGGGGCGGGTGAGGACGGCAGCCACCTCCGGGCGGCGAGCGGGTGAGCTGTTTCCTGGCCGAACCGCCGCCTAGTGTGTCGCGGGTGAGCCACATCGCGACCTCCGACGTCGATGGCGAGCACGAAGATCCGGAGCGTGATCGAGTCGACGACCATCAGCATGGTCACGACCTCGCCGAACACGGGCACGGCCACTCGCATGGCCTTGTCGACCGCTCGATCGTTCGCTCGCGCGAGGGCGTCAAGGCCGTCTCGATTAGCCTCGCCGTTCTCGGCGCTGCGGCCCTGATCCAGCTCGTCATCTTTGCTCTGTCCGGTTCGGTGGCTCTCCTGGCCGATCTGATCCACAACTTCGGCGACGCGCTGACCGCGATCCCGCTCGGCATCGCGTTTCTCCTTCGGAGTGCGCGCGGCGAGAAAGTCGCCGGCCTTGCCGTCGTTCTCGCGATCTTCGCCTCGGCATGCATCGCGCTCTCCGAGACGATCCTCCGTTTCATCCACCCGCAGCACCTGACCCATCTGTGGCTGCTTGCCGCCGCCGGCATCGTCGGCCTTCTTGGGAACGAGATCGCGGCACAGGTGCGGTTGAGTGCCGGTCGCCGCCTCGCAAGCGCGGCGATGACCGCGGACGGAAACCACGCTCGCATCGACGGCTTCGTCTCCCTCGGTGTCGTCGCAAGCGCAACGGGCGTTGCACTCGGCGCTCAGATCGCCGACCCGATCATCGGTCTCGCGATCGCGCTGATCATCCTCCGGATCACCTGGGACTCCTGGCAGACCGTACGGCGGGCCGAGATCGACCTCCGGCACGTCGATGCGGATCTCTGAGCTGGAGCCGACCAGGGACCTCCGACTGATGGCGGCCGACGGTTCCGCTGATGCGCGCAACCGGGGCGAGGCCGAGGTCTTGGTCGATCGGCAAGCGGTGGTGCGCACGACCCGCTCGGGTCAGGCGCGAAGCTCCGCCCAGACGGTCTTGCCGAGATAGCCCTCGGCCCGAGGCAGAGCGATTGTTTGCCAAGCGGATGGACGCAACGCCGAGCGAGGTGCCCTCCAGCCACGTGGCGATGGTCTCCCGCCCCGATGACGTCGCGACGATGATCACGAGTGCAGCCGCGGCTGTTCCGATCGCACCGTACGGGCGAAGGGCTCCCTCGCGGATGCACGCCGGGCTCGGGCTGCCTCGGCATCACGGTGCCATCCCCCGGGACGTTCGCCCGGAGCGCGCACCTCACGGATATTGGCGGCGGCCGTCCGGAGTCAAAGCGGGCCAGAATGTGTTCGCGATTTGCCCTGCATTCCGTGTAGCTTGCTCGCATCTGGGCTGGCCTTCGCCGATCGTCCTCGTGCCAGGCTCGATGAATCGTGAGGACGTCGGGTGGTCGGCAGGAGCCGGTCGGGGGCCCGCCTGACGGTGCTCCACCCGCGGCGCGGCGCGGCGGTTGTCGCGCGGGACTCGCGGCTGCACGGGCGTCTCGTGCTGCGGCGGTATCCCGGTGAGCTCGTCATGCTCGTGCTTGTCGGGCTCTCGATGCTCACCGTGCTCTATCCAGGTAACACGCAGGATACGACGCGTCTGGCACTGACGGAGTCGGTCGTCGAGCAGGGGTCGCTCAAGGTCGATCGGTACCACGCGTTGATCGCCGATCGCGCCTACCGGGACGGGCATTGGTACTCCGACAAAGCGCCGGGAATGTCGTTTCTGGCCGTCCCGACCGTGGCTCTCTTCGATCTTCTCGACGTTGCCCGCGGGAAGGCGACGTCGTTCCCGGCTCTCCTGGGCGGCGCGCAGCTCTGGGCGCTACGTGTCCTGACGAGCGGGCTCGGGTTCTTGCTCGCAACGTTGCTCCTCGGGCGGGTTGCCGAGGGTCTCCGGCCCGGGTACGGGGCGCCGGTGGCGGTCGTGTTCGCCCTCGGAACGATCGCGGGTCCTCTCGCCGGGATCATGATGGAGCACGACGTCTCGGCGATGCTGGGCTTCGCGTCGTTTGTTGCCGCCGCCCGATGTCGGCGTGCGGTGATCCTGGCCGGGGTGCTTGCCGGGTTGGCGGTGCTCTTCGACTACAGCTGTGCGCTGCTCGCGGCGATCATCGGCCTCTACGTTCTTGTGGTCTGGGGCCGCCGTTCGCTGCTCCGGTTCGCGACGGGGGTTATCCCCGCTGCGCTCCTGCTCGGTGCCTACGACCAGGCTGCCTTCGGATCGCCGTTCCATGTGTCCTACAGATACGTCGCGAACCAGTTCACCGACGAACAGAGACGCGGTTTCTTCGGGGTCGGGATCCCGAGCGCGCACGGGTTTTGGCTCGCTCTCTGCGGCGAGCGTGGGCTGCTCGTCGTCTCGCCCGTCCTTGCCGCGGCAGCCGTCGGCCTCGCCGTCATGGCGCGCCGTGGTCTCGCGCCGGAGGCGGCTGTGTGTCTCGCTGCCGCCGTCCTGTTCCTGATCGTCGACGCTGGCTACTTCGATCCTTATGGCGGGTCGTCCCCAGGCCCGCGCTTCTTCACTCCGGGCCTGCCGTTCCTCGCGGTCGGTTTCGCCGACGCGTTCCGGCGCTGGCCGTTCTGGTCGGGTCTCCTGGCGCTTCTCTCGATCGTGGCGGTGAGCCTCGACACATTGACGTGGGAGGGGATCGCCACGATCCACCTCCAGCTTCTACCGATGACGATCTGGTCGCTCCTCGGAGCTCCGCGTTCTGTGGGCGTCGCGCTCGAACTGGCGGCGGTCGCCTCGACGACTGCTCTGGCCGCGCGCCGGCTCCTGCGGGCGCGGCACACCTAGAAACGATCCGACCAGCCGCGGGTGATTCGCCGTGATCACGACTTCCGGAGTTCCGCAGAAGGTCGGCAAACGTGGGCGACTTTTCGGCCCTGGAGCCAGTGTCTGAGCCAAATCGCGGTCGGACGCGTGAAAAACTGCATCCACGGCCCTGGGCCCTGTCGAGCGCTCCCCGGACGCCGCC
>Ga0302325_10014532_pt1 | contig 16755 bp, 12 predicted proteins | sample Palsa_T0_2_FD_201948 | JGI IMG/M metagenome (GOLD analysis project Ga0302325, IMG submission 201948) | Peat permafrost microbial communities from Stordalen Mire near Abisko, Sweden - Palsa_T0_2 | ecosystem: Environmental > Terrestrial > Soil > Palsa > Peat permafrost | place: Sweden: Abisko... | reverse complement strand
CTTGACCGGAATTTCCGCCTGATGCCACAATACCGACGGTGGCGGCTCGTCATTCTTCGCCGCGACATGATTGCCGGTGTCCAGGCCCCAGAGATGAGGCTTGCGCGAAGTGTACCAATCCGGCCCCGCGTCCAGCGGCAGGTCCATCCATGGGATAGGCGATGGATGCAGCCGGAAATAATTGTCGCTGAACGGCAGCATCACGATCTTGCTGCGATCTTTTACATGAACCAGACTATTGGCAAGATAGTCATAAGTTGGCTTGAGATCGGAGACCTCAAACGTCGCCCCGGGCTGGTCTTCAAAGGCAATGCACTTGCCGGGCGCGAGGGTCGAACCTTCGCCGCCGATGAGAATGAGCGAACGATTGCGCGGAAGATATTGATCCCCCACCTGACGCAGTTTTCGATAGATGCCCCAGTAGCGCCCATCAGCGTAGATCGAGAAGTGACCGCGATCGCTGTACTGGTGGCCACCCCTGACCGCCCGGTTGAGATAGTTGAGGTAAAGCGCCCTGGGATCCCAGCTCGATCGGGTGATCATGTCGCAGGTGTCATCGCTGAAGTAGGTGATCGGCATCGACTTGGTCACCTGATTGCGCTCTTCGTCGAGCGTGAGCGATTCGTTGTATTCCTGGGCGTAGAGTGCGGTCACCAGTGCTTCCGTGGCCAGGAACGGATGGCGCGTGTTCACGGGTTCGGCGAAGTTGGAATAGTCGGGTTTGATATTGTTGCGATAGACAAAGTCGACGGCGAGATCATTCGGAAAAAGATATTTGTAAGCCAGGATGTCCGCATTGCGCGAGACATGATCGTTGGTGCCGCCCAGGGAGTCGTAGAATGTGTCCGCCATTCCCCAGGGGTTGAGCGAGGCAATGAAATAACTGTGAAACGCGTCGTGCAGATGGGATGCCGCAATCAGATTCTCGCCACGGCGAGTCATGGCCAGCAGGTGTTCATTGAAGGTGAAGAACTTGCCCATTCCCTCGTACCCTTCGCCGCCGGCGAAGATGCCGCGCGTGACCACTCCCCGATAGGCATAAACGCAGCGGTCGTAGGTCGAGCGATCGTAGCCGGGCTCCCCTTCGATGGCGAGCGTCGGAAAAATAAGGCGGGCGCTCCAGGTGATCCAGTTGCTGGTGTTGGTCGTCTGGCCGTAGAGCGTTTGGCAGCCGATATTGGTCATTCCCTTGCTGGCGCGCCAGCAGGCAGCGCGAACAATCTGCCGCTGGTCATCGGTCATCCAGTTGTAGGCAAAGTCATACATCAGCCCCAGCGTTCCCTCCTGCGTGGCGCCTTCGGCAACCACGCGGAAATCGTTGGAGCTGTCCTGATCTCCCGGCTTCATCGACTTGCGGGCCTTTTCAATATTGGCATCAATAGCCTTGTGGTCGATCTTCGCCAGCGTCGTGATCGCGGCGGTGACTTTCTTGCCGCCTGCGTCGTCCTTGTCGATCAGGCAGCGAAATGCCTCGTACATCAGGTTGTAGGTAAGATTGAGCTTTGACGCTCCCGAAGCCGTGGAAAAAACGTCCACCGTCTCGTCCCCGTCAATCAGTCGTTGATACTCCGCGCCAAAAATCGCCTTGGGACCGGTGATGTTGTGTTCGATGTTGATCCGGATCGCCGTCATCTGCAGTTTGCCCGGCTTGCTCCGCGCCAACCGTTGGCGGATGGCGGGCAGTTCGTCGGGATCGAAGAGAATGCGCGGATGGACAAAAGGCGGCGGAGGCGGTTTGAGGCGGTCCATCGCTTCTCCGGCGGTATCCAAATCGATTTCGAGCGGCTGACTGAAGAGCTTTTGGATCTCATCCGCTGTGTAACCAAAATCGGCGTTGCGATGGACCATCTCCATATCCAGAGGAACCAGCTTTTTCTGGCTGGAATCCGCAAGGGCGGAAGCCGAAAAGAATGACGCCAACAACATTGTCGCACTTAAAAACGCCGTGAACCGAACCTGCATATCGCACTCCAGCGTAAGTTGCTTCCTCTACGTATGACAGAAACTTATTCCAGTGACGGGCCTAAAATCCGCCGTCTTTCAATAGCGATTGATCGGTGATCATGTTGCAGTAATCGAGCGGGAAATAGAAATATTGTCACCAGATTGTAGCACATTGAGCTGGAGCCAATCCCGTGCTCGGGAAGGACAACGTCAACAACCGCCGGGCGGCGCTCGTGGCGATCGCGAGGCGACATTTGCCTTGTAGCGCATCGATCGCCGGCATCAACCCCGGCATCGGCGTCACGCCCTGCTGCGGCGGTGCCCACTGGGATTTCTCCACCCGGGTCCAGGGTCGCGGACGTCACCGACCCTGGCTACAGGGATGCGCAGCGTGTTCTTCAATCTGACCGCGGCCATTCGATTCTCGGGAAAAACTCACCGGCGTTGAAGCGGCCCGGCTCTAACCACTGCGTGACGCAGGGTATGTCCTATCGTCGCTGGCGATAGGCCCGCGGCGTTTCGCCCATTTCACGGCGGAAGTAGCGAGCGAGATGGGCGTCTGTGTCATAGCCGAGCTTACGGGCGATTGCGTGCAGGGGCTCGTCAGTGGCGATGAGCAGACGGGCAATGTACTGGGCCCCCTGGTGATTGATCTCCTTGCCGACTGAACGGCCCACCGCGAGCCGAAAGCGGGTGTGCAGCGTGCACTGCGAAAGACTTGTTGCCTGGACCACGTCACTCACCTGGAGGATCCGGCCGGCGTTGGCGCGAATGAATCGCAATGCGTTGACGACCTCCGCGTCGCCGATCGCCAGGCAATCGGTCGATTGCCGAACCACGATCGGGCAGGCGGTGACGTCGATATCGGCGGCGTCTAGGCGGAGACCGTGCATGAGTTGGTCGAGGCGTTCGGCGGCCTCGTAACCCGCCCGCTCGGTCGCGAACGGTACGCTCGTGAGCGGAGGATTGCACAACTGGCAGATCAATTCGTCGTTGTCGATGCCTACCGGCGCAACGTCATCGGGAATGCGCAGGGAGCGCAGCGAGGGCGTGCTTGTGATGCCTTGGCAGATTTGTCGATATCGTGGCGCAAAAAGAACTCCCTGTCTCCGTTGAAACGGTTGCTCCAGTTACCATGAAGCTCAATTCACTGATGCTCTGCTGGTGCCGGTCTATCTGCTCCTGTTGAACCCGAACCTGCTCCTGTCTCTCTGCTACGCCCTGCAGCGCCTGTTTCATCAAGTTGGCGGGGCCTTCCACCATCATCTTGACGCCATCAATATCCTGCTGTTCCCACAGGTCCCTGCCGCTCGCTCTGATGGCAGCCCACGCCTTGCAGATCGTGAAAGCCGCAAACCGCGCGGGCTCAAGTTCCGATCCGAGCCAGAAGCGTTTGTAAGCAAGTTTGCCCGCCACCGTCCGGTATTTGCCAACATCCTTTGCATAGCCCTGCCGCCCGTGCAATGTGACATTCATCCAGTCGCTGCTGCTTTTGGTTTTCATGGCCGGTTCTCCTCGATCCATGCGACCACTTCGCCGACGTCGTCACTGCTCAGCAAAACGTCGCCGCCTTGCATTTCCGATTCCTCTTCGATTTCGAAGCGCTCGCCTGCATCAGCGTTGCCATCAATCCGCAGCGCATAAGTGATTGTCTGGCGACCAAAGCCAGTGCGTTTTCGACGCTGCATGGAATCGATTACGAACTCATGGAAATTGCCGTCACTGCCGACGTGGCGAAGCGTGGCATTTTCGACGAGCTTTTGGATGGGTGTTTCAATGTTTCATGCGGCAAATTGTATCGGCATTTCGGATACAATTCGGATACAGACTCCGGCCGGCGCGTGAAAAAGGCCCTGAAAAACAGGGCCAGAATCGCGTTGTAAGTGCTGACTTGTAAATAATTAAGCCGAAGAAGGGATTTGAACCCTTAACCCCCGCTTTACGAAAGCGGTGCTCTGCCGTTGAGCTACTTCGGCGGCTGGAGCCGAAGAATAGCGCACCTGTGTGGGGTTTGCAAGACCGGGTTATGAAAGGGTTCAGAGCACGTTTGCAGGTCGATTGCACCGACACCGGATGCCGCAAAATTGATGGGAACAGGCAGCTATGCGCGTTGCATCCGTGCAACACGGTGGGAACGTGGGGGCTGCTGCTCTGCCCGTGAGGGCGCTACACCAGGGCAGCGCGGTGGAGGCAGAGCTGGTGCAGTTGCCGGGTAATGTCGGCCGTCAGTTCGCGGAGGGCGGTTTGCCAATCGTGACGTCGGGAGCGGCAGCCGAAGTCGGCGGCGGCGGCACGCACGTCGGCGCGCAGCTCGTAGAACTTCCCACTGCGCTGCATCGAGATGGTCAAATCGAAATTGCCAAGGCGATCGCCAAAGCGGGAAGATCTTCGCAGGCCGGTCATCACCTGCCTGCGTTGTGACGGCTTGAGTAACACATTCCCCGGTTCAAGCTTAATCATTGGGCAGTCTCCTAAGCCCGGTGGATTCAAACTGCATTTAGCAACTCTCGTGCCGAGCAGCCCCTGCGTCCAATAAGCGGACGAGTGGACGGGGGATGCACGGCACGTTATTTTACCGCCAGCACTGAAGCTGCCCAAGGGCAGCGGTTCTAGGTGAGAGTAGGCAGCGCGCGATTGCGCAACTGCATTTGGTCTGATAGCCTCAAGGAAAGGAGCCCTCGTGTCCAAGCCCCGCCGCCGCCGTAAAATCGGCAGCAAGAAGCGCAAAGCCCGCCGCGACCGCCGTAAACGATAATTTGTCACATCTGAATATTTGGCAATTGTGGCAAACGCCACGGTCCACGACTCCGCGCGTCGCCCAGATTCACAATGACGCGGCGCGCGGAGCGGGGTAGAATCGTGCCGCATCCCGCTCAGTGGATTCTGCTTAGTGGATAGCTGATAGTGGGTGGTGGATGGTGGATACGGTGGATCGAATCATGCCGCGAAGATCGGAGCATTGGCCATGCGTGAAGCAATGACGGAGCAGCTTCGTCTGGCGCTGGACGCAGCCCAGGCGCAGGCCCGGCAACTGAACCAGGATTTCGTCGGGACCGAGCATCTCTTGCTGGGTCTGCTCGTTGTGAACCACGCCGCGCACGGCGAATCCGAAGCGGTGCGTGCGCTGCGGCGAAACGAGATCAATCTAAACGAACTGCGCGACAGTTTGGTCAAGGCTCTGCCGCACTCCGTGAAGGCGCCCATGGTAACGGGGGATTTGCCGTTCTCGCCGAATGCGAAGGATGCGATGAACGCGGCGATCGTCAGCGCACAAACGAACCATGACCGGCGTGTCTCCACCCGGCTCATGCTCCGGGGACTGCTGGCAGATCCGGAGTCGGAGATTCGCGCATCCTTGCGCGGCTGCGGCGCCGATCTGGACCGGCTGCAGAAGACGCTCGATGAGCCGGCGCAGCATGCCGAGAAGTGAACTCTTGTGGTGCGCGCTTGCCGTGTTAAAGGAACCCCCGGATGGCTATCCGGGGGTTTAATGGGAAAAGCCTGCGCTGCACGACGGATCCTGCTCAGACCCTGCTCCCTTTGACTTCACTGATGGAACCCTGATGTCTGAGAATTTTGCCGATCGTCTGCTGGATGCGATCGAGGCCAAGGGTGTGCCGATCTGCGTGGGGATTGACCCGATCTACGAGATGCTGCCCGACGCCATCGCCGGCAGTCGGGAGAAACGCGACGGAAACGATCACGAGGCAGTGATCGACGCCGTCTTCGCGTTCACCACGCGTCTGCTCCAGATCGTTTCGCCGCACGTTCCCTGTGTGAAGTTTCAATCGGCCTATTTCGAACAGTGGCAGTGGGACGGTGTGGAGGCGTACTTCAGCCTGATCGGCGAGGCATCGGAGCAGGGGCTGATAATCATCGGCGACGTGAAGCGCGGCGACATCGGCAGCACCGCGGCCGCCTACGCTGTGGGCCACCTGGTCGATCCCGCAAATCGCGGCGCGGGTCCATCCGAAGATTTATTTATGCCCGACGCGATCACGATCAACCCGTTCTGCGGGCTCGACACGATCGCCCCGTTCGTGAAAACCGCGCGGGATTTCAACCGCGGATTGTTCGTCCTGGTTCGAACGAGCAATGCCGGCTCCGGCGAGCTGCAGGACGCGAGGCTCGAAGACGGCCGAACTTGGTCGGAGATGCTGGCCGATCGGTTGAAGCCGATTGCCGCGGGGGACGGATTGGTGGGAGTCAGAGGATATAGCGCGGTCGGCGCGGTGGTGGGCGCGACGCAGCCGCAGACGATGCAAAGCCTGCGCGCGCGACTGCCGCAATCGATGTTTCTGCTCCCGGGCTACGGTGCACAGGGCGCGACCGGAGAAATGACGCGTGCCGCGTTTGTCGATGGCCGCGGCGCGCTGGTCTCGGCCAGCCGCAGCATCCTGTATGCGCACCGCGAGAAGAAATACGCGGATCGATTTGGCAGCGACTGGGAGAAATGCGTTGAGGCGGCTGTGCTGGATATGAAGTCGGATATTGACCGGGTGTTGAAGAGTTAGCCGAAGCAGCGTTCGAGGACCGTTACGCCACCGATCGCAAAGTTTAGCCGCGACGCGCAGCGGAGCGCGTCCAGCGGCGCTTTCGCCAGTGCAGCGCAGTTCGTCAGCTCGCGGATTGCGCTCAGGCGCCTTTAATCCGTCATGCAAGACCTGAAGGAAAAGCGCGTGACGGTTGCCGGCCTGGGCCGTTTCGGCGGACAGATTGCGGCGGCGCGGTGGCTGGTCGCACAGGGCGCGCGGGTGATCGTTACCGATCTGGCCCCGCCGGAAAAACTCGCGGGCTCGATTCAACAGCTTGAAGGGTTGCCGATCGAGTTTCATCTCGGGGGGCACCGCTCCGAAGACTACAGCAGCGTCGACCTGGTCGTTGCATCCCCCGCCATTCCTCCGCGCGATCAATATCTGCTTGCCGCAACGGAAGCCGGCGTTGCGATCACCACCGAAATCCGGCTGTTCATCGAACGGTGCCCCGGGACGATTCTGGGCGTCACCGGCAGCAAGGGAAAATCCACCACGGCCGCCCTGCTCGGCAACATGCTCCAACAGCGGTTTACAACGTGGGTGGGCGGCAACATCGGCCGGCCGCTGCTCAACGAGCTGCACAACATCGAAAAAACGCATCTGGTCGTCCTCGAACTCTCCAGCTTCATGCTGCATCATCTCGGCCCGATGCGCTGGTCGCCGCACGTGAGCGTCGTGACGATGCTCGCCGGCGATCATCTCGATTGGCACGGCTCGGTCGATGCGTACATCGAGGCGAAAAAGAACATCATCCGCTTCCAAAGGCCGGATGATTTTGCGGTACTCAATGCGGAGGACAGCGCATCGCGGGTTTGGGCGAAGGGGACCTCCGCGCGGGTGATTTATTTCACGACCGAGGGTCGTGAGCGGTTCGAACTGATGATTCCCGGCCGGCATAACCAGTCCAATGCGCGGGCGGCGTTTGCCGCCGCATCGCTCATGGGAATCACGCTGGCCGAAGCGCAGACTGCGGTTCGTGAATTCGCCGGGCTGCCCCACCGTCTGCAACTGGTGCACGAGTCCAGGGGTGTTCGCTATTTCAACGACTCGATCGCGACGATTCCCGAGGCGGCCATTGCCGCGCTCGATGCATTTCCCGCCAGGCGCGTCATCCAGATCGTCGGCGGCAAGGACAAGGGAAATCCGCTGACGGCAATGTGCAACGCACTGGTGGAGCGCGCCAAAGCGGCATTATGTATTGGCGCGACCGGTCCAAAGCTTGCGGAACTGATGGCCAAGTCGCCGACGCATCAGTCTGCCGCCAACGTCTACGAGTGTGGCGACCTGCCGACAGCCATGAAGATCGCCAGACAAATCGTGGTTGCCGGCGACGTGGTGCTCCTCAGCCCCGGCTGCGCGAGCTTTGATCAGTTCGTCAATTTCGAGGAACGTGGAGAACTCTTTGCCAGATTGGCGAGAGAAAATTGATGGTGTTGTACCCCTGGTTCAAATGACTGCTCCCAGCGTGCCAATCCCGCTGCCGGTTCTCAAAGACGCGCCCGCCCACGCCCCGGCGATCGATCGGTCCCGCATCGCGGCGGAGTTGCAGCGGCTAAACGTCGGTGAAATTCGCTTCGACCGGCACAATCAGTTGCTCTACTCGACCGATGCATCGCTGTACCAGGTCGAGCCGATCGGCGTCGTGGTGCCGGCGGGCGCGGACGCCGTGGCCCGCATCGTTGAATATTGCGCTGCGCGCAATATCGCCGTGCTGCCGCGCGGCGGCGGGACCAGCCTTGCGGGGCAATGCACAAATCGCGCTCTGGTCGTCGATCTCACCCCCGCGTGCCGCCGCGTGCTGAGCTTCGACCCCACCGCGATGCGCTGCACCGTGGAGCCGGGCATCAGCATCGATGGCTTGAACCGGCATCTCGACGCGCTGGGCGGCGGGCTGTTTTTCGCTCCCGACCCGGCGACCGTCGCTCAAGCCGCCATCGGCGGATGCATCGGCAACAACGCCGCGGGCGCCCGCTCAATTCGCTACGGACGCACCAGCGAAAATCTCGCCGGCGTCGACGTCGTGTTGAGCAGCGGCCAGCGCATGTGGCTGCGGCCGGGCGCGGGACGAACATCAAATATCGCCCTTCGATTGGCCGAGCAGGTCGCCGGGGTCGTGAGGGACAACGCGGATGAAATCCGCAGCCGATTCCCCAATCTGATCCGCCGAAATGCCGGCTACGGACTCGATCTGATTTTGAAACAACTGGATCGCGGAATCGACCCGGCGGACCTGGATCTTTCCGGCCTGATCTGCGGGAGCGAGGGGACGCTTGCCATTGTCGTCGGGGCCGACCTGAAGCTGCAGCGACTCCCCAAGGCCCGGGGACTTGCGGTGGTTTCATTCGTCGATCTGGATGCCGCCATCGCTGCGGTCGGGAAAATCCTTCCGACTCGGCCGAGCGCCGTCGAACTTCTGGACGACGCTGTTCTGCGCGCCGCCGAGGGAAACACCGAGTGCCGGCAGTACGTGGAGATGCTTCCGACAGTGGCGGGCCATTCGCCGCTGGCTGCGCTGTACGTTGAATATCAGGCCGAGGAATCGGCCGCCGAGCTTGAGGGGTTCTTCGATCGTCTGCGGGAGGTGGTGCCGAACGCGCCGATGGCAATCTATCGAGACGCGGGATCGATGGGCAGCGCATGGACGCTGCGCAAATCGAGCGAAGCGCTGCTTCACGGACTCCCGGGCAAAGCAAAACCGGTCACGTTCGTCGAAGACAACTCCGTGCCGGTGGAGCAGCTTTCGCGATTCGTCACCGAGTTCCGGGAGATCGTCGAGCGGCACGGCACCGTTGCCGCGTATTACGCCCATGCGTCGGTCGGGGTGCTCCATGTGCGCCCGATGATCGACCTGCATGATGGCGACGCCCGGCGAAAGATGCAGGAGATGGCCGTTGAAGTCGCGGACTTGGCCCGCCGATGCGGCGGAGTGATGTCCGGCGAACACGGAGACGGGCGCGTTCGCGGGCCGCTGCTCCCCGCACTATATGGCCCGCAGATCATGGCGGCGTTCAAGAAGATCAAAACCATCTTCGATCCCGCCGGCATCCTCAATCCCGGCAACATCGTCGACGCCGGCCCCATCGCGAGCATTACTGAAAATCTTCGCGTCGATGGCAACAGCCCCGCGGTCGACTTGTCCAAAGTCGATACCTACTACCGCTACACCGGCGAAGAGGGTTTTGCCGGCGCGGTCGAACTCTGCAACGGCGCCGGTTTTTGCCGTAAGACGGCAGGCGGGACGATGTGTCCGTCCTACCGCGGCACGCTCGACGAGCGGCACAGCACGCGCGGCCGCGCGAATGCGATCCGCCTCGCCGTCACCGGGCAAACGCCGGTTGGCGGGCAAGCAGATAGCCCGCAGTGGGACGATCCCGGCGTGCTCGAAACGCTGGATCTGTGCCTCAGTTGCAAGGCCTGCAAAACCGAGTGTCCCAGCAACGTCGACATCGCCCAGCTCAAAAGCGAATACCTGGCACAACGACACCGCCAGCGCGGCGGCGCGCCGCTTGCGACGAGAATCTTCGGAAATATTCGACTTCTCAACCGGCTCGGCTCGATGGCGCCGGGGTTGGCCAACTGGTTCAATCGCCTCTCCCCAGTGCGGGCGATGATCAACCGCGTGCTGAATCTCGCTCCGGAGCGCAGCGTGCCTCCTTTCGCCCCGTCTCTCTATCGCTGGTTCCGACGCCACTCGGTACGCTGCGCCAGCGGCCAACGACCAGGAAAAACTCCCGCTGCCGCCCCCCCGCGCGTGGCGTTGTTCGCCGATTGCTTCGTCACCTACAGCGAGCCGCAGATCGGGCAGGCTGCAACCCACGTGCTTGAAGCGCTCGGCTATCAAGTGGAACTTCCCCGCGGCGGTTGCTGTGCCCGTCCGCAAATCTCAACGGGCCTGCTGGAGGAAGCAATCCATACCGCCGATCGCACTCTCGCGGTCCTCGGTCCGGTTATCAACGATCCGGCCATCGAAGCGATCATCGTCCTCGAACCCTCCTGCCTCAGCGCGATCAAAGACGACTGGCTCAAGCTGAATCTGAAAACAGATTTACAGACGCGACAGAAACTGGCGGCCAAGTCGATGATGCTCGAAGAGTTTGTCGAGCAGCGTTGGGATAACCATCCCATCCGGCCTGTCATCCGCCGGTCTTCGCAGACAAACGGCCCGCCCGTGATTCTGCACGGCCACTGCCATCAGAAGGCACTGTGGGGCATCGAGTCGAGCGCGGCGGTGTTGCGCCGCATCACCGGCGACCGCCTCGACGTGCTCCCGTCCGGCTGCTGCGGCATGGCTGGCTCCTTCGGCTACACCGCCGACCACTATGACCTGTCGATGAAAATCGCCGAGCTCTCCGTCTTTCCGCCCGTGCGCGCCGCCGCCAGCGACGCCGTCGTCATCGCCCCAGGCACATCGTGCCGGCACCAGATCAAGGACGGCACCGGCCGAACCGCGCTGCATCCTGCCGAGGTGCTCGCCATGGCGCTGACGGAAGAAGCATTGCCACGCGGCTAAGAAGCGGTTTCAGAGCCCTACCCGCAGCGGGGTAAGGGTTCAGGGTGTCAGGGTTCAGGGTTCAGGCGGTTCAATTTCTTCGCTGAACCCTGAACCCTGACACCCTGAACCCTGTTCGGGCCTCGGGAGGGAATTAAGGATAAGGGGGTTCTGAAACCGCTTCTAAGCCCCGCGGCCCTCCGGCTGACCGGCAGCTGGCAATGGTTTGTTCGGATCGCTAAACTTTTTAGCGTGACGTACCACGACCTCCACCGAAAGCTGAACGATCATCCATTCAAGCCGTTTCGAATCCGGTTGTCGAATGCCTCCAGCATCGACGTGCGCGAACCGGGATCGGTCATCGTCGGGGAATCCAGCGCCGTGGTTCCGACGGAGACGGTTTTGGATGATCGTGGCGTTCGGGTGGCGCGCGATTGGAAAACCATCTCGATCAGTCACATCGTCGAGTTCATTCACCTGAACGAAAGAGACTCCGGCTCCAAACGCAAGCGGGCCTGAGGGCATGGCCGACGATCGGTGGCCAAGCCCCGGAGCGTGACCCTTCATGCGAGCCGGCCGCAGGTCCCAAGCACGATGAATTCGGTCACGTCGCATTCCCGTTCGCGGCTCGTCGGATCGTTCACGCAAGCGTGAAGAACGTGCGGATGCGGATGAGGAGGGCTTGCTGGGTGGTGGCGGCACGCTCGTGCATGGCGGATTGGGTGAGGCCTTCGCGGATGGCGTCGAGCTTGAGTTTGCGCTCCGTCAACAAATGCGACATTCCTTCGGCGATCTCCGGGCGGTCCTGCAGGGTTTTGAGGAAGTCTTCCTTGTCCAGCCGGTAACAGGTGACATCCTCCAGGGCCGTGACGGTCGCGTGGCGCGGTTCGCCGAGCATGAGGCCCATCTCGCCGAAGCAATCGCCGCTTTGAAGCGTTGTTACGGCACGGGTCTCGCTGCCGACCGTGATGCACATCTGGGCTTGGCCGCTGGCCATGATGTAGAGATAATGGGCCTCATTGCCCTGACGAGTTAGCACTTCGCCGCGCGCAAAGCGGGCAAGGGTGAGACGATCGGCCAGTTCACGATGTTCCTCATCGGTGAGTGGTTCGAAAATCGATGCATTCTTCAGGGCGGTCATTCGCCGTTGAACTTCCAATTCCTGTTTCCTCGCCTGACGTGCTCGATTCTTCATGGTCAGGAAGACACTCTCGGCCGGAATCGAAAGGTGAATCCCGGCGCGCTGCAGGGCAAAGAAAATGCGCTTGCGCACTTGGGAGTTCGTGAATTCGTCCGGCATCAAATCCGTGAGCCAGTACCGCGCCGTGTAGCCGGCGTAGCTCTCCTCGAAACTCGAGAGGATGCAATCGGGCCGGGGATCGGTTGCGACGTTGAGAATCGGTTCGCTGCGCAGCGCGGCTTCGACGGTCTCGATCACACGCGTCGGCGTGGTTCGAAAGTCGACGTTAAATCGAATTAAGATTCGATGCGCCCTTGGCCCGCCGACGTGCCGGCCCAGAACGGTCACCTGCGTTTTCATCAACTGGCTATTGGGAATGACGACGGTATCTGAATTGCGCGTCTCGATGGACGTTTGCCGCCACCGGATCTCGCGCACGATCCCCTCAACGTCATTGATACGCACCCAGTCGTTGACGGCAATGCTGCGCTCCATCTGCAGCGCTATCCCGCCCATGATGTTGCCCAGCGTATCCTGAAGGCTGAATCCGATGACCGCTGTTACGACGGCGCTGGTCGCAACGATGCCGGTCAGATCGACGTTGTGCCGGCTGAGCAGCGCGAATGCGATCGCGATGTACGCGACGCCAACGACGGTATCCCGAAGAATGGGCGGTGGCTCGAGACGAAGCTGGGCCAGCACCACGCGGAAAACAAACACGCCGATCAGGTTGATGACGGCGATCGCGAGCAACATTTGGGATGTGAAATGAACGAGCCGGTAGGCAATGTTCTCGCCACGGGCATCGATCCCCCCGCGGGTTTCCATCCCGTGCTCCAGCATCAGCGCGCAGAAGAGCAGGCCAAGGAGCGACAGCAGCGCCATGACCACAGACCCGCGCATGCGCGCGCGGGCTGAGGGAACGATCTGAGCGAAAAGAAATGCAACGAGCACGATCCCGAGCAGCACCCAATGATATTCGCCGCCCATTCCCGCGGCAGTCTGGAGTTGTCGCCAGTAATCCATTTACGGAATTTCGCCATGGCCGGGCCGGTTGGCAAGCGATAGACGGCATTTCACCGGCAAAAGTTAATGCCCTCGGCATGCTGGCGATCTCGGAATCCCAGTTGCGGAGCAGGAGATCGTGCCCACGCCAGGGGCGATCCGCTTCAGCAGCGCTGATCTCAACTCTTGCGGATGTGAACCGCCATCGACGATACGGGCAGGGATTATCACACCTGAATCCGCTGCTCTGCCCCCGGCAGCCCCCGTCAGAGCAAACTTGCCCCGGCTCATCAGCCGATGTATCATTTTGAAGTCCTCCACCGGGGGCGATCGGTTTCGACCGGATGGCTACGGTGGCAGTGGCATGCCCAGGACGCACGGTTGGCCTGGTTAAACATCTGTGCACAACTTAACTGCTGACACGAATGGTGTTGCAGGCCGTATCGGCTTCGCGGCTGGTCCGGTTCGAATGGCTGCCTAATTTAGGCGGTCTCGGCATGGTGCGGACGCCCGCGACGTGCTAGCCGAAACAGCGGGCTGGTTCTTTCACTCGGACGTTGGTGAAGGAATGAGAAACAGACGTCTGGATCTGGCCGAAGGGTGTCGATCCTCGTCGGCCAGCTCGAGATCAAAAGACCGACTACGCATGTAGAGGCTGCTATCTGGGTTATCTTGGGACGAGGGTTCAATTCCCTCCGCCTCCAATCCCGGCGCGCCGGGATTAGAGCAGGAGACAGTGGAACAGGGGAGCAGGTGAGGGGAAAAATGCAGCGGGAAATTGACGGCGGTTAGCGCGCCGAACTCTCCTGCGGTCACCTGCTCACCTGTCTCCTGTTCATCTTCGGACTCCCGCCCACCTTCGGATGGCGAATGGCCTTCCTCTTCGAGAATCTTCAGGTTTATCAAAAGGCTCTCGACTTTTCCGAACGCGTCATCACTCTCACAGAATCCTTGCCGCGGGGTTATTACTTTCTCGGCGATCAGCTCAACCGCGCTTCTCTTTCCATCGCCACAAACCTTGCTGAGGGTAACGGTCGATTCACGAAAAACGATCGCACGAATTTCTTCATCATCGCCCGCGCTTCCGCGCAGGAATGTGTGCCGCTGCTTGAGTTGGCGCGGCGGAAGGGTTTCGTCAACGATCTCGACCATCAGAGTTTACGGGAACAGATCGAGATCATCCCAAAGATGATCAGCGGGTTGATCGCCGGCATGGGCAAGCGGCAATCATAAGCCACGTGTGCCGGGATCCAGCCGGTCGCGCTTGGATCTCTTAGCTCGGCCGTTGATCGAGCTTCGCAAACAGATCTGCGATTTCAAGGCTAAAGCCAGGAAGGACGTCGCCACCGTAGCCATCCGGTCGAAACCAATCGCCCCCGGTGGTGAAGGACTTCCAAATAGTGTATCGGCTTATGCGGCGGGGCAAGTTTGGCTGAGACGAATTGAAATCAGGGTTCTTTCCGATCGAGTTGGGAAAACATCTCTCCTACCGACAGATTGAATCCTGGCAGTAAATTTCCGCCATTCAGTTGGGCATTTTCATCCAGTACCACCACATTCTCCTCGGACGTGAACACCGAGACGTTTCGCGCATCGGGGTCGACCTGCCACACCAGACTGCAGCCGCCCGCGAAACACTCCTTACGCTTCCGCGCCATTTCCGCTGCCGTATTGCTCTTGCTCAAAACTTCAACGGCAAGATCCGGTGTCAGATCCGGGATCGGCGCCGTCGGCACCCGCCCACCAGGAATTCGATGCCAGGCCACGAAAGCGACGTCCGGTATGCGGACATTTCTCGGAAACAGACGCATCATTCCATCCGCGCCCGTGACCAAACCCAAGTTCGCGCGGCGAACGAACGAATTCAGAAGCTCTCCAATGAACATGGCCAACAATGATTCCCGATACCCCATCGCTTTCTCCACAAGAACGCCGTCCACCAATTCAAACAGCCGATGTTCATGATCGTGCAAGGCGAGAACGTCGCTCTCGGTCGCCTCTCCCGGAGGCGGACGAAGACGCACACGGAAAGGAGGGATGCCCCCCAGTTGTTCCAGCAGATCGGCCATGGTGATAGGAGCCGCTTGGGGAATGGGAGCTGTCAGAGTGGCCATGACGTTCAAATCGTAACCCCCGGTTGCGAAGGGGACAAACAATTCAGTTAGGCATCGAAAAATCAATGTTGACGCTGATCAAGCTTCGCAAAAAGGTCTGCGATCGGCAGAACAAAGCCAGGCAAGACTACACCGCCTGAAAGCTGATCCTTTTCCCCAAGAAGAAGTTCTTCGCCTGCCGAGGTGAACACCGAGATAGTTCGCGCGTCGGCATCAATGATCCAGACCAGGCGAGTGCCTGCTCGGAAATACTCGCCACGTTTTCGAAGCATTTCGGCCGGAGTATTACTCGCGCTCAAAACCTCAACCGCAAGGTCCGGTGAAAGGTCGGGTATCGGCGTGGCCGTGACATGTCCAGCAGGGAATCGGGCCCAGGAGACGTAGGCTACGTCTGGCATCCGGACAGTTTTTGGAAAAAGTCGCATCATGCCATCCGAACCAGCCACGACACCCAAATTCCTGTCCTGAACGAACGCGGCAAGGAAACGGATCAGAGCGGCCGCCAGAATCGATTCGCGGAACCCCATCGCTTTCTCCACAAGAACGCCGTCCACCAATTCAAACAGCCGATGTTCATGATCGTGCAAGGCGAGAACGTCGCTCTCGGTCGCCTCTCCCGGAGGCGGACGAAGACGCACACGAAAGGGCGGGATGTCGCCAAGTTGCTCCAGCAGATCGGCCATGGTGATAGGAGCCGCTTGGGGAATGGGAGCTGTCAGAGTGGCCATGACGTTCAAATCGTAACTCCGGGTTGCGAAGCGGACAACAATTTCAGGTAAATTGGGCTCTCCAGCAGAACCGCGCATGCGACTTCAGAATAAGGTCATCATCGTCACAGGCAGCACGACCGGCATCGGCGAGGCGATCGCCCGGCGATGCGTTGCCGAGGGGGCGGCGGTTCTCGTCCACGGGCTTGAACGTGGCTTGGGCGAGAAAGTTGTTTCAAGCCTCGGATCAGCGGCCAGATTGCAGATCGACGATCTGGAGGATCCTGAGGCGGCGGTTCGCATCGTCGGGGCAGCGATCAGCGCGTTTGGACGGATCGATGCCATCGTCAACAACGCAGCGTGGATCGTCCGCAGCGATATCGCATCGACCGACGCGGCGGCGTTCGACCGAGCGATGGCAATCAACGTGCGCGCGCCCCTGCTGCTGATCCGCGCGGCATTGCCGGAGCTTCGCCGATCCAGCGGCTGCGTGCTGAACATCGGGTCGGTCAACGCCTATTGCGGCGAAGCCAATCAACTGGCTTACAGCATCTCCAAAGGCGCCTTGATGACGATGACGCGCAATCTGGCCGACGCGCTCGGACGGGATCGGGTCCGTCTCAATCAAATCAACCCGGGATGGGTGCTGTCGGAGAACGAACGCGCACTGAAAATTCGCGAGGGACTGCCCTCCGATTGGGCCGATCATCCGCCGGCAGCATCTGCGCCCTCGGGACGGTTGATCATGCCGGAAGGCGTGGCGGCGGCCGCGGTCTATTGG
>Ga0302325_10014531_pt1 | contig 16756 bp, 18 predicted proteins | sample Palsa_T0_2_FD_201948 | JGI IMG/M metagenome (GOLD analysis project Ga0302325, IMG submission 201948) | Peat permafrost microbial communities from Stordalen Mire near Abisko, Sweden - Palsa_T0_2 | ecosystem: Environmental > Terrestrial > Soil > Palsa > Peat permafrost | place: Sweden: Abisko... | reverse complement strand
GCTGCGAGAGTTTCCTCCTCTACGTCAGTCGAACTCATATTCTGGGGTCTGGATGGACCTTACTCAGTCACGGGATCGTTGACTGGCTTGATGTAGTCGCAATAGAGGCTTGCGGTTCTGCAGCGCCTGCAGGGTTTACCGCCGTCACATTTTAGCTATTCGTACTCGGGTCAGGGCTTTCCGAGGATTCCTGGACTGGAAAGCTCACTTTCGATCTTCGACAAGCAGAACACGCTTTCTTAAATTTCACTGTCAGCTCACCTCTATATTACCGCACCAAGGGTTCACGAACTGGTATCCGACGTTTCTTCGGAGCAGGAGAGGGAAAGGATTCCATTTGAGAACAATGACTACCACCTCTAGGATTCAGTTCTTGATTTATAGATTGAATTTGTGTCTCGGAAAAGGAACTCAGCTCGACGGAACCAGCTCGGGTTTTGATGGCCGCCCATTTGGCGGGTGGAGTTCCGGGGTTTGGAGGTGGATGCGGGGTATATCACGTGCAATTTTCCTCCTAGCCACTCTCCTCTCCTTTTTGAAGTTTCAAGCTGACGGAGAGAAATACCGAGAACGAACACAAAGAGGAGATTTCCAGACAAGCTCCCCGAATAAGTATCTTTTGCTATTTTGTACAAGTTCCGAAACAGAAGAGCGTCCGGTCGGTGATGGTATGGTCTAAACTACATGCCTGTACTCTCATCTGATCTGGTTTGATCTGAATTTCGATCTTGCCCCATCCCATGCTGCAGCAATGCAACGCCAAATCGTGCTTTCGAAGATACACAGTGAAAGGGTATTCTCATCTCATCTTATCCACTAATCCCATCTCGTCGCACCCATTACATCTTCCTATCTGGCAAAGACCTTCACCACACCGTCGCCTCCAGCGCTCACCACCCATCTTCCGTCCCTGCTCCAGCATACACTACAAACTCCTTCTCCTCTCATAAGTCGATGACTCGTGATCTCCTGGATACAGCTTCTCTTCTCAAGAGACCAAAACCTGAGACTTGCATCGTGGCCCGCAGAAACCAGTTCTCTGCCATCGGGTGACAGGTCGAGAGCGGATATAGCTGCTGGGTGTGCCAGCATATTGTATGTGCATTGACCTGAAGGAGGATTAATTTCTGCCTGGCAAGAAAACGGAGCATTGGGCAACTTACCACTGTTGGCATCATAGAAACGAATGTAACGATCCTCGTGTCCGGAAATGATAATCCCCTCCACCCCGCCACTTGTTCCTGTCGCTCCACCTACAACCCCTTCGTCCTCGGAAAGACCCCGGCTCGAATCAAAGCTCAAAGATCCGTCCAACCCATTTGTTGTAGCCACAATGGCGTTTACGCCTGTGTTGATAGTATTGTTGTACGTCTCTAGACTCGCCATAGAAGCAACCTCTTCGCCTGTCCGAGTATCAAATACCAAAACAGCAGCATCTGAGTACGACACGACAAACACATCGCCTGAGGCTGAAAGTGGCGTTATGCAGGTTGGCGAGGCAGAACTGTTCGAGCGAGAAATGGAGTGAATAAGTGTGTAATGAAATGGCGAGTTCGAAGCTATGCTTGGTTGTGGCGATGAAGGGAAGGCCGACCCCGAAGACATGGAATTGCCTCTCACGCGACCACCTCTTCGTCCACTGCCGCCTTGTGGGGACATCAGCTGCGGTGGTGCACTGACAGACCACACTTTCACAGTACCATCTGCGGCCCCCGAGGCAAGCAAGATGCGATCAGGTCCCCCAAACGAGTTATTTTGCCCGAAAACAGTTCCCGTTGTCCCGGGGAGAACGCAAACAGTCCAAACAGCATCAGTGTGGCCATCAAGAGTTGCTTTCGGATCCACACGCCCACGCTCCCATACTCGAATGGTCGCGTCTTGACCTCCAGAGAATATCCAGCCATCACCTTGCGCTCTTCCACCGCTCGAGAAGTTCTGGGATGGTGACCAAGAAGTAAGAGATGTCACCGCTCCAGTATGCCCGCGATGTGTGAAATAACTCTGGATATCGAGGTCGTTTGCGCTGACGTGCATTCCGCCTTGGTTCTCGTACCGAGCAGGTATAATCCATCGCTTGATCGTTCCATCGTCCCCAGCTGTGCAAATCTCTGGTTCGCCAGGACTTCCACCCCCACTGAAGATAACGGATCGAACAGCATCAAGATGTCCTCTTAGCCCAAATCTGACCTTGAAACTCCCAGTTTCTGCTTTCTGGGCCGGGTTCAGAGACAATTCCTGTTCAGTACTTCGGCGCCTTGACATCGACCCCTTCCTCCGGTGCGAACCAGGCCCTCTGTTCGGGGACTTGGGCTGTTCTTGAGCAATTGGAAATAAATCCGTGTCGGGTCTTTGTGGCACAGCTTTGAGCTCCTGTTCAGGGAATTGCGCTGCTTCATTGAAATCCCAGCCATCGGCCTCTGTCTGCGCCTCTTTCTCGGTCTCCTCGTCAATTTGTCTGCCATATGAATCGAAGCTGTGATTGATCTTGGTGACTTGGTCCTCTGGCGGTTGATCTGACATCTGGAACGTCGAAGACCATTCTTGCTGTGTTGTTTGCGGTAGTGGTTGCTGATCTGCTAATGATCTGGATACTGGGGGATCCGGATTCCTGACAGAAAGGTTAGAACCTGGGGGTAAGGGCGGAGGATGGTGATTAGGCGACGGAGATGGACGAGATAAATTCGATTCCCGCATATTCTTCTGCCGGGCCTGCTGTTGATATATTTCCTCCAAGCTAGGTTGACCGGGCGCCTGGAAGGAGGGGGGTAGTAAGATTTCTTCGGGAGGTGGAGGATCTCGCGGTGGAAGCGGGTTAGACGGCGATACCATGAGATAAGTGAGCTCCCCCTGTGTCTTATCCATGAATCCTTTTAAGTTTCCTCTGTCCGGATCCTCGTCCTGCTTCTCTTCGCCGCTTTCGATAACGAGGAACGAATTGTGGGGTTTCTGCTGAGCAGCTTCTTCACCATCAGCATTATACCCTCTTTCGACCATGCCAGACTTACGCCTCTCTTTTTTAACGGCTAGATGCTCCTTTCCTTTGCCTTCCGGTATAGATGCCCCGGTTTGTACGTCTCCACCAGCTTTCAACGCCTTTACCTGCGCATCCCTCTCCTTTAGCGCCTTCTCCAACATATTAACATATTTCTTCAAACTTTTATTGCTGGCATCGCTCTTCCGTGTGCTGCCCTCCAGCCGTGCTATCCTTCCCTTCATCTCTTGCCTTTCAATCTCCCAGCTGTTTCGATCTCTTTCGTGCCTGTGCCATTCGGTCTGCAGAAAGCGCATCACCCCTGGAGAAGGAATTATTGGCATTGGGAGCGTCTGCAATATTGAGGGACTAGCACAAACCTTGAAGCGTATATTCCGTCCCCTGCGGTTGGTTGTTCTGCTGCTGACCATCGCCATTTCCATTGCCATTGCCATTGCCATTACCGCCGCCGTTTGAGCCCACGCCCATGCTGCCAGACAAAGACTGCCATGCCATCGCGACCTCACAGCCCACGGCACCGCAGCAACCGTTTGGACGAGGAGACCACTACGCAGTTCACACCTAAGCTGTTCCGTTCTCTGGGCATTTGTTGGTGTTGGCGCAAAAGGTCAGGGGAGCCAGAGCTAGGAGATCAAGAACAACGAGGCTAGTTGTAGGCGCGCGCTCAGTTGTGCATTGTTCTGCTGCAGCTGTGAGGTAGAAGTAGTAATTTTGAGAGAGCCGTGCAGCTCTGGCAATTGAGCGTGAGATGCTTGATGCGTGGGGGTTTTGCTGTTGCGTGCGATGTTTGGCTTGGTGACAGGAAGATCTTGAGGTGCCATGGAGAAGCTCCAAACAGAGCCGATATCTGTACACGCGCGACGGCAGGTGCCTCGTAAGGCATCATTCGAGGCGCTAAGGCATGCAACGCCGGTATGGTAATATCTCATGCTGCTTTTAATTGCAAAGAGAATTCAATGAAATATGATAACACGCGGGAAATGCCCTTCGAGTTATATAAATGCGCAATTGGTTGTAGTTCAGATGACTGGTTTGTCTTGGAATTATTTCTTCCCAGTTGCAATTGCAAAGGTGATCTCCCCACCCTCTGCACATGGCCCCAAGCGACATCAGCCCCTGAATTGTCCTAGTGTCCCAGGCCAATGCCAATACTGCCTTTGCTGCTACCCCCTACAACAAAGCAAATTTTGATATGTTGTTGAGTATAATCGTACATGATCTTAAACGAGCTAAGCGCAGAGCTGTCTTTTGCGTTATTTGCCTCCACTGCTCTGAGGCATGCGAACCTCCAACGCGCTCAATGTCCAAATCAATCCTAAATCGAGCCAAAGGAGCCACACCTCAGAATCATTAGCCATATCTCATTATCATACACTGCATCAAAATTCCAGTTCCTCAACCTCCATCCCACATTCCGTGCAGGTCTTCACTGTCATACCGTCTTCATTCTCGACCGTCTGGCCCCATTCGTGCTCATGCCTACCTCCACCAATTCTATCGCCAAATTGTCCACCCTTGCCACCCTTCAAGTTCCGCCTGTATGCTTCTGTTCGAGTCTTCTTCTTCAGTTCCTCAAGCTTGCTCTTAAACTTGTCCTCCTTACGCTTCTTCTTAGCTTCTTCTCTCCTATTATTCTCTGCGTCCATCTTCTCCTCTGATCCCCATTTCTTATTGATGGCGTATTCTTCGACTTGGTAGCGCAAGAAGAGCATCATGTCGTGCCAGTGGCTCTTGTGTGGATTCGGCTTGTTGAGGTGAGGAAGGAGTTCCGCGTCTTTGAGTTCCGCTTTCCATAGCATTAGTATGATCCTTGCCATCGATAGACGCGGTACACTTACGATCCGTCAAGAGATAATCATCCTTTGCTTCCGTCTTCGTCAGTAGGCTATACCTATCTGGAAACTTCTCCTTGCACCTCGAGCAAACAGCACACTTGAACACCTCGTCCCACTGCCAATCGATTTCCAAACTACCACATTCTCTGCACTTCTTGCTCTTATCCCTCTCCCTGAATCCCAATCCTGGCTCGAATGGGCCTTCTTTCCTATTTCGCAGTCCTTTGAGTAGTTGGTGTCGCTCCCACTCCTTCAACGTCATGTGTGCAGGCTTCTCCCCCTCCTTCGCAGCGTGCAGCGCCTTATTCCACGGGTCATCTTCCGCACTCAAGAAACCACCCTTGGTATCGGTCATCTTGCTAAAGTCGTGATCGACATATTTCTTGAACTTCCGCGCGGGCTGAATACCATCCTCCTTCTGTGCTTCTGCGGCGTTGCGGCTCGTGGAGGGGATAGAGGAGGTGGAGATCGAAGCGTGTGCGCGCTTTCGGGAGGAGATGGAGACATCGTCTGTTGCGAGGAAGCCAGATGGTGTACGGGCTGCTGGTTGAGAGGCTGCTGCTGCTTCAGCAGCGAGAGAGCGTTCGCGGAGGGCTTTGGCTTTGAGTCTGTTTTCTTCCTAGTGGAGGTTAGTCAGTAGGATCGAGCAGGAGGATAGTTAGACTGACAATTCTTCGCGTCACTTCCGGTGTCGGCGGGGAGACTGCCTTTCGCGGGGCAGCTGCCCGTGGAGGGGTAGACGGCCTTTCCATGGTTGGTGATGTCGCGCAGAGTCGCAGTTCTTTGATATTGGAAGACGAGGCTGAAGAGGTGGCGACAAGGTTTCATAATATATGACAGCCTCGGAGGCGCTAGGCACGGAATTCCGGAGCCTCGGAGCTCTTGTGACAATCTGTGTAAACCCAAACAAGAATAAATTTCATAGCAGTAGAGTCCAAAAAGTTCTAGAAGTCGAGACGCATCGTATTGAGAGCGCGTCTATACTATCTACAAATACAAGAGGCGCAAACGCCCTCCCGACCACGCACCAGCAGCCAGCGCAAGGGAGTTGCCCAGCCTACACATACAAATCACTAATCTATTTCCAAGCAGGTGAATGGCAGATTTATTCTTCCTTAGCACCACCACGTCCAGCCTTCTCCGCAGCCTCGAGGGTCTTTTTGTCCTGAGTGGGTGCAGCAGCTCCCTGGAGGCCGCTCATGAACCCAGCTGCAGCCTTGAAAGGACGCTTCAAGTCTCCAATAGCTGGCTGGCCGAACAGGTGGATCTTGACCTCGTTGCCTTCGAATGCACCCTTGAGGGGGATGATCGATTGGATTAGGAGCGGGTTGGTGTACTTGAAGTACAGGTGCATGACAGCCATCATTCCCACGCCCATTATTTGTGCCTTGTAGAGAGCCTTCATTTGCTCGACATCGTACTTGTGGTTGGTGGTTGTGACGAGCTTGGGCTCCTCGGTGCTGCCCATTTGCGGTTGCTCGACGTACTTCAAGGTTGTCATGTCTGAAGGGGGGCTGTCAGAACTGTTCTTTATGAAACTTGTGGGGATCCGAGACGCTTACCCTTCTTCTTATTGATCAGGAAGTGCACATAGGCGTAAATGGAGATGATTATCACGTTGGACAGAATGTATCCGCCGCGAATGAGCATCAGCGTCTGTGGGTCCTCCATGGGAATTCGTTTCGACTGATCGGTCAGTATATCGCAAGCAAAAGTTTTCTAGAGGTGTCACTCACCACCTGCATCATCACACTGGCAAGGGTCAGCAGAGCCACTATTGTCAGTATTTCCAGATTTCTCGACGTACAGAATGATAACCAAGTTGGTACTGTAGCACAAGAAAATTAGTCAAGGCGGCGATAGATTAGGGCAACGATGGAAGTGCTAACATACATCTGGGGGGACAGCGCCATTGCGAGAGGGTGATGGGTCTGATGAGGTTTGGGATGGGGTGGAGTTGGATTTGGGGAATAGTCGTAATTGAATGCGACCAGAGGTGGGACAGGCAAAGGCGTCGAAAGATTTGAAGGCTGCAGAAGATGATGGTCGCAATTCGCAATCTTTTGCCCCGTCGCTAAAATCTTAGGGCGTGGAGCTAAGCCCGTTCAGGGAGGCGAAGAGGATAGGTGGCTGGTAAGGACACATTTCAGCAGAGTACACAAGCCTTGTCCAAACATCGACCATCTACATGTGAGGAATTCTCTGCTGCATGATATGTTTATACACACAATACATGATTTTTTGTCCGCTACATCACTCTCCGAGTATTTCTTCTTGGTTTAATCCTTTATTCAAACGCTTGAGGCCCCATTAACCGGAGAAGCCTTTTTAGATCTGATTTCGGAAATGCTAAATCTCGCGCTATCGTGTAGAAAGGCAAGGAAAATTTGAACCGTTCGGACTTTTTATGCATGAACTTTTACTTTCATACGTTTATGCATTGTATATTGTAGCTCAGGAAATGTAACAGGTCTTGAAAGTTCTAGCCTAGGACATACATCAAGGATATCAGAACTGCCACCAGTGGGTGTCAGTATTCGTGACGCAATACTGGTTCTCAATTTTTAGAGCCTGACTACCATTTTGCTTTTTTGAACGTTCCCTGATTTGAGGAACAATTTGAAAAGCAATGGCTCCTTACTTTACAAATGTTCCAAAAGTTACAGTATAATGAAACGCAGTTTTGTGCACAAAGTCTGACAACCACTAATGCTGCCAACATTCAAACCTCTGGTTTTCTAGAACCTATATGACTGACTATCTCAACGTCCACAATCGCCACTTGAACCTTCAGTACGGTAGGGTTCCCATGTTCTAGTTAGCACTAGGATATCTCTCCTCGTCGTCAGTTGAAGGTGTCCCTCCATTTCTTGTGCATTCGGAGATATATCAGCTGCGAACCCTAAATATCGTTCCTTGTTGAAACAAACCAAACCTCCCTTGAGGCAAGAAATGTGCCTTTGAGTGCCAGGCTAACCACACGAGAATTAAAACAGCAAGACCTCAATCCATTCACTATATCAATCAATAAATGCGATTCAGAATCCATTTTCTTATAAGACTCACAAAGTCAACAGACTTGTTCAAATAGGTATCATCCTCAGTCCAGCGTCATTCTAGCCTTTGTGCAGCTTTGCTATCGTGTCCTCTCTGTCGGACAACCTGCAGCATAATGTGCAGCACAATGGAATTTCTTTCACTAAATTTGAAACATCACGTCTCATGAAATCTCACGAACATTTCTGCTTATCATTGAAAGTAGCAGCACGCTGATGTAACCTATATCATGCTTTGAACCCGTTTTGCCTATGAATCATGCCTCAGGGAGTCACACAGCATCCATCCCCTTTGTCTCTCATCCTTTTCTTTTTTACCACATCTTTCCAAAGTATCGACATTTCCAATAACCCAAGATTTGATCCAATTGCCAACTACGAATACAATGCTACCAATAAATCGACATCGTTTTCCTTTCTCTGTCTGCCGCTCCCAACCAATTCCAGGTAATCCTACCTCTCCCTTCCGACATTGCAATTACTCCATCAATCGTCAAAACCAACACATGGAACATGAAAACCTCCTCCCGCGGAGAGAGATGACTAGATATCTCTTCCATCCTCATCGCCAAGCCTTCTCCATCCTCCCATCACTGTTCTCATGCAATATCGACGTAGCACTCCACTTCAATGCTGGTCTTGCTGAACGATTCACAACACCCCAATCGAGTTTACATATTTGTATACCGGTTCTCATTGCGTCTTCTTGCTGCAACGGGATTCTCCACATTAGAGACGAGTTAACGGCCACCATTTCGATTTCTGCGAGCATTCAGGATGTGTATGAAAGTCTTGCACGCGAAATGGAAAGATGCTCGGTGGGTTCAACGCTTAGCCGTGTCGAGATTAGAGTGTCTTTTTTTGATGAAAGGTGGGAACGGTTGGCGGTATTTAGGGATGTATTGGAATTGAGGGAGGAGAGGGGTGTTGAGGGGTTAGTTGTTGTGTTTGGATTTTGAATCCGTCTTGTATGAGCGAGTTGCTGGGGAATTATGAAGGGACTTAAATACTGCACTACTGCACGCATTTGTATTGTGTTGTCATACAACCCAAGTATGTTGCCTACAGCTGTAGGTCAATTTGAACCACGCTTTACTTTCACGTTTGGCGCCAACGAAACCAAGATATCAATACTGATATTTATACAGCCGCCAGGTAGCAATCCTCAAGCGCAAATTTTTCAGTTAAGAAATAAACAAATCCACCTCTTCCCACTTTCCTAATAAACGAAGATGAAATCCTCATTCTTTAGATCAGTAATATCATCAAACGCCTTCTCGCCCACCACAATCTCGCTCCCATTCCCATCCTCGAACTCATCGCTGATCGCCCTCTCCTGACTATTCATCATGCTCCTATCAAGGATGACCGCGGACTTGCCGAGTGCGACGCGGCGGGAGGCGTGGCGTTTGTTGAGGAACGTCAAGTAAAGGGTTGTGAAAGCAACGATAATGACGAGAACGACGAAGAGAACGAGGTTGGAGATGAGGCCGCGGCGATAGAGTGGTTTCTCTGCCGTGGTGTAGAGGTGAGGACCGATTATCTGAAGTGTGTGAGAGAAAGAAAGGTTTTGGGGAGGGAAAGGGTACGAACGTTGCCTGCGCTCTGACCAATGAAGAGGATTGCGGTGGTGGTCTTCTTTTTAGTTTCACCGGCAGTGTTTTGCGATGACCAGGAGTAGATGAGAGGTGAAATGCCTGGGTAGAACGAGATCTGGGAAAGAAGTTAGAAACGGGATAATCAGTGCAAATGGAAAGACATACCAAGTAGTATCCAACTAGAAGAGGGCCTTTATTTGCTGCAGTGTGCTTGATGCATAGCAACATTACGATTCCAGCGATGGGTGGAATGCAAAGCAAGGCAAGAGCGGGCCCCTTCCGCTTGGTCCGAGTTGCAAACGCTGCGCCGCCCATAGTAGCAATGATTTGCACGGCTCCAAATGGGATATTGAGGAGAATCGTATTGAAAGCGTTGAAGCCGAACGAATTAACGATCAAGGGGCCAAAGGTTGTTATGCCGCCGCTAGGAATTCTTGACCCAGTCAGCATGTCGATAACAAATCTTCAAGGAGCAGTACTCACGAAATAGAGAAAATCAATGCAAACCAACACCATGTCTTAATATCGAGGAGAGCTTCAGTTACATGTTCCCACTTCCATTCGGTTGAGACGACACCCATTTGGTTGGCTCTAAGACGTTCGACTGAGAGGACCTTGTCGTGGTCATTGAGGAACTTAGCATCGACGGGAGAGTCTGGCATGAAGAGACTGTAGAGATCAGCATCGATACCAGTATTCGCAATAAGGTGAAGACTTACAAGACCACAATGGAGAACAGAACTGTAAGGAGTCCACAGGCAAGGAAGATTATTTGATAAGAGTGCAACTTGGAGGCATGGATGTGGCCAAGACCATAGGCAAGAAGGCTTCCAACCTATCAGAGAGTTAGCTTAGGTCTTAAAAACAGGGAGGCTACCTCACCATATTGGTAACACCATTCATGGCATACCACGAAGCGTTTCTGTTTGTCTGTTCGCTACGCCTCCACCACATTTGAGTAATGGCAATGAAAGTTGGAGCTATTTGTCATGTGAGAAATTGATCTTGATCAAGCAATAGAAATACATACCAACAGAAGCTTCGAAGCATCCTAAGAAGAATCGTGTTGCAAGCAATCCTTTGAAGTTCTTGGCAACAGCCATGCAGCTCAGAACTACACCCCAGCACAATACCATCAGAGCGGCGAATTTGCCGGTAGGGAGCTTGACCAAGAAGTATGCGATGACCGGTTGCATAACAAGCTGAGCAATGTAAACGATGGATCCGAGCCAGGAGTAGTCTTGCCCCTAAGGTAACGGGGCAGTCAGTAACTGTTCAATGCAAAATGTTCTAGGAGAAGTGGAACATTGGCTGGGGAGAAATTCTCGAGACAATCTAGAAGAGAGGGGTTTCTCCCCCAATACTTACGCCGAGGTGGGCATCAGCGATCAGGCCAAACACACTTGCGTAGGATAATGTTGACTTGTCAAGTTGCTGGAGGAAGTAGACTCCCAGCATAATAGGGAGAATAGCAAGATCGATCTTTCTGAGGATTCGTTTGTTGTCGGCTTCTGAGACAATGACACGCTCGGTGGTGTTTCTGAGCAGGTCCGCAGCGCGGTCCTTGCCGGCAACGTGTTCTCCGTTGAAGTCATTGTACTTGGAAGGGTCTTCGATGTTTTCAATTGTAGCTTGTTGAGTAGACTCGGGGTCTGGCTTAGAGTCCATACTGAAAGGTAGGCTATGCATAAATCCTTGTTCTTGTGTAGGGAAGAGATTGAGCAATCAAGAGCAAACGATTGCCCCTTGAATTAAACCAATAAAGAAGAGCTATAGAAGATGAACAGGCTGAAGAGAGAAGAGGGGATGTAGGATTCCATCTCCTCTTCTTAAAGGAAAACCCGACGAAGTGGATTGCATAGCAACAGATCACATTAGCTCTTTCCGGGGTGAATGCGGAGAGGACGGGGTCTGGAGGATCGGCTTTCGGATGATATGTGCGAGGGGAGGGCGCCACTACATGAACTGCTGCGTGTCGGTAGACTTTTGGCACCTCTATCCGATCCTGTTCATGGATCCCCGCAGCAGAAGCCAACGACTCGAGAAATGAGGAGATTCTCTAGTCTGGATGGGGACTGGCGTCGGAGAAACAGCCGAAAGCCGAAGCGAAACGTGGGGAAAGCTCATCCTCCTTCAAACCCCGACCATCAATAGCGGCAGAAAGTCTCCAATTCAAGTCCATCCGCCACGTGCAGCGCGAGGCATGCAGCTGCTGGTATCCGGCTGGAGTGGGATGCAGAGGCAAGTATAAGGCAATGCTTTTCTTTGCTTCTTTCTCTTTTCTTCCTCACCAAACCCCTTTTCATATTTTCATATTTTCAACTGACACACAGGATGCCCCAACTCGAATATACGCCGCAGAAGTACGTGCCTATTCAGGTAAATGGGCACATCGATGGCAAAGGGCATCGCGCTCCTGATATCCAACTCCAATCTACTGATGGGGACAAGAGCTTCCAGTTTACCTTCGAAGCAATTCGACCAGGCCTCTTCCGAACAACCTTCTCCTCAAAGACACACCCTCTTCCTCCCCATCCGAGCTGTCCCCGACCAACAGTCCCCTCCGGATTTATGCCCGTCTCCGAATCTGCCGCATTCCAGAAGAGCATTTGCGTTGCAGGTGTTAAAGCGACTGTCGACTGGAGCGGCCCTCCAATCGTTTGCCTACACTTGTCTGGACAAGACAAACCCATCCACCGAGACCTCGACTTTCGATCCTATTGTGTGGATTCTACGGGCATTGCACACTACACGAGATACAAGAGAGATACACTGCATGTCGGGCTTGGAGAGAAGGCTGCACCAATGAACTTGTCAAATAGACAATTCGTTCTCTCGGCCACGGATTGTTTCGGATACGATGTCTATAGGACAGATCCTCTCTACAAGCACATCCCCCTTCTCGTCAATGTTACTCCGGATGGCTGCGTCGGCATATTCTCCACCTCTCACAGTCGAGGAACATACTCTATCGGTGCCGAAATAGATGGACTCTGGGGTCATTTCAAGGTCTACAGACAAGATTATGGTGGATTGGAAGAATACTTGTTGGTTGGAAAGACAATTCAGGATGTTGTCAGACTTTATGCGGATCTTGTCGGTTATCCTAAGCTCGTACCGCGCTGGGCTTTCGGGTACATCGCGGGAGGCATGAAGTATTCCATGTTGGATGAACCTCGAGCTTCAGAGGCCTTAATGGACTTCGCTGCCAAGCTCAAGACCCATGATATTCCCTGCTCGGCTTTTCAAATGTCATCGGGATACACAGTGGCCGAAACTGAACCTAAAACAAGAAATGTTTTCACATGGAACAAGCACAGGTTCCCTGATCCAGAAGGCTTCGTTGCGAAATATCACGAAGAGGGAATTCGAATCATCGCCAATGTCAAGCCATACGTTCTAGCGAGTCATCCCGAGTATGCCAAGCTTGTTTCATCCGGTGCTTTCTTCACTGATCCAAGAACCAAGAAATCTGGTGTTGCCCGATTATGGAGTGCAGGCGGCGGTGAGAGTGGCGAAGGAGGGCACATTGACTTTACCTCCAAGGCTGGGTTTGAGTGGTGGTATGAGGGTGTTAAGGCACTTCGGAGTTGTGGCATTGAAGGCATCTGGAACGACAATAATGAGTACACGATTCCGGACGACAACTGGCAGTGCGCTTTGAACGATGCCGACCAAGAGACGGAGAGCGGAAGGAATATCGGTCTTTGGGGAAGAAGCCTGCATACGGAGCTGATGGGGAAGGCTTCCCATGATGCTCTGGTTGATCTGGAGCCCGAAATTAGACCTTTTGTGCTCACTCGTTCAGCTACTGCTGGCACAATGAGATACGCTGCCAGTTCTTGGAGTGGCGACAATGTCACGAGCTGGCCTGGAATGAAAGGTGCAAACTCACTGGCTCTCAATGCAGGCATTAGCTTGCTGCAGGTATGTTTACAAGCTTTTTGTGTGATGGCTGTGCTGACGATTCAGTGCTACGGCCATGATATTGGTGGCTTCGAAGGTCCACAACCAAGTCCAGAGCTCCTCCTCCGTTGGATTCAGCTTGGCATATATTCCCCACGATTTGCCATCAATTGTTTCAAGACAGACGAGAATGACAACACAATCGGTGGTGTCATCGAGCCATGGATGTATCCTGAAATTACCCCTCTTATTCGCGATATAATCAAGCGTCGTTACGAGATCATACCATACCTTTACTCTCTGATGCTTGAAAGCCACATGACAGCTCTGCCCCCCCAGAGATGGGTTGGTCATGGCTACGGGTCAGACCCGGAAGTCTGGACACCAGAGGTCATGGCCGGCGAAACACAGTACTGGTTGGGTAATACGATTCTTGTCGGCGGTGTCTACGAACCCGGGAATACAACGGCAAGAATGTATCTGCCGACAAGCGGACCCGAAGATCAAGGTTACCTCAATCTTAATGCACCAAATCAATATCTTGCAGCAGGCCAGTGGGTGGAGATCCAGTCGGAATGGAAAGATAGCATTCCTCTGCTCGCACGAGTTGGTGAAGCAATTGTCGTTGGAAAGAATCTTCAGACTCGATCTACTGGTGACCACCGATTTCCGTCCCCCAATGCTGTTGAAGATGATTATCGGGCAATTGAGATCATCCCACCCAAAGGTGCTTCAGGCAAACAGTATTGTTATACTTGGTATGAGGATGATGGCATTTCGTCAAAATTAGTGATGACAACTTTCAAGTTGCGGTGGAGTTCAACTGAGGAGGTTGTGAAGGTGAGTCTTGAAGAGGCTGGTGATTATATTACGCTATGGAGGGGTTTGGAGGTCGTACTTCCTGTGGGCGATAAGAGAACGGTTGCTATGAGTGATAATACCCCGTGTGAACGTGTTCAGGAGAGTCGTGGCCGCGCAGTCTTTAAGATGGTGTAAAATCAAATTAGACAGAGGAAATATATACCTTCCAGTTAGTCCATAATTATCACTCCAAGAGCCACTTCTCACTGGCCTTCAGCTTATCCCGTGCCACAACCCAGTCTCTTTCGGTGAATCGATACGCAACGCTATCACCACCTCCATCCGCAGCATCTCTACTATCATTCTTGATCGCATAGACCGGAATTCCCTGAACGGTAGGTCAGCATCCTCAATTCTAAATATTCATCTCCTTCATTTCCACCAGGAGCCATCATCTTGGAAATTAAGAGGCCCTCGCATTTCAACTCACCATGACATCCATCAAATTCCTCCATGGTTTATTCTCCGTATTCGTTTCGGCGGATATTACTTGAGCCTTGAGTTCAGAGAAAGCATATTCAAGGATAGCCTGCAACGTCTCAAGAGCATACCCCTTCCTGTGAAATCGCCAATCGATCAGACAACCCACATCTGTGCACAACATATCCTTTCCCTCCTCATCCTTCATGACTTTAAACTTATTGAACCCAGAACTGCCTATCAACAGACCATCCTCGACCTTCAACAGATCTGTATTTTCCGGAGCTGGGTTAGAAGGTTTTAAAACTACAACAAGCCACGCATTTTCTCCCCGAGCTGTACTGCCAGCTTGTTTGGATAGATTTTCGCGCTGCTCGTCCTCCGATTTGAAGTGTCCCCGCACACCACCGAAAGGGTTATTGTTCGGCTCGCTAAATAATTTCGTGAAGGCAGGTGCATCAGATTCGAGAGCAGAACGCAGAATCAGGCGTGGCGTATGGAGGACGTGGACAGGGTGAGCCCAGGGTGGGAGTGGATTGGGAGCAGAAGTGGGGACTTCACTTGCCATCTTCGAAGATTTGCTTTATATAGTCATGAAGACCAAAGAGAAATCAATGAGTACGGGAGTAAACCGAGGATGCTTAGAGTCATCTACCCTCGTATCTCTTTGTATTTATGGTGTTGTATAAATAAGTTATGTTGTGACTCAGAGGGTTGAAAATCCCGAGTTTTCCCTAAACAAATCAGGGCCAAGTGTATCACTAGGTGCATGCGAAATACCTACCTTCCTCATCTGGCGAGCTAGCCATGACCCCAACATCAAATCAATCACATAGCACAACCCGAAGTCCCACTTTACTAGGCACTTTGGCACGATTGCTTTGGTGGGCCTTCAGTGCACTAAGAAACTCAGTGGTGTCTCTCCTGAAGCATTCTTGCAATTTAGCGAGGCTCGGCTGTCTTTCAGGGGCAACCATCCTCGCTATGGCACTATGGTGTTGACAAAACAAGCGACATCAATTATCAACCTGCCACGTCCAGGATTGTTTCTTCATATATTTGCTTCATGATGTTATATTTCATAACCTCATGCCTTCAACTGCTTTAAAGGTTGTAGGGCAAGTAAACTGCTTATAATTTTATTATCTAAGTGACACTCAAGGCATTCGATTTTGGTGTCGCTTTTCTTGTGTGCTGAGAGCCACTTACTCTATCATAATAGTCGGTTCTTCCTCCTCTGTTTGCTTCGCTCACAGTCGGCGCAAGCGAGTGTCCCGCGTAAGCAAGTGTCCCGTTGAGATTTTTGTATAGGAATCATACCAAAAAAATCACTTTTCGGTCGCAAACACTATTAAAAACAAGAATAACTTAACCACCTTTGCGATGCACGATATTATAATTATTAAAGTATCAGAGTATATATAAATAAATATATGCATTACTTCAGAATCAATTTTAAATTTATAGTGTGGCTATAATTTATAAATTTAAGCTGTTTTTGCGACAAAAAAGTATTAAAAAATTAGTCAAAATTATCGCAAAATCGGCTTAAAAACAAGAATAACTCAACCCTCTTTGCAATACAAATCTTTATAATTATTTAAATATAAGCTTATATATAAATAAGTATTTGCATTACTTCCAATTTAATTTTAAATATATGGTGTAGTTGTAATTAATAGTTTTGAGGCTGTTTTGCGACATTTTTGACGATTTTTTAATTTTTGGTAAGGTTTCCCATACAAAAATCTCAACGGGACACTTGCTTACGCGGGACACTCGCTTGTGCCGACTGTGAGCGAAGCGAACAGAGGAGGAAGAACCGACTATTACTCTTCCCTCGGTAGATTTTTTTCTTATTTCTGTGTGACCTCCCCACAATCACGTTAAGCATGACCCCTGATCTGTGAGGAGCAAGCAATGATTGCCCCACCCGGGCAGTCCCATTTATCCCACCTTATCACGACGTACCTTGGTATTTGATACCTTGGCGAGCTTCACCCATTTACTATTCTTCTCTGTCGTCGACAAAGTTCCTATGAAAGCATAAAGAATTATCAAGCTCCTTCTTGCACCATACTTCGGGGC
>Ga0302325_10014530_pt1 | contig 16756 bp, 11 predicted proteins | sample Palsa_T0_2_FD_201948 | JGI IMG/M metagenome (GOLD analysis project Ga0302325, IMG submission 201948) | Peat permafrost microbial communities from Stordalen Mire near Abisko, Sweden - Palsa_T0_2 | ecosystem: Environmental > Terrestrial > Soil > Palsa > Peat permafrost | place: Sweden: Abisko... | reverse complement strand
CGGTGAGGGTTCTGGTGTCGGGTCGGCACCGGCTGTACCGGGCGCGGCGACCACCACTGCCACCACAGCGGCGACGGCGACGGCGATGTTTCTCACTGTGTTCATTGCGTCCATCCTCTTAAGGCGAGTGTCGCAGGCGGGTCCGACATCGCGATGCACCTGCTTTGGGGGAGTAGCGCAACGGGTAGCGCAACGGTTCCAGTTTCCGGGTGTTAGCCGCTGTTAGCCGATGACAAGTCAATGGGTCTGACCTGCGATGACTGGCCATCCGCTCACACGTGCGAACACCATTCCTATATCTGGGGGTCAAGTGGTCGCAGGTTCAAATCCTGTCAGCCCGACCAAAGAAATGCTGTCTAAGCTGGTCTTTTCTATTTTCCACTACTGCACATACGTTCGACGGCGTCGGAAATTGTCACAGGTTGTCACAAGTAACCGGTTGATGTCACCGCACGAGTGTGCGAACGCGTCACTCGCTGGCGCTTGAGGTCGGCGGAGCAAAGCTGCGCGCCGCCAGTTCGAGTGCCTCGGGCTGCGCGTGGACGTAGGTCCGGAGTGTGAACGAGACGTCCGCGTGGCCCAGCCAGGCCGCGACCAACGCGATGGGCACGCCTTGGAAATGCATGAGTGTTGCGCAGGTATGCCGGGCGTCGTGCAGCCGCACCTGCGGCACTTCGAGGTTCTTGATGGCCGCTTGCCACATGGTGGATAGCGTCGAGGGGTGGTACGGCTCGCCGGCCTCGTTACAGACCACATAATCCAGACCCGCGTAGGCCTCGCCGAGAGACAGCCTTTCCGCCGCTTGGCGCGCTTTCGCCGCGGTGAGCTCACCGAGCAGCGCATCAGGTAGCGGGAGGACTCGCCCAGCTGACGCTGTCTTCGGGTCGTCTTGGTCGAGCGCGCGACCGCCAACGTCGACGCGGGTCTTGCCGATCCGCACTGTTCGCCGGTCGAGATCGACGTCATCCCAACGCAGCCCCGCGATCTCACCGCGCCGTAAGCCCGCGAGAGCGAGGTGCCAGGCATGCCGGTTGCGGTCCTTCGCGATGCCACCGAGAACCGTCCGCACCTGATCGGCGGTGAATGTCTCGAATTTTCTGGCCTTGCCCGGTACGCGATCGACCAGTCCGGCAACATTTCTCGCCAAGCCGCCCTCGGCGACCAGTTGCACGAGGACCTGCGATATTGCTCCGAGCATGTAGTTGCACGACCGCGCGCTCCACGCCTTGCGCGGCCTGCCGCCGGGCCGCTCCAAGCTGCCGGCGCGCAACTTCACGATCAGCTCGTCGATGTGTCGGCGGGTCAGATCCTGAACGGCCAGATCACCGAGCTCGCTGCGAACAGGCTGCAGGACATACTCATAACCCGCGGCTGTAGTGGGCCGGATCTTGTGGCGAGACTTAAGCCAATCCGCGCAAGCCTGCTCCACCGTCAGCGTGGATGGCTGCACGTAGGTGCCGGAATTAACTTGGCCTTGGACCTCCGCCAGCGCCTTCCGGGCTTCCTTCTCGGTCCGGTAGCGGCGGCGCAGTTGTTTGCGCTTTCCGTCAGCGGTTCCCGTATCAACGGTCAGCTGATAACGCACGACAGCCTTACTGCCGGATCTGAGGCGGAAGCTGGCGGCGTTCAGCCATGTCCGGCAGGCGTTAGGACGCAGCTTCGGTGTGTGCCGCGATGAAGCGGTGGATCTCGGCAGAAGTGACCCGCCGAGACGCCCCAATCTGAACCCACGCGAGCTCGCCGCCATCGAACAATCGATAGATCGACGAGCGCGAGATCCGAAGCGCCGCAGCAGCTTCCGAGATAGTCAGAAGCAATCTGCCGTTGATCGGCCTCCCGGTGAAAGGGTTATGCTCCATAGTGCCCGGGGAGTGTATCTGGTTCATGCGATCCCCTAGTGGTGAGTGCTATCCCACCACTGTAATTCGCCCCGGTGACTACTTCGTGCACGATCTTCCGGAGCCCACCGTTAGTAACGCTTTACGTTAATAACGGATAGCGTTACTATTGGTGAGTGATCCGCTCGTTCCGGGACAAGGACACTGAGGCGATCTGGCAGCGCCGCTACATCAAGAGACTCAGCCCGGAACTCAGCCGGCTCGCACACAACAAGCTTGTTCTCATCAACGCCGCCGAGAGCATCAACGATCTACGCGTACCCCCTGGCAACCGGCTGGAGAAGCTGTCCAGCAGCCGGGCAGGCCAGTACAGCGTCCGCGTCAACGACCAGTGGCGGATCTGCTTCACCTGGAGCACCGCCGGCGCCGGAAACGTCGAGCTCGTCGACTACCACTAGAAAGGAGAGCACCATGGCAGACTTCGCGCCCACCCACCCGGGCGAAATCCTGCTCACCGAGTTCCTCGAGCCGATGGACATTTCGCAGTACCGAATCGCCAAAGCGATTGACGTGCCAGCGCGACGCATCAACGAGATCGTCCACGGGAAGAGGGGAATCAGCGCGGACACCGCGCTGCGGCTGTCGCGTGCCCTGGGTCTGAGCGACATGTTCTTCATCAATATGCAGGCCCACTACGACGCCGAAATCGCCCGTGAGCAACTGGCGACGCAGCTGGCCACCATCGAACGGATTGCGTGAGAACTTGCCGCATCGTCGTGTGCGACACCCGGCCACCGAGCCGACCCGTTCAAGTAGGGTGCCAATTGAATGACCGCGTGTTCACGACCCCGGAGCCACGCTTAGGTCGTGCCCTCCGACGGCGCGGCTATGAAACGATGCCACGGTGACTACTCAATCACCGCTCCCCGGCGTCACTCTGACCTTCTCGGATGTCTTTCAAGGGGATAGCTCCGCCGAAACGTTTTTCTCGAACTCCGGATGGAACCATCCAGTTAGTTTCTTCGTAGGGCGAAACGGAAGCGGTAAGTCGAGAGCAGCCAAGCTGGTTGCCGACAAATTGGGAGGACGGAGACTCTCGACGGATAGGCTATCGGGACTGACCAAGTACAGGGGGTGGGGCTGGACCTCAGCGCCGGACCCAGACGGCTTTCCTGGTGTGCCCCTTGGAGATTCGGAACGAAATAATGCACGACAGATATCGAGAGAGCATGGCACCGGTATCGAAGAAATGTACACCCTAAAAGAACAACCGGAGGTCTGGCTGCGAGTCGCAGCCTTTATCCGGCGAGCCTTGGGGCGTGTTGTCGTCTTGAAGGAGAAGTCCGGATTTCTTGACCCCCATATCCGCCAGGGCAGCGTCGAGTACTCCCTATTGCGCGAAGAAGGTCACGGCTTGCGAGAACTTTTGGTTCTCCTGACCGCTGTTTACAGAAGCGATTGGCAGTTGCTTGTGGTAGACGAACCAGAGTTGCATTTACACCCGTCCATGGTGCGGCTGTGGCTTGGCGAACTTGTGCGCGAGTGCAAAGCTGAAAACCGACGGGCGGTTGTCGTGACACATGAGCCTTCGCTTGTAAGGCCGAAGACTGCCTCTGATTTGGACGCGATCTACTACTTTTCAGCGGGGGCGGCAGCGGCGCCGATTTCGGGGGCAATACAGCCAGGGACAGCCGATAGAGTCACGGCCTCGTTGACGAAGAATCCCGAGCTTGTGAGTCAGCTTGTATTTTCTCCCCGGCCAGTCTTGGTTGAAGGAACCCACGATGTTGCCGCGCTGACTGTCGCGCTAGGGCGCACCCAGGAGTCGGAGGTTGTTGCTCAGACCGACTTAGTTGACTGCGTAGGTAGCGGAGCAGTTGCATTGTGGTTCGAGATAGCTGATGCGCTCAAGATCGATGTGCGAGCCGTCGCTGATCTCGACGCTTGTCTGGATTCAGCTGTGCAACGAGTTATGGACCGATCACCTGACATTCAGAAGCGCTACAAGGACGAGCTGGCAGCCGAGCCACCCAAGACTTCGACCGTCCTCCAACCTTTGATTCCAGCCATGAATGCCGATGGAATTGATAAGTCCCCCAAGGAGAGAGCGAAGTGGCTAGCACAGCCGCCGCCTGGCACAGGTCATCAGGCACGGATCGCGAAGCTCATCGCTATCTGGAAGAGCGCAGGTTTTTGGCTTCACGAGCAGGGCACACTTGAAGACGTTCTCGGCATCGCCGACAAGGGTTTGGAGAACGCGCAGTCCGCCGCGGAACAGCCGGGAGCAATCGATAAGGTCGCGGCGTGGTGCGCGTACAAGCTCGACACGTCAGGCGAGATTAAGGACCTTCTTGGCGTTGCCGTCGAGAGGATCGCTCACGCGATAATGGAGGCGCAACGCGATGAACCCGGTAGTGAATACAACTACCCCATCGGCGGACCAGAGAGCAGCGATGCACGGCTCGTGCACGTGGAGCCGATTGGTGGCGGTCAGCACCGCGTAACCGTCTTAAAGCCAGACGATTTCGCTGGCCACTGGCTTGAATTCTCACGCGACACTGCAACTAGCGCCCTGATGCTGAAAAAGCCGGACGGATTGCCCGGCTAGATGACGTACAGATTCCATAACCGCTTAGAACGAATCAACATCCAAGCGGGCACCTACCAGCTGGCCGATACCGAGCAAGAACACGTCGTGTTGTTGGCTGGCCAACGTAACCTAGTGCTCGCGAAGACAGGTGGAAGCCGACGAGGCGCTGGCCGCTGTCCGTAACGCGTGGGCACGCGCTGCCACCGGTAACGCCAGCCGAAACGGCTGGCAATCATCTTCCTAACTTGTTTACTCTCAACAGATCCCATTTAGTATCACTTCGTCCCTCTGCATCCCACCGCCTAGCAAGCTCACCAATTCCACTGCTCCAGAACAGCTATCGGCCATACGCCCACGGCATCCGCCCAAATTTCTGCATGGCACATTTGCACAATGTGCGAGAATGGTTGTGGCGCAGCTAGTGCCACAACCGCGGTCACCGGAACCGGTGCGCCGCAGTCACCGTGGGTGGGTGGATCAGGTGTTGACGATCTCCAAGCTCAAGCGGTGGTCGATCAACTACTACATCGATACCGCCCAGGCCGCCGAGACGGCCAGCCGTGATGTGTTGCGCGCGGGTGGCGGGTTGGGGGAGTACTACTCCGAACACGAAACCCGCACCCCATCATGGCTGCTGGTCGGCGACACCCACACCGTCGCTACGTTGGTGGGCCTCACCGATGCCCAGCGGGCGGGGGGAGACGCCGACGCCGAGCGGGTGGCCCGCTGGCTCGACGACGGTGTGGCGCCCAACGGTGCGCGGGGGCGCGCCTTCGGGCGGCGCGGTGTGCACGGCTTCGATCTGACGTTCTGCGCCCCCAAGAGTGGGTCGCTGGTCCGGGCCCTGCGCGGAGATGACGTTCTGTCTAAGGCGATCGCGGATGCCCACACCGCCGCGCTGTCCGAGGCGATGGAATACCTTCTCGCGCATGCCGGCTACACGAGGGTGCATAACCCGCGCACCGGTGAGAAAGACCTCGTCCGCCTGCCCGGCTTGACGGCGATCGCCTATCAGCACGAGACGTCGCGGTGCGGCGACCCGCACCTGCACACCCATGTCATCGTTCCCAACCGTCAGGCTCGCGCCGACGGTGTGATGGTGTCGATCGACGGGACCTCGCTGTATCACGAAGCCCGCGCGGCCGGGGTGATCTATCAGGCCAGCCTGCGCCGCGAGCTGCACCAATCCCTGGGCCTGGAGTGGTCAGCGGTCGACGCGTCCACGGGGATAGCCGAATTGGCCGGCGTCGATCGCGACACCATCACCGCCTGGTCGCGGCGCTCCACCCAACTCCGCGAATGGGCGGCCCACAACCTGCACGTTGTCGACGGCCCGTTGACCGCGGCGCAGCTGGCGGTCGCGCAAAAGGCCACCCGCCCCGCCAAACCCGAAGAACTCGCGTGGGCCGCGCTGGTGGAGCAGTGGCGCGCCGATGCGCGCGGTCTGCACTTGGACCGCGCAGCCTTCAACGCTGCGCGCGCGGCGCGGCGCACCGCAGCGCGCACCCCCGTCAACAGCGCGCGCATCATGGCTGCGGCCGAGCAGATCGACAAGGCGGCATTCACCCGCGCCGACCTCGTCGAGATCCTCGGCGCGCAACTACCCGTCGACACCGAGCGCACACCACGCGGACTGGTCGAAACCGCCGTCGACGAGGTCGCGGTGCGGCTCACCGCACCCCGGGCCGCACATCAACGCGAGGGCCACGAGCGCTTCACCCTGGATGCGATCGTCGAAGAAGAAGCCGCGGTGCTCGATCTCGTCGACGCGCGCAACGACCGCGCGATGCTGTGGATCAGAGACGCCGACACCGCACACCTGTCGGCGGATCAGAAGCGCGCCGTGCAGAACATCGGCCGCTCACCGTGGCTGGTGCAGCCGCTGTCCGCGCCGGCCGGTGCGGGCAAGACCACCTCGATGCGCGCCCTGCGGGCCGCCGCGCACCGCCGGATCAACGGGACGGTGCTGGTGTTGGCGCCCACCGGCAAAGCCGTCGACGTCGCGGTCCGCGAGGGCGCGGGAGACCAGGGCTACACGATCGCCAAAGCCCTACACCTGCTGCGCGACAACCAATTAGCACTGAACCGACAAACCCTGGTCGTCGTTGACGAGGCCGCCATGGTCGGCACCGGTGAGTTGCGCGAACTGCTGACCGCGACGACCGCGGCCGGCGCCAAGACCGTCCTGGTCGGCGACGAACATCAGCTGGCCCCGGTCAAAGCGCGCGGGGGCATGTTCGCCCAGCTGTGCACCGACCTGCCCTGGACCCAACACCTCTCGGAGGTCTGGCGGATGCGCGACCCCGACGAACGCGGCGCCTCCCTGGCGCTGCGCGACGGGCACGGAAACCGGCTGCGTAAAGCGGTCGGCTGGTATCGCACCCACGGCCGGCTGCACACCGGTGACCACATCGCGATGGCCGCCGACGCGCACGACGGCTACGTGTCCGACCGAGCCGCCGGTAAAGACGCGCTACTGATCTGCGACACCTGGGAACTGGCCGACGCGCTCAACCACCGGCTGCACCACGCGCTGACCGTCGACGGCCCCAGCGTGGGCGCGGCCCGCGACCAACAAATCCGCAAGGGCGACATCATCATCAGCCGCCGCAACGACGCCACCGTCGATGTGCGACCCAGCCCCCACCACGAGCGCGGTGAGCACATCAGCCAGGTCCGTAACGGCAACCGGTGGCGGGTGGCCGGCCTCGATGCCGCCACCGGACGCATCGCCGCCGAACGGCTCACCGACAAGGCCCGCGTCGTCTTCGACAACGACTACGTCCGCCAACACATCACCCTGGGCTATGCCGCCACCGTGCATTCCGCCCAAGGCGTCACCGCCGACACCAGCCATGCCGTGCTGGCTGAATCATCCAGCCGCGCAACGGCATACGTCGCAATGTCGCGCGGTCGCGACGACAACCACGTCTACATCTACAGCCGTGAGGCCGGTGAAGCCGACCACGAGCACCGCCACCTGCTCGACGCCACCCAGGTGCACCAGATGCGCCGCGGCAACAAATACGCCGCCGCCCACTCCCTGCGAATGATCCTAGCCAACGACGACCGCCCCTGCACCGCGCACACCCAAGCCGAACGCACCGACCGCCACCATCTGCCCCCGATCGTGGCAGACGCGCTGGCGCGCAACGATCAACGCCGCTCACATCGCCGGGAAACCTGGCGCCGCTACAGCGAAGCCGAACGTGCCCGCACGGCCGACTGCCAACGCATCATCAGTCACGACCGTAGCCGCGGTCTCAGAGACGACGGCTACGGGCTGGAACTTTAGGCCATAGGTTACGGCGCCCATGGCCGACAGCTCCTTGTAGAGATTGCATCCACAGCTCGATCAATCAAAGCACCACAGGTGCCACGCTGGACGCGACTTACCGACCCCCGCAAGCAACGATGTCGCGTCGACGGCTACTTCTGGATCGTCGGCCGCAAGAACATCTGATCGCCTAGTGTTCGGCGGCACACTCTTGGCGTACCAACGTTTGTTGGAACGACCAATGACGGCAAGAGGCGCCGCCGCGACGATCAGATAGTTACTTCCGAAAAAGAAAGCGGGAGTTTGCGATGGGCACGACCTCGTCGGCGACGGGAACGTCTTGAACACGATTCAGGCGCCATGGACCCAGGCTCGAGAACATCTCGATGCCACCACTGTGCTGGACATCAATTCCGCTTACGCGGTCTTGCGAGTGGAAATTCTGCTCACCGGCGCCGGGGCCCGGCCAGGCAAGCAGTCGGCGCGTGTGCTTGACCTACGTGAACCCACACCTGATCGAGGCGGTCGTCGCGGCGGTCGCAAAGTCCAATCCGAGAGGGAGCGCCGCGCATGTCATCGGAAATAAGCTCAAAAAGGAAGCTGCTTTCCCTATATCCGGCCAGGATCGGCCGTCCCGCAGGCCCAGTGCAGGCCGATGCCGTCGCGCCGGAGCTGGTGATGGGCACGCCAGAAGGATTGAAGAACGACCTCATCGGGCTACTCGGACGGGCGCAGGTGCTGCACCGGGTCTCGGATCTGGTCCGTTACGCCTCCGACGCCAGCCCCTACAGGCTGCTGCCACAGGTTGTGGTGCAACCGCGGCACATCGACGACATCGTTGCGATTCTGGACTACTGCCGCCTCAACTTCCGACACGCCACCTTTCGTGCCGCCGGAACCAGCCTGAACGGGCAGGCGCAGTCCGACGACATCCTCATCGACGTGCGCCGCCACTGGAGTGGCATGGTCGTTGAGGACGACGCAGCAACGCTGCGGGCCCGCCCCGGCGCCCTGCTCGGGCACGCCTCGGCGGTCCTGCGCCGACACGGTCGCCGTCTCGGCCCGGACCCGGCCAGCGCCGACGTCGCCACTATCGGTGGGGTGATTGCCAACAACGCCGGCGGCATGCGATGCCGGCTGGAACGCAATGCCTACCACACGGTGTCGGCGCTGACCTTGGTGCTGCCCTCATGCACCGTTATCGACACCGCGGCACCGGGCGCCGAAGAAATGTTTGCCGACGCCGAGCCGGAACTGGCAGCGGGCCTGCTAAGGCTGCGCGCAGAACTGCTCGCCGACGAGGAGCTGGCCGCGCGGGTCAGGCACAAGTTCTCCATTCGTAACACCAACGGATACGCGCTATCTGCACTGCTCGACGCCGACACGCCCCTGGGCATCTTCCGCCGACTGCTGGTGGGATCGGAAGGAACCCTCGCGTTTATCGCCGAGGCGGTCATCGACACGCTGCCCGCTCCCGCGCTCACCACGGTCACGTGGATCGTATTGCCGTCCACCGAAGAGGCTGTCGAGCTGGTACCGGCTCTGGTGGCCGCTGGGGCAGAGGCTGTAGAGCTCATGGGGGCGCCTGCGCTGACCGCGTCCGTGCAGGCATTCCCCGGTACACCGACCTACTGGAAAAATCTTGATCCGGCCGCGGCCGCATTGCTGGTCGAGTTCGGCGCTGACGACGCGGCGGGACTTGATGCCGCCGAGGCCAGTGTCGCTGACATCGTCGCCGGGGCGAAGTTGGTCCACCCGCTGGAGTTCACCCGCGACCGGGCGCTTGTCGAACTGGACTGGCACGTCCGCGAAGGCGCGCTGGGCATCTACGGCCAGCTCCGTCCGCCAGGCACCGCGCTGGTGATCGAAGACGTCTGCGTCCCGCCGGCCAGGATCGCCGAAGGAGCACGCGACCTGCAGGCGTTGCTGGCCAAACATGGGTTCCAGCCCGGCGCGGCCGGGCACGCCGCATACGGCAACCTGCACTTCGTGCTGGCCCCCAATCTCGCGGACCCGAAGGATCGCGACCGGTATCAGGCCTTCATGACCGACCTGGTCGAGCTCATCATCGGCAAGTACGACGGCTCGCTGAAAGCCGAGCATGGCACCGGAATCAACATGGCCCCGTTCCTTGCCCGCGAATGGGGCGACAAGCTCACCGGCATGATGTGGCAGATCAAACAGCTTGCCGACCCGCACGGCGTGCTCGCCCCCAACGTCATGCTGAGCCGCGACGCAGGCATTCACCTCAAGTCATTCAAGTCGACCCCGCAGATCGAAGACATCGCCACGTACTGCATCGAGTGCGGCTTCTGCGAAGCGGTCTGCCCGAGCCGCAACGTGACGGCCACACCCCGGCAGCGAATCGTGCTGCGCCGCGAGATGGCCCGCCAGCCCGAAGGATCGGAGGTACTCGCTCAGCTGCAGGCCGAGTACGAGTACGACGGCATCGAAACCTGCGCGGTTGACGGCAGTTGCGCCATCCCGTGCCCGGTGTCGATCAACACCGGCGCGTTGGTCAAGCAGTTCCGGCGCGCCGAGTCCACCCCGGCCCGCGAGAAAGTCGCGCTGGCCATTGCCAAGCGGTGGGCCACCGTGGAGAAACTGGCACGCACAGCGATCGGCGCCGCCGATATCGTGCAGCGCACCGTCGGAACAAGGGCGCTGACAGACCTGACCGCCGCCGCCCGCGCCGTAATCAGCAACGACCTCATCCCCTCGGTGCCCGGAGCCATGCCCCGCGCCGCGCCGCGCCGACTGCCCGCCACCACGCGAGACGGCGCGGCCGCCGTGTACTTTCCGGCCTGCATCAACCGGATCTTCGGGCGCGACCCCGGCCACTCCCCGCGCCCGTCACTGCCGGAGGCACTCACCGAGCTGTCCGCTCGCGCTCACCGACCGTTGTGGATCCCGCCCGACACGGCAGGACTGTGCTGTTCCACGCCGTGGAGCAGCAAAGGCTACATCCGTGGTCACAGATGGATGGCCGCCGCCATCTGCGACGCCATGTGGCGCTGGACCGACCACGGCAGCTTGCCGGTCGTCATCGACGCCGCGTCCTGCACCAACGGGCTACTCGATGACGTTAAGAACTATCTTGACGACGCCCATCGCGCCCAGCTTGATCAGATGACCATTCTCGACTCGATCGCCTGGTGTCATGACCTGCTGCCCGCTCTACAGATCAGCCGTCGCGTCAAAACCCTTGCCGTGCACCCGACCTGCTCCACCACCCACCTTGGCCTGACCACCATGCTGGAAGCGATCGCAGGCCAACTCGGCGAGAACGTGCTGGTGCCGGTCGGTACCTCGTGCTGTGGCACTGCGGGTGACCGCGGCTTGTTGCACCCCGAGCTGGTCGTGTCCGCTACTCGCGAGGAGAAAGCCGCGCTCGACGAGCAGCCGGCCGACCGGTACGTGTCGGCCAACCGCACCTGCGAGATGGGCATGCGGCAAGCCACCGGCAAGCCCTACGAATCGTTCGCTTTCCTACTTGACGAACTCACCCGACCCGAGCCGACACCGGCGGTTGTTGCGCCCGCAAATGGCCACGATTAATCCCCATGGACCTAGACAAAATGAAGATGACAACCCAAGTCCCTCAACTCATTCCGCACCGGTTGCTACGCAATAGTCGAGTTCACCAATCCAGCCGTGCTGGATGAGGCCAAGAGACGAAGTGCCAGTATCCAGCTGCGACTGGCCGATCGAATCACTGCATTTGCCGGTTCGATGAACTTCGTGTGGATTCACGTGGTCCTTTTCGCCGTGTGGATGGCGCTATTGGAAGCGTATCCGTGGCCGATACTGGGTCTGATGGTGAAACTTGAAGCGGTCTTCTTGTCCGCGTTCGTCATGATCAGCCAGAACCGCCAAGCCGCCTTCCAACAGGCCAAGGCCGATCACGACTTCGTAGCACAGGAACTGGAGCTCAAGACCAACACCGAATTGACTCGCCAAATCCAAGTCCTCACAGAAGAATTGCATAGACGCTTCATTGGCGAGTCGGCCTAGAGGCCACAACGTCCGAACCGACTGTTGCCTCAAGAGCAACGATTGAGAGTTAGCTATTTTTCCATTGCGGTTTGCTTGACCCGCGCACTACGAGTACCGGATCTTCCCAGTAGGGCTTGGTTTCGGAGAACTTCACGGGCGGGGCGAGTCGGACCAGTTCCCCGTAGGGGGTTTGCGCGGTGATGGTGTCCGGGGCCAGGATTTGGTGTTGCTCGCCGGTGGGTGTTGGGGAGTTCTTATCGAATGTGCCCAGGGACATGAAGAACATCGCGGCACGGGCGAGGTTGACGCGCACGTGATAGCTGCCGCCTTCTTTGGCCCGTCGTATGAGCGCGGCTTGGATGCCGGCCGCGCCGAGGTAGCCGGCGATGTAGTCGTTCATGACGTGGGTCGGAGGAAACGCGGGCTGGTCGGGTGTGCCTTCTTCGGTGGTGAACCCAGTGACACACAGTGCTTCCATGTCGAAGCCTGCCCGGTTGGCCCATGGCCCGTCGTAGGTGTAGCAGCGCGCCGAAGCGTAGACGATGCCTGGGCGGCGGGCGGCCAGCTCCTCGGGTGACAGACCCAGGCTCGAAATCTTGCGAGTGCGGTAGCTTTCGACGAACACGTCTGCGCCGGCCGCCAGTTCGTAGGCCTTTTGCCGGGCGTCGGCCTGGTTGAGGTCCAGCCAGGCATTCGAGGTGAACCCCGCGCACGGGTCTTGTATCAGGGCATCGTGTTCAAACTCTTCGGGGTGGGCGATCTGCAGCACCTCGGCGCCATGCTCGGCCAGCGTGCGGGACATGACATTGCCGGCGATCACATGGGTTGCCGACAACACCCGAAGCCCCGACAGCGGGCGCGCCGCCGGCGTGAACGGCTCGGGATCACTGTCGCCGATCTTGACGATTTCCACCAACGGCTTTTCGGCTAGCTGCTTGCCCTGAGGGTGCGCTGCCCATTCTTCGGGCGTGCGGACGACGGCGAACACGAGTCCTGCCTCGGCGGCCGCCTCATCGAGTTCGTTACTGTCCCAATGGGACACGGCCGTGGCGATGCTGTCCTTGTCCGGCGAGCACCGCAAAAACGTGCACATGTTGGCAAGCAGACGAGGGTAGGCGCCCGTCGGCAGGAACCAGCGACCGTCCTTGGTTCGGTACAGATCGAAACCCATCGGGTTGCCGATGAAATATGGCAGCTGGTAGGGGTAGCCGTTGATCGTGGGCGTGAATTTGTACATCGGGTTGATGCCGTGGATGGCTTTGCGAAGGTCAAGGCTCAGGTCCTGGCCGCGGCCGCTGCGTTGGCGCCAGATGTCGGCAATCACCGCCGCCCCCGCCATGATCGGGATACCGATGCAGGCTCCGAGCCGGTGCACGCTCGGGAAAATCGGATCCTCGCCAACGAAGGTGATGGTGCCTCCGGTGTCTTCGGGGGAAAGCCCGAGTTCGTTCATGACGGAGCGGAAGCGCGCGTTGACGTCGAAGCCTGCAGTCGCATGGGGTGTGGCTAAAGTATTGCTGCTCATGCTATTTCCCTTCCCTCGACTATGTAGCCAGCCCGATAGCCGCTCATAGCCTGCAACCGCTTTCGCTCGGCTCCACATGGCCAACTCAAGCCTCCGTCGAGCCGCCGCCCTTGTCGATGTCGAGGTGCACAAGGCCGGTACCCTTATCGCTGTTAGCGAACACATCGACACGATGGCGCCGATGGTGGGTGTCGATGGAGCTTGGCTGGCTTCTTGAGCGTTTTCTGCGTGGCGCGCGTCTAGGTCCGACGCCAACCCAATCGGAACGACAGCCGCTAGTGATTATTCGTCGGTGGCCGGTACTGCCAGTGCCTCGGCAATTGCGCGGTAGGCGTGCCGGTTGAATGCCAGGCCGATGTGACTTCCGCGCACCTCCACGCACTCCGCGTAATCGGCTATACATGATTGCCAGCGCACCACTCCGTCGTTGCGCGAGTAGATCGATGTGAATCTGACATCGCCAGGAAACGGTGCGGCAAAACCCACGCCGTATGCGCAGGTGCATTGCAGGGTGAGGCATCCACGCTCGGATCGCGCGGGGTCACAACCGGCCAGGGCGTTGCGCACGAGCGCGGCGCCGCACTTAGTCAACATCGCGACGTCAAGTGGATCCTCCAACCCGGTGCCCATAGTGATGATGTGGGAAACCCGATCGGGATACCGAGCCGCGAGGGATCTGGCGTAGTGGCCGCCGCGGCTGTGGCCGACGATCGCCAGGCGCCGGCCGCTCATCGAGTACTCACGGTCGATGACGCTGACCATTCGCTCATCGAAGCTATCGCCGCACCCGGAGTTGAACCGGATCCCGCTGGCAACCGGACGGTAGCCGATGCGCCCCAAAAAACGGGCTAGCAGACTCAATGTCCCATCAGAAACGAGGAAGCCCGGTAGCAGCAGCACGCTGCGGCCATCACCGCGAGGCACGCCGCGGCCCCGCAACACCGGATCTGTGAGCAATCGTGCCAACTCTCCGGAAGACCGGCATTCGAGCAGCGGGTGACCCAACCAGAACCCATCGACTCCGGTCGCAGCGCCGTTGGTGGCGGCCGCAGCGGCCCGCTTCCGCGCCGTTGCCCTCATCGCTCGGTGCTGCCCAGCGGGACCCTGCCTGCCATTTCAGATCGGGCACGACCACGGTTGGCAACCACCGCCGGTGCGGCTGACGACAGCACGATTCCAAGAACCATTTCCGGACCATAGCCCAGGTCTAGCGATGAGAACAATCCGAATCAGAATTCGAAATCGATTCTTGTTCTGGTAGTCTCGAGGGGCACTCGCGCCGGTAACCGGTTGTTACTTGTCCTACAAGTGGGGAGAAAACACGATGGTCGAGGTGGAGATCCGCGAGGTGTCCACCACCCTGAGTCCGTTTCTACAGACGGGGATCTTCTACGACGAACACGGCGTACCTCACTATGAAGCGCTGCCGACGTCTCTCCTGGAAATGCTCGAGAGTCATGTCACTGACCGACCCGAGGCCGAGGCCGTGGTTGAACTGGGTGGCCAGCGCCTGACCTACCGCCACCTGTGGGACCGCGCCGCGCGGGTCGCGGGCGGATTGCGCACGGCCGGGCTGCAACCTGGGGCCCGGGTGGCCCTACGCCATCCGGCTGGAGCCAACTGGGTGCTGGGGTTCTGGGGCACCCTCATGGCGGGTGGCATCCCGGTGGCGATCAACACTCGCTCCGCCGCTCCCGAGGTTGGGTTCGTCGTCGAGGACAGCGATGCGCGTATCGAATTGTCGGCGGAGACCTCCATGCCCGACGCCGGGCCCTACGTGGCTGACGATCTCACCGGTGACGATATCGCCGCGTTGTTCTACACATCGGGAACTACAGGGCGGCCGAAGGGCGTGCCGACTACCCACGAGGCGTTTTTGACCAACGCCGAGAACATCGTTCGCTGCCTGGACATTCCCCGTGACATCGGGGCCGAGTTGCGGACACTAATTTGCGTGCCGCTGTTTCACGTGACGGGCTGCAACTCCCAATTAATCGCCGCGACGTATTTGGGCGGTACCTCGGTAATCATGCCGGCGTTGGATCTTTCCGCGATGCCGACCGTGCTTGCGCGCGAACGGATCACGCTCATGGTGACCGTCCCGGCCATCTACGCCCTGCTGCTTGGTCGATCCGACCTCGCCGACGCCGACGTTAGCCATCTCCGATGGGTGGGATACGGCGGCGCGCCGATCGCGACGTCGTTGGTGGATGCGCTGCGGTCGAAGTTCGTCAACGCCAAGGTTTTCAATGGCTACGGGATGACCGAGACCTCCTCGTTGACCACCCTGCTGCCCGACCGCGACGCCCTTGAGCATGCCGATTCAGTTGGCTATGCCGTGCCGTCGGTGGATATCGCAGTCAAGCCAGTCGGTGACGACGCCACTACCGGCGAGTTGTTGGTGCGTGGGGCAAATGTCATGGCGGGCTACTGGAATCGCGCCGAGGCCACCGCCCAAACCATCACCGAAGGCTGGCTGCACACTGGAGACGTGGTCAGGGTCGACGATGCCGGGCGCGTGCACATCATCGATAGGACGAAGGACATCATCAATCGCGGGGGTGAGAACATCTCAAGTGTGGAGGTAGAAAACGCACTCGCGACCGCCCCCGGTGTCGCCGAGGCCGCGGTGGTCGCGGTGCCGGATACGGTGATGGGTGAAAAGGTCGGGGCGGTTCTCTTCGGCGGCGGCGCTCAGATCGTCATCGGCGACGTGCTGGCGCACTGCCACGAACGGCTTGCCGACTTCAAAGTTCCCCAGTACGTGAGTGTTTCGGATGACCCGCTGCCCCGCAACGCCGCGGGCAAGCTGCTGAAGGCCACGCTGCGCAAAGATTTGCGGTGGGGACCGCCTTTGCGATGACCACCAGCGCCGCAGAGGGTCACGACGTTAGGCAAGCATTGCATCGGGCGGTGCGAGACCTGTTCGAGCAGAACGGTTACACGGGCACCCACATTCGCGATATCACCGATAGGGCCGGTGTCGCTCTGTCGACGTTCTATGCCATGTACGGCTCCAAGAAGCAGGCCTGGCATGCCACGATGGGCAGCGCTGACGACAGCACCGACAGCGAGGCGCCGCACGGTCGCGCGGCCCAAACGCGCGCGGCGCTGATCGCCGCGGCTCGCGACGTCATCGAGCGCGACGGCTATCATGCCGCGCGGATCACCGACATCGCGGATCAGGCGGGAGCCGCCATCGGGTCGTTCTACCACCACTTTTCAGGCAAGCAAGCGGTTTTCACCGCCGTCTTGAACGAACACCTCGCCACGCTGCACAACACCGTCGGCGCCGGTGGCGGCGACCGCGGCCGCGATACCGACGACACGGAGCTGCGGACAACCGCCGAACTGCGTGCACACGCCATCCAGCGCGTCAATGCTGCCGTCGATCGCTATTTGGACGACTACCCCGGTCACACATCACTGTTACTGCTACGCCTCGACGAGGCCATTGGAACCCACCCCGAACTCATCGAGTTGCGCCTTGCGGTACACCGCCATTTCGCCTCAGCGATCGCGACCAGTCT
>Ga0302325_10014529_pt1 | contig 16756 bp, 16 predicted proteins | sample Palsa_T0_2_FD_201948 | JGI IMG/M metagenome (GOLD analysis project Ga0302325, IMG submission 201948) | Peat permafrost microbial communities from Stordalen Mire near Abisko, Sweden - Palsa_T0_2 | ecosystem: Environmental > Terrestrial > Soil > Palsa > Peat permafrost | place: Sweden: Abisko... | reverse complement strand
GCGTGATCTGGTTGATACCCGGGTTCGTCGCGCTCATCACGGGGATCATCTTGGTGTCACCGTTCTTCTTGGCCCTGTTGGCCCGGGTGGGGCGAAAGGCGCCCATCGCTGTTCGCTTGGCCCTGCGTGACCTCTCGCGGTACCGGGCCCGGTCGGGATCTGCCCTCTCGGCTATCAGCGTCGGCGTGCTGATCGCCGTTGTCATCTGTGCCGTCGCCGTCGCCCGCTACAGCAACGTCTTCGACTACGTCGGTCCGAACCTGGCGTCGACCGAACTCGCCGTGTGGAGTCCGAACGGTCAGAACGCCAACAACCCCAATCCCAGCGCGCCGACGGCGCAGGACACCGCGTCGCAGGAGGCCGGTATCCACGCCATCGCCTCTGCTGTCGACGCCACCGACATCGTGGAGCTCGACAACCCGGCCCCCTCGGTCGGCCTTCAGAACCCCAGTGAATCAGGACGGCAATGGGACGGGCAGATCTACGTGGCCACGCCAGCACTGCTGAAGGCCTATGGCATCAATCCGTCATCCATTCCCTCCGACGTCGACGTCCTCAGTTCGCGCCCAGGGTTGGCTGGCTCAGGTGTTCAGCTGACCTACGGGGGCCGAAGCGGTCCGAGTAAGGGTCCTGGTCCACCTCCTGGTCCAAGAAACACGAACAATTGCTCTTCCCAAGGATGCATCGCCCACCCCGTGGTCCTCCAAGAGAGCCAGCTGCCCACGGGCACTGACGCGCCGAACACGTTGGTTACCGAGAGTGCGTTGCACCGGCTGCACCTGGCGAGCGAGAGCAGCCTCGACGGCTGGATCCTCCAGGCGCACAGCCCGATCACCTCGGCCCAGATCCTCAGCGCCCAAGCAATGGCGGCCACCAACAACTTGAGCGTCGAGTCGAAGAACGACGCCCCGACCTCGGCCGAGATAGTGAACGGGGCCACCATCTTCGCCATCGCTCTCGCCTTCGGCATTCTCGCCATGAGCATCGGCCTCATCCGGAGCGAGACGGCGAGCGAGCTACGCACACTGACGGCCACCGGGGCGAGCTCGAGAACCCGCCGGAGTCTGACGGCGGTCACCGCCGGAGGCCTGGCCTTCCTCGGCGCGTTGCTTGGGACGGTGGCTGCGTACGTCGGGCTGGCCGGATTTTTCCGCTCGAGCGCGCTGGAAGGTGGGGTGTCGGACATCATCGACCACATTCCCTGGAGCAACTTGTTCCTCATCGTCATCGCCATGCCGGTTCTCGCAGCCATCGTCGCTTTTGTGTTGGCGGGGCGTGACCCGACGGGGCTCTCCACACGCCCGATGGAATAGGGGCGCCAGGTGACTGACCGGCGAACAACGTGGCGCGCCCGATCTCGTGGGTCGGTCCACCTCGGTCTGCTCTGTTCGGCCGCGGCCGCACTCGGCACCCTGCAGCTCCTGCACGTGAGAGTCGCCTACCACGCCGTCGTCGGCCTGGCGTTTGTCGGACTGGTGGCCATCCACCTGGTCCAGCGACGCCAGACCATTGCGCGCATGGTGCGTCAACTTGTCCAGACACGGACATTGATCGAACGAAGAATCCGACTTGGCCTCTCGGACATTCTCCTGCTCTTCATCACCCTAAACCTCCTCGTGTCCGGGATCGTCGACTGGAACCGGGGCCAACCGACACAGCTTCCACTTCCCTTGCCATTCGACAGGTGGCACCTCGACTCTGGTCTCGGCCTCATCCTCTACCTGTCTGTGCACGTCTGGCGTCGGAGAAAGCGCCTTTGGCACTCAACGATCCGATAGCCGCGGAAGCGGCATCCGTACCGGGTCAGCCAGCCCCACTCACCCTGGGAGCCACAGGTAAGCTCCCGACATGCCCAAATCCGATTGGGTGGAGCGCGCCCGCCGAGTCGAGAAGCCTTGGGGGTACGAACTCCATTTCGCGCTCGTCAATGACAAATACTGTGGCAAAGAACTCCACGTAAACCAGGGACATGCTCTCTCACTGCAGTACCACGAGCGCAAGGAAGAGACAATCTGTGTGCAGTCTGGTCGCCTGTTGTTCGAGGTGGGCGCGGACGACGACCTTGAGTCTTTCGAGCTGCTCCCGGATGAGTCAGTGCACATTCGTCCTGGAGTTCGACACCGGATGCTCGCGATAGTCGACACCGTTGTACTCGAAGCCAGCACTACCGAGCTGGACGACGTTGTTCGCCTAGAGGACCGTTACGGCCGGTAAGAGTCTCAACGTGGAGCGATCAATCCACAAGGCGCCGACCTACGCCTGCTCGCCATCACCCGATTTGCCGGCCGACAGTTCGGCAATCTGCGCTCTGGCCGCAACCACCAGCTCCTCGTTCGTGTTGGCGTGGCCACTCAGGCCCCAACCGCCCTCCATGGCCTCGGTCAAGAGGACCCAGGTTCTTTCCGGGAGGGAGGGGTCGCCAGCTGCGGTCGCCACCAGCTCGGTGAACTGGCTCACGACGGCAAGCTGCTTGTTGCGGTCAAGGGCACCTGCGTTTGTCAACACCTGGACCCGTACGTAGCCGCTGTCACCGTCCACGTTGGAGATAGCCGGACCATCAATCTCGTGGACGAAGCCGGCTGTGTTCTTCCGGAACATCGGGATGTCGGGGACACCCTCAATCGTCATCAGTGTCCGCGCCAAGTCGGCGGCAAGCTGGTGGGGATCTCGAAACGTGCCCGTAGCGGCGTACACGTCAATCATCGGCATGGCGACTCCTTACTATGTATGTAACCTTACATATAACCTACCCTGACTATCATCCTTTGCATAGTTTGGGACCGAGGGTGTTCATATGGACGAGGATCAGGGCGGGTCGAGCATGGGGATCAGAGCACCTCGGGGTGCTGTCCGGGCCCGCATGGTGGAAGGCGCTGTGCGGCTCCTGGCCACCAGGGGGGTTGAAGGAACGTCCTTCGCCGAGGTGCTCGAAGCCACTGACTCACCTCGGGGATCCGTCTACCACCACTTCCCCGGCGGGAAGCCCGAGCTGCTCCACGCCGCGCTGGATCTGGCCAGCGAACGAGCACTGGGGGCTATGGAGTCCACTCGGGGACAAGGGGCTGCGAATGTCATTGAGCGCTTCCTCGCTCTTTGGCGATACCTGTTGGATTACTCCCACGTCACCGCCGGCTGCGCCGTCATGGCCGTGACGGTCGCTGCCGATGACGACGAACTGCTCAATCACGCCGGCACCATCTTTCGAACCTGGACGGATCTTCTCACCGAGCTCTGCGCGGCGGGCGGAATGGATGCGGACTCAGCACGGCGGCTTTCCATAACCGTCATCGCCGCCACAGAGGGTGCCGTTGCACTCTGCCGAGCGGAACGGAGCATGGAACCATTCGAGGCAGTCGAGACTGTTCTTCTGTCTCTCGTCCAGGGCAATGAAACGACTCTCCGACCATGAGTGCAAAGAAAGATGAGGCAACAATCGTGACTGAACCACTTCCGACAAGCTCGCGAGAAGTTCGCTCGCTCGTGACCGAGCAGGGCGTGTTAGAGCTTTCCCTAGCCGATGCCCCCGTACCTTCTCTTGCTCCGAGCGACGTTCTGGTACGGGTCGAGGCTGCTCCAATCAACCCGTCGGATCTGGGGCTGTTGCTCGCGGGCGCCGATGTGGCCTCTGCAAAGGTCGAGGGAACGTCCGAGCGTCCTGTCGTCTTGGCGCCACTTGTCGACGGGGCGCTTCGTTCCCTGGCCGCCCGAGTCGGCAAGTCCCTCTCTGTGGGCAATGAAGGAGCGGGCACGGTAGTGGCGGCCGGATCTTCCTCTGAGGCGCAGTCCCTCGTGGGACGAACTGTCGCGGTCGCAGGAGGCTCAATGTATGCGCAGTACCGAGCATTGAGCGTAACGTCATGCCTTGTCCTGCCACCAGGCACATCGGCCGAGGAGGGGGCGTCGTCGTTTGTCAACCCGCTCACCGCACTGGGCATGATCGAAACCATGCGGCGGGAGGGGCACAAAGGAATCGTCCATACGGCAGGTGCGTCCAATTTGGGCCAGATGCTGGTGAAACTCTGTCTCGAAGAGGACGTGCCGCTGGTCGCCATCGTTCGCAAGCCTGAACAGGTGGAAATGCTCCGATCGATTGGCGCGGTCCACGTCTGCGACTCGAGTTCGTCCACCTTCATGCCTGAACTGATTGACGCCCTCTCGGTGACTTCGGCCACAATTGCATTTGATGCCATAGGGGGCGGCAAGCTCGTCAGCTACATCCTGACGGCGATGGAGGCTGCCGCCAACGCTTCGGCTCAGGGGTATTCGAGGTACGGGTCAACCGTGCACAAGCAGGTCTACATCTACGGTGGACTCGATCCCACTCCGACGACACTCACCAGAAGTTTCGGCTTCGCATGGGGCCTGGGCGGGTGGCTGCTGACCCCGTTTCTGGGCACCCTTGATCTGGACACCTTCAGCCGCCTGCGTGCGCGCGTGGCCGACGGATTGAAGACGACGTTCTCAAGTTCGTATACGGGGAAGGTGTCGCTGGCGGGATTGCTTGACCCAGGAGTGTTGAGTCGCACCGCCAAACAGGCAACCGGAGAGAAATACCTCGTGGTCCCACACCAGGACGACCCTGAGTAGACGACTGGAGTCTGAAGCCGTTCATGTGTCTCGCGTTATCATCCGCCAGGCTCCAATGGCAGTCCAGAACACGATCCAGCCCACAATCACCAGTGATGCCACCAAGGTGGATTCGGGTATCAAGGTCGGACCCCCGCCCCCGCCCCCTCCGCCAAACGGGCCGCCACCTCCACCGCCGAACGGCGACGGCAGACCGCCCGGTTCGATGTGGATCATGGCGACGCCGACGATGCCCCGCTCGAGATTGAGGATGTGCGAAATGATGTGGCGACTGAAGACCGGGGTCAGGATCAGCTCCAGCACGATGAGCAGGATCACCGGGACCGTTCGCTGTCCCATCAGCGAGGCAAGCCCGAGACCGACGATGAACCCGATGGCCGCCTCAAGGGCGATCCAAAGTCCGACGTCGATCATCAAAGTGTTTGACGGGACAATGAAGTTAGAGCGGTAGTCCGAGTAGTCCTGATTGGCCACCGTGACCGCGAACGCCCGAATCTGAGCTTGCGACTCATTGGCGGGGACGGTGATCGTCCCGCCGCCCTTGGTCTGGATCACCGTCCCGGGCTGGGGGCCGCTCGATGGCCCGCCTCCACAGGGCACGTTCGGTGGCGGGCCGTTCAACCCATCGCCCCCGTGGAAGTTGAAGTTGCAGATGACCTTGTCCGCGTGGGCAGCAGCCCAGTTATCCAAGGCAGGACGCGAGAGTCCCTGCGGCACATTCACGCCGTCGTAGTTCAGCTGTGTCGGGGCGGCGAATACGCACACCGCGCAAACAATTGTGTAGCCAATGGCCACGATGGAGATCACAATGGCCAGGCCGGCTGGAATTCTGGCCAGGTACAGGGCCATGCGGGAGCGGCCGGTGATCACCAGGTGCCGGAACATTCCCTCGGTGAGATCCACCGATCCGGCCGTCGCTCCCACCACGGCGGCCACGATGAATCCAAAGATGTACATGACGCCTGGTACCAGCGTGGTGAAAATGCTGTAACCACCGGCCGGGCCGTATGACTTCGGGGCCACGGCATGGGAGATGAGGCGTATGGCGAGGAAGACGACCGGAATGCCGATGTTGACGGCGATAAGGGCGATCATCAGTCCCCGTCGCTTCCGCAGCTCCATGAGGCGCGTGGTGACCATGCCCCACGTCGGGATCCACGATCCACGGTGATCGCTCCGTCTCTTCGCCGTCGTCGGTGTGGGAGCCGGGCCTGGGGCTGGTGCGCCCACGTCGGAGATCGTTGTCATTCTGGGGATCCCAATCGGCTGGTCACGGACAGGAACCACTGCTCCAGCGAGGCCTGAATGTGCTGGAGCCGGTACACCGAGATACCACCCTCCACCAACAGTCGGTTGATCTCTGCGATCGCATCGCGCTCCGTGCCCTCCGGGAGCGAGATCGCCAGTCCGTCGGGCCCGACCTGCACATGCCCACCGAACGCCGTCCGCTGGATAAGGCCGCCGGCCACAGCTGGGTCGGAGCACTCGACCTGGACTTCGAAGGAAGACCCTGCGAGGAGTTGGGAGATCGGGCCCTGCCGGATCACCGTGCCCCGGTCGACGATGGCGACCGCATCGCAGGTGCGCTCAACCTCGTCAAGGAGATGGGACGACAGCATCACGGTCCGGCCTTCAGCGACTAGCGATTTGATCATGTCGCGCATTTCGAGCATGCCGCCGGGGTCCAGACCGTTCATTGGCTCGTCGAGGATCAGCAGTTGAGGATCCCCGAGCAGGCACGCGGCGACGCCAAGACGTTGGCGCATGCCCATGGAGTACTTCGACACCTTGTCGTCGGCCCGGTGCAGGATGCCGACGCGTTCGAGTGCAGGGGCGACGCGTCCCTTGGCCTCCGGCTCTCGAGCGGCGGCCAGAATCTGCAGGTTCTGGCGGCCGGTGAGGTGGCCGTGAAAGCGGGGCTCGTCCACAATCGCTCCGACCCCGGCCAAGGCAGCATCACGGTGCCGAGGAACGCTGTGGCCGAGAAGGGACATCGTGCCGGCATCGGCGTGGGTCAGGCCAAGCAGCACTCTGATGAGGGTGGTCTTGCCTGCGCCATTGGGCCCGAGGTAGCCGAAGGCACAGCCGCGCGGCACGAGGAGCTCGACGTCGTTGACTGCCACGTTGTCGCCAAATCGCTTGGTGAGCCCGTGCGTCTCGACAGCCCACTCTTCTTTCGGATTGGCTGATGCCAGGAGGTCGGTCATGTCCAGTGCGCTCCAGATCGACCATGGTGTCGGCGAATCTCCCAGGGCCCGATGCGGCCGCCGTTCCAGCGAAACCCGTAGAAAACGGCGATGCCAATGCCAGCAATGCCAAGGAGCAGCATGAGGACGGCGAAGAGAGCGATGCCCGGAAAATGCTGGAAGTGCTGAAGCACGATGGGAGAACCGGGGACCACGTGGATCGACGTGGGCCCGCCCACGAATCGGCGAACCGACACAGCCGAGGCGGAAGTTTGGTGACCGCCCACCAACACGGCGGCAGCCAAGGCCAGGAGTGCCGCGCATCCCATCAGGCCAAAGGCCAGGGCGGGCCACCATCGGGTCGGAGATGTGGGCGTTGGTGGTGCTGGGGGTGCCGTGACTCCTCGGGCGACAGCCCAAGATCCGGCGAACCGGCGGGGGTCGAAAGCGCTGTTCCCGAGCACATCTTCGGCAGTGCCTCCCTCGGACTCTGCCTCTTCAATGTCGGCTGTCAGGTCTGCGGTCATCTCGTTGGCAATGGGATCCGGGACTCCGAGACGTCGCCACTCGCGGCGGCACTCATCGACGAACTCATTCACGGTCCTACCTCCGCTTTCACCAGGTCAAGGGCACCATCCACGGCATCTCGCGCCAATTGCCATTCCCGTCTTCCCGTCTCGAGTGCACGTTCACCAGCCGGCGAGAGGCTGTAGTACTTCCGGGGTGGCCCTCCGTTGCTGGCGGCCCGCCGGGTTTCCACCAGCCCGTCACGCTCCAGCCGGCCCAAAAGCGGGTAGATGGATCCTTCACCGACGGTCGAGAGCCCGCGCGCTCGCAAGCGCTTCGTCATCTCGTAGCCGTACGCGGGACCTTCGGTCATCACGGCCATCAGACACAGGTCAAGTACACCTCGGAGCAGCTGGCTCCGCCGGCCCTCTCCATCTCCCATGCGCCACAAGGTACTCCCAGCTACCTTGCTTTGCAAGGTATGGGCAGAAGCCGATCTGATCGCTCGTCAGATCTGTGGCTCCCGGGCGTGCATGGGCAACGTGAACAGGAGCAGGAAGGTGGCAACCAGCGGCACGAGGCATGCCCATGCCGTGATCGCCATGGCGTGCGTTGGGAAATGCCCAGCAAACGCCGAGAAGAAGATTGTTCCCAGCACGGCGACGCCAAGAGCGCTGGAAAGCTGCTGGACCGCTTCAAGTACGCCAGAAGCGGAACCGACTTCGTCCATGCCTACTCCGGCCAGGATGAAATCGAACAGCTGGCCGATACTCGAGCCGGCGCCCAGTCCGATCAGGAAGAGCCCGGGAGCAAGGTCCAGCGTTGAGACCGTGTGGGCGCCGGTCACGGTCAGAGCCAACACCACCGTTCCTGCTGCGACGATCAGGACGCCGGAGTGGAGCAGGTGGCGGCCGAGCCGCCCAACGAGCGCGAACCCGACGCCCATCCCGGTGATCATGCCGACGACCATCGCCATCAGCGTCAATCCGGCATGAAGTGGCGAGAAGTGCTCGCCGAGTTGTGCGAACAGCGAAACGCAGAGCAGCAGACCGCCGAACGCACCAAAGAAGGCGAGCGCCACGAGGATGCCACTCGTGTACGTGCGGTTGGCCAGCAGCGCTGGCTCGATCAGCGGATCAGTGCGACGGCGACGCTCCCACAATCCGAAGCCTCCAAGGAGCAGCGCTCCAGCGGCGAGCGAGACAAAGGTCCAGGCCGGCCATCCGTCGGTGCGGCCCTGAATCAGCGGGTAGATGATCGCCGTCAGTGCAATGCCGATGAGCACCATCCCGCCGACGTCGAGACGGATGCCCGGGTGCGCGACAGTCCGCGGCAGCACTCGGACGGCGCCGGCGAACGCCGCGATGCCGATCGGAACGTTGATGAGGAATACCAGTCGCCACCCGATCCCCCACAGATTGGCCTCCACCAGCGCGCCCGCCAGGATCGGCGCAGCGAGGATCGAGAGACCCATCATTGGTCCAAAGGCGCCGAAGACCTTCGTCATCTCTTCGTCGTCGAAGACCTCCTTGAGCATCCCGAACCCTTGGGGAATCATCAGGGCCCCGAACGAACCCTGGAGCACGCGGAAGGTGATCAGTACCGCCGGTGAAGGGGCAAGCGCGCACGCGGCGGACATCACCGTAAAGCCGGCCGAGCCGATCAAAAACAGGCGCCGGCGGCCGAACATATCGCCCAACCGGGCGCCGGTGATGAGGAACACGGCGAACGCCAGCGTGTAGCCGGCGGGCAGCCACTGCAGGGTGGAGACGCTGCCGCCGAGCGCGGCCCGGATGGATGGGCCGGCGACATTGACGATCGTCGCGTCCATGAGATCCATGATGTTGGCGGCGATCACGACCGCGAAGACGAGCCAACGCAACGGGTCGCGGACGGCTGGTTGGGTGGCAACGCCGGAGGGCTCAGCCAACCCGCCAGCCTGGACCAAGGTCCCTCCATGTACGCCTGTTTCCATAACGGCTCCTTACTGAGTACGACGTTCGCAGTCATCAAGGTAGCAGACTGAGTACACTGTTCGCAATGAGTTCAAATCATGGGGTCATTTGGGACCGTCCCGAGCGGGCCGCTCGCGGTCCCGCCCCGTCGCTCTCTCGCGAAGAGATCACTGCGGTCGCGGTTGCGCTGGCTGACACGCTGGGAATCGAAGCGGTCTCGATGCGGACCCTGGCCGTCCAGCTCGGCGTTGGAGCGGCATCCCTTTACCGCTATGTCGATCGCAAGGAAGAGCTGATCGATCTGATGGTCGACGCTGTGATGGGTAACGACCTGCAGTTCGAGGTCCGGGGGGACTGGCGCGAAGACCTTCGGTCGTTCGCTCGCGGCCTACGAGCGATGACACTCCGCCACCCCTGGGTGGCGGTCCATGGCGCGGGCCGACGCAATCTTGGACCGAATACAGCGTGGCTCTATGAACAGGTGCTCGGCGTCATTGATGGTCTCGGCCTCAAGATTGACGAGATGCTCGTGATGGTCGAAACGCTCGACGCTTTCATCCGTGGTCACGCGATGGACGAACTCTCAGAGCAAGAGTCCGCCCGTCGCTCTGGTCTCGACCAGGAGGAATGGATGCAAGTCCAAACTCCCTACGTCGAGAGTCTGATCAACGGCGGGCACTACCCGATTCTCTCTCGCGTTGTCCTCGAAGCTCGCTCCCCCCACGATCCCGACCGCCTCAAGAACAGCTTCGACCTGGGGCTCGAGCGAGTGCTCGATGGCCTGGCGACCATGATCCCCGACGAGTTGTAATACCCAGCCAGGTTCTTGACATCCCATCGGATCAGCCGGCTGAAGCCAGGGGTGCCACCGGCTGGCGGTCATCGTCAAGCACGAAGATGGTCTGGGTCGAGCGCACGTGGGGTGAGCCATGGAGGCGCACCAGCACCACGTCGCGCAAGGTCACCACATCGGGGACGCGGACCAGCAGCACCATGTCGAAGACACCGCTGGTGAAAGCCAGGTATTCGAGGCCGGGCAGCGCGGTCAACTCGTCGCGGGCGGCTTGCCAGCTGTGCTGCTGAAGGTTCACCAGAATGAGGGCGGCGATGGGCAACCCAACTTTTGCAGGGTCGACCACCGCGCTAAACCGCTTGATCACACCGGTGTCGGTCAACCTCTTCAGCCGCCCGTACGCGGTTGCCCGCGACACGTTGGCCCGTTCGGCCAGGGCGTTGACCGAGAGGCGGCCGTCCACCACCAGTTCCTGGAGAAGGCGCTGGTCCGTGTCGTCGAGAGCCAACGGTTCGTCCATCACCACTCCTCTCAAGGCCAATTTATTGGACTAATCGTCAGTCTAGGTGCTCTTTCTAGGCATTATGTTGCTATTTGGTTCATATAGCTGGATATATGGTCAGATTCGGCGCACAATTGCCAGAACATGTTGGCCACGTTCGAACTACCGATCGATCACCCCGGGTTCTCCGACCCGGCCTATCGAGCGCGGCGGGGCCACATCGCAACTGCCGGAGCCGCCTACCGTCCCGGCGACACCATTCCCGATGTCGACTACACCGCCGAGGAGGACGACGTCTGGCGAATCGTCTCGGGCCAATTGGCCCGCCAGCACCAGTCCCACGCGTGCCGCGAGTACCTGCTCGGCGCCGACCGCCTGGTTCTGCCGCAGGAGCGGGTGCCGCAGCTGCGCGAGGTCGACGCCCATGTGCATGAACTCACGGGATTCCACATCCGTCCTGTCCCCGGTCTCGTGCCGACGCGTGACTTCTACGGGGCGCTCGCCGAGCGCACGTTCCTCTCCACCCAGTACGTGCGCCATCACTCGGTGCCGTTCTACACACCGGAACCCGACCTGGTGCACGAGATCATCGGACACGCCAACATGCTGGCCTCGGCCACCTTCGCCGACCTCTACATGGAGGCCGGGCGGGCGTCTGCCCGTACGACGAGTGCCGAGGCGATGGAGTTCTTCTCGAAAGTCTTCTGGTTCACCCTCGAGTTCGGCGTCCTCTTCGAAGACGGCTTGCTGAAGGCCTACGGAGCGGGATTGCTCTCAAGCTACGGGGAGCTCGACGCCTACCTCGACGCGGAGGTGCGGCCCTGGAACCTGCTCGAGATGGGAACGCTCGCCTACGACATCACGCGCTACCAGCCCGTGCTCTTCGCCTCGCCCTCGTTCGAACAGATGGTGGCGGAGCTCGGGGAGTTCTTCAGTGCCTACGACGAAACCTGGTACGCCCAGCATGTGGCGCTACCCCACCGCGAGAAAGCAAACAGAGGACAACCATGACCAGCACCGCCACCCTTGCTCCGGCCGCCCGCTTGCTCGGGTGGGACTGTCTCGAACTGTGGGTGGGCAACGCCCGCACCACGACCGGCTTCTTGATGTCGGCCTTCGGCTTCACCTGCACGGCCTATGCCGGACCCGAGACCGGGGTACGCCACAAGGCGAGCTACGTGCTCGATCAAGGGGACATCCGCTTCGTCGTCTCTGCCGCATTGGACGCCGACTCGCCTATCGCGGCGCATGTCCGGACCCACGGCGACGGCGTGCACGACATGGCCTGGCTGGTGGACGACGCCCGGGCCGCCTTTGATGCTGCCGTCGAGCGCGGCGCCACCGCAGTACGCCAGCCTTGGGAGGAGAGCGACGATCAGGGTGTCCTCACCCTGGCTCAGATCGGCGCCTACGGCGACACCGTGCACACATTTGTCGACCGCACTCGCTATGTCGGCCCCCGCATCGAGCCCGGTTATGACAGCCAGCACCTGCCACCCACCCCGGTCGGCCCTCCGGTCGGCCTGGTGGCCATTGATCACGTAGTGGGGAACGTGGAGCAGGGCCGACTCGACGACTGGGTGCAGTTCTATTCCCAGGTGCTCGGCTTCGCGACAATGCAGCACTTCTCGCAAGGGCAGATCGCCACCGAGTATTCAGCGTTGGCCTCCACGGTGGTGTGGGACGGCAAGAAGGTGGTGATGCCAATCAACGAGCCGGCCGACGGACGGCGTAAGAGCCAAATCACTGAATACCTCGAGGCCTATGACGGACCGGGCGTCCAGCACGTCGCTCTGCGCACCGACGACATCGTGGCCACCGTCGATGCCCTTCGGGCGCGCGGCGTGCGTTTCATGGAAGTGCCCGACACCTACTACGTCGAGGCGCAACAGCGCCTGGATGGCATCCCGATGCCGTGGTCCGACCTGCAACGGCTGGGCATTCTGGTCGATCGCGACGAGCACGGCTCCCTCCTTCAGATCTTCACTGAGACCATCACCGACCGGCCGGCCGTCTTCTTCGAGATCATCGAGCGGCGCGGGGCACGCGGCTTCGGTGAGGGAAATTTCAAGGCACTCTTCGAAGCCATCGAGCGCGACCAGGCTCGACGCGGCAACCTCTGAGCTTGGCGGCCCGGCCCGGCTTCGGCCTCGAAAACCTCCCCTACGGAGTCGCCCGCGTCCCGGGCGCCCGATCGCCCCACGTCGTCGTGGCTTTCGAGGGCGACGCCATCGACCTCGCCGTGCTGCGCCATCACGGTGTGCTCGACAGCGACGTCGACCCGGCCGCCCTGGCCAGCGCCAGCCTCAACCGCTTGCTGATGGAGGGGCCGGATGCCTGGCGCGCCATCCGCCAGCAGCTGCACCAGGTCTTGGCCGACCGCGGGACCCTGCCGGCTGGTGCGCTCGTGCCACTTGCAGAGGTCCAGCTGCTCCTCCCAGTCGAGGTAGGCGACTTCGTGGACGGATATGGCGGGCTGCACCACGCCACCAACCTCGGCCAGATCCTCCGTCCGGATGGTCCGCCACTCCTGCCGAACTGGCGCCACATCCCCGTCGCGTACCACGGTCGGTCTTCCACAGTTGTGCCCTCGGGCACACCCATCACACGACCGTGGGGTCAGTACCAGACCGATAACGGCCCCGCACTGGTGCCGACTGAGCGCCTCGATATTGAGCTCGAAGTCGGGTGTGTCGTCGGAGTGGGAAGCCCGCTCGGAAAGCCCATCGCCGTCGATGAAGCCGGCGCGCACGTCTTCGGGTTGGTGTTGCTCAATGACTGGTCGGCCCGCGACATCCAGGCCTACGAGTACCAGCCACTCGGCCCGTTCCTGGCCAAGTCCTTTGCCACCTCCATCTCGCACTGGGTCGTGCCCCTCGATGCGCTTGACCCGTTCCTGGTCGGCGGCCTGGCCGCCACGGCCGACCCCGCGCCGGCGCCTTACCTTCAGGCCCGACGTCCTTGGGTCCCCGACCTCCATCTCGCGGTGTGCCTGCAGACGGCCGCCATGGCCGCGGCAGGCCAACCCCCCACCGCGATCAGTGAGGTCAGGTTCGCCGATGCCATGTACTGGTCGATGGCCCAGCAGCTAGCCCATGCGACGGTCAATGGGGCCGCGACCCGGCCGGGCGATCTCTTCGGGTCGGGCACCGCCTCGGGCGCCGACCCCAGCCGGGCCGGTGGCAGTCTGATGGAATTGTCGTGGGGCGGCTCCCGGCCATTCGAACTGCCCAACGGCGAGCGACGTTCCTTCCTCGAAGACGGTGACACCGTGGTGCTACGCGGATGGTGCGGCGGCACGCTCGACACACCCACGATTACTTTCGGGGACGTTGCCGGCACGATTGTGCCCGCCCGTGCCCGATAACGAGAGCGGAGGAGGTAAGCGCGATGCCGTACTACCGCAGCGTCGGAGAAATACCCCGCAAGCGCCATCTGCGTGTCGAGCAGCCCGAAGATGGCGGGCTGTACTTCGAGGAGCTGATGGGGGCCAACGGGTTTGCCCAGGAGTCGGCGTTGCTCTACCACCGTCACTCACCCAGTGCCATTGTGGCCGCCGAGGCGGTCGACTGCGTGGCGCCGCGGTTCACGCCAGACATGCCATTACTCCCGCGTCACCTGCGCACCGGTGCGCTGGCCGGCGGCGGTGATCCGGTCCTTGACAGGCACTACCTGCTTGGCAACGCTGATGTCCGCTTGGCCTACGTCCAGGCAGATCGCAGCAGTGGCATCTACCGCAACTCGGTGGGTGACGAGCTGGTGTACGTGCAGTCGGGTCGTGCCACCCTTGAGACCTCGTTCGGCGTGTTGGCGCTCGAGCCGGGCGACTACGTCGTCATCCCCTGTGGCACCACATGTCGCTGGGAGCTCGGTGGCGGAGAGCTTGGTGCGCTGGTGATTGAGGCTGCCGGGCATGTCAGCTTTCCCGCTCGCCACCTCTCGGCCCGGGGCCAGCTGCTCGAAGGTGCACCCTTCTCCGAGCGGGACCTGCGGGGTCCGACGTCTCCCTTCATGGTCGAGGGCACCGACGTCCCAGTGCTGATACGCACCCGCGACGGCCTCACTCGGCATGTGCACGCCCATCATCCCTTTGACGTGGCCGGATGGGACGGGTGCCTCTACCCGTTCGCTCTCTCTATTCACGACTTCGAACCGATTGTTGGGGCCATCCACCAGCCACCGCCGGTGCACCAGACCTTCGCCGGTCCGAACTTTGTGGTGTGTTCGTTCGTGCCGCGGCCGCTCGACTTCTTCCCGGGTGCCATCAAGGTCCCCTACCACCACGCCAACGTGGACAGCGACGAGGTCCTCTTTTACTCAGCGGGTGACTTCATGAGCCGGGCCGGAGCCGGCATCGGGGCGGGCTCCATTTCGCTGCACCCGGCCGGGTTCGTGCACGGCCCTCAGCCCGGCAGCGTGGAGCGCTCGGCCGAGGCCACCCGCACCGAGGAGTTCGCCGTGATGCTGGACGCCTTCGCCGGCCTCGGCCTGAGCGACGAGGCCCGGGACGTGGCCGATCCCGACTATCCCTGGACCTGGGCCCAGCCCGCACCATGACCTCTCCAACTCCAACTCAGGCGGACTTTTCGTCGTGGCCACCGAAGCCCTTGCGCATGGCCGAGAGCACCTTGTTGGCGAAGTCATCGAGGCCACGGGAGGCGAAGCGGGAGTACAGCGACGCGGTGAGCACCGGAGCGGGGACGCCCTCGTCAATGGCCGCGATCGACGTCCATCTCCCTTCGCCCGAATCAGAGACGTGGCCGGCGTATTCGTCCAGCCCGGGCGAGTCAAAAAGGGCGGTCGCGGTGAGATCCAACAACCAGGATTCAACCACGCTGCCCCGGCGCCACACCTCGGTCACCGCTGTGGTGTCGATGTCGTACTGATAGAACTCGGGTTCCTCGAGCGGTGCCGTCTCAGCGTCGCCGGCCACGGTCGGCCTCTTGCCGGCATTGGCGTTGTGCAGGATGTTGAGGCCTTCTGCGAAGGACGCCATCATGCCGTACTCAATGCCGTTGTGGACCATCTTGACGAAGTGGCCAGCGCCGTTGGGGCCACAGTGCAGGAATCCCTGTTCGGCGTCGTCGGGATCCCCGGTCCGTCCTGGTGTGCGGACCGCGGTGCCCACGCCAGGGGCAATGGTGGCGAAGATCGGCCGGAGATGGGCGACGACATCGTCCTCACCCCCGATCATCAGGCAAAAACCCCGGTCGATCCCCCACACACCGCCGCTGGTCCCGCAGTCGATGTGGTGGATACCCTTCTCAGCCAGAGCCTTGGCGTGGCGGATGTCGTCCCGGTAGTACGAGTTCCCCCCGTCAATGATGATGTCACCACTGTCCATATGCGACGCCAGGTCGGCAATGGTCTTGGCCGTGATGTCGCCGGCCGGCACCATGACCCAGACCGCCCGGGGCTGGGCGAGCTTTCCAACGAAGTCGCTCATTGAGGTCGATCCCGTTGCGCCGTCCTTCTCCAGGGCGGAGACGGCGTCAGGATTCACGTCGTAGACCACGCAGCTATGACCGTCACGCATGAGGCGACCGACAAGGCCTGCCCCCATGCGTCCCAGTCCGACCATGCCGAGCTGCATCGCGTTATTGGTTGTCATGTTGGTCTCCTGAACGTCATCGATACGATCGAAGTTAGCAATTTCACAGTTCTCATTATCGTCCTGCTCGCTGTTCCCTCATTATGGGTTCGATCGTTCCGATATTTGACGTCAGCCAGGGATGACCGCTGCTCAACGCAATGTCGAGCCACTGCAGCTATCGAGCCGCAGGAGGTCTCGGAGCGCCGGTCACGTTCGCCAACCGAGACCGGGGAGAGTCATCCACCGAAAGTGGGGCGGCAATGTCCTCAAGAGAACGCCCTTCTGCATTGATTCCCAGGAAGATCTCCACCACACCTCCGATCAACATGACTGCGGCTCCAATGAGATATCCGATGAAGAGGCGAAAGTGGTCATGGCCATTGCCGATCAATTGCCCGTAGAACCAAGGGCCGAAGGACCCGAACGCCTGAGCAATGGCAAAAAAGACGGCGATGGCCTTGGCTCGTACCTCAACGGGGAAGATCTCACTGACCGTCAGGTACGCCGCACTCGCGCCCGCTGAGGCGAAGAAGAAGATGACGCACCAGCATGCGGTTTGAGTACCTGCGTTGAGGGCTCGGGCTTGAATCAGCACCGCACTTAGGGCAAGGAGAATGCCGGAAATGATGTAGG
>Ga0302325_10014528_pt1 | contig 16758 bp, 12 predicted proteins | sample Palsa_T0_2_FD_201948 | JGI IMG/M metagenome (GOLD analysis project Ga0302325, IMG submission 201948) | Peat permafrost microbial communities from Stordalen Mire near Abisko, Sweden - Palsa_T0_2 | ecosystem: Environmental > Terrestrial > Soil > Palsa > Peat permafrost | place: Sweden: Abisko... | reverse complement strand
CCAGGAACAGCTCGTTCCAGGCGAAGATGATGCAGATCAGCGCGGTGGACACCAGGCCCGGGCTCACCACCGGCATGATCACCTCGGTGATCTCCCGGAACCGGCCCGCGCCGTCCAGCCGCGCTGCCTCGAGCATCTCGGTCGGCACCTCGAGCATGAACGAGCGGATCATCCAGATCGCGAGCGGCAGGTTCATCGCCGCGTAGAGGATGATCAGCAGCCAGATGCTGTCGAGCAGGTGCGTCTTCAGCGCGATCACGTAGAGCGGGCCGATCGCGGCGACGATCGGCAGCATCTTGGTCGAGATGAAGAAGAACAGCGAGTCGCGCCACTTGCCGACCGGGCGGATGGACAGCGCGTACGCGGCCGGCAGCGCGAGCAGCAGCACCAGCAGGGTGGAGCCGACGGTCGCGATGGCCGAGTGCTCGATGAACGGGCCGACCGGGGTGGCGCCGTTGAAGACCAGCCGGAACTCGGCCAGCGTGGGGCTGAAGGTGAACTTCGGCGGCCACGTCTCGGCCGACGCCTCGGGCTTGAACGCGGTCAGGAACATCCACAGGATCGGCAGGAAGAAGGCGATGCCCACCACCCAGCCGAGCACCGTCCAGCCCGCCAGCCCGGTGATCTCGCGGACCCGGCGGCTGCGTTTCGGCGCCTGTACCGGCGCGGGCGCCGGCGTCGGCGTCGAAGCGTCGGTCGCGGTGATCGCGGTCATTGCGCCTCCTCGAACTGGAAGACCCGGGCGAACAGCCGCAGCGCGAAGCTGGCGACGATGATCGTGAGCACCACCGTGACCACGCCCGCGGCGGCCGACCCGCCGATATCGAAGGCGTAGTTCACCTTCTGGTAGATGTAGAACGGCAGCGTGGTGGTCGAGGTCCCCGGCCCGCCGTTGGTCATCAGCCGCACCTGGTCGAAGACGTTCACCAGGTAGATCGAGCCGAGCAGGATGCCGAGCTCGATGTAGGGCCGCAGGTGCGGCAGGGTGAGCTCGCGGAAGATGGCCCAGGCGTTGGCGCCGTCGACCCGGGCCGCCTCGAGCGCGTCCTGGGCCTGGCCCTGCAGGCCGGCCAGCACGATCAGCGTCATGAACGGGGTCCACTGCCAGACCATGACGACGATCACCGACCCGTAGGCGTGCGTCGTCAGCCAGGCCACGTGGTTGACCCCGAACGGCTCGAGCAGGTAGTTGAGCAGCCCGAAGTTCGGGTCGAGCATCGGGCCGGCCCAGATCAGCGCGGCCGCGGCCGGCATGACCAGGAACGGCGTGATGATCAGCGTGCGGACCACGCCGCGGCCGATGAACTTCTTGTCCAGCAGCACCGCGAGCGCGATCCCGAGCGCCATCGCGAAGATCACCGCGAGCGCGGTCATCGTCACCGACCGCCAGAGCGCGGCCCGGAAGTTGGGGTCGGTGAAGACCTCCTTGTAGTTGGAGACCCCGGCCCAGGTCGCGCCGCCGGGCTGGTTCCAGAAATAGTTCTGGAAGCTGTAGTAGAGCGTCACGATGAACGGAACCTGCGTGACGACGATGACGTAGATCAGCGCGGGCAGCAGCGGGAGGCGCCGCTGCCATTTCTCGCGCTGGCTGACCCCCCGCGGCCGGAGCCCGGTCGCGGGGGGCGAGGTGACGTCCTCGAGAACGGCCATGTCGCTGACTGTCCCGCGTCAGCCGGACAGCTCGGACGGCGTGTAGGCCGAGGCGTAGCCCTGGCTGTTCTGCAGGGCCGTGCTGACCGACTCGGTGCCGGCGATCGCGCCGGCGATCTGCTGGCCGACCTCGAGCCCGAGGTTCTCGAACTGCGGGATGTCGACGTACTGGACGCCGACGTAGGGCACCGGGTTCACCGTCGGGTGGGTGGGGTCGGTGCCGTCGATCGACTGCAGGGTGATGTTGGCGAAGGCGCTGGCGGCCTTCTGGTAGCTCGGATTCTGGTAAAGCGAGGTCCTGCTGCCGGGCGGCACCGCCGACCAGCCGTACTTGGAGGCAACGAGGGAGTCGTACTGCTTGGACGTGGCCCAGGAGACGAACTTCCAGGCGGCGCCCTGGTCGGAGACGCCCTGCGGGATGCCGAGCGACCACGACCACAGCCAGCCCGAGGAGGTGGTCTTGTCGACCGGCGCGAACGCGTAGCCGGTCTGCGCGAAGATCGACGGGTAGGTGGTCGCGAGCGACGTCGCCGCCACCGTGGAGTCGTACCACATCGCGCACTTGCCCTGGCCGTACAGCGTCAGCAGCTGGTTGAAGCTGTCGTTGGAGGCGCCGGACTCGCCGTCGGCCTTGATCAGGTTCACGTAGAAGTTGACCGCCGCCTCATCGGCGGGCGAGGTGAGCTGGGCCTGCCAGCTGGTGTTGTACCACTCGCCGCCATAGGTGTTGATCACCGTGTCGAGCGAGGCCATGTTGTCGCCCCAGCCGGCCAGCCCGCGCAGGCAGATGCCCGCCTGCTTGCCCGGCTGGTTGAGCTTGGCCGCGGCGGCCGCGACCTGCGTCCAGGTCGGGTGCAGCGGCATCGTGATCCCGGCGGCGGACAGCAGCGACTTGTTGTAATAGAGCATTGACGACTCGCCGTAGAACGGCACCGCGTACAGGTCGCCCTTATAGGACAGCGACTTGGCGACCGCGGGCAGCAGGTCGGACGCGTCATAGGACGGGTCGCCGCTGATGTACTGGGTGCTCAGGTTGTCGAGCCAGCCGTCCTTGGCGAATAGCGGCGTCTCGTACGGCCCGATCATGATGACGTTGAACGAGTTGCTGTGCGTGCTCACGTCCTTTTCGATCGCGGCCCGCAGATCGCCCTCGGTGTAGGTGGCGAATTTGACGGTGATTCCCGGGTTGTCTTTCTCGAACACCGACTCGGTCAGCGGAATCATCTGGCCGGTGATCAGTGGATTGGACACCACGGCGACGGTGACCGTGCCGGTGTCGCTGCTGCTGCCGCCGGTCGCGGCGGCGTTGCCGGTGCTTGAACCGCCGCCGCTTGAGCAGGCGGCGGCCATCGTTGCCAGTGCGAGCGCGCAGCCGGCGGCCGCGAGCTTTCTTTTGGAGAAGGAGGACCTGGACGAACTCATAAATGAACCTCCACGGCGATGAGAACGTTCTGGCGCCGAAGCGCCGCCGACCCTGCACGAGGTATGCTCATATGAGCGGAACGTGCTCAGATGAACTTGACTTCACACTGAACTCGCCGCTATGCAATGTCAATAGAAGCTGCAAATATGAGATATATGCGCTCAAATGAGCGCATAGGCGGAGGCGTATATGGCCAGCTTGTCGGCTGATCGGCCGTCCGAAGTTGTCCTCGCCGCGCGGGTCGCGCGGCAGTATTACCTCGAGGGCGTCTCCAAGATCGACATCGCCGAGCGGCTCGGGATCAGCCGGTTCCGGGTCGCGCGGCTGCTCGACTCCGCCCGCGAGAGCGGGCTCGTGCGGATCGAGATCGGGCTGCCCGGCGGCGTCCTCGACGCGGGCCTGTCGGCCGAGCTGTGCTCGGCCTTCGGCCTCCGGCAGGCGTTCGTGTTCAACTTCGGCGACGACGAGTCGCCGCTCCGGCTGCGGCTGGGCGAGGCCGTCGGGCAGGTGCTGATGGACCTCATCACGCCGGCCGACGTGCTCGGCCTGTCCTGGTCGCGGGCGCTGAGCGGGCTCACGGCGGCGCTCACCCAGCTCCCGCCGTGCCCGATCGTGCAGCTGACCGGGGCGGTGCCGCCGCCCGACGGCCGGGACCTGCTCGACCTGGTCAAGAGCGTGGCCCGGATCGGCGGCGGGCCCGCGCACGTGTTCTACGCGCCGATGCTGCTCGACGACGCGCAGACGGCGGCCGCGATCCGCCGCCAGGGCGACATCGCCGAGGCGTTCGCGCTCGTCCCCAGCGTGACCATCGCGGTGGTCGCGATCGGCGCGTGGGAGCCCGGGCTGTCGACGATCTACGACGCGGTCACGACCGCCGAGCGGGAGGCGCTGACCGACCTCGGCGTGCACGCGGAGCTGGCCGGGGTGTTCATCGGCGCCGACGGCCGGCCGCTCGGCACCCCGCTCGACAGCCGGATGATCGTGACCCCGGCCGCGCTGTTCACCGAGATCCCATTCGTCCTTGCCGTCGCCTACGACGCCGCGAAAAGCCACGCGGTGCGGGCCGCGCTCCGAGGAGGGCTTGTCCATGGCCTTGTCACCCACACGAGTCTCGCCCGCGCCCTGCTCAGCGGCGTGGGCCAGCCCGACGGAAGTACCTAGAGCGCGGCCGTCGGGCGACGGCGGCCAGCCGCTGCCCGGCGGGACCGCCAACCGCGGCCTGGTCGTCCGCGTCGGCGACACCGTCCGCAGGCCCGTCGCGCCCTGCTGGCGCGCCACCCACGCGCTCCTCGACCACCTGGCCCGGGCCGGATTCGACGGCGCCCCGCGGGTGCTCGCGACCGGGCCGGCCGACGAGACGCTGAGCTACATCGAGGGCCGGGCGGCGGTCCCGCCGCTGGCGGCCGACATCCTCACCGACGACGCCCTGGTCAGCGTGGCCGATCTGCTCCGCCGCTACCACCAGGCGGCGGCGTCGTTCGACCCGGCCGGCTACGACTGGCCCCGGCCGGTCCCGGCCCGCTACCGCACCGGCCTGGTCAGCCACAACGACGTCTACCCGGCCAACCTGGTCTTCCGCGGCGGCCGGGCGGTCGCGCTGATCGACTTCGACCTGGCCGGGCCGGGCAGCGCCGCCTGGGACTTCGCCGCCGCCGCCCGGTCGCTGGTGCCGCTGCTCGACGAGGCCGACGTCGACGACAGCCGCCACGGCCGGGCGGTCGAGCGGTTCACCATCCTGCTCGCCGCGAGCGGGCTCCCCCGGGCCGGCCGCAGGCTGGCGGCCGAGGCGGTGCTGGCCAACCACGACTGGACCTACGCCATCGTCACCGACGCGGCCGCGGCCGGCCACCAGGGGTTCGCCGACCACTGGCGCGCCGTCGCCCCCGCCGCGGCCAGGGCCCGCCGCTGGTGCCAGCGCCATCGCCGCGACCTGCTGGCCGCGGCCCGGTGAGGTCAGGGCACATTCAAAATCTCTTTGCCCGAACGGACCGTTGGCTCCGCCTCCCACCGTCCATGCTCCGCAACCCGGGCCAGCCACGGCCGCGCACGACCGTCGACAGATCCGGCCAGTCCCGCGGAAATGCGAGCGTGCGGCGCTGGCGGGGTCGCCCGTCAGCGCCGCCCACCCGGCGATTTCGGTGGTGGTGTTAGGCGGGGTCGTAGGAGGGTTCCAGGTTTTGTCGGGGTTCTGGTGTGGCGGCGGGTTCGCCGCGGGTGTTGGCGGCGCGCAGCGCGATGGCGGCGGCCGCCACCAGGCAGAGGGCGCTGACGAGCAGGGCCCGCTGGAACCCGGCCGTGAGCGCCTCCGCGGGCGGGGTGTGGGCGGCCAGCAGGTGGCTGGTGCGGCTGGTCGCGATCCCGCTGAACACCGCCAGGCCGAGCGCTGACCCGAGCTGGAAAGAGGCGGTGATCAGCGCCGCGGCCAATCCGGCCTGATCCTGCGGCACGCCCGCGTTGGCGGCCGTTTGCACACCGGCGTACAGCAGCCCCAGCCCGAGCCCCATGATGACCAGCGGGGCGAGCAGGTTGCCGAGATAGGTGCCATCCACCGGGATGCGGGAGAGCCACCAAATGCCGCCGGCCGCGAGCAGCGCACCGGAGACGATGATCGGGCGGGTACCGGTCCGGACGAACATCTTCGTCGCCACGGTCGAGCCGAACCCGATGCCGACGCTCACCGGCAGATACGAGAGCCCGGACCGCAGCGGGGAGAAGCCCAGGACGTCCTGCATGTACAGGGTGACGAAGAAGAACATCGAGTAGAACCCGGCCCAGGCGATCACCTGGGTGGCATCGGCCGCGGCCAGGCCCTTGACCCGGAAGATCGACAGTGGCACCAGCGGATGGGCGCGCCGCTGCTCATTGACCACGAACGCGGCCATCAGCACCGCCGAGACGGCCAGCCCGCCGATGGTCCGGCCCGCGCCCCAGCCCTCGTCCGGCGCCTTCACCAACGTGAAGATCAGCAGCAGCATGCTGGCGGTGACCAGCACCGCGCCGACCGCGTCGAAACCGCCCGGCCGGGACCGGCCGTGGTCGGCCGGCAGGATCCGGAACGCCCCGAACAGCACCAGCGCAGCCAGCGGGAGGCTCACGAAGAACACCCACCGCCAGCCGAAGTCCGTGGTCAGCAGCCCGCCGAAGAACAGCCCGACCGCCGAGGCCATCCCGCTGATCCCGGCCCACAAGCCCAGCGCCTGGTGCCGGTCGGAGCCCTGGAAGGTGGTGGTCAGGATGGCCAGCGCGGCCGGGGACATCATCGCCGCCCCGAGGCCCTGGGCGAGCCGGGCGCCGACCAGCAGCCCCTGGCTGTCGGCCAGCCCGCAGGCCAGCGAGGAGGCCGCGAACAGCACGGTCCCGGCGACCAGCAGCCGCCGCCGCCCCAGCAGGTCCCCGGCCCGACCGCCCAGCAGCAGGAACCCGCCGTAGGTGATCAGATAGCCGCTGACCACCCACTGCAGGTTCTGCACGGAGAACCCCAGATGCGTACGGATGTGCGGCAGCGCTGTGTTCACGATCGCGCCGTCCATGACGTCAAGGAACGTCACCAAGCACAGCAGCGCCAGCGTGACCTTGCCGCGCCCGGTCGCCAGGAACGACCCGGCCGGCGACGCCGTCGATGCGGTCATGGCGGCGCTCACGAGCCGGCCGCTTCCAGCACCGGGCCGACCTCGACCCCGCCGCCGACCCGCAGCGCCGGGCAGTCCTTGGCCAGCGCCAGCGCGGAGTCCAGGTCCTCGGCCGACACCAGCGAGTGTCCGACCATCCGGGAGCCGCTGCCGCCGACCTCGCCCAGCGAGGCGTAATCGGTCACCGCGTGGCCGACGTCCACCAGGGCCGAGCCCATCCCGCCGAACCAGGCCTGCCACTCGGCCGCCGTCTCGGCGTGCGGCGCGTAGTCGGAGGGCACACGGTAGGAGAAAACGTACTTGGTCATGACCTGTGGTCCTGTTCTGTATCCGGGGCGCGCCCCGGGCTGGGGCCGCCTCCAACCAGGTAGACGCCAGCCGGTCGAGCGAATTGGGCGTGCGGACACCGCCCAATTCGCGGGGCCGGCGGCGTCGGTACTTTCAGACGAGCAGAAAGCGCCTGGCGGAAAGAAGAGAAGCGAGGATGCATGGAGACATCGGACCTGATCGCCCGGGCCAGCGCCGGCGACGACAACGCGTTCCGCGAACTGGTCGAAGTGCACTCCCACGAACTGCAGGTGCACTGCTACCGCATCCTCGGGTCACTGCAGGACGCCGAGGACGCGCTCCAGGAGACCCTCGTGTCCGCCTGGCGTAACCTGGGCGACTTCGGCCAACGGTCCTCGCTGCGGACCTGGCTTTATCAGATCGCGACCAACCGGTGCCTGAGCATGCTGCGCGCGGACAGCAGGCGGCCCCGCACCGCGACCCCGATCCCCGACCTGGCCCTGCCCGAGCCGAACGGCGTCAGCGACGCTCCGCCGTGGCTGGAACCATATCCGGACCTGCTGCTTGACAACCTCGTCGACCAGGCGCCCGGTCCGGAGACCCGCTACGAGACCGCTGAGGCGATCTCGCTCGCGTTCATCACCGCCTTGCAGCTGCTCCCGCCGCGGCAGCGCGCCGTGCTCGTGCTGCGCGACGTGCTCGGCTACCACGCGGGCGAGGTGGCCAGGATGCTCGACGCCACCCAGGAATCGGTTCAAAGCGCCCTCAAGCGAGCACGAGCCACGGTCGACAGCCACCTGGCGGACTCAGGCAGGCCCGCGCGCCAACCAGACACCACGGCCGAACGCCGCCTCGTGGCCCAGCTGGCCGACGCCCTCGAACGGGCCGACCTCGAGGCCCTGGTAGGGCTGCTGGCCGAGGACGTCCGGGTCTCCATGCCGCCCGCGATGCTGGATTACCGGGGCATCGACCTGGCCCGTCAATTCTTCGCCGCCGCCACCCTCCGTCCCGGCCGGTCCTACCGGGTGGTGCCGACCCGCGCCAACGGCCAGCCGGCGTTCGGCATGTATCTGGCCGATCCCCACACCGGCGTCTACCGGGCCTACGGGCTGCATGTCGTCACGATCGCCGACGACCGCATCACCGCCGTCACCGGCTTCACCGCGAGCGTGATGCCGTGGTTCGGGCTGCCCCGGACGCTTCCGGGAACGGACTGAAAGACCGGCGCGCTCTGCGTAACGGCCGCCGCGGGGCCGGGTCGGGCGGGCGGTGGGGGTGGAGCCAGGGACCGTTCGAGATGACGGGTTTCGCGGTTTTGAACTGCGGAATCCCGGGTCCGGGAGTTAGCTGGCGACGGCGAGCAGGTGGTAGTTGCGCTTGCCCTTGCGGAGCAGGATCCAGCGGTCGTAGAGCAGGTCGGCCTCGGTCAGCGGACGGTCGGCGACGACCACCTCGCCGTTGACCGAGGCGGCGCCCTGGTCGATGGTCCGGCGCGCGTCGGACAGCGAGGAGGCCAGCGGGGTCGCCGCCAGCGCGGCTGCCAGCGTCAACCCGGGCGCGAACGGCGAGGTCGGCACCTCGGAGGCGAGGAACTCGAGGGCCTGCGCGGACGCGCCCGCGGGGGAGCCGCCGAACAGGATCGCGCTCGCCTCCTGGGCGGCCGCGGCCGCCTCGGGGCCGTGCACCAGCGTGCTGATCTCCTGGGCGAGGCGGCGCTGGCCGTCGCGCTTGTAGGGCGACTGGGCGTGCGCGGCGGCGATCTCGAGGCACTCCGCCACCGGCAGCAGGGTCAGCTGGAGCAGGAACCGCTCGATGTCGGCGTCGGCCACGTTCATCCAGTACTGGAAGAACTGGTACGGCGACGTGCGGTCGGCCGCCAGCCAGACCGCGCCGTCCTCGGACTTGCCGAACTTCTTGCCGTCCGAGCGGAGCAGCAGCGGCCAGGTGAACGCGTGCGCGTGCCTGCCGTCTGACTTCCTGATCAGGTCGACCCCGGCGAGGATGTTCCCCCACTGGTCGGAGCCGCCGATCTGCAGCTCGACCTGGTGGTTCCTGCTCAGGTGGAGGTAGTCGTTGGCCTGCAGGAGCTGGTAGCTGAACTCGGTGAACGAGATGCCGTTCTCGCTCTCCAGCCTGGCCTTGACCGACTCGCGGGCGATCATCTGGTTCACGCTCGCGTGCTTGCCGACGTCGCGCAGGAAGTCGAGCAGGGTGAGCTCTTTGGTCCAGTCGAGGTTGTTCACCAGGGCGACTCGGGAGATGCGGGCCGCCTGCTCGGCGATGCGCTTGTTGTTGCTGGCCAGGGTCTCGGCGTCGAGCAGGTTACGCTCGGTCGAGCGGCCGCCGGGGTCGCCGATCATGCCGGTGGCGCCGCCGGCCAGGGCGATCGGGTGGTGCCCGGCGTCGGCGAACCGGCGCAGCACGAGCAGCCCGATTAGGTTGCCGACCTGCAGCGAGTCCGCGCTCGGGTCGCAGCCGTAGTAGAGACCAAGCCGGCCGGCCGTGATCCGGGCGCGCAGCGCCTCGCGGTCAGTGCTGTCCTGCACGAGGCCCCGGGCCTCGAGGTCGGCGAGAAGGTCCATGCCGCCTATGATCCCACATCCGGGGCGGTGGGCTGGGCAATAAAGGCCCGTGCGGGCAGGCCTGAACCCCGCGTGGCGGAGGCCGCACGCGGGGGTAGGCCCGCAGCTCAGTGCTCGTGGATAAGCACACCTCGGATGTTCTTGCCGTTGAGGAGGTCGTCGTAGCCCTCGTTGATCTGGTCGAGGGTGTAGGTCCTGGTGACGATCTCGTCCAGCTTGAGGTCGCCCGACTGGTAGAGGCCGAGGATCTTGGGGATGTCGGTGGTCGGGTTGCAGTCGCCGAACAGGCTGCCCTTGATCGTCTTGCGGAACAGGGTGAGGATCGTGGCGGACAGGTGGATGTTCACCTCGAAGTTGTTCAGGCCGGTCACGACCACGGTGCCGCCCTTGCCGATCACGTTGAAGGCGCTGTCGACGACCTCGGCGTCGACCAGGCCGACGGTGATGATGGCCGAGTCCGCCAGCTGACCGCGGGTGAGGTCGGTGACCTTGTCCTGGGCCTCGGCGGCGGTGGCGAACGCGTGGGTGGCGCCGAGCTCGAGCGCCTTCGCGCGCTTGTTCTCGAGCGGGTCCACCGCGACCACGTACTTGGCGCCGGCGTAGCGCGCGCCCTGGACCGAGTTGATGCCGATGCCGCCGATGCCGTAGATCACGACGGTGTCGCCGGGGTAGACGTTGGCGGTGTTGACCGCGGACCCCCAGCCGGTCGGGACGCCGCAGCCGACCAGCACCGCCTTCTCCAGCGGGAGGCCGTCGTCGACCTTGACGGCCGAGTTCTGGTGGATCAGGCCGTACTGGCTGAACGTGCCGAGCATGCACATGGTGCCGTAGTCGCCGCGCGGGCCCCGGAGCGGGAACTTGCCGCCCGGCAGGAAGCCCTCGAGGATGCTGGCGCCCATGTCGCAGATCGACTGCCGGCCGGTCGCGCAGTAGCGGCAGACGCCGCAGTTGGGGATGAAGGAGCAGACCACGTGGTCGCCCGGCGCGACCCGGGTGACGCCGGGCCCGACCTCCTCGACGATCCCGGCCCCCTCGTGGCCGAGCACCATCGGCAGCCGGGCCGGCAGGTCGCCGTGCTGGACGTGCACGTCGGAGTGGCACAGCCCGGCGTGGGTGTACCTGATCAGCACCTCGCCGTCGCCGGGGGGGCCGTTCAGCTCGAGCTCCTCGATCTCGATCGGCTTGCCCGGCTCGTAGACAACCGCAGCCCTTGTCTTCATCGCGCATCTCCCTTGACTCGCGTTGCCCCTCGGCTTGTGCGCCCTCGGGCTGGGGTACCCGCCCCTGCCCTTCATCTGACCCTCGCGCGCGCTCTGGCGCAACCCCCGGCGGCCCGCGTCGTCGAAAGCGGCGTTACCCGCTTGTCAGGCGAACCGCTGGCTGACGGCTGGCCCTCGGCCACGCCTCGTTCACTTGCGTTGTCTAGCGTCTCGCGCTATGAGCGACTCGATCCAGGCTGAATCAGCCGGCAAGCCCGGGTTCACCCGGCGCAGGTTCATCATCGGGACCGTCGGGGCCGGCGCGGTAACCGCGCTGGCCGGGACGACCGTCCGCCCGCCGCGCGCGCTCGCGGCGACCGCCCCGAGCGGCCCGCCCACCAGCACGCTGCCGCTGCCGACGACCACGGCGCCCGAGCAGCTGCTGCTGACCTGGGGCGGCAACCCGGCCCGGGAGGTCACGGTCTCCTGGTGCGCGCCCGGCACGGTCGCCCAGCCGGCGCCGTCGCTGGCCCTCTCGACCCGGCCGATCACCGCCGAGCACCCCGGCACCCTGGTCAAGCTGCCCGAGCCGGCCCCGCTGGACGTGACCAAGCGCTACCGCGAGGCGTCGTCGGTCAGCTTCACCGACGGGCTCAACGGCCAGACCACGTACTACTACCACGTCCAGCTGTCGGACCTGGCGCCTGGAACGCGGTACTACTACCAGGTCAGCGACGGCGCGGCGACGCCGTCGACGGCCGGCGCCTCGTTCGAGACGGCGCCGTCGGGCCGGGCCAAGTTCCGCTTCTCGAGCTACGGCGACCTGTCCACCCCGTCCTGGGACCTGAACTCGTCGGGGAACATCTGGCACGAGTCGTGCGACAACTCGTGGTACGCGGTGACCGCGATCGAGAACCCGGGCGACGGCCAGGGCGCGCCGCTGTTCCACCTCCTCAACGGCGACCTGTGCTACGCCAACCTCGACATTTTCAACGCCCCCGGCGTGTGGCGGGACTTCGGCAACAACGTGGCCCGCAGCGCCGCCAACCGGCCGTGGATGCCGGCCCTCGGCAACCACGAGACCGAGTTCGGGGTCGACACCCACGCCGGCGCGACCGGGGGCGCCCCGGGCGGCATCGCCGCGCAGGGGGCGGCCGGGAACTACTGGAACGGCCCCTACGGCTACGGCCATTACCTGAGCCGGTTCCTGCTGCCGGACAACGGCCTGGTCAACTGGGACGGCAACCGCCTCCGGGGCAACTTCTACTCGTTCCAGGTCGGCACCGTGAAGTTCATCTCGCTCGACGCCGACGACGTGATCTACCAGGACGGCGCGTCCGCCTACCTCAACTCGGCCCCGAACGCCGCCCCCGAGACCACCTCGTCCGGCGCCGCGATCCCGAACGGGACCGTCACCTACAACCACGGCTACACCGGCGACCTCGCCCTCCGCGCGAAGGACAACTCGCTCATCCCCGACTACTCGGGCGGCACCCCGAACCTGCAGACCCTGTGGCTCGAGGCGACGCTGGCCGAGGCCCGCTTCGACGAGTCGGTCGACATGATCGTGGTCTTCATGCACCAGTGCGCGATGTCCACGTCGGTGCACGGCAACGGGTCCGACCTGGGCATCCGCCAGGCCTGGCTGCCGCTGTTCGACAAGTACGAGGTCGACCTGGTGCTGTCCGGGCACGAGCACGACTACGAGCGGAGCTACCCGGTCCGCGGCTACGACGACGGCGAGTTCGGGACCGTCGTGTCGCCGAACCCGAACCAGACCGCGGGCGAGACGGTCGACACCCGCCGGCCGTCGGTGGCGACGACCGAGCCTTACTCCTACCAGGGCACTCCGGCCTGGGACACCTCCGAGGGCACGGTGTACCTGGTGCTCGGCGGCGGCGGCACCAACGGGCCGACCAACGTCTACGGCACCGACACGGCCGACGACGAGCCCCAGGCGAAGGTCATCACCGAGCGGAACGCGATCAGCGGCTCGGAGGCGACCGGGTTCACCAGGAACTCGGCCGACTCGGTCGAGGACGCGCCCTGGTCGGCGGCGATCAACCCGACCGACGCCTACGGCTACTCGATCTTCGACGTGGACCCGGGCCGGAAGCCCGGCGAGACCACGATCACCTTCCAGTACTTCGCGATCCCGGCGGTGAGCAACGAGGCTGGATCCGCGCACGACGGGACGACCACGCTGCCTTCCTCCCCGACCGAGAAGTTCGTTTTCGGGCGCAAGGTCCGGCGGGCCTAGTTCTTACTGATAGGTGAGGAAAGTCGGCGCTTGGGCCGACTTTCGGTGACGGCGGTGACGGCGGTGACGGCGGTGACGGCGGTGACGGCGGCCGGACCTGGTAACTGATTAACGATGCCGTTAACAGTTAACGGGTCCGGCCGGGCTGGTCCCGGCCGGTTCGGCCGGTCGCACGGCCGTGCGGGCCGGCGAATCCGGTTGGCAGCGGTCCCTCGCCAGGCCGCTGGCAGCCTCTCGGCGCGGGACAACCGGGAACCTCACGGTGTGCCCGGTGTGTTTTTTGGACATCCTCCTTGCGGGACGGCATCACGTGAGCCGACGAATCAGCCGGTTCTCGCTATAGGGGTGATGTTAGGGACATGTCCGGCTACGACACCGGCCTTGGCGGTCGTCAAGACCCGCCGGCCGGCTCTGGTTACGTGCCCGCGTTCGACGGCAGCCTCACCACCCGCAGCAGCGCAGCGCCGCGCGCTCGCGACCCGTTCGACCCGACCTCGGTCGTGGTCGACCCGCAGATCCCGCCGGCCGCCCGACAGGAGCTCGAACGGCGCGGCGGCCCCGACTACGGCGTGCTCGCCTCGGCCGAACTGGTCCGCTTCATGGACCCGCCGCCGGTGGCGCCCGCGCCGCCGCGGTCCCTGGCCGCCGCCCGGCAGCTCGCGGCGGCCGCCTGGGCGCTGCTGGTGGTCTCGGTCGTGGCCGGGATCCTGCGCGGCCCGGACACGTTCGCGGTGCTGTTCGTGATCGGCGCCTTGGCCGGAGTCCTGGCCACGTCGGCCCGGGCGGCGGCCAGGCAGGGACGCCCCGCGTTCGCGGCCGGGCTGATCCCGCTCGCGCCCGCCCGCGACCTGAGCGAGTACTACGCGGCCCACGCCGGCAAGATCTTCCACCGGCATTACGTCCGGCCGCGGACCGACCTGGACCAGGAGGCGCGGGGCACCTGGGAGCGGGCCGTCGACGCCGCCAACCGGATCTACCGCTCGGAGTCGCTGCGGGACGAGGCGGTCGACGCCGAGCGGGTGGCGGCCGACGTCCCCGAGCTGCTGTGGAAGATCATCGAGGGGCTGGCGATGATCTCCGACGTGCGGATCAACATCAAGAACATCGTCAAGGGGTACGAGCGCCAGCACCCGGCCGTCTACGCCAAGATCCAGGCCCAGGAACGCCACCTGGCCCGCGGCACCAGCCAGGTCGAGAGCCGGATCGGCAAGCTCGACATGCTCGCCCGGGTGCTCAGCGACGCCGACGCCGCCCGCCGGGGCGAGGACATGCTCAAGCGCCTCAACGAGGTCGACGAGAAGATCGACGACCTGGTGGCGAGCACCGACGAGACGGACGGCGAGGTCGACATGGCCGAGGGCCTGAAGATCGACGTCGAGGCCAACATCGAGATCACCAACCAGGCGATCAGGGACCTGTCGGTGCCGGACTCCGACCCCGCGCCGGACGAGGATCAGGAGCCGGGCGAGGCGTACCCGCCGCTGGCGAGCGCTCCCTAGCAGCCGCCTCGGCCTGCAGCCCGCGCTTGAGGGCGGCAGGCCTCGCTCGAGGGCGGCAGGCCGGATCGCGGGCTGCAGGCCGGATCGCGGGCTAGAGGCCGAGGCGGCGGGAGAGGTCGGAGGCCAGCGCCCCGGTCGGGTCAAGCTCGGCCCGGAGCTTGCGGAAGTCGGGCAGCCGCGGGTACATCTGCTCGAGCGTCGCCGCGCTCACCCGGGAGTCCTTGGCCAGGTAGACCCGTCCGCCGTGGGCGACCACGAGCTGGTCGAGGTCGTCCAGAAGCGGGCCGAGGCCGGGGGTGCGGGCCGGGAAGTCGAGCGCGAGCGTCCAGCCCGCCGTCGGGAACGACAGCAGGCCGGGATCGCCCTGGCCGAATCGCTTGAGCACGGTCACGAAGGAGGGGGCCGGGTGCCCGGCGATCATCTCGAACGAGCGCCGGACGGCGGCCTCCGCCCCGAACGGCATCACGTACTGGTACTGGCGGAAACCGCCCGGGCCGTAGACCCGGTTCCAGTTCCTGATCCCGTCCAGCGGGTGGAAGAACTGGCTGATCGTCTGCAGTTCGCCCTCGCGCAGCCTCGGCGCCTTGCGGTACCAGGCCTCGTTCGCGAGCTTGATCGAGTAGCGGTTCATCAGCCCGGGCGGGAACGCGGGGGGCGCGCCGATCCTGGCCCGGGGGTCGAACGCGAACGGGTTCGCCCGCTGGGCGGGCGACAGGTCGGCCGACCGGGCGAAGTCGCCGCTGGTGATGATCGACCGGCCGCGGGCCCGGCCGGTCGCGAGCACGTCGGACCAGGCCACGGTGTAGCCGTACTTCTTGTCGTGCTCGGCCAGCACCGCCATCGTCTCGTCGATGTCGGCCGTCTTCACCGTGTCCACGCTCACCAATGACGACTCGACCCGCTTGAGCCTGATCGTGGCCCGGGTGATGAGCCCGGTCAGGCCCATGCCGCCGGCCGTCGCCCAGAACAGCCCGGGATCGCCCTCGGGGGTCACCGTCACCGGCTCGCCGCCGGGCAGCAGCAGGTCGAAGGCGCTGACGTGGCCGGCGAAGGCGCCCGCCAGATGGTGGTTCTTGCCGTGCACGTCGGCCGCGATCGCGCCGCCGATCGTGACCTGCCTGGTGCCGGGCGAGACCGGCACGAACCAGCCGTGCGGCAGCCCGGCGACCATGAGCTGCTCGAGGCTGACGCCCGCCTCGCAGACGGCGACCCCGGTCTCGGGGTCCAGGCTGACGATCCGGTTCAGCCGGGCGGTGGAGATGACCACGCCGCCGGCCGACTGGGCGGCGTTGTTGTAGCTGCGGCCGAGACCGCGCGGGATCACCGCGGCCGACCGGCCGGCCGTCAGCCGGAGCAGCCCGGCCGCCTCCGGGCCGGTCGCCGGGGTGGCGAGCTCGGCCGTGGTCGGCGCGATCCGGCCCCAGCCGGTCAGGGTGACGGTGCTGGTCGGCACGGGATAGGGCGTCGCGGGGCTCGGCGTCGCGGGGCTGGTCGGCATGTCACGCATATTACTGGCGGTCCGGGGTCCGGCCGGGGTTGAAGCGGCGCAGGCGCAGGCTGTTGGTGACCACGAACAGCGAGCTGAACGCCATCGCGGCGGCCGCGATCGTCGGGTTGAGCAGGCCGGAGGCGGCCAGCGGGATCGCCGCCGCGTTGTACCCGAAGGCCCAGCCGAGGTTCGCCTTGATGGTCCTGAGCGTCTTCCGCGACAGGGCGATCGCGTCGCCCACCGCGCGCGGGTCGCCGCCGACCAAGGTCACGTCGGCCGCCTCGATGGCCGCGTCGGTGCCGGTGCCCATCGCCAGGCCCAGGTCGGCCTGGGCGAGCGCGGCGGCGTCGTTCACCCCGTCGCCGACCATGGCCACGGTGCGATGCTGTTCCTGCAGGCGCCTGACGGCGGCCAGCTTGCCGCCCGGGTCGACGCCGGCGATGACGTCGTCGATGCCGGCCTGCCGGGCCACCGCGCGCGCGGCGCGCTCGTTGTCGCCGGTCAGCAGCACCGGGTGCAGGCCGAGGGCGCGCAGCCTGGTGACCGCCGCGCGCGCGGTCGGCTTGATCGTGTCGGCCACCGTGAGCACGCCGCGGATCCGCCCGTCCCAGGCGACGAAGACGGCGGTCTGCCCGCTCTCCTCGGCCCGGTCCGCCCGCTCGGCGAGTTCGGGCCCGGGGGCCAGCGACCACTCGGCCGCCAGCCAGCCGCGCTGGCCGACGAGGAGGGCGTGGCCTTC
>Ga0302325_10014527_pt1 | contig 16758 bp, 17 predicted proteins | sample Palsa_T0_2_FD_201948 | JGI IMG/M metagenome (GOLD analysis project Ga0302325, IMG submission 201948) | Peat permafrost microbial communities from Stordalen Mire near Abisko, Sweden - Palsa_T0_2 | ecosystem: Environmental > Terrestrial > Soil > Palsa > Peat permafrost | place: Sweden: Abisko... | reverse complement strand
ACGCCGCTGGCCGGCTTCCTCGCTACCCTAACGCCGGCGCAGCTTACCGTGTCGGTGAATACTTCCAATTTGACGCCCGGAATCTACCGGGGCGGGGTCAATGTCTCGATCAGCAACCTGGAAGTGCGCACGGTGAACGTCACCCTGATCGTTCCGGACTTGGGTTCTTCCTCGAGCTCGTCGTCGCATGCGGTCTCGAACCCGGCTTCGAGCGCCTCCGCCACTCCGGCGGCTGCGTCAACCTGTACGCCCGCCAATCTGGTGTTAACGGAAACCGGTTTGCCCGGCAGTTTCTCGACTCCCGCCGCGTGGCCCAGTTACATCGCCGTCCAGCTTGCAGACGATTGCGGCAATCCGGTCTTCGGCGGCTACGTGGTAGCCAATTTCTCGAACGGCGATCCATCGCTCTCGCTGGCTGCGAACACTGCGACCACGGCGCTGTATTCCGCCACCTGGACACCAGTAAACCCCGTGGCGCAACTCACGATCACGATGCAAGCCAGCGCTTCGGGACTGAAATCCGCAACCACTCAGCTAGCCGGAGGAGTGACCGATACTCCCTATCCGATCCTGACCCAGAACGGCACCGTGAACAATTTGTATCCGCAACCGGGCGCCCCGCTGGCGCCGGACACTATCGTGTCGCTTTACGGCTCGGCGTTGGCGCCGTCCGCGATGACCGCCACAGCTCCCCTCCCCAACGCGCTGAATGGAACCAGCGTCGTGATCGGAGGCGAACTCGCGCCGCTCTATTATGTAAGCGGCACCCAAATCAACGCGCAGCTCCCGGCCGACCTTTCGCCCGACCAGCAGTATCCGGTGCTGGTGCTGGTCAGCGGCGCCTACTCGACTCCGCAGTCGATCTCTATTAATCCAGCGACGCCCGGCGTGGAGCGCCAGACCAATGGACAGGTGGTGGCGCAACATCAGGACTATACGCTGGTGACGCCGGATTCCCCGGCAAAGCCCGGCGAGTATCTGGTGATTTTTCTGGGCGGCATGGGCTTGACGAAGCCGCTCGTCCAGGCCGGAGTCGCATCTCCCTCGTCGCCTCTGGCCTCGGTCACGGTCCCGGCTACGGTCACGGTCGGCGGCGAACCCGCCAAAGTCCAGTTCGCCGGTCTTACACCCGGATTAGTAGGTTACTACCAAATCAACTTCCAGGTGCCCACCGACGCCAAGGCCGGCAGCTTGCAGTTGGACATCTCCCAGATGGGAGTCGCATCGAACTCCAGCTTGTTGGTGGTGGGGAACTAGCGCGGCTCTGGAACCAGCGAGCCAGGAAGTAATGGAACCTATAGAACTAAAACGAAGGTTCTACTTCCAAATCGGCATGTTAATATCAGGCACGTTCTTATAAATACAATGATTCCCAGCGTTGGAGGATGCTTATGAAATTCAGGCCCATCTCTCTTCTCGGGGCTGTGGGGTTGCTCGCGGCGTTTCTACCGTCCAGCCTGTCGGCAAGTTCAGTTCAGGCGATCAGTTTCACGGGAGTGAACTCGAGTGACACTTTGAACAACGGTGAAGGCCCTTACAGCTTGGGGTTTGAGTTCTCAACGAATACGGCGATTGACGTAACTGCGCTGGGATTCTTCGATGCCACTCTGGTTAACAGCAGCTACTTGGGCTTAGGCAACTGTTCCGGATGCGGCGAAGTCGGCATTTACAATTCATCCGGCACGCTGCTGGTTTCTACGCCCACGCCGGTTACCACCTCCGATACGCAGGTCGGCGATTTCTTTTATGAAACCATTCCGACTACCTCGCTGGCGGCTGGCCAGGATTACTATATCGTGGCGGAAACGGGCAATGCCGATTATACATTCGACGTCAACGCCACGGGATATAGTGTGGACCCAAGCATTGCCTATATTCAAGATGAGTACGTGGTTAGCAGTAGCTTGGCTTTTCCGACCCTCACTGACGGGGCCACGGTCACTTCGGGAATCTTCGGCCCGAATTTTGAAGAAACCTCCGCTACCAGCGCCGTTCCCGAACCATCCAGCGTTTCACTTCTCGCCATGGGACTAGGCCTCGTTGCTTTTTGTGCGACCAGAAAGCGGCTTCAAAACGCTAAGCCGGCGATGGGTTCGTAAAGCCCATCACTGAGTCGATTCGTCCGTCCGGCCTGAACACGAAAACGTTCGTTCCTGTCATCCGCTCTTTGCCGTCCGCTCCCGACGCAATCCAGTCGGCGAGCACCGTCCCTTGGCAGTGCCGGACGTTTCCTCTCCGCCGAAGAGCGATGCCCGGCATAAATCGCTGCGACGCGCCGATGTGAGCGGCGAGATCGGCCATTCCGTCCAGCAGACTGAACCGGTCGCGGAAGCGGATTTCGGGGCTGACGATCCTAGCCAACAGTTCCTCGCGCGCTTTTTCGTCCGCTATAACCCACGCGTCGAACCAAGCGTCCACCGAGCCTTGCGCGTCCGCGTACGCTTCGTTCGCCACCACGTTCGCGAAGAGGGAAAGCTGGAAGCGCCAGCCCTGCACGTGGTCATCGCGAGTGCTGACGTCCGGAAATTCGTGCAGTAGATGCAGGCGGGTTCCTTCTTCGTCCGGCTCCAGGCGAATGGTTACGCGCGAGCTTCCCGGCGGTATCGGTTTGCCGCTCGCGAAGCCGTAGGTAAATGAGATCATAGCGGGAGCGTGCACCTCCAACACCTCGCCCAAGGATTCCGTTCCCTCGGCATGGCGGATGTACACTTTGCCTCCCGGCTTGGCATCGATGGTCGAGCCGGCGCCCCACCAACTGGCCCATCGCGCGCTGTCAGTGAAGAATCGAAAAACGGTCTCCCGCGCGGCTCGGATCACAACGGTTCGGTTCAATTCGTATGGCAGTGTCGGCATCGTCCCCTCATCGACCTCATCTCTTGCCTCGTCGTCGGCGCGGTTTGGGCCCACGGCGCGTTTCTTCGAGTTCAGCGGCCAGTTTGAGCTTCCACAGCGCGTCGTCCCACATTTGCTCCAGGATCTCGGCGGCCGGCCCGAGCGCCTCGCGCCGAGCCCGGTAAAACCGATTGCGCTGTTGTGCGCGCGCCTCCACCAGACCGGCATCCACCAGCGCCCGCAGTTGCAGCGACACGGCCCCGAAAGTGACATCGGGCATCGCCCGGTGGATGGCGCCCGCGCTTTGCTCCTGGTTCCAGACCAATCGCAAGATCTCGCGGCGGCGCGGCGAGGCGATCGCGTCCAGAACGGCGGGCTCCATGGGCTATAGTTTAGTTTCAACTAAACTAATTGTCAAGGGCCGGCGCGACTTTTGCCGCGACGCGCTATGATTTTAGCCGAAGCCAACCTTGCCGCATGTACAACCCTCCTCACTTCCGCGAACAGCGCGTCGAGGTTCTGCATGAGCTGATCCGCCGAAACCGGCTGGCGACGCTGGTCACGCTCGGCCCCGAGGGCCTGGTGGCGAACCATATCCCGCTAATCCTGCACCCGGACCCGGCACCCCTCGGGACCTTAATAGGACACGTGTCGCGCGCCAACACGCTGTGGCGCGATTCGCGCACGGATGTCGAGGCGCTGGCCATTTTCCAGGGGCCGGATTCCTACATTAGTCCCTCCTGGTACCCCAGCCATCAGGAAACCGGGCGCGTCGTGCCGACTTGGAATTACGCCGTAGTGCACGCCCATGGGCCTCTGCGAATTTTCGACGACGTCGCGCTGCTGGCGCGACACGTCCGCGAGCTCACCAGCCTGGAAGAAGCCGCCCTGCCGCAACCTTGGAGCCCGGATCAGGCGCCCGCGGATTTTCTAGGCGCCATGCTGAAGGGCATCGTGGGCCTCGAAATTCCGGTGGCGCGACTGGACGGCAAGTGGAAGGTGAATCAAAATCGACTGCCGCGGGATCGCCAAGGCGCCGTCCGAGCCTTGCGCGCGGCGGGCGATCCAGCTTCGGCGAGCATGGCCGATTTGATCGCCGAACGCGACCCCGAGACGTAGCTCGCGCCTGCTTACTTCGCTGCCCGAGGTATAGTGAAATGACTTCGGAGGTATATGCCCGACCTTGTGATCCTGCTCCCTATTCTGATCATCGCGATCTACCTGATCTCTTCCATCAAGATTCTGGCCGAATACGAACGCGGCGTGATCTTCCGCCTGGGCCGCGTCTTGCCGCAGCCGAAAGGGCCGGGAGTGATCCTGGTCTTTGCGCCGATCGATCGGATCGTGCGTATATCCTTGCGCATTGAGGCCATGGAAGTGCCTCCTCAAGACGTCGTCACGCGCGACAACGTCACAGTCAAGGTGAACGCCGTGGTTTACTTCCGCGTCGTCGATCCCACCAAGGCCGTGCTCGAGGTTACCAACTTTCTCTACGCCACCTCCCAGGTTTCTCAGACCACGCTCCGAAGCGCTCTCGGCGAAGTGGAGCTGGACGAACTGCTGAGCCAGCGCGAAAAGTTGAACCTCCGGCTGCAGTCCGTTCTCGATCAGCACACCGGACCCTGGGGTGTGAAGGTCACGGTGGTGGAAGTGAAACAGGTGGATCTGCCGGACCAGATGATCCGCGCGATCAGCAAACAAGCGGAAGCGGAGCGCGAACGGCGCGCCAAGATCATCCACGCCGAAGGCGAGTATATGGCGGCCGAAAAGCTCAGCATGGCCGCCGAGCAGATCCAGAAGCAGCCCGCCGCCATCCAACTCCGCTATTTGCAAACGCTGGTCGAGATCGGATCGGAGAAAAATACCACGGTTGTGTTTCCGCTGCCCATCGATATATTCTCGTCTTTAGGCCGCGCTCTCGAACATTTGGGCGACAAGAAACAGGAAGGCTAATTCATTTGGCGAAGAACGAGGAAGGCGAGTTTGAATTAATACTCGGGAACCGGCAGCTCATCAGCGTCTTCTTGATCGTGGTGATTCTGCTGGGCGTTTTTTTTTCGATGGGGTACATCGTGGGCCGCAATTCGGCGCCCACCGCTTCGGCGGACACGGCGCGCAACAGCAAAGTATCCGACCTCCCGCCTCCCATCCTTGAAACCCCGACGCCGGCCACCCCTCCGGCGCCGGCCGAACGCGCCCAGACTTCGACTCCCAAATCCACTCATCCGGCGCAACCCGAGAAGCAATCCAGCCCTCCGCCGGTAGCGGTGGTGAAGCCGTCGAAGCCGTCACCGGCCGCGCCCGCCGCGCCCACTCGCGCCGCCAGTTCATTTTCGGGCGACCCCAGCCCCGGAGACTATTGGCAAGTGGTGGCGACCAGCCGTCCCGACGCCGAGATCATCACCGAGACGCTGGCCAAGAAGGGATTTCACGCCGTATTGGCGCCCGCCCCGAAAGAAGGAATCTTTCGCGTCCTGGTGGGACCCTTGAAAGATTCCGGCACGCAGGCGCAAACGCGCACACAGCTCGAAGCGGCCGGGTTCAAGAATCCGATCGTGCGAAAATACTGACTTGGCGTTCGACTCCTTGGTCCAACTCACACCCGGCGCGCCCGCCCAGCCGCGTCTGCCGGCCTGGCTCCGGAAAAGCGCCACTCATTTTTCTTCGGTCCATTCGCTGAAGACCGAGTTTCGCCGTCTGCGCCTCCACACGGTGTGCGAATCCGCGCGGTGCCCCAACCTGCACGAGTGCTTCAGCCGGGGCGCCGCCACGTTCATGATCCTTGGAAATCTATGCACCCGCGGCTGCGGCTTTTGCTCGGTGCCGAAGGCCTCGCCGAAAAAGCAGGCCTTCACACTCGACTCGGATGAGCCCGCCAACGTCGCGCGCATGGCGGCCAGCATGAAACTCCGTTACGTGGTGATCACGTCGGTGAACCGCGACGATCTCCCCGACGGCGGTTCCCTCCATTTCGCCGAAACAGTGCGGGAAGTACGCCGCGCGCTTCCGGCGGCCCGCGTGGAAGTTCTGACGCCCGATTTTTGCGGCGATCTAGACGCTGTCGCGCGCGTCATCGATGCGTCGCCGGATGTCTTCAATCACAACATGGAGACCGTCGCGCGCTTGTACCCGCGCGTGCGCCCGCAAGCCGACTATCGGCAGTCGCTCGAAGTGCTTCGTTTCGCGAAGACGTATCGCCCCGGGCTTCTTACGAAGTCGGGCTTCATGGTGGGTCTGGGTGAATCGCACGACGAAGCGCGCCGGCTTCTCGCCGACGTCCGCCAAGCCGATGTCGATGTCGCCACCATCGGCCAGTACCTGCAGCCGACGCGGCGCAACTTGCCGGTTGCTGCCTACGTCCCGCCCGCCGAGTTTGACGCCTATCGGGACTACGGGCTGTCGATCGGTTTCAAGATGGTCTTCAGCGGCCCGTTGGTCCGCAGTTCCTACATGGCGGACCTGGTGAATGACGAAGCGTCGCGCGGCCCCGTCCAACTTGCTTAACTTTTCGCTGGCGCTGGCGAGCGCCGTGCTGCTCGTTCTTATTTTTCCCAACCTGGTCTTTCCGAATTTCGCGCTGCCGTGGCTCGCTCCGGTGGCCCTGACGCCCTTGCTGATAGCGCTGTCGCGCGAGCCTCGGCCGCTTTGGCGATTCCTGCTGGGCGAATTCTCCGGCATCGTCTATTGGTTCGGCATCTGCTACTGGATTCAGTTCGTGCTCGAAGTCCACGGCGATATGGGGCGCTGGGGCGGATGGGCGACCTTCCTGCTGTTCTGCGTCGCCAAAGCGATTCACTTGGCCATTTTCAGCCTGTTGGCCGCGGTGTTGCTGGGCACGCGTCTCGCGGTTCCGGCCGTGGCAGCGCTCTGGACGGGCATCGAGCGCACGCACTCGACTTTCGGTTTCGCCTGGCTGGCGCTCGGAAACGCGGGGATCACTATGCCGCTTCCACTGCGGCTCGCTCCCTTTACCGGCGTTTATGGTTTGTCGTTCATTTTTGCGGTTACCGCGGCCACGCTGGCTGTGATCATCCTGCGGCGCGGCCGGCGTCAGTTGTACTGGCTGGCCGTGGTTCCGGCTTTGCTGTTGCTTCCGGATTTGCCGGCGCCCGAGAGCGGCGGCGCAACGGCGGTGCTGGCGCAACCGAACATGTCCGAAGAAGAACAGTGGACGCCCGAGTCGTCCGCGCGCGTGCGGGACGAACTCGTTACCCGAACGCTTCGATCCGCCATCGGCTCCGGCGCGAAGCTCATCCTGTGGCCGGAGGTACCCGGCCCCATCTATTATTACGAAGACCCCGTGTTCCGCGAGGAAGCCGCCCGGCTGGCTCGTCGAACGCAAGCCTATTTCCTGTTCGGCACCGTCGGCCAGACTCCCGGCGGCGCTCCGCTCAACTCAGCGGTCATGTTGAAGCCGGATGGCGATTTCGAGGATCGCTACGACAAGATCAATCTGGTGCCGTTCGGCGAATACGTGCCCCCGCTGTTCAGTTGGGTCAATCGGATCACGCAACAGATCAGCGACTTCGTTCCCGGCAACCGGATCGTCGTGTTTCCGATCGGCGAGCACAAGCTGGGCGCGTTCATTTGCTACGAGTCCGCGTTTCCGCACGAGGTTCGGCAATTCGCGAACGGCGGCGCCGAGGTGCTGGTGAATTTATCGAACGACGGGTATTTCGGACACAGCGCGGCGCGCGAGCAGCATCTGGAGATCGCTCGCATGCGCGCGGTGGAGAATCGACGCTGGCTGCTGCGCCCGACCAACGACGGCATTTCCGCGGTGGTCGATCCCGCCGGGCGGCTCGCGATGCGGCTGCCGATGTACCGGGAAACCCAAGCGCGGGCGACCTTCGAATATCACAGCGAGAAGACGTTCTACACGATCCGCGGCGATTGGTTCGCCTGGAGTTGTTTGCTAGCGAGTATCGCCGCGCTGATCTGGTCGCAGCGGCCGCACTATAAACCCGCTATCCGTGCCTGATCACCAGCACATCGCCGTCCTTGACGATGTACTCCTTGCCTTCCAAGCGCAGCAGCCCCTTTTCGCGGACGCCTGGATAGCCGTGGTGATCGATGAGCGCTTGCCAGTTCACCACTTCGGCGCGGATGAACTTCTTCTCGAAATCGCTATGGATGGCGCCCGCGGCCTTCTGCGCGGTGCTGTGCGTGGGGATGGTCCAGGCGCGAACCTCGGTTTCGCCGGCGGTGAGGAATGACATCAGCCCCTGCAACGCGTAGGTCGCCGCGATCAGACGTTCCAGGCCCGATTCCTTCAAACCGTAGCTGGCCACGTATTCTCGAGCTTCCTCGGGCGACAGCTCGGCCAGTTCCGCCTCGATCTTCCCGCAAATCGCGGTAACGCCGGTGTGCTTCCGGCCGGTGAGGAGGCCGTTGCGATACTCCTCTTCAACTTCGCGCATGCGCGGCACATCTTCTTCACCGATATTCAAAACGAACAGCATCGGTTTCTGCGAGAGGAATTGAAATCCGCGGATCAGTTTCTCCTCATCGCCGGTAAGTTCGAGCGAGCGCAGCGCGGTATTCTGTTCCAGAGTGGCCTTGCAGCGTTCCAGCAAGGCGAATTCGCGATCGAGTTCCGGGCTCTTGGCTTTCTTGCGATCCTTTTCCAGCCGCTCCATGCGCTTCTCGACGACCACCAGATCGCTCAGGATCAACTCCATCTCGACGTCCTCGAGATCGCGCAGCGGATCCACCGAGCCTTTCTCGTGCGGCACGGTGTCGCTGGGAAACAGCCGCAGGACGTGCGCCAGCGCGTCGGCAACACGCAGGCTCGCCAGGTAACTGGGGTCGCGCAGCGCCTCTTTTGAAATCGACGGGAAGTCAAGATACTCCACCGTGGCGTGCGTGATCTTGGGAGGCTCGAAGATTTTCGCCAGTTCGTCGAGTCTACGGTCGGGCACCTTGGTGACGCCGACACGCACCTCCATCACGCCGACGCGAGCGGCTTCGTGCACTCCGGTCAGAATGGTGAACAAAGATGTCTTGCCCACCATGGGCAGGCCGATGATTGCGGTTTTCATTCGATACTTTCTGGGGTTGAGGCGTGAACGTCCCGAGTGGCCGAAACTATAGCGGCACCTCAACCAGCGTGAGGATTTCCTGAAGAATCCGCTCGCTCAACTCCGTCGAGCGCTGCGCCAGAGACGCGCGCGCGCTGACCGCCACGCGGTGCGCGAATACGGGAATCACCAGGCGCTTCACGTCGTCCGGAATTACGTAGTCGCGACCTTCCACCAAAGCCAGCGCCTGGGTGGCGCGGAACAGCGCTTGCGCCGCGCGCGGGCTGACGCCCAAAGCGAGCGATTCGTGAGTACGCGTTTTCTCCACGATGGTCAACATATAGTTCACCAGCGCGTCGTCCACGCTGACGCGGGACACCTGTTCCTGCAATTGGAGCACTTCCTCGGCGGAAATCACGGCGCGTATGTTTTCGCCGTGAATGCCGTCGGCATTGCGCACGATCTCACGCTCAGCTTCGCGATCCGGATAACCGATACGCAGGCGCATCAGGAACCGGTCGAGTTGGCTTTCCGGCAGCGGATAGGTGCCGTGATGCTCCACCGGGTTCTGCGTCGCCATCACCATGAAGGGCTGTTCCAAGGCGTAGGAATGGCTCTCGATGGTCACCTGCATTTCGTTCATCGCTTCGAGTAGCGCCGATTGCGTCTTCGGCGTCGCGCGATTGATCTCGTCGGCCAGCAGAAAATTGGTGAAGATGGGGCCCTGTTTGAATTCGAACTCTTGCGTGTGCGCGTTGTAGATGGTAACGCCCAGCACGTCCGAGGGCAGCATGTCGCTGGTGCACTGCAGGCGGTGAAACCGGCAATGGACCGAACGGGCCATGGCCTGCGCCAACGTCGTCTTGCCGACGCCGGGAACGTCTTCAATAAGAAGATGTCCGTGCGCGAGCATACAGACCATCGACAAGCGCACTACCTCAGGCTTTCCGCGGATCGCGGAGTTGAGTGCGACTTCCAGTTGGTTGAGCCTTGAAAGCGCCACTGGCGCGGCAAGCATCATAGCCATTGTACCGTGTTGGACGCGATTTATTGCGTTTCGATCTGAGTTCCAACCGTTCCTTTTCGAGCAGTGCGTCTTCGGTGAATATTTCCTAACAAACCTCAGGAAGCATCTGAATTCCGTCATCGCAGAACCGTTTTTGAGGTCGCCGATCGGGTCGGCGAGAGATGCGGCAACGGTTTAGCAACGGTTGTTATGTTCGCAAGTTATTGATTTTGCTATTGTTCTGAAACATTTTTCCCGGTACCATCGGGTTGTTTCCGCATCCAATCACAAAGAGGAGATTCACCCGTGAAAAAGACACTAGCAGTTTTGTTCGCAATTGGGATTAGCGTAGCTTATGCGGCATCCAGCTACAAAGTCACACTGACTAAGCCCACCACCGTTAATGGCACCGAGCTTAAGGCCGGCGATTGCAAAGTCGAAGTCCTGGGTGACAAAGTTGTCATCAAGCAGGGGAAGACCAGCGTCGAATCCAACGTCGCCGTCGAGAACGGGGCGCAAAAGTACCTTTATACCTTGGTCGGCTATGATGCCGACAGCGCCACTCGGATCCACGACATCAGCCTGGCCGGCACTAATCTGAAGCTTGTTTTTGGCGCGGATGCCAAATCGGCCGGCGCGGTCGGCAGCAAGTAAGACGCGTTTGGCCCTGAGCGGGCGCCCCGGCGCGCCCGCTATGCTTAAGACCAATGGACTGGTGCGAATCCATTGCTGATCGCAGAATCCGCGAGGCCATCGAAGCAGGAGCTTTCGATAACCTCCCGCACCACGGCAAGCCCATCCGGATCGAAAACAATCCTTTTGAAGACTCAGCCGAATGGATGGCGCATCATCTGTTGCGCGTCAATGGGTTCGCACCTCCCTGGATTGAGGAAGCCAAGGAGATCGACGCGTCCATTGCGCGCCTGCGCGCCGATCTTCAGCATGCTCGAAGCAGGCCAGCGCACGATCATCGAGAATGGCGTCGCGTGGCGGAGGAATTTCGCCAACGCGCAACTGAACTCAACTGCCGCATTCTGACCTACAACTTGAAAAGCCCGTCCACGCATTTTCACATGCGGACGCTGGCAATCGAACTGGAAATCGCCGCGCTATCCTGAAAGAGATGCCGCGCTATCACGTAGCGTACTACCTGCCTCGCGGCGACGACCGGATGGTCGTAGCTGAGGTCTTGGACTTTCCCGGTGTCCTCAGCCAAGGCTTCGACCTTGCTGACGCACGCGTGATGATCGCGAGCGCTCTCGAAGACATAGCACAGATGCATCTGGAGGAGGGAAAGGCGCTTCCGGTTCCCGATCCGGACGCAACGGCCGCCGATGCCGACTTGATCGAATTGCTTCCGCTTTCGGTCGAGGCGGGTGCGCCGAAGCATTGAAGCGCCATGAACTAATCAGCCATCTTCAAAGCAACGGCTGTCATCTTGCACGCGAGGGCAGTCGCCACTCCATCTTTACAAATCCGTCCAACAAGGCCAGGGTCCCGTACCGCGTCACACAGAAATCGAGAACCGGCTGGCGATCAAGATCTGTCGACAACTGGGGATAGCATCGATTCGCCCCTGACTACCGTGGATCAAGCGCTTTGATTAGCCGACCGGCGGCGTGTTTCCATCACCGGATGACAGCAGCCGATTATTCGCGACCTCGGCGACTTCCTGCTGCTCCGCCCAATCCACGCCCTTGACGGTAACCGCGAAGCGCCCATTGTCGGCGCGCACCACCAGGCCGTTTTCCTTCAAATACCACAAACTGAATTCGAGGTGCTCGCGCGGACAACCGAGTAGATCCTCCAGCTCATGCAGGTTGAGGGTGGGTTGGGTCGGCTGGTTCCTGCGCGTTGTGTACAACAATTCCAGAATCCCCTTCCGCTTCGCCTTTTCGGCCAACTTGCCGACGGAGGCCTGCTTCTGGTCGAAAATCCGCCAGCGCTGTTGGCGATAGGACTGTAAATGGACATCATAGGCGGCGCGCTTTTCCGGGTCGCTCAAAATCTTGTAGGCGTCCGTGATGGCTCGAAAAGTACTCTCATCGCCGGTATCGGTATTGTCCGGATGATAGCGTTGCGCAAGCAGGCGGAACACGCGGTGAATCATATCGGGATCGGCGTTCGGACTCACCTGCAGAAGCTCGTAGAAATCGGCCAGCGAATCTAGCGGCTTCTTGTTAGGGGGTTCATGGCCTGCCTCATAAGTGAGCCCGGCGTTGTAACCGCCATCGGCCGCCATGCCGCATCGCACCACCCGCGCCCGCACCTTGCCGTTCGAATCGTTGGAACCGTCCAGGCCGTTGATTACCACCACCTCGTTGTCACGAAGCCAAAAGGGCAAGTGCACTCCGAGGCCGACATCGTTGGTGTCGATCACCTTCGCGCGGACTTCGCCGGACCGCCCCGGCACGTTCTGAAGCGTAACCCAGACGGGTTCAAGGTCGTGTTTCTTGCGTTGTTTCCGGCGGCGTTCGGAGGCTTGTGGCATTAGGTAGCGCTTTCAGTCTTATCGGCGGTTTCAAGCCGGAGTGTTAGCCTTCGCCAGGCGTGCGCATAGGCTAAACTCAAGCCCTAGGAGACTTTACACACTTGCCACTCGAAATCCCGCCCGCGGAACTGGACCGGCTTCGACCCCTGTTGGACCGACTTTTGGCCGACCTTCGCCGGCGCACGCAAATTCTGCCCCCGGAACGCGATTCGGCCCTGAAGTACGAGGTTCCGCGGGAGCCTCCCCGATGACCATTCGAGAGGCGGCCGCCGCGCTCCGATCCCGCCGCGTTTCCTCCGTCGAGCTGGCCCGCCAATGCCTGGATCGCATCGCGAAACTGAATCCCCACTTGAACGCCTTCATCACCGTCGCCGACGAGCGAGCGCGCGCTGAGGCCGAGCAGCGGGATCGCGAGCTGGCCGACGGACTCGACCGAGGCCCGCTGCACGGGATTCCGATCGCGCACAAGGACTTGATTTGGACCCAGGGGATTCGCACCACTTCCGGCTCCAAGCTCTTCGCCGATTATGTGCCCGACTCCGATGCTCCGGTGGCTCGAAAGCTGGCGGATGCGGGCGCGGTGATGCTGGGAAAAACGGGCCTGCACGAACTGGCGTACGGCGTCACATCGGAGAATCCGCATTTCGGCGCGATTCGAAACCCGCGCGATCCGGCGCGGACGCCGGGTGGATCGAGCGGCGGATCGGGCGCGGCGGTGGCCGCGGATATGGTCTATATGGCCACAGGCACCGACACCGGCGGATCCATTCGAATTCCCGCTTCGTTCTGCGGAGTGGTGGGCTTGAAACCGACCTATGGCCTGATCGATCGCAGCGGCATTCAGCCTCTCGGGCTCAGCCTGGATCACGTCGGGCCGCTGGCGCGCACTGTGGCGGATGTGCGAGTCGCGTTTGAGATCATGGCGGGGGCTTCGTCGCCTGCGCCGTCGATCCAGGGACTCCGCATCGGCCTTCCGGAAAATTTCTACTTCGAGCGTTGCGCCGGCGGTGTGCGGGAGGCGGTGGAACAAGCCGCTCAAAAGGCGGAACAGCTGGGCGCGCGCGTTAGCAAAGTGCACGTGCCCGATGTTGAAGCGCTCAACACGGCCGGACGCGTGATCCTGCTTGCGGAGGCCTCCGCGGTTTACGAACCCTACTGGGCTCGACGCGAAGATTTCGGGCCGGACGTTCTGGCGCTGCTCGACCAGGGCCGGATGGTCCCCGCCACCGATTACGTCAATGCGCAGCGGCTGCGAGCGGCGTTGGTAAGCGATTTCCGCGGGCTATTCAGCGAGATCGATTGCCTGTTCACGCCGACCACGCCGGCCGCGGCGCCTCTGATCGGACAGAAGCAGATGGAGCTGGGGGGTGAGATGGTGGATACGCGGCTGGCGGCCACCAGCCTGGTGCGCGGCATCAACGTGCTCGGATTTCCGGCGCTCTCGATACCGTGCGGGTCGGTGGAGGGTTTGCCGATCGGGCTGCAATTGATCGCGCGGCCGTTCGAAGAACGCTTGTTGCTGGCGCTCGGCGAGGCGCTCGAGACCGCTTTGGCGCCAGCTTGAGCCGGCGGTGCGGTTAGTCGTAAACCTCGCGCCGGAGGCTTTGCCTCCACCGCGTTGCTATTCACGCAGACGACCGCGCTTCACGAGGTCCGCTTTTATCTTCTCCAGCGGAATCCCCTTTTCCTTTCGGCGCGACTCGGAAATCAGACCGTCCCAAAAATCCTCCAACACCGCGCCTTATTTTTTCAGGTCGATTTGAACGGCCACTTTGCGGCCTTTCTCGTCCGTCACGAACTGGATTCCGCTCATGGCTCTATTTTCCTTCATGGGATGGCTTCGCGGCGGATGCCTGCTAAACTGGCATTTGGCTGCTTCCTCCAAGACCGCATCTCTTGCCGGCGAACCGGCTGCGTTAGCTCGAATCGCGGCCGATGTCGCCAACTCGGCTATCCTTCGCGACGCGCTGCAGTGGTTCCGTCGCGAAAAACAATGGATCAATGAGCAGCACACGCAGCTTTGCCGGATTCCGGCCGCCACCTTCTTCGAACAGAAGCGCGCCGAGTGGATGCTCAGCCAATTCCGCGCCATCGGCTGGAGCGCGCGGATAGACCGCGCCGGCAACGTCATCGCCCAGCCGGTGGAAAATCGCAACGGACCTTATGTGGCCTTGACTGCGCACCTGGATACGGTTTTGGCGCCCCGCAACATCGAAGAGGTTTTTGTCGGCTCCGATGGCAGGCTGCACGGCCCCGGCGTCGCCGATAACGGGGCGGGTCTGGCGGCGCTACTGGCTATCGCTCGCGTGGTCGCGTCGTTTCCCGGCCTCGAAGATGTCTTCCGGCGTCTGGTGCTGGTGGCCAACGTCGGCGAGGAAGGCGAGGGAAACCTGAGCGGCATGCGATATTTGTGCCGTCAATCCTTTACCGGCGGCAAGATCGAAACCTTTCTGATTCTGGATGGCCCCAACAACGATCACATCACCTCTCAGGCACTGGCCAGCCGCCGGTTCGACATCACCGTGACCGGCCCCGGCGGCCATAGTTGGAGCGATTACGGCATCGCCAATCCTGTGCATGCCCTTTCACGCGCCATCACCTACTTCAGCGAACATCGGCTCCCGGGCAACAGCACGCCGCGATCCTCGTTCAATTTCGGCATTCTCGAGGGCGGTTCCAGCATCAATTCCATCCCCACCGAAGCCCGAACCAAAGTCGACATTCGCTCGGAGAGCTCGGTCAAGCTGGACGAATTCGCCGATCTGCTGACCAGCGCGGTGGAGCGCGCCCTAGATGCGGAGAACGATTGGGCCACCGGCGGAAAAGTCACCGCCAAGATAAAGGAAATCGGTTCGCGGCCGGGCGGCCGGCTGCCGGACGATGCCGCTATTCTGCAGTATGTCCGCGCCGTGGACGCGTCCTTGGGCATCCGTTCGCACCTCGATTGCGCTTCCACCGACGCGAATATCCCGCTATCGCTCGGTTTGCCGGCGCTGTCGATCGGCGCGGGCGGACAAGGCGGAGGCGCGCATACCCCGCGCGAGTGGTTCCATCCGGAGGGTCGCGAGCTGGGGCTGAAGCGCATTCTGCTGACGGTGTTTCTACTCGCCGCCGATACCGCTTCCCTACCCGACTTAGCCCGCATCGCCGGTAACACTTCCCGGAACGGAGGGTGAACTCGAAAAAACCGGCCGGCTGGCTGGTGGATCTCAGTCTCGTCGCCGTCGCGTTGATCTGGGGCGCGACGTTCGTGCTGGTCAAGCGAGCGCTCGCCGACGTTTCGACGCTGCTGTTCCTGACGCTGCGTTTCACGATCGCGGCCGCCGCGCTGGCGCTGCTCTTTCACCGCGAACTCCGGGGCGCGAATCTCGCCCGTAATTTGCGCGGCGGCATGCTCGCGGGCCTGTGCCTCTTCTGCGGCTACGTGCTGCAGACCGCCGGGTTGCGATACACCTCGGCGTCCAAGACGGGCTTCATCACCGGACTCTACATCCCCCTGGTTCCTTTGTTCAGCGCCGCGATCTACAAGCGGATTCCGAAGCTCATGGAACTCGCGGGAGTGGCCGTCGCCTTCTGCGGTCTGGCTCTGATGACCATCGAGCGCGACGTGCTCGACATCGGGCGCGGCGACCTGCTCGTCGCCGGCTGCGCCGTGGCGTACGCGTTCCACATTCTTGTGCTGGGGCGATTTGCGAAAGAAACCGGCGCAGGGCTGTTGGCCCTAACGCAAATCGCGACCGGCGCAGTCCTGGGCGGCGCCACCTTCTGGTGGGCCGAACCCGTCCGTATTCGCTGGACCTCCGATGTCGCGATCGCCCTGGCAGTTACCAGCCTGCTTGCCACCGCGTTCGCTTTCTTCGTCCAGAGCTGGGCGCAACGCTGGTCGAGCCCCACCCGCACTGTCCTCATTTTTTCCATGGAACCCGTCTTTGCCTGGGTCACTTCGTATCTTGTCGCGGGCGAGCTGCTCTCGCGCAGGGGGACGGTGGGCGCTGTTCTGATCCTGGCCGGCATCCTGCTGGTCGAATTGAAACCAAGACGCGCGAATCCGGATTCAAACTAGAAACAGGAAACCGGAAAACGGGTATCATGTGTATAGATCCGTCCTAACAGCGAAAAGAGGAAACATGCGGTGGTATAACAAAATGCGGCGGCAAAAGCTGCTGTCTTTGAGTCTCGTGCTGGTGACGCTCTCCGTCGGGATCGTGATCGGCACCTTGCTCAATAGCGGGGTGCACGCGGCTCGAGGCCAGGCGACGGCGCCGGACGCCTCTCCGCTGGTGATTCCCAACCCCGTCGAGCTCGGAAACGAGTTCACCAAGCTCGCCAAAAGGATGGAGCCGTCGGTGGTCTACATCACGGCCGACTATACCCAAAAGACCGTCGAAAATCCGCATAAGCGCGAGCAG
>Ga0302325_10014524_pt1 | contig 16761 bp, 17 predicted proteins | sample Palsa_T0_2_FD_201948 | JGI IMG/M metagenome (GOLD analysis project Ga0302325, IMG submission 201948) | Peat permafrost microbial communities from Stordalen Mire near Abisko, Sweden - Palsa_T0_2 | ecosystem: Environmental > Terrestrial > Soil > Palsa > Peat permafrost | place: Sweden: Abisko... | reverse complement strand
CGGATTTGTCTTCGACAGGGTTGGCGGGGACGGAAGATCGACTGGCAAGCTTCCGCTGGCTTGGGAAATGGCCGTCTCCACGTCAGTCGCAGCGCCGTCCAGACTCTTGCTCAGCACAAATTGCAGGGTAATGCTGCAGTTCCCCTGCTGGCTTTTTGACGTGATCACGTCCACGCCGGGAATCTGCATGAACTGCCGCTCCAGCGGCGTGGCAACGTTGTTCGCCATCGTGTCAGGGCTGGCGCCGGGATACGCCACCTGCACCTGAATGACCGGGTAATCCACTGCCGGAAGATCGTTCACCGGCAGCGCGTTGTAAGCGATCGCTCCGAAGAGGATCGCCGAGACGGTCAGCAGGGTCGTCATCGCCGGCCGACGAACAAATGGTTCGGAAAGATTGGTCACGGCTTGCCCCCGGCGTCGGCGATCGGCTGCGTCGCGGGGCTCTGACTGATCCGCACCGACGCGCCGGGTCCCAGCGTGAGTTGGCCGGTCACCACCACCTTCTCGCCGGCTTTGACGCCGGAATCAATCGCCAGCAACTCCCCCTGCCCTCCCTGCCGCTGGCCCACCTTCACCGGCCGCGGCTGGACCGTCATGTCATTGCCAATGACGAACACGAACGTTCCCTGCTGGCTGAGCTGCAGCGCATCGGCGGGGATGACCGGCACGTCTTTGAGCGTCTTGAGAATCAGCCGAACGCGCACGAACTGGCCCGGCCAGAAGAAGTGATCGGTATTGGGCATCGTCGCGCGGAGCTTGATGGTTCCGGTGCCGTTGGCGACGGCGTTGTCGAGAAACGTAAGGGCTCCCTCGCGGGCTTGATCGGATGCTTCCGGCTGGGCCGTCGTCGCGGGCCCATCGCGCGGAATGCGGGCGATGACCTTGAGCGATCCCTCTGCCATGTTGCGGCGAATCGCCGGAAGGTCGGCCTCGGTTGCCGTGAAATCCACGTAAATCGGCTCGAGCCGCTGAATGCTCAGCATCGCGACGTCCTTATCGGATTGCACGACGTTGCCGACATCCACCAGGCGCAGCCCCGCTCGTCCATCGATGGGCGAAAGAATCGTGCAATATTCCAGATTCAACTGCGCGGTCTGCACGTTCGCCGCGTCGATCTTCACGGCCGCGTCCTGCGAATCGGCGGTATAGCGCGCCGTGTCGTAGTCGGCGGGGCTCACGAGTTTCTTCTCGAAAAGCTGCTCCTGCCGTACCGCGTTGGCGCGGGCATTGGCGGCAAGCGCGGTGTCCTTTTCGAGCTGCGCCCGCGCGCCGGCAAGAGCCGCCTCGTACGGCCGCGGGTCGATCGTGAAGAGCTTGTCCCCTTTTTTCAGATCCGCGCCGTCCTGGAAGTAAATCTCAGTCAGTCTTCCCGACACCTGCGGCTCGATATTCACGCTCTCGCGGGCCGTGCAGGTTCCGATCTCATCCAGATACACCGGCACGTCCTGCGCCATGACATCCGCGGCGACCACGAGCGTTGGCGGGCGAGGAGCGCCGGCCGGCCCGCCAGGTCCCCCAGCGGCACTCGACTGTTTGCAGCCAACAGCGCCAGCCAATAGCAGCAGTCCGGCGGCCGACAAGCTCGAGATTCGCGGAAATTTCCGCATCACATTGCTCCCTGACGTTTCGGCGATTTGACAATCACCCGCAAAACCAGATCGATCACTTCCCGCACATCCCGCCGGGTCGGCGAGGTTGTCCCCATCAGCCGCAACCCCGCCAGCGAATTCCATAAAAACCGCGCAACGGCTCGTGCATCGAGCTTCGGATCGATGTCTCCCTCGCGCTGCCCCCGTTCCACGAGGCGTGCCAGATATCGCTCGTTGCGTCTCCCCACCCGCCGCATCCAGGCGGCCACTTCCGGATCATGCGGCACCAATTCCATCGCCGCCTTGCACAGCAGACACCCCCGCCGCCCTTCGGTTCCCGTGCACGATTCGGCGTAGGATTGAATCCAGTTCTCGATCACTTCCCGCGCCCGCCCTGGCTGATCCAGGGTTTCCCGGATCATCGCCCATCCCTGCTGATCGTACCGATCCAGCGCGGTCAGAAACAGTTTATGCTTGTCTCCAAAGCTCCCATACAAGCTGCCCCGGTTGAGCCCGGTTTCTTCCAGCAGATCGTTAACGGACGTCCCGGCATATCCCCGCTCCCAGAACGCCTCCATCGCGTCCTGCACCACCACATTCGCGTCAAACTCCTTCGGCCGGGCCATGGGGCGAGTTTACGCATTCTGGAACGAAAGGTCAAAAATGATTCTGGTGATTGGTGATTGGAACGTGAGGAAGACGCCGAAAACCGGATGTGATTCTGAAACGTGAAACGTGAAGACGTGAAAACAGTCGGATCCGCCACGCCGAGTCTGAGGTACTCCGAAGGCTCGGATTCTCGTGGGGGGAAGTTTTCAGTCTTCAGTTTTCGGTTTTCAGTTGGGAGAGGACCAGCCTTTTCTTGCTGAAAACCGAAAACTGAAAACCGAAAACTTCCCCGTCGCGTTCCAATCACCGCCCTCACATCCCATGCACCAGCAAAATCATCCACACGGCGAGAAACCCCGGCGGGAGCAGCAGCGGAGTGGACTGGCCCATGAAATAGTTGTGGGCGAAGCCCTGTACCGGCGGCAGGCCCCGGTTGGGCGCATGCTCGACATGGGTTGCATAAAGATGACGCAGCCGTCGCATCGCCAGAATCGCGCCGGTGCAACTGATGAAAATCAGGAGACAGACGAAGATCGCGATAATGGGAATGAATGAAAAGAGCAGCCGCTGCTGCTCGTTGACCCATGCGACGTTCTTTCCCGTGAGGTTGCTGGTGACGATCGCATAAGCCGAGAAGAGAAATGACTGCGACGCCACAAACCAGTTTAGCCGGGTGCCGATCAGGTTGTCCTCGTGCTCGATCTGGCCGCGGATGAGCTGGTAAAACTGCTCGGGACTAAACTGTGGCGGGGGTTTGATCTCTTGGTGCATCAGTTCACTATCCAGCCAGATGCCTCGCGGCGTCTTCGAGATTCTTTGCGACGTAATCCACGAAGCTGAAATCCTGCCAATTTGTGTACTCACTGGGCACCGCGATCGTATACGCCCCCGCGCGTTTGCCCGCGAGGGCGCCATTGGTCGAATCCTCGAGCACGGCACATGCCTCGCCGGGCAGGCCGAGCTTCGCCATCGCCTTGAGGTAGATCTCCGGGGAGGGCTTCCCTTCGATCACGTCATCAGAAGTTTGCAGCGCCTCGAACCGCGAGGCGATTCCGAGCTGATTGATAACCAGGTCGAGAAACTTCCGCGTCGCGCTGGTGGCGATGGCCAGACGATATTTGCCCCGCAGGGCATCGAGCGTGGGCAGGAGTCCGGGCATTGCCTTCACGTGACGGCGCAGCGTCTCGAACACTTCGGTGTCCCGGCGTTCGAGCAACTCCTGCGGCGACACCGTCAGTCCCAGATCCGCGGCATAGATCGTCATCGACTCGATCGGCTTGCGCCCCATCATGTTTCCCAGCGTCTTATCGGTTACCTCTTTCCCGAAGGACCGGGCAATCCGCCGTCCGGCTTCCCAATAAGCGCTTTCGCTATCGATCATCAGCCCGTCCATATCGAAGATCACGGCCCGCACCGCTCTGCGTCGATCGGCGGCACCGTGCGGCATGTCGTGTGTCATGGAAGGCAACTGTAGCGATTCCACGCCGACAGGAGCAAGTCGCGGGAAAGGCACGACGGGGCGGAGGGACTCTTCGTGCCTCTCCCCGGTACAAACTTTCGCGACCGAAGGTACTTCGTTAGAATAATGTTGACGTTTGGCTGTACGCGGTATCTTGATTCCCGATCCACGAGGTTTGCCGATGTCCGATCCACTGCAGTGCGCTCGCTCGGGCATATCGGGCCGCGCGGCGCACCTTTCGCGGTGTTGCGCGCTGGTGGCGCTGATCCTGATCGCTTCGATGACGTTGGCGATGCCCGCCGCCGACTCGCGAGAACAGCCCGCGGCTACGGAGGCCCAGGCCCCGCAGAAGACGAAAGAGATGCCAAGGGAGAGGCGCGCAGCACCGAGAGAGAAGGCCGAGGAAAAAGTCACGCCCGAACAGATTGACGCGGCGATTCAAAAGGGCGTGGCGTACATCTATTCGCAGCAAAAGCCGGACGGGCGATGGGAAGAAATGGACCACCGTACAGGGATCGCCCATGATTGGGAGAAGACTCAGGGGGACACCTTTGGCGGATTTAGCGCGCTCGCCACCTACGCACTGCTCACCGCCGACGAGAAGCCCGACGACAAGAGGGTTGTCTCCGCCATCAGCTTTCTGAAAAAAGCCGATGTCATCGGCATTTACTCCCTGGGGCTGCGGGCCCAGGTCTGGCATCTCCTGGCACGCGACCCCAAGGAAAAGGAGGAGATGGCAGACTTGGCGACCAAGGACGCCGATCGCATCGTCAACAACATCAACACGACTGGCGATAATCGCGGTCTGTGGGATTACGGAACCGGCAAGGGAAAACGCATCGATCACAGCGTCAGCCAGTACGGCATCCTCGGATTGTGGGCGCTGCAAGAGGCCGGCGCCAACGTGGATATTCGCTTCTGGCACGTGTTCGACGAGCGCTGGCGAGCCGATCAACTAGCCGATGGCTCATGGTCCTACGACGCCACTCCCCAGCACAAGGGCACTCACCCCCGCAGCGCCGCCATGACCGCCGCTGGCATCGCGACGCTTTTTATCACCCAGGACAACACGTACGCGGATCTGCCCGACCACCACGGCAATCTCTTCAACTCCAACATCGAGAACGGACTGCGCTGGATGGCCGAGCACTTCAAAGAAGTAGGCACGAATTACGGCTGGTATGGGGTCGAGCGCATCGGCGTTGCCAGCGGAACCAAGTATTTCGGAACCATCGACTGGTTTCAGAAGGGCGCTGAACATCTCATCGCCACCCAGGCAAAAGACGGTTCCTGGCCGACAGAAGATCCCGGCGGCACGCATCTTACCGACACCTGCTTTGCCGTTCTCTTCCTCGCCCGCGGCCGCGCGCCGATCATGATGAACAAGGTCCAGTACGAGATCGCCGCCAAGAACGGAAAACCGGAGGAAGCCGATTGGAACGAGCGCCCGCGTGACGTGGCTAATCTCGCGCAATGGACCGGCGACCGGGTGGAGGGGAATTTCAACTGGCAGCTCGTCAACCTCAAGGTGACTGCCGAAGAACTCCGCGACGCCCCCATCCTCTATTTCGCCGGAGATCAGGCGCTGAATTTCACCGAAGCCGAGGAAGACAAGCTGAAGATCTTCGTGCGCGAAGGCGGCATGATTCTCGCCAACGCCGATTACAGCAATAAATTGTTCACCGACAGCGTCATGACGCTGGGAACAAAAATGTTCGGCTACGAGTTCCGCGAGCTGGAGTCCAACAGCCCCATCTGGACCGAAAACGGGCGTGTTGCACGCGGCAGCGGCAAAGTGCTGGCGCTGAGCAACGGGATCCGGGAGATGATGATTATCCTGAACTCCGGCGATCCCGCGAAGGTGTGGCAGACGCCCCCGAACACTCCCAGGTCCGAGCCCATGGCACTGGGCGCCAACATCTTCCTGTACGCGGTCGATAAGAAGAACCTCGAGTCCCGAGGCCAAAGCACGCTGGTTCTCCCGAATTTCGCCGTCAAAACGGAGCGGACGATCGCCGTCGCCCGGCTCAAATACGGCGGCAACTGGGACCCCGAGCCAGGCGGGTGGTGGCGCGTCGCGGCGATCTTCCACAATGACTTTCACGTTGATCTGGAGGTGAAACCCGTTTCGCTGGGCAAAGGCGAGCTGACCGCCGCGCCTCGGGCGGCTGTCCCCCCGCGCCCCTCCAAATCTGAAATTCGCAAGATGGCATTCAAGCGCATTCCGCCCGACCAGGTGCAAGGCACCGAAGGAGACCCCGACAAGCTCAACGCGCTGCTTCAACCGAAGATCGCCGAGGTGGAGAGCGAACTGGACGCCGCCGCTGAAGCTGCGCGCCGAGCGGCCGTCGGGTCGCTGAAGATCGCGCACCTGACCGGTACCACCAAGTTCGTCCTTTCCGACGAGCAGTTCGACGAACTTCAGAAATTCATCAACGGCGGGGGCACGCTGATTATCGACTCCGGCGGCGGCTCGCCCGACTTCTCCAACTCCGCCGAAGAGCTGCTCAAGAAGCTGCTGCCCGACGAAGCCGCCAAGGCGCTGCAGGTGCCCCTCCCCCCCGACGACCCTCTCTATACACTCAAAGATCACGCGATTACCGAGGTTCGCTATCGCACGTTCGCCAGAACCGTCGTCGGCAACCTCCGCTCCGCCCGCGTCTTCGGCATTCCGGTCAATGGTCGAATCGCCGTCTATTACAGCCCCGAAGACATCTCCGGCGGCCTCGTCGGCCAACCCACCGACGGCATCGTCGGCTACAGCCCCGACACCGCCACGGACATCATGCGCAATATCATCCTGGCCACCGCCAAATAAAGCGAAGGGTTCGGCGAAGGCTCTGCGATCGGTCGTCTCGCGAACTTCTTCAACGAACAGGGGTCAAACCACATGGCAAAGCGCAACACTCCATTCTTCGCGGCAATACTGACGTGTCTGGTCGGGTCGTCGTGCTTCGGCTGGATGAGAGGGATCTACGAGGACGAAACTGTTGTCCGCCGGTCGGATCTCATCGTCGTCGCGGCGATCAAAGATGGTTCGATGCGATACGTTCCGCACCCGGTCCCGCCGGGCGACGGCCGTCCTTGGGAGTACCACGCGATACTGCGGGTTGCCAGCGTCATCAAAGGCAAATGCAAGAGCGCAGAAATCCCGTTGACCTTAGACTATGGTCTCACCCCGGTTGGTGACCCGGAGCTCGGTGAAGTTCTCACGTCGCAACCGGTCGTTACGAAGTCCCCTCTGATGATCGAGGACACGAGTGACGCCGCGTATCCGATTATCCCCGATGCACTTCAGAACAACGTGTGGCTCCTCCGCATGGACCAAGATGGCCGCTTCCATATACGCGACCCGGAGGATCTGCAGCCACTGGACCGGAGGGAATACCTCGCATGCTATCTGGCAAAAGATCCACAGGCTGCGGTCCGCGCCGACATGCAACATGACCCGCGCATTGCTGTGGCGGCCACGCGATATCTAGTGCACGTCGAAGTGGAGAACATTTGCAAGGAGCCCGATCCCGTAGTGCGCTGCGAAAGGCTTCTACCTCACTTTGTCGCAAGTCACGCCTGGCAGGGCCGCGACGACGTGAACGATGCGCTGGTCCGCTGCGGAGCCTTGACGGGTCCATATCTACTGGGGGTTTTCGAGTCAACCAACGATATCCCGTTGCAGGGGGAAATTATCGACATCTGGGCCAAGACTCGGTACCCGGACGCTGTCGATGTGTTGGTCACCGTGCTGGATGAGGAACATGAATTCTGGGCAGGGGAGCGTCTCGCGCCCGGGTGGTGGAACGAAAACGTCGATTCGATCCAGACACAACTCCGACGTGACCGCTACGGCATTGTATATAGCGCCGTCCATGCGTTGGAAGAGATTGGGTCACCCCGCGCCGGTGCGGCATTAGAGGCCACCCGCCGACAGTGGCTCACGATCCCATTCGATACCCCCCAAATCGTCGAAGCTTGCGATCACGCGCTGCGGTCCCTTGACCGGAAACCGAAGTGACTGGGCGAATGGTCCGCCGTTCACGAGGGCCCCGCACGGGAATCGGCGGTGAATTGTAATCGCAGGCGGATCGGTCGGTGGGTATAAACCTCACTTCGTCGTCCGATCGAGCCATTCAACCTGAAGAGGGAAGCCATGCGTTACATGATGAAGAAAAAACTGCTCTCATGGGGGAATGATTTCACGATCAAGGACGCCAACGGCGGTGATGCGTTCTTCATCGACGGCAAGGTGTTCAGCATCCGCGATAAATTGGTCTTTCAAGACATGCGCGGCAACGAGTTGGCCGTCGTGCAAAAGAAACTGGTCTCCTTTGGCCCGACGTACGAGATCTATCACGCCGGCCAGTTGAAGGCTGTTGTGAAGGAATCTCTCTTCACGCTGTTCGGCCATCGCTTCACCGTGGACGACGAGCGTGGAGCCGGCGACCTGGAAGCCAAGGGGAACTTCACCGATCACCAGTACACCTTCAGCCGGGGAGGCCGCGAAGTTGCGCAGGTGTCCGAAAGCTGGTTCAGCATCACCGACACCTACGGCGTGGATGTCGCCGACGGCGAAGACGACGTGTTGATCCTCGCCTGCACGGTTGTCATCGAACGCTGCGACGAAGAAGCGCGGAAGCGGCGATAACAGGCGGCTTGAGCGGTGGCACTGTGCATTTAATCAAATTCCTTGAGCCCTTTTCAGATCGGTCACGCTACAATCACCTCATGAAACTGACAGCCGTTTTCCAACAGGTGCCCGAAGGCTACATCGCTTTTGTCGAGGAATTGCCCGGCGCCAATACACAAGGCGAGACGTTGGATGAAGCTCGCGAGAATTTGCGCGAAGCTGTCTTTGTGGTACTGGAGGCCAACCGCGAATTGGCAGAACGGTCGCTGATCGGGCGATCTGTCACCCGGGAACCGTTTGAGTTGGGCGCCGCATGAAGCGGGTCGATTTGGTCCGCCACGTAGAGGGAACGGTTGCTACCTGCTGCGTGATCGTGGGAAGCACAGCGTGTACGTGAATCCGGTGAACAATCAAACCTCGGCAGTCCCACGCCACCGCGAAATCAACGATTTCCTGGCCCGGAAGATCTGCCGTGACCTCGGCATACCCGAGCCATAGCACCTCCAGCGCTGAATTTGCATTCCCTCGCTTTGCTCACGGCGAATACGGCACATTTGGAACAAACAACAATCCCAGAAGCCCGAGGAAGATTCCGATTGTTGCCGCAGCCCGCCCGCGCCGCTGAAACAGTTCTTAATTCGGCGTTGCCACTTCATCGCAGATCACGGTGAAATTCGCCAGCGTGTTGGGGCCGAAGGTGGTGCTGATGGCGACATCCACCGCGTCGCGGCCGCGGGCGATCAGCACTCGGCCGATGCGGGGCATGTTGTTGCGGGGATCGAAGACGTACCACTGGCCGCCGAGATACGCCTCGAACCAGCCGGCGAAATCCATCGGGCCGTACGGAGGCGGCATTCCGATATCGCCGAGATATCCGGTGCAATAGCGGGCGGGAATGTTCATGCACCGGCAGAACGTCAGGGCCAGATGGGCAAAATCCCGGCAGACGCCGACCCGCTCGTTGTACGCCTCGAACGCGGTGCGGGTGGCCCGGGCCTGCATGTAGTCGAACTTGATGTGGTTGTGCACGAAGTCGCAGATCGCCTGCACGCGAGGCCAGCCGAGCGGCGTCTTTCCGAAGTGCTTCCAGGCGATGTCCGCCAGCAGGTCGCTTTCGCAATACCGGCTCGCCAGGAGAAAGACCAGCGCCTCTTCGGGCAGCTCGCCGATCAGGTGCTGCCGGGCATTCGGCACCACCACCGGCGCCGGCAATCCCGAGTCGCGGACGACCGCCGAGGTGCTGATCATCGTGCGGCCGGCCGGGGCTTCCAGTCGCGTGCACCAGTTCCCAAATCCGTCGCGATAAGCGGTCGTTGCCGCCGCCGGAGTGACCAGCAGATAATCCGGCGTGACAATCTGGTTGGCGTGGCTGTAATGAATGTTGAGCATCAGCAGCATCGGCGTCGGCTGCGGACAGTCGTAGGTCAATTCATATCCGACTTTGATGTACATAAACGATTGCTCGCTTTCGCCGGCGTACGGCAACGAGAACGATCCCCGCCGACGACTACGCCGCGGTGCCAGATCTGGGGTGAACGCATGTGGGCCGGGGGTTCCGAGGAGCTATTATACCCGCGATGCCAGCGGAATTGAGAATTATTCCTATATTCCAGGTTTAGAGTCGGCTTCAGAAACTTTCTTCAAGTACTTCCTCCCACTTTAGCCGCCCGCCTTGGCGGGCGCGTTCCGCGAGTAACATGGCCCATTTGCGCGGACATGCCGAGCAAGCTCGCCGGTTATTCCTCTTCGCGCGGGAAGACCCGGATGGGGATACTCCATCTGTCGCTTCGTCGCGCAACCGAGGTCGCCGGACCGGCGCAGACCCCGCGAGCAAGCTCGGCGGCTGCACGGGAGATCTGCAACCGCTTCTAGCCGCGGGAGAGGGTCGCAAGCTTCTGATATAGCGCAGCGGCGGTTCGGGTGCCGCAGCGCAATGCATCCAAATCGAACTTCTCATTGGGGGAATGAACGCGGTCGTCGGGGAGTCCGAAGCCGACGAGCAGCGTGTCGATGTTTAATTCCTTCTTGAATAGGGCGACGACGGGAATGCTGCCCCCTTCGCGGATCAATGTGGGGGCCTTGCCAAAGCCGATCGTCACGGATTCGGCGGCGAGCTGCATGGCTTGCCCTTCGCGGGGAACGAGTACCGGGCCGGCCAAGCCATGCCGGGCGAATTCGATCTTCACGTTTTTGGGGCAGCGGGCGCGCAGGGCGTTTTCATACGCGGTTACGATCTTCATCGGGTCCTGATCCGGGACGAGGCGCATGGAGACTTTGGCGGAGGCGAGGGAGGGAATGATCGTTTTCGCCCCGTGGCCCTGGTAGCCGCTGGTCAGGCCGTTGATGTCGCAGGTGGGACGGGCCCAGCGGCGTTCGAGCGTGGAGTAGCCGATTTCTCCCGACGTGCTGCTCAGGGCCAGCTGCCTGAGCATTTCCTTCTCGTCAAACGGGAGTTTTTTCCAGGCCGTTCGCTCTTCCTCCGCGAGCGGACGGACATCGTCGTAGAAACCGGGGATGTTGACGGTGCCGTCGGAGTTGTGGAGCGTGGCGAGGAGTTCGCAGAGAACATTGGCGGGATTGGGAACGGCTCCGCCGTACATGCCGCTGTGAAGATCGTGATCGGCGCCGGTGAGAAAAACCTCGGTGTAGACCAGGCCGCGCAAGCCGTAGGTGATGGCGGGGACGCCGCGGGCGAATTGGCCGGTGTCGCAGACGAGAACAACCTCGGCCTTCAATTCGGCGCGATTGGCGGCGACGAAACGCTCGAGGTTTTCGCTGCCGATTTCTTCTTCACCTTCGATGAGCATCGTGAGATTGACGGGAACTCCGCCGGCCTCCTGCCAGATCGTGATCGCCTCGACATTGGCCCAAACCTGGCCTTTGTCATCGACGGCGCCGCGGGCGTAGACCGCGCCGTTGCGAACGGCCGGCTCGAAGGGAGGCGACGTCCACTTGTCCAATGGCTCGGGCGGCTGCACGTCGTAATGGCCATAAAAGAGCACGGTCGGGCGGCCGGGCTGATGGTCGTTTTTCGCCAGTACGATCGGATGTCCGCCAGTCGGGCGGACTTCCGCTTTCAGCTTCGCGGCCCGCAGGCGATCGGCCAGCCAGGCGGCACAGCGCTGCATCTGCGGCGCATGATCGGGCTTGGTGCTGACGCTGGGGATTCGCAGGAATTCGATAAGGCCGCCGAGCGTTCGCTCGCGGCGGGAGTCGATCGTTCGAAGAACCGTTTCGAGCTTTTGAGAAACTTCGGACATTGTGGTTGCTCCTCAATCATCATTCGCATCTCGACGAAGCGCAGTGCAGGCGGCGTGCGTTGCGTCATTCTCCACGAGCGTGGCGAGAAAGTCCTGGTTGCGCTGCTTCGAAAGGCGAATGTATTTCCCGGTTGCCATCGTCATCGCCTTCCCATCCGGATCATGGATCATGCCTTCGCATTGAATGACTTTCCGGTCGGAGGTGAGTTGCGCCTCGATGCGAAGCAACTGTCCCACTGCCGCGCTGCTGAGATAGCGCACCGTCATCTCTGCGCAGACGCAGAACCGGCGTCCGCCCCAGGTGGCGGCCCAGACCATCGCTTCGTCGAGTACCGTGGCGAGGACCCCGCCGTGAATGATTCCTTCGAAGCCGATGTGATGGACCGTTGGCGTGAACTCCGTCGAGACGGTACCGGACGCTGGATCGACGTGGAGGTCCAGACGCAGCCCGTGCGGGTTGTCCCGGCCGCAGACCAGGCAGCCAAGCGTATGGGGAAGCTGCATTGGGGGATTGTACGACCGGGCTCTCATTCTTCGAGGGGCTGCGAGGCTTGATGTGCGGCCCATTTTCCGAGGGCTGTCAATTGGAACGTGACAAGCAGCCGGAAGTGATCGTGGCAACCGCGCCAGCACAGAGCCGAGCGGCTATTCCGCCGGACGATTTCTAACGTTCAATGGGATCGCGCCGCCTGGCAGGGGCCCGGCGGCAAAGCCGCTCGGCTCTGTGCTGGCGCGGTTGCCACGATCACTTCCGGCTGCTTGTCACGTTCCGATCACCAGTCCACCAATCACTCGGTCCACAGCTGTCCATTGTCAACTGTCAACTATCCACTGCCGATCACCCCAGCGCCTTCAGCAGCACCCGCGCGACCCGGGTCAGGCCGCTTTTGGCGTTGCCGATGAACTGCTGGAAGATTTTGTTGGTGACGGCCATGAACTCTTCCATGCTTTCCAGGCGCTGACGGGTGAGCTGGACGGCATCGGAGCGAGCGTCGACTTTGCCCAGCGTCGCCTCGTCGAGCATGCGCTGACACTGCTTGATCGTCTCCAGCACGGGATCCATCTCCCGGCGTTTGCGCTCGGCAGCGATGATCGAAAAAATCTCCCAGACGTCCGTGAGACTCTCGAAATATTCGCGCCGCTCCCCTCGCTTGTGCAGCCGGCGGATGATGCCCCAGTCGCACAGCGCCCGCAGGCTCATGCTCGCGTTTCCCCGGCTGATGTTCAGCCGCTCCATCACGTCATCCGTGCATTGCGGCTGACCCGTGATGTACAGAAAAGCGTGAATCTCCCCCATCGTGCGATTGATCCCCCACGTCTGCCCCATCTCCCCCCATCGGCGAATGAACAGGTCCTGCGAAGTACGCAACTGCTGTAAAGCGGTCGGAGGAACGAACGCCGGGACACGGGAAACGTCGAGAACTGTGGACATGTGAGCTCCTTAAGGTTTCACAACTTATTGAAAGTATAGCGGAAAGCGCGGGGCATGTGAAAAATTTCACGGGATTTGAAAGCATGGACCCGATTGGTAGATTTTTCTCAGTGACATCGCGTGCAATGGTATTACAAAAGTAATACCAGAAAGAGAACCCGTGATTCGCAAACTCACCAAACAAGGCAATTCCTGGGTTTTCGTCTTTGACCGAGCAATTCGGGAGCTGATGGAGATTGAGGCTGACACGCTTCTGAACATCTCATTGGAGGGGCGCCGGCTGATTATCGAGCCGGTTAGCCCAGAGGACCGTGAAAGAAAGTTCCAGCAGGCTCTGGACGAGACCAATCGTGAATACGCCGCCGACCTCCGAAACTTGGCGAAGTAAGCGGTGATGCACGGGACAAGTCTCTTACGCTCGGGGTCCCAAGAGACTCTGGACTTGGGTCTCATTGAATCCGCCGTGATGCAACCGCAGATAACAGGCGAGCCCATTGAACGTCGAAGTTCACGCGGCAGTCATTCCACACTCCGGGCACCGCGTGGGCGTGGCCCGAAGATCGTACCCGCAGCCGCGGCAGAGCCCGAGACCAAGTATTCGGCGACCGCGAATGCGATGACGCAGCAACAGCGCGGGAGCAGCGGCGGCGAGCAGAAATGGAAGCCAGCAAGGGACGCCCACTTGCACGCGACCGCCAGTGTAGGGCGAATGCTCGGGCTTCCACGACAAGCACCATTGCGCGGAATGCGAAATGCCGCCGTGAGAAGGGTAATACGCGCAGCGCAGCCACGGCTCATCCACGACGGGCGGGGCGCTTCTCGACCAATAGTATTTCACCAATGCCTTCGATGGATTCCGATCAGCGCTGACGCGCTCATAACTCAGCGCCATATCGCCGCGGGCGACTGCCAAAGAATACGTGGTCCTGGCGAATCCGTCCGCGTCTATCGGCTCGCCCGCGGCCTCCCACTTCAGCGTGTAACTGATCCCCCACAGCGCGGCGGTCGAGACGCATAGCGCCAGCGACAACAGGGAGAAGATGGCGAAAAGCCCGCGGCGCATCGGCAGGTAATTTTAGGCGGCGGAACCAATCTGACGGGGACCGGTAACGTTTTACGCCTTCGATGCGAAATGAAACGACACCGGCATCTGCACGTCCGGATGCATGCTCTTATGCACCGGACAGGTCATGGCCGCGTTGCGCAGCTTTTCCTGCTGCTCGCTGGTGAGCGGGGTGGGAATGTGGAACTCCACAGAGAGCTTGCCGATCCGACGCGGGCCGGTGGCAGCCATTTCCTTCTGCACGTTCACGGTGGCGCCGCGCAGATCGACATTCATTTTCTGCGCAGCGATTCCCATGATCGTCATCATGCATGTTCCCAGTGCGGTCGCGACCAGATCGGTCGGAGAAAAAGCCTCTCCCTTGCCCATGTTGTCCTTGGGCGCATCGGTGTTCAGTGTCGCGCACGATGGGCCGTGAGTAGCAACGCATCGCAGCGCGCCTTCGTAAATCGCGTTGATTTCAACCATGCGGTTCGTCTCCTTCGCAGCTGGCATTGATACCACGAAGTGGAGGCCCTGGCCATTTCATTCTAAGCGCCTCGCTCGCCGTACAGCGGCGTCCCGACTGTCCGACTGTCAAAGCGGCTCGACGTGTACCTTCGGCCGCCGGTATAATTTTGACGCCTCGATGCTCGGCGGGAGGATGGAGATGCTGATGAGATTTGCGTTGTGTTTCGTTGTCTTCGTAGTCGGGCTCGTTTTATCCACGCCCGACCCGGCAGATGCCGAAGGTGCATCCACGGAACCGGCGGCAACGTCGCAACTCAATCTCACCTGGCCCGGTGAAACAATCAGCCAATGGCACGGATTCAAGCGACACAACATCACCGTTGATGGTTGCCGCGCATGGATCGTGGAGCCCAGGACGCCGCTCCCGGGGAATCCGTGGTCATGGTGCATGGAATTTCCCGACGCGTTCACCGATCGGTGTGCCGCGCCGCAACTTCTGGCAAAGGGCTTCTTCCATGCCCACATTTCCGTCGGCAATACGTTCGGCAGTCCCCCGGCCCAGAGGCATTTGCAGGCGTTCTACACTGAGCTGACCTCGCATGGACTGGGAGCGAAGCCGGCGCTGATCGGCATTAGCCGGGGCGGCTTATATGCATACCGCTTCGCCGCGGAGAACCCGACGCATGTCTCGGTGATCTACGGCGACGCCCCCGTCTGCGACTTCAAGAGCTGGCCCGCGGGCAAAGGAAAAGGCCGCGGAAGCAAAGCTGACTGGGACGCACTCATCAAATGCTACGGCTTCAAAGACGAGGCCGAGGCGCTGGCCTACCCCAGCAATCCAATCGACACGCTCGCTCCTCTGGCCAAAGCGGGAATCGCGATCATTCATGTCGTCGGCGACGCCGACGACGCCGTTCCTTTTGCCGAGAACACAGCCATTGTCGAAGAACGCTATCGTAAACTCGGCGGCGAGATCCAGGTCATTCACAAACCCGGCGTCGGCCACCATCCGCATGGACTCGATGACGACACTCCGGTCGTGGACTTTATCGTTAAGCACGCCGTGCCTGAGTAGCCGGTTCCGGGAGCAGATGTGTTTAGAGAAAACAACGTTCCGTTCAGAAAAATCGCGCGGTGGTGTTTCCGGGCAATACCGTGAGCGATCAAGAACCCCACTCTTTGAACTATCAGCACGCCGAGCGCACGCCCGATGACGGCGAAGACACACCAGGCGACGGTGAAGGAAGACGCGTAGCTGCTGGGGTTTGCAGCCTTTTCATGGCGATTCTCGGAGTTCCCCTTCTTGCGGGTGGAATATGCGGGCTCCTTGTGGGAATGCGGGAGCGTACCCGATTCTTTCGCTCAGACGATCCTTATGTCGTAGGCTTCTTCACCTCGGTCGGCTGCGTATGTCTGATCGCAGCGATACGGTGGGGCTGGTGGGCGTTCCGTCCAGCAGAGCGCAGATGAAATGAGCACAGGGACGCTCTCAGTCAAGTTTCGCGCATCGAACGTCCGATAATGCCCACAGCGGACCTTCGGGAGTACGGCTATGCAGACGATCATCATCGGCGCGGGCGGGCACGGCCGGGTGGCGCTGGACATTCTTCAGGCGGGTGAGACGTATGAGCCGGTTGGGTTTCTCGATGCGGATGTCTCTCTTGCCGGCAAACGTGTCGGCGGGTTGCCGGTGCTGGGATCGGTGAATTTGCTGCCCAAACTCCGCCAGCAGCGAATCAGATGCGGGTTTGTCGCCATCGGGGATAACCGGGTGCGCCGGCAATACGCGGCCCTGCTCCGCGAGCAGGGCCTGACGCTGATAAACGCCGTCCATCCAAGCGCTTGCGTCTCATCTTCTGCCCGGATGGGGGAGAACGTGCTGGTGGCGGCGGGTGCGGTCGTCTGCGCCGAATGCCGATTGGCGGATTCGGTCATCGTCAATAGCGGAGCGGTGGTTGACCACGAATGCGAGATCGAGGAATCGGCCCACATTTGCACGGGCGCCCATTTGGCCGGCCGGGTGCGGGTGGGCCACGGCGCCTTTGTCGGAATCGGGGCGAACATCATTCAGTGTCTATCGATCGGCGAGGAAGCGATCGTCGGGGCCGGCGCGGTGGTCATCCGGGATATTCCGGCCCATGCAACAGCGGTGGGAGTTCCCGCTTCTGTTATCAAAAGCAGCGCCCCGTCGGAGCATCGGCTGGCTGGAGCGTAAATTCGTCAAGCGCCTGGAGGAACAGCACTTGGGAAATTGCTGAATTGCCGGATGAAC
>Ga0302325_10014522_pt1 | contig 16763 bp, 10 predicted proteins | sample Palsa_T0_2_FD_201948 | JGI IMG/M metagenome (GOLD analysis project Ga0302325, IMG submission 201948) | Peat permafrost microbial communities from Stordalen Mire near Abisko, Sweden - Palsa_T0_2 | ecosystem: Environmental > Terrestrial > Soil > Palsa > Peat permafrost | place: Sweden: Abisko... | reverse complement strand
GGACAATGGGAATGGCACTTATACGATAGATGTTACGAATACGAAATCGGGAACGGTGATCTTTACGGCTACGGTCAATGGTGTGCCCATAACCAACGGCAGCCCCGCCACGGTCAATTTTGTGGCGACGATACCGGACCCCAGCAACTCACAACTAGTCGTGCAGGTGCCTTCGGCGCCGGATGACGGTGTTACCCAGACGGTAGTCTTCGCCAATATCGAGGATGTCAATGGCAACCCCGTTCCCGGGCAGACTGTCGTGTTTACGGCCACAGGCGGCTCCGCTCAGGCGACAGCCGTGGTTTCTTCGGTCGTCGACAACGGGAACGGTACGTATACTATCGATATCACCAATACAGCACCGGGAACGGTCAACCTCACTGCAACAGTGAATGGTCTGGCTATCCCCAACGGCAGCCCGGCTATCGTCACTTTCACCATTCCGGCAGTTGATCCGACCAATCCGCTCACGGAGTTGATTGCGGTGACCAATAATCAGCCAGCCGATGGTGCGACCCAGGACATTTTGGTCGCGCATATCGTGGACGCCAGCGGCAATCCGATCGCAGGCGCTACCGTGGTGTTCACCGTATCCGGCGGAACCGCCACTGCCACGGCCAATACCATGGTCCAGAACAGCGGCGTGACTAATGCAGCCGGTATCGTCTTTGTCTTTGTCACCAACACCAAGACCGGTTCGGTCATTTATACGGCTACCGCAGACGGTACGCCCCTCGTCAATGGTAATCCAAGTTACCCGACCGAACTCGATTTCGTGGCGGGACCACCGGACCCCAGCAATTCACAACTGGTCGTGCAGGTGCCTTCGGCGCCGGATGACGGCGTGACCCAGACGATAGTCTACGCCAAGATCGAGGATGCCAATGGTAACCCCGTACCCGGGCAGACTGTTGTATTTACACCTTCAGGCGGTACTGCTCAGGCGACTGCTGTTGTTTCTTCGGTCGTCGACAATGGAGACGGTACGTATACTGTCGATATCACCAATACAAAACCGGGAACGGTCAACCTCACTGCGACAGTGAATGGTCTGGCTATCCCCAATGGCAGCCCGGCGATCGTCACCTTTACGTTGACGCCGCCCAATACGGCTAACCCGCTTACTGCGATCGTGGTAGACATTTCGCCGGTGAACCCCGACGGGGTTAGCCAGGACGTGCTGCACGCCAATATCGTAGATGCAGGTGGCAATCCGTTGCCAGGGCAAACTGTCGTCTTCACGATCACGGGCGGTACGGCGCAGGCGACCGCGGTTGTCTCCGGCGTGGTAGACAATGGGGATGGCACTTATACGATCGACGTTACGAATACAAAATCGGGAACGGTGATCTTTACGGCTACGGTCAATGGCGTGTCCATTACCAACGGCAGCCCCGCCACGGTCAAATTTGTGGCGACGATACCGGACCCCAGCAATTCACAACTGGTCGTGCAAGTGCCTTCGGCGCCGGATGACGGTGTGACCCAAACGGTGGTCTACGCCAATATCGAGGATGTCAATGGTAACCCCGTACCCGGGCAGAATGTCGTGTTTACGGTCACGGGCGGCTCCGCTCAGGCGACAGCCGTGGTTTCTTCGGTTGTTGACAATGGGGACGGTACGTATACTGTCGATATCACCAATACAAAACCGGGAACGGTCAACCTCACGGCGACAGTGAACGGTCTGGCTATCCCCAACGGCAGCCCGGCTATTGTCACCTTTACGTTGACGCCGCCCAGTACGGCTAACCCGCTTACGGCGATCGTGGTAGACATTTCGCCGGTGAACCCGGATGGAGTTAGCCAGGACGTGCTGCACGCCAATATCGTAGATGCAGGCGGCAATCCGTTGACCGGGCAGACTGTCGTCTTCACGATCACGGGCGGTACAGCGCAGGGAACTGCGGTTGTCTCCGGTGTGGTGGACAATGGGAATGGCACTTATACGATAGATGTTACGAATACGAAATCGGGAACGGTGATCTTTACGGCTACGGTCAATGGCGTGCCCATTACCAACGGCAGCCCTGCCACGGTCAAATTTGTGGCGACGATACCGGACCCCAGCAACTCACAACTAGTCGTGCAGGTGCCTTCGGCGCCGGATGACGGTGGGACCCCGACGGTGGTCTACGCCAAGATCGAGGATGCCAATGGTAATCCCGTACCCGGGCAGAATGTCGTGTTTACAGTCACGGGTGGTTCTGCTCAGGCATCAGCAACGGTTTCCTCGGTCGTCGACAATGGGGACGGTACGTATACCATCGATATCACGAGTACGGGACCCGGGACCGTGACCCTTACCGCCACTGTAAATGGTCTGGCTATCCCCAACGGCAGCCCGGCGACGGTGACCTTCACGCCCGTTGCGACGGGTCCGATCACGGGCTATATCCTGGCGACGGTGACCCCGGTTCCGGCCGATGGCACGAGCCAGGACGTCGTAGAAGCCGTTCTCACCAGCGGAGGTGTCCCGGTACCGGATGGCACACAAGTGACATTTACGATCGAAACAGGATCGGCGATTATAACTACTACGGGTGTGACCAGCGGTGGTACGGGTATCGCTTACGCCTACTTTACCAGCACGGTTGTCGGCTCGGTCCAGGTCCAGGCCCAGATCACCAGCGGTTCCAGTACCGTCAACCTAAATGACCAGAACAATTCAGCCAATAATTACGTGACCATCCAGTTCATCGTCGGTCCGCCCATAGCGGGTAACCCTGGCGGCGGTGGTGCAGGCTATAGCAACCCCAGCGGCGGTGGTCTGCCTCCCGTTAACGGCGGCGGCTCAGGTAGTGGCGGCGGCACAGGTGGCGGCGGCGGCACAGGAGGCGGTGGCACAGGCGGCGGTGGCGGCACTGGCGGTGGAACCGGCTCGGGCAGCGGCACCATAAGCGGCGGCATACAGAGCAACAGCGGTTACACTATCGAATTCGTCACCAGGGACTTCCAGATCGCCGACGGTGTGCAGGAAGACAGTGTCTACGCCTATGTGACAGATGCCCAAAAACATCCTGTAAGCGGCGTGAGCGTGTCCTTCTTTATCCAGACCTCGCCGACCAGCGGCACAATCAGCTCCGGCGCACAGTTTGTCGGCAGCACGACCGTGTCCACCGACGCGAATGGCCTGGCCGGTATAGCAATGACCAGCACCCAGTCCGGAACGGTGTTCGTGGACGCTACTATCGTCGACCCCGCCAGCGGCAACACCGTGCTGATCGACGGCAGCTACCAGATCGTCACCTTCGACAATAAACCCGATATCACCAACGTCCTGACGGCCCTGACCGTGATCATCCCGCAGGCACTGGCCGACGGTACGCAACAGAACGAAGTCAAGGCACACGTAGTAGACCTGAACGGTAACGTCATGGCGGATCAGGAAGTGACCTTCAGCATCGACTCCGGCACCGGCAAGATCATCACGCCTCAACCCGTCGAAACCGACGCCAATGGCGACGCCTATATCTTCATCACCAGCACCACAGTGGGTACAGTGAAGATCGTAGCGTCAGTAGACGGCGAACAGATCGTTTTCGGCAGCCCGGCCCCCGTGCAGTTCCTGCCGATCAATATCTATGTTCCGCGCGTGTTCACACCCAATAACGACGGTACCAACGATGTCCTGAAACCAATACTGGTCGGCATATCCACCTTCCATTATTTCACGGTCTACAACCGATGGGGTAACATGGTCTTTACCACACAGGATCCCAACCAGGGATGGGACGGCACCTTCAAGGGCAGCCCCCAACCGGTAGAGACCTACCTGTGGATAGCCGAAGGCCTCGATGAGAACGGCAGGAAGATCGTGGCAAGGGGTATGACATCCCTGGTGAGATAAAATGATAAAAAATTAATGATATAAAAATCCAATATCCAGATGAGAAAGTTTCTTTCAATATTGATCTTAGTCGGCCTCGCGGGTTTCGCCCGTGGACAGGAGATCAATTTTTCGCGGGTACAGGATATGACCATCTGGTACAACCAATCGCTGAAGACCGATAAACAAAATAGCCTCGTGCTCAACTACCGCAGCGTCACCTACGGCGGCCAGATCGCGTACAACAGCGTCGCCGCCATGGTCGATCTGCCGCTGCTTAGCAAAGACGCAAAGGAAAAACCCAACACCGGCTATTTCAGCGTCAGCGCCGGCGCGGCATCGGATAAAACCAACGACGGTATCCTCAATAATTCCCTCGGCACCCTCGGGATATCCTATGCCGTACCCATCGGCCGGCACGAGACCTACCTGGCCGCAGGCTTCCAGGCACAGTATTATCAAAGCAGTTTCAGCGTCGCAGGCGTAAGCAACGCATTTGGCGATCAATTCAACGCCTATGGGCCCATCGAAGGCGCCCCCAGCGCGGACCGCCTCGCCGCCGGCTGGAACTATGGTCATTTCAATCTCAACGGCGGCCTCTCCGTATTCAGCAACGGCCGCTACGACAAATGGTATATCGGCGGTTCCGTGATGCAGGTCAATCAGCCCTACGCCTATAAGATCAAATCGGATTCCACCCGCTTAAAACCGGATATCGGCATCCAGGGCGGTTACAAGTTCACCACCAAGGACGACGACGAGGTCGCCTTCTACATGGCCATGAACTGGGAAGGCCCCGCCTATCGCCACTATTACGAATTGATATACACCAAGGCCATCCCCGGTGTCCAGGGTGGCGCGGCAGTGGGCCTGGGCCTCGGTTATCGCTATGACGACGCATTGGTCCCCAACGTTGAACTGCGATATCAAAAATTGACAATGGCGATCTTATACGATGTGAATATATCGACGATCAGTGCGTCAGGCATTGCGCGCGATGGTCTGGAACTATCGTTAAAAATGGACTTTTAAACTCAACCCAATGAAGAAGAAGATTATCGGTTTGATCGGTTGCTTCCTGATAGCCCTTACTACGGTTAGGGCACAGGATACCGGCAAGGCCGCGGCCGACTCCGTTATCACGCTCGGTCCCGATACAGCCACAACGGCGCCGGCACATAGCGTCATCAGCCGGGATACGACAAGCAAACCGCTTCCGGATACCTCTTTCCGATACCATGGCGATACTACCGCCAGGCCAAAGGATTCGGTGATCACCGTGCATATCAATACACAAAACTCCGATACCACTACAAAAACATCAGTGCAGGGCGCCGTCGTGGAAGTAAAGACCGTCACCACACCGGCCGATACTACCAAACACGATCAGACACCCGCCGACCAGGCCAAGGCCGATCAGCAATCAAAGGATACCGCGACAACGGAGGACCAGGACCAGGATCAAAGCCATGAGCTCGACCACCGTTGGTTCATCTCCCCCTTGTTGAAGTTTCAGTTCCAGGACTTCGCCATGCTGGAGAAGAACCGTAAGGGTTACCTCAGCAACGCCAACACCCTTCCTTTCTTCCAACGGGGTAACGCCTCATTCGCGGCCTCAGCCTATAAGAATATTACGAATCGCCTGTCCTTCAGCGCCGACCTCGGCCTGAGCTTCGGCCACGTGACCAGCAATGACGTCCTGCTCAGCACGACGAAATCACAAACCTTTAACCTCCTTAACGTAGCACTTTATTACCACCTGCTCAGCCCGGCTTATCGCCTGCAGCCTTATTTTACGGTGGGATTCAACGATATCGTCAACAACGGTTCTTACCCCACCGTACCAATGGGCATCGGCGCCAAATTCAATTCCCGTAAGATCATGGTCCTCGGCCAGATCACCTACGGGCAGAGCGTGTCCAGCAGCGTCGCCAGCACCACCAATTATTCCCTGGGCATCTATATACCCATCAAGAGCAAAAAATACAAGAACCTCGACCAGGACAATTCCCCATACCTCAACAAACCTAAAGACAACGCCAAGCGAAACGATTCCACCAATAAAGGGGGTAATGCTAACGTGAATGTGTATATCACCATCAACATGGATTCCATCCTCAAGGCAAAAGGTTTGCTGGACGACAACGGCAGTCCCCTCGTGGGCGGCGGCAGTCGCAAAGGCGGGAGCGGCGGATATGGTGATGGCGGCGATAGCCGCAGGAGCGGTTATGGTGACGGTGACGACGACAATGGCAACGATGCCGCTTCCCGCACCCGCCGGCGCAAAAAGCCTTTCAAATCAATGGGCCTTGACGGCTTCGACGACAGCGATTATAAGATCGATTCCCTCGACGGCAAGCCGACCCTCCACTTCGTGGTCTATTTCGAATTCAACGAATACGGCCTGAACAGCAAGGCCTTCGGCAATATCGATAAGATCATCGGTCACCTTAATCATAGCCCCGAATTCACCGTGGAGATAAAAGGCTATACCGACTCAGTCGGCTCGGACCCTTACAACAATATGCTCTCCCGTAAGCGCGCCAAAATGGTGCTGGACTATATGAACAGCCGCGGTGTCCCCGCCGAGCTCATGAAAGCCAAGGCCTATGGTAAGGACGACCCCGTGGCGGACAACAGCGACCCCAACCAGGCCTGGCTGAACCGGCGCGCCGAGATCATCATCCACCGGAAAGAACTAGCCGCTCAATAAGAACCAATAAAAAAATATTAAGGAAAAGTCTCCAAATTGGAGACTTTTCCTTATATTGCAAGTTCACTTGTTTTAAATCCATATCAATGTTAAACCCTAACATCAACACGACACTCTGGGGCCACTTACCCCACAACATTCAAATCAGACTGATCGACGAATCCGGAAATTTTATCGACCCGCTCCAGATCAAAGAAGTAGATTATCTATCCCGCTTTCAAAACAAAGCCGTAGTCAATAAGGTCTATCATCAGATGCTTGCCGATAATCGCTCCGGCATTATCGAAGTCTATCAGGATAAGATCATTATCAAGGATAATTAAAGGGATTTAGTCATCGCGCGCCGTGATCTTCCCGACCTCGCGCGCATAGCCGGCCCCCACAGGTAATTCCCATTTCCCGATCCAAACGGTATCTCGTTCTATCCTGTCCACCTTTCCACTGGCGACAAGATAGCTTCGGTGTATCCGTATGAACGCCGGCGAAGGCAGCAGCGCTTCGGCCTCCGCCATCGTCAGCCGCGAAAGCAGCTTCTCCTCCGGCAACACGAATTGCATGTAGTTACCCGTGCTCTGCAAATAGAGGATGTCTTCCAGCTTTACCCGCACCTGGCCATAGCCTATCTTTACAAACACATACTCCGGCACCATCGCCGCCGGGGGACCACCCCTTCTTTTCAATTCATAAAGCTCATAGGCCTTATTGCAGGCCTTTAGGAACCGGCTTTGACTAAACGGCTTCAGCAGGTAGTCGATGGCATCCAATTCGAAACTCTGCACCGCATGCTCGCTATAGGCCGTGGTAAAGACGACCATGGGCGGATGGGGTATGCTCCGGATGAATTCGATCCCGCTGATATCCGGCATCTTGATGTCCAGGAATACCAGGTCGATCCTTTCCTGCTGCAGTCGCTTCATCGCCTCGTAGGCATCCGTATAGACACCCGCCAACTCCAGGAAACCTACTTTCGACGCCAACGCCCGGATGACCTCCAACGCGATCGGCTCATCGTCTATGGCTATCGCTCTTAACATGTTTCAAAGTTAATATTTAAGGTTGTATCGTCAATTGCACAAAGAACTCCTTCTCATCCTGGTGCATATAGAACTCGTGTTTTTCGGGATACAATAGTTTCAGCCGGTGCAGCACATTCTTCAGTCCGATGCCTGATTTTCCTTTTTCGGGATCGCCCTCTCTCCGCGGGTGAATGCTGTTGCGGATCTCATATTGGATGCGCTTCCCCTCACAATGCAACCGCAGCCTGATCCAGGACCGCTCCCGCAGACTGATACCGTGTTTGAACGCATTTTCCACGAAGGGGATCAGCAGCATGGGCGCGATCGAAAAATCCGGGCATGCTTCGTCGATGATGGTTTCGATATGGATGTTATCCGAAGCTTCGGTCCGCAATTCCTGCAGCGCAATATAGTTCTTCAGGTAGTCGATCTCCTTGCTCATGGGGATCCGCTGAAGGTGGTTCTCGTGCAACATGAACCTCATCATATCTCCTAACCGCTGGACCCCCTCCGCCGTCCGCCCCGCTTCCTCCTGCAACGCCGTCCCATAGATCGTATTCAGTGCATTGAATAAAAAATGGGGGTTGATCTGCGCCCTTAAAAACTGCAGGTCCGCCTCACTCTGCCCCAACGCCGTCTCAAGCCCCTTCATCTGCAGGATCTTGTCCTTCCACTGGCGGAAGATCAGCCAGGAAATGGGTACCGTCACCAGCAGGTTGACAGCCCATAGCGACATGTAAACGGCGGGCTGGTCATGCGCGTCATTTATACCGTAGTAAACGAAAGGAATGCCCCATCCGCCATTCGCGATCAGGAGCCGCCACACGATCGGCCAGCGCCAGAACTTGCCCTCACCTTTTAGCGGGAAGACCCAATACAAATTCGTCACCGCGGCCAGCAGCGCCTGTGGTAAGAGGAAAAACCAAAAGTCATAAAATTCATGGATGTCGATTACCTCAAAATTAACAATGGCCGACCCGATCGCAAAATACACCAGGAAGAAGCTGCTCACCTGATTGACGAGCGAGATCTGGCTGGCATGGATCAGCACGTCCTGCTGCATCCGCCGGATAGCCCTTTCCCGGATAAGTGCATAAATGACAAAGCCGATCACCCAACCCGTCACCTGCCGCAACCCCATGCCCACCATCATCGCGTCCGTTATACCGCCCACTTCAAACTGGGCATTCGTATAGGTATAAGCCGATCCAAACGCAATACCGAGCAATACGATCAGCACAACGGCATTCACCAGGCCCCAAACCGCCCCCTTCAAAGCCTTGCCCTGCGCTCCCTCCAGGATTATTCCCTCCGAAAGGTTCACCTGCGCAAACCGGGGAACGATATAAAAATTGAGCCATAGATAGCCGCCGTACAGCAGGATCAGGGTCCAACAATGCGGGAACAGCACATTCCAATAGTAGCCGAAAGGCCGGTTCGCATCCTTAAACTCACGTCCCCAGGAGTCGTCGAGCTCTATGCCGGGATGCTCGAAAATAGGCCAGAATTTGCCCGCGATGGCGAACAGGATAAGAAGCGTCACTAAAACCATCTCATGCGTGCGCCACTTTGTTGTATTACGAAAAGCCGGTTCCATTGTGCTCTCTTTTTTTGACAAGATTACAGCAAACGGAACCGGCTTAAAACAAAAAGTGATGAAACATTCAAAATATGTGACAGATAACCGATCACTCCGTTTTTAAACTCTTCGCCGGGTTAGCAACGGCCGCGCGAATCGCCTGCGAGCTCACCGTACACAATGCGAGCAGCAACGCCAACGCACCCGCCAGCGCAAACATCCACCACACGATCGGTACCCGATAAGCAAAAGCCTCCAGCCACTTGTCCATCGCCCACCAGGCGATGGGCGTGGCGATGAGGATAGCAATGCCTACCAGCTTCAGAAAATCCTTGCTCAGGAGCGCCGTCAGGTTGAGCACACTCGCTCCTAGCACCTTGCGGACGCCGATCTCCTTGATCCGCTGCTCGGCGCTAAAGGCCGCGAGCCCGAACAGACCCAGGCCCGAGATCAGGATCGCTATCAGTGCAAAAAGATTGATGATATTCGAGAGCGTGATCTCGGCGGCATATTGCTTTTGCACCTGCTGGTCCACAAACGTGAATTCGAATGGCACACCAGGTATATCCTTGTGCCAGATCGCGCCGATCTTTTCGATCAGACCCTGATAGTTCCGGCTATTGGTGCTTGCCAGGATCTCGGATCCGCCCGCGGGGTCATACAGCAACAGCAGCGGCTTGATGTCCTCGTGCAGGGAACTAAAATTATAATCCTTCATGACCCCGGCTATTGCATACTGCTGGCGTTTCCCATCATTGAACTCCGTATAGATCACCGTGCCCTCGGCCTTATTGGCTTGTAATCCTAATTTGGCAAGCAGCCGCTCATTGACGATGACCCGCCCCGAGTCATTGGCCCTGAAATCCCGCCCTGCCGCTATTCGGATCCCTGCCGCCCGGATAAAACGCTCATCCGCGAAGATCATGCTGGCATCCGGTCCCGTGGCGATATTCCCGCCCGACAGATAGAAGTGCGCATCGTTCAATACCAGCTGCCCAGGGTAGTTATTGGTCCTGCTCACCATTCCGACCTCCGGCAATCCCCGTAGGTCATTCATAAATGCAGGCATCTTGTCTGCTGCATCATCGGTATAGAAATTAAAGGCGATCTTCTGGGCCTTCTCGAAACCCAGGTCCTTATTCCGCATAAAATTGAGCTGGCTATAGATAATGATGATACCCGCGATCATAACGATGGACAACACGAATTGAAATACTACCAGCGAACGACGTATACCCGCCGCCGAAATATGATTGCTGAAGTTTCCCTTGATGACCTTGATGGCCTGGAAGGCGGAGAGATAGAAGGCCGGATAACTGCCGGCGATCAGACCCGTCACCGCGGTCATTGCAAACAACAGCAGCCAGAGCCGGTGGTCAGCCAGAAAATACAGTTGAATGTTGGCCGCCGTGATCTGGTTAAAATAGGGTAGGAGCAGGACCAATGCCGGCAAGGCGATCAGCACACCTAGCAGTGACAACAGAAAGCTCTCCCCCAGGAACTGCCTGATCAGGTCGCCCCGTCGGGCGCCGATCACTTTGCGGATACCCACCTCCCTGGCGCGTTTGGAGGCCCGCGCGGTGGTAAGGTTCATGAAATTGATACACGCGATCAGTTGGATCAACGCCGCGATGATCACTAAAATGGAAAGGAATTTCGGGCTCACCGGGGTGGAAAGTTCGAGCCCCCTGAAACCCGGCGTCGTGTGGATCGCCGCGATAGGTTGCAGATGCAGTTCCTTGGTCATCCCAAGGCTCTTCAATTGCTTCTGCCCGTATTTATCCAGGAATGCGGGAAAGGCCTTTTCCATCACCGCGACATCCGTATGTGGCCGCAACTTCACATAAGACACAATAAAATTACTTCCCGCCCACGAATTGTCATGACTAAAATGATCGCTGAAGCCGCTGCTGTTCATGGACATAAAAAAATCCGCATGGAGATGCGATTTCCCCAGGCTCTCATCCACCACCCCGCTGACCGTCAGATCCACCTTCCCAAAAGCATCGTCAAGCCGGACCACTTTACCAAGCGGATCCTCGTTGCCAAAGAGTTTGTCGGCAATGGGCTTTAGCAGGACAACGGAGTGTGGACCGCTTAAGGCTCGCCGCGCATCGCCACGATCGAAATGAAAATTGAAGATGGTAAAAAAGCTGGAATCAGCGTAGACGCCGTCTTTTTCGTAAAAGGATTTGTCCTTATATTGGAGTAAATGATGGTCGACGCCGATGGAAGGTATGACCCGGGTATAGTCCAGTACCTGGGCAAAATCTTTTTTCATGGTCGGAGCTACGGGCGCGGTGACGGTCGCCCAATCCCCCTTGTCATCCTGCACGGTCCAGATCGTATTGATCCGATAGATATCGGCCGCATCCTTGAAATGCTTGTCGTAGCTGTATTGATCCTGTACATAGAGGATGATATACAGACTGCACAATACGCCTGCGGCGAGGCCGAAGATGTTGATGAAACCAAAGGTCTTGCTCTTGGTGAGGTTTCGCCAGGCAAGTTTCAGATAGTTTTGGAGCATACAGCGGATTTTGCCGCGAAAATCCCCAAAACGATGCCATTTCCATAACCGAGTGCACTCCATGCAGTTACGCGACTATTACGGCCGCGTCGCGTCCGATTTCGATACACGCTCCGTCCGGTTGCGCCCGACCAGCAGGAGATTCCTGTTTGAATGGGGGGTGGTTTTTTAGTTGACCAGGTACATCCGCGTCGCCGAATTAATGTACTCTGTCGGATCGAAAGCCTGGTCAAACGTATCGTCGAGCGCATTCAGCTTCACTTCCAATTCCTGTACCTTTAACCCGATCTCCGGATCGCTATGGTATTTGGCGACAAGTTCACTATACTTAGCCAGGATACCCCGGATATCAAAGGTCAGGTCGCCAAATCGCAGCTTTAGCGATTGGACATCCATGAGTTCATAGTAGATCGGCTGCTTCCAGGCCTTTACATCCGCGGCTCGCCGGTCGGTCACCAATGCACTGGCACTTTTCCGCAGTTCAGTCAGGAACTCATAACGCTTATCCGCATCCGTTTCCTTGTTGTACCGGCGCTGATACTCCGCGGGCGTTACCTTCAACAGGGCCAGATTCTGGTTCAGGATCGTATCGTAATGGATCTGCATTTTTTCCAGTTCCTTGGTCACGATCTCCCATTGTTGCTCGATAAGGTCCTTGTCGTAGTCGAATTGACTCAATTTAGCCGTGAGCAGGAACATCTTCATACTCATCTCCCGCTCGTCTTTCCGCCTGGCGCTAAGCTGGCCGATATAGGAATTGATCCCGATAAAAAATGCCTGGAAGACCGGTCCCGCGATCGGCGTCGCGCTCGTGATATTGCCGGTGACCGTCACCATATCGTGCAGCACTTCCAGTGACGGGTCATGGTCCTTTTCCTTTTCGATATACGCGTAGAAGCGTTTATACCAGTCCTGGTAACCCGGGTATTTCATCGGGTCGGCGGTCTCGTTCAGCGTCGAAAAAAAACTCTTCGCTGCATTAAACAACACCAACGGCTTTACCTCCTTATCCATCGAGACCAGGTTGATGATAGCGCTCTGGTAATTGGCCTGGTAGACATACAATTCATTCTGTTCTACTGCCTCATCTTTCTTTTCCAGTGCCTGCACCCTTAACAATAACTTGTCGGCTTTATCCCGGGCATCCCTTGAAGCTGCGATCTCCAGGTCGAGGCTATCGACCTTGTGGTCCAATTTAGCAAGCGTTTGGTCGATGTTTTGTGTCTTTTTATCCAGGTTGTCCTGGATGTCGCTGAGGACCTTGTTTCTGATATTCTTGTCATTGGAAAGCGTGGTATCCGGCGCCTGGGCGAATGAGTGTTGCCAATAGCAAAGAATGGACAGGACTAATGCTAGTTTCTTCACGTGATTTGAATTTTGGGCATCGCAAAGTTAATAGAGAATAGCAAAAAACCTGATTAGAATTCCCTTAGAATCGTAGAAATACGATAAATATCACGGGTCTTTGCTCTTTTTTAACAACTCCTTCTCACTTAGCTTTGTCCTATCCAATTCCAATGAAATATCAACGTCCAATTCCGATGAATCACCATTGATCGAAAATCCTGAAAAACCAACACGGCTTTCCTTTTTCAATGAAAGCTAGTCATCCAATTTCTCTTGAAAAGCCCCTGAATAAAACTTGGGGGTTTTTTCGTTTATACAGCATCGGAAAGACTGCTAAACGTAAAGTCCCGCACCTTCATCGGCGGTATCAGCGCCGCACCCCCACCTTCCCCACTGACCGTCCGCACCGGCACCCCAAGCGCCTCCAAATTATTGAGCATAATGATAGGACTTTCATTAAAGCGAAAATTCTTCACCGGGAACTTGATCTGCCCATTCTCGATATAGAACGTACCGTCCCGCGTCAGACCTGTAAAAAGCAGTGTCTGCGGGTCTACCGACCGGATATACCAAAGCCTCGTCACCAAAATACCCTTCTCCGTGCCCTTGATAAGCTCATCCAACGAAGCGGTACCGCCCGTCATGATAAACCCATCGGGATTTGGGACGGGTTTTACCCCCTTCTTCTGTGCCCAATAACGGGAATAGTTAAGGTTTTTGACAACACCTTTCTCGATCCACGAGATCTTCTCTTGCGGCAGACCGTCGCTGCTGTAATTTCTTGTCGGCAAGGTCTCATTCCAGGGATCGCTATAGATATTCACTTGCTCGTCCACCAGTTTTTCGCCAAGCCTTGTCTTACCGCCGGGGAGACTTAGAAAATTCCTCCCCTCATCGGCACTCCGCGCGTCCAGCGACCCATACAGGTTCTCCAGCAATACGATACCCGCAGCAGGCTCCAGAATGACGGTGTACTTGCCCGGCTCCAGCGCCTTGGCGCCACCGGACTTCGCCGCCTTCCACGCCGCCGTCTTCGAATTACCCGCTACGTCCAGCGAGGCGATATCGTTGTATCCGCCCGATGCATATCCCGATCCCGTCCCGTCAGTCGTGCGCATCGTCACGGAAAAATTCACATCGGTTTGCGTGCTGTAGTTAAAGAGTCCCTTCGAATTCATCGTAGCAGAGAAGCTCGCCGAATTCTCCAGGTAACCTGCGGCCGTCACGCCTGCTTTGCCGGCGATGTCCAGGCTTTGGCCCGTCAGGTCGGCGCGTAACCTGGAAGTAATAGCCGCCGTATTGGGTACAAAGGTCCTGGCCGCGGATTGGTAGGTCTGTGGCCCCAGCATGGGCATATACTCCGGGTTTTCGGGCGCCAGTTGGGCCAGTGTCTCAGCCCGGCGGACCGCCTTTTCCAGCGACGCGTCGTCATATTCGTTGATCGTGGCGATGCCTTGCTTCTTGCCAAAGGTCGACGATACTCGTAATTCAGTGGAGTTGACGGCTCCGCTGGTGGAGACGCTGTTACGGGCATAGCGGATATTGCCGCCTTCGCTTCCGCCGATGGAGGCTTCGCACTCATCGGCCTTGGAAAAACCGAGTACTTTCTTCAATAATGTCTGCGCTTCGTCTTGTGATAGTAGTGGCATATCAGATCTTTCTTGCTGTATTAATGACGTTGATCCCATTGAACCGGGCCGTGGCGGCCCCATGTGACACCGAATTGCTTTGCTCCGGCTGCCCCTTCCCATCGAAGAAGGTCCCGCCCAGGCGATAGTCCCGCTGGTCGCAGACCGCCGCACAGGAATTCCAGAATTCCTGGGTATTGGCCTGGTAAGCCACGTCTTTCAGCATGCCGGCGATCTTACCCTCTTTGATCTCGTAGAATAACTGGCCGCTGAATTGAAAGTTATAACGTTGCTGGTCGATCGAATAAGAGCCATCGCCCACGATATAGATCCCACGCTCCACATTTTTGATCAGCTCGTTCGGTGACAGCGGGCTCTTACCGGGTTGCAGCGAGATATTGGCCATACGCTGGAATTGCACATCCCGCCAGCTCTGGGCATAACAACAGCCTTGTGATTCACTGAGCCCGATGATCCCGGCCTGGTCCCGGATGGCCTGGTAGTTCACTAATACCCCGTCTTTTATGATGTCCCATTCCTTGGCGCCGACGCCTTCGTCGTCGTAGCCTACCGCGCCCAGCGAACCGACCTGCGTCTTGTCGGCCTTGATATTGACAACCTTACTCCCATAATTGAATTTCTTCGACTCCCATTTATCCAGGGTCAAGAAGCTCGTCCCGGCAAAATTCGCTTCATAGCCCAGCACCCGGTCGAGTTCGGTGGGGTGGCCGCAGGATTCGTGTATGGTGAGCCAGAGATTGGTCGGGTCGAGTACCAGATCGTATTTGCCCGCTTCCACTGATTTGGCGCCCAACTTCGCCGTGGCCTGCTCGGCCGCCAAAGCGGCGTCCTCGAGCATATCGTAGCGATCGCGGTAGAGGGTCGTGACGGTCTTGATCTTCTTACTGTCATCGGGTTGCAGGTACTCATAGCCGATACCTAGTGGGGCGCTCAACGAATCCCGCGTCTCGAACTTCCCGGTCTTGTCATCGGTCTTCGTAACGGTAAACGTCGGCCAGATCCGATGGATGTCCTGATCGATATAGGAGCCATCGGTGGAGGCAAAATATTTTTGTTCGTTGACAAGGAATAACGCGCTGTTCACCCAGGAAGCGCCGCCTTTCATAGCCGCGGCGTTGACAGCCAGCAGATACTCGGCTTTTTCCTTGATCGGAACGTCGAACCCATTTTTTGCGATCGGGGTTTTCCAACTCACTTCCCCATATCCTTTCTGTGGGGCCAGCCTGACCGGCTCTTTCTGCAACCGCGCATTTTCCCTGGCAATGGATACTGCCAGTTCCGCGGCGCGGGCGATGCCGTCGTTGTCCAATCGGTCCGTGGCTGCGAATCCCCAGCTTCCGCCGGCGATCACCCGGATACCGATACCATATGACTCTGTATCCACCGTATTCAACACCTTATCCTCGCGGGTAACGATAAACTGATTGCGATACCGGCCAATACGAACGTCGGCATAGGTGGCGCCCTTCGACCGGGCCGCATTCAACGCAACGTCCGCCAATTGCTTCTTCAATGCCACATCCACAACGTCCAGCGGCTTATCCGGGTGCACGGGCGAACCGAAAACAGGGATGCCACCCGTCAGGGCAGCCCCCAGCCCCATCCCCGATAGATACAAAAAATCTTTTCTTTTCAAAATATCATTTTAAGTCCTAATATAGAATTTTATACTTTAGCGCCCTAATATTCTATAGTAATGGTTAAAAAGCTGGTTGCATCGGTTATTTTTTATTCAAGTGTTGTTGTCACAATGGCACAACAGTCATATAGTAATATTTCCGAGGCCGTTCAGGCCAGCTTCCGCCTGCGCGGAAAACCCGGCCCCCGCAGCGTGAATTGGATCAACAAAGGCGCCCAATACTCTTTTCTCATCTCCGGCGAGATCCACACCATGGACCCAAAGACGGGAGAAGACAAGACCGTTCTCAACAACGCTGGTCTCACCTTCCCGGGTTCCGACAAACTTTTCGACTACCAATCGTTCCAGTGGTCCGAAGACTCCCGGCATCTCGTCTTCAGCACCAATTTCCGGCATATCTTCCGTAATTCGGGCATCTCCGATTACTATCTCTACGACCTGACCACGCGCCAGTTGCAGCA
>Ga0302325_10014521_pt1 | contig 16764 bp, 24 predicted proteins | sample Palsa_T0_2_FD_201948 | JGI IMG/M metagenome (GOLD analysis project Ga0302325, IMG submission 201948) | Peat permafrost microbial communities from Stordalen Mire near Abisko, Sweden - Palsa_T0_2 | ecosystem: Environmental > Terrestrial > Soil > Palsa > Peat permafrost | place: Sweden: Abisko... | reverse complement strand
CACGCCGACTACGGCAGCTTTTTAATCGCTTCCTGGATGAGCGCCACGCTTTTCGCGTCCGGATGGAGGTACTGCGAAAACCTTCGAGGATGTACTGGGGCTTAATCACCCAGTACACTCCGTGCGCGCGCTCAGTAGGTCGATGGCCACTCACGAATGAGCGGCGGGTGGCAGAGTGCCGAGCAGGCCGACGGCCAGCAAAACCAGCGTGCCCAGCACGATTTCGATCCAGACATTGCGGCGGATAATGTTCAGCGCTCGGCTCCGCCGGCCGTTCGGTGGCGATTCGGAAGATACCGTCAGTCGACGTTGAGTGACGAAAAGATTCCACGCGCCAATCGCGATCATCGCCACAAAGAGGACGAGTTTGAGAATCAAAAAATGTCCGTACTTCGTCGTCAGGAGCGCCTCGAAACTGCCCACCAAAAAATAGCTATTGATCGAACCGGAGACCACCAGCACGCCCACGGTTAAAAGACTCAGCATCGAAAATCGCCGCGCAGCCGCACTGGCGCGGTGGAGCGAAGCCGGATCCTGATAGCTTTGCAGAGAGCAACCGAGGTAGACCACGAACGGCACCAGCCCTGCGGGCCAGAATCCCGCCGTGACCAAATGGACCACGTCACCGGCGAGCTGAATATTTTGATCCGGTCCCTCGGCCGCTCCGGCATGCCCGAGCCAGGCCAGCGACGCCGTGAGCGCCATGGCCGAAAGCCCGCAGAGCCAGAAGGCCAGCGATGCGCCCTGCGACCCGCCTGGTCTTCGCGGAAAGAAACAGAGACCAGCGGCAAACACGAGGGCGATCGCCGCCCGCACCATCCAAACATGCCCGGGCTGCGTCTGGGTAAGAACCATCTGGAACAAGGCGGGCTGCAGCGATTCCGACAGGCTCGATCCGCTCATTCCGGCGATGGACAGCCAAAGCCAAAGGAAACCCGAGGCAACAGCGAGGAGTCCGCAGACCACCAGCAACCGGTCGAGGAGCCGGTGAACCCGCTGCCGGTCGGGCGAGTGCCCGCCGCCGGATTGATTCCAGGCCGGCATCAGCACCACGAAGAGCACGGCGAAGACCGCTTGGAGGAGCAGGCACGAGCCGAAGTGAACGGCTCGAACGAGCGTCAAGAAGGCGGTCACGCGTCGGAATGGATCGTCAATTCCTCAAGCGGCCTTGAACCGCGGAGATAATGGCGCTTTGCTTTCACTGACATTGCTCAGGGTGCTATCTCAAAGCTAAAGTCACCGTTGGTCACGTGGGTGTCGACGGAAGCGGCCCGCCACACGACCTTGTACTTCCCTGGCTTCAACGGCGGCACCGAAACGATGAGCAGCGCCTGATCCGAGGGATCTACTTTCTTATCGTGTTTGTCGACTTCGTTGCCGGAAGCATCGAAGACCTGGAGTTGGCTGAAGGCCACGACCAGCTTTTGCGTGAACCAGACTTTCACTTGCGTGGGCGCCGCCGGTATCTTGCTGCCGACTTTTGGTTCCGCATGGTCGAGGAAGGCATGGGCGTCGGCAAAGGCGATGCCCAGGAGAAGAAAGGCGAGAGTCAGGAGTAAACGATGGGTTCTCATAGGTTACGATAGTCAGGGATAAGAGTTAGGGGTTTGGACCGGTGGTGAAGTTCTTGCTTCCACCACCAAAGAGCGGGTGGCCGAAGATTTGCGGGAAGATATCGTCGATATAGATTTGCACGTTGAAGACGACACCGATGTTGGGACCGGTCTGCCGGTTCATGGGAATGACGGCTTCGGCGCCAATCTGGCAGTATCGGCCCTCCCACAGAACGCCCGGATTGATGGTGCCGGTCGTGGGGCCGCCGCCGCGGTTCTCCGGCGTTTGGATGGCGATCTCGACCAGCGGAATCATGTCGCGGAAAGGACGCGCCATGCCGGTATCCTTCACGTGCTGTTCGAGGTAGAGGAGACTGTATTCGAGCGCGATGCCCACTTCGAGGACGTTGGGATTGAGTGATCGCACCGGAATATCCTGCGACAGCGTGCCGGTGATGGCGAATGGCTTCAGGAAATTGGCGCTGTCTGGTAGATCGCCGAATCCCTTGCCGAAATAGAGCGTCGGCGAAACCGTGCTGTAGTTATTCACCATCGAGTACCTGCCGGAGCCGCCAATCTCCCACAACACGCCCGCGGAAAAAATGAATTCATGGGCGGGGACTTCCCAGATCTGGTACTTCGCACTGAGGCTGATGTTGTCCCAGCCGGTGACCGAAGGCGCGCCTTTGGGATTTAGAACCGTGAAGGCATCCGAGATTCCCAAGGCAAACCCGGGGAAGATTTCCTTGTCGAATTCCGTGCTAATGTCGGTCTCGCGAGTTTTCGGAGTCCCGTCGGCCGCGGGATTGTTAAACATCGTGACCATGGGCAGCGACAGTTCGTCCGTGCCAAAGGGATCGTCGGTTTGGATCGTCGGCGGAAAGAATCGATCTCCCTCGAAGCCGTGCCCAAGGAGAATATTCGGCGCCACCAGAGTCGTTACCACGGCGGCGGCTGCGATCGCGACGCGAAAGAATGAGTGACCATGGGTTGGAACAACAGATCGCGAAATGGCCCGCGGAGTTCGGGGATTCCGGAGAATGGATGGCAGGATAGCCATGGTGCTGAGAGCGGTTGAAAACATCGGAAAGATGGAGGTAAAATGGATTGGTGGATTGGATTTCGGGTCTCATGGTCCGCTGAGACGGTGGGTGGAGATTTGATCTCGTGCCGCGTGCAAGGACGCACCTGCACGGACGGCTGCGCGACCAACACCGGGCGATTGCCCGGGGCCGGCGCGACGTCAGGGAAATCTCAGGCCACCCGAGGAGGTGGCACCAATGGCGCGTCCCAACGCGCCTCCACCAGGAAAGCGCGAGTGGTCACACTCGACGAACTCGTCGAGGGATACACCAACTCCGCGGTCCGCTGATTGAACAACTCGATCTTCTTGATCAGTTGAACGGCCTCATGCTTCTTCTCCGATTGCCGGCCCTTTTGGATCTGCTGGCAGATCACGCAAGGATGCTGTCCGTCGAAGGTTTTCTCCACCGCTTCGGTCAGCGCCCCGTTGCGGGAGTAATCCACGATCATCGAAGCCCACGCGACTGTTTGCAGCAGCGCCCAATGCCCGCCGATGGCCAAAAACAATGCCGCCACAATCAGCCAGCGGCTGAAACGGAGCAGGGTCTTGGGCACGGCGCTCATTATTCATGCCGCGAAATCGCGTCAAGCCTTTTACGACCCGCGAGACACCCGCTGGCTCTTCCAGTCGCCATCGCGCCCGACCGGGCAAAACCAATTTTTGATCCAATTCGGCACGAGCCGCGATCGGCCGCCACCTTTCAGCCGCCTTTAAGAGGGCGTTGGTTGCGGCCAATGGGAGCCTGGCAGGATCGTGCGGGTGGGCGCTTGCCGCAGTTACGAGGGTATGGCAACTTTCTCGGCATGAGCACGCCCACGGACATCGACCCGAAGGAACTGCGCCCACTGCTGCACGCAGAGATCGACAAACTGAAGGATCAGGATCTCGCGGCGGCGCATCGCGCGCTCTTGGAGATCGAAATGCAGCGCCTTCTCAGTGAAATGGATGAAGCGACTGATCGCGCTTGGGAAACCGGGGATATCACGAAGGAGAAAATCGCGGAAGCCATCCTTGAGCATCGGCGGAAAAATCCATATCAGTGATCGTCGTGATCGACACGAATGTGGTGATGTCCATGTTCAAGAGGGGCCACCCCAACCGGCCGATCTTTGATGCCTGGGCCGCAGGCAGGCTGCGATGGGCGATTAGCACGGAAATCCTTCTCGAATACGAGGAGACTGCCGACCGCATGACCCACTCTGGATACGTCGCTCTCGTCTTCCAAACGATGGATGCGGTGGAATCGGTGAGGCAAAATATCGTTCGGGTCTCCCCGTCGTTCCGTTTCCATCTGATCGTAGCTGATCCCGACGACAACAAATTCGCGGACTGTGCAATCGCTGCCGAGGCGGACTTCATCATCACTAAAGACCAACACTTCGATGCCGTGCGCGGCAGTGGCTACAAGCCGCAACCCGTAGCGCCGGAAGAATTCATCCGGCTGCATCTGGGCGGCGGATAAAGGGGCGAAGGAGTGGCTCTTCGACACCAACGCGTGCTCTCATGCGCTTACGTGGGAGAAGGTGGTTGCATCGAGGCGGTTCACGTCAGGCAAGCCATGGCCCCGGGATGTTCCGCGGCAAACGGCTTCTGGGGCGTGAGATCGAGTTCGGCGAGGAGTTGCTGGTCCTCGTCGACACCAGGATTCCGGGCAGTGAGGAGTTTGTCGCCGTAGAAAATGCTGTTGGCGCCGGCAAAGAAGCAGAGCGCCTGCGCTTCGCGCGAGAGCCGGGTCCGGCCGGCGCTGAGGCGGACCTTCGCCTTCGGCAGGGCGAGGCGGGTGGTGGCGATCAGGCGCACCAATTCAAAGACCTCCACGGGCGGCTGATTCTCGAGCGGCGTGCCCGGCATGGCCATGAGGCAATTGATCGGGACACTCTCCGGAGCCGGATCAAAATTCGTCAGCACCTCGAGCATCTTGAGCCGGTCGTCGATCGTCTCACCCATGCCGATGATGCCGCCGCAGCACACGTCCATCCCGGCCTGCTGGACCGCCTGGATGGTGTCCAGACGGTCCTGAAAAGTATGCGTGCTGACAATTTCGGCGTAATGCTCCGGAGACGTGTCGATATTGTGGTTGTACGCCGTCACCCCCGCGGCCTTGAGCTTGCGCGCCTCGGCCAGCGTCAACTGGCCCAGGGTGACGCAGACTTCCATCCCCAGCTTGCTCACTTCGCGGATGGTGCCGAGCACCTGCTCGAATTTCGCTTCGCCATCGCGCACCCCCTTCCACGCCGCCCCCATGCAAAACCGCGTGGAGCCGTTCTCCCGCGCCCGCCGGGCGACCTCGAGCACGGCGCCGGTCTCCAGGAGCCGCCCGGCGGCCACCCCCGTCTGATACCGCGCACTCTGGGCGCAGTAGCCGCAGTCCTCCGAGCATCCGCCGGTCTTGATGGAAAGCAGTGTGCAGAGCTGCACTTCGTTTTGCTTCCAATGGTCGAGATACGCATGGCGCGCCCGCTGGATGAGGTCGAAAAATGGCTGCTGGTAAATGGCGCGAAGCTCGGCGAAAATCATGCGGTCCCACGATGCGAAGCCCGGCGCGGCGTGTCCAGTGGATTGACACTCCCCCCAAAAACCCCGGCGGCGCCTCCATTTGACTTTCGGACGTGGACTTCTAGGGTTTGGGATCAGGGTTCCTCTGTTTATGTCGCGTCTCCTTGTCGCTCCACTGGTTTTTGCCGGCCTGGTATTTTGTTCCTTTACGGTCCTCGCCCAGAGTTTTCCGCTCGAGGGCCTTGCCGGCGAGGTGGCCTCCGGCGGCCAAAAGGACGTGATCACGTTCTCGCAAGTCCGCGACCTTGCTGGCCCCGAAGAACGGCAGGCTCACGAAACACTCAAGGGCCAGGAACTCGTCGAAAAGATCAAGGAGGTCCGTACCGCGGCGATCGATCACTTGGTCGATCGCACGCTCATCCTTCAGGCCTTCAGGGCGCAAGGCCGCGCCATCCCGGAATCACTCGTTGATGAACGCCTGGAAGCGATTATCAGGAATGAATTCGGCGGTGATCGGGAGGCTTTCCGACGCAAGCTCCTCGCCCAAGGCTACACCCTGGAAAAGTTCCGCGAGCACGAGCGCGAAGAGATCATCTTGCAGCAAATGCGCGACGATGCGACCCAGGGGGCGACGAGCGCCGATGATGCGAAGCGGCAGGAAGATGGGTGGCTGAAGAAGCTGCGCCGCAAAGCGTACATCAAAGTGTTCTAACATGGCCAGCCTCTCCGGGATCGCTCCAGCGACACAACGCCGTCGAGCGGTCGAATCGGGTGAAAAGGACGCGAAAGAACGCGCCGAAAGGACGCGCCTTGACTTCGGCCGCGTCGCCCATATCGTTTTCCGCTCAAATCTTGCCGCCCATATGCCGCATTTCCATATTCATCGTTTCGCTCTCATTCTCACCGCTCTCGCCTGCTCCGCGGTCTTCGCCCGCGGACAGGACGAACGTTCCGATTCCGGGGTGGTTCTCGATGGCATCGCCGCCGAAGTCGCTTCCGGCGGACAAAAAGAAGTGGTCACCTTCTCGCAAGTGCGGGACCTCGTCGGACGCAAGGAAAAGGAGGCGCACGAGACGCTCCGGGGGACGGAACTCGTCGAACGCATCAAGGAGATCCGCCTTGCGGCGATCAACGACCTGATCGATCGCACGCTCATCATTCAGGAATTCAAGACCAAGGGCTTCAACATCCCCGACTACTTTATCGACGAGCGGGTGCATGGCACCATCAAGGAGGATTTTGGCGGCGACCGGCAGGCCTTCCTGCGCACCCTGGCGGCGCAGGGCTACACCCTCGAGAAATTCCGCGAAATCGAACGCGACATGATCATCGTCCAGGAAATGCGCAAGAACGCCGTCAAGGGCGTGACCACCGTTTCCGACGGCAAGATCAACGACTACTACAAGGAGCACGTCGAGGAATACAGCCAGCCCGAACAGATCAAGCTGCGCATGATCGCCATCCGGGGCACCGACAATGATTCCCGGCGCAAGATGATCGATGAAATTCGCCAGAAGATCGTGGACGGGGCCGAATTCGGCGATCTTGCGCGGATGTACTCAGAGGACGCTTCGCAGGAAAACTTCGGCGACTGGGGCTGGGTGGACCGCAAGAAGCTCAATGAAAGCCTGACCAAGATCGCCTTCGCGTTGAAGCCTGGCGAAATGAGCCAGGTCGTTACTCTCGGTGACAGCTTCTTTCTACTCTATTGCGAAGCGAAAAAGGCCGCCACCGTGAGGCCTCTCAAGGACGTGCGCGACGAGATCGAAAAGGCCCTGCTCCAGAGCGAGCGGCAGCAACAGCAGCAGGACTGGCTGGCGAAACTGCGCAGAAAAGCCTACATCAAGGTGTTCTGATGGCTCCTCCGGAGTGAGCGCCGGGCTGCCGGCGATCGGCCTGACCTCGGGGGATCCCGCCGGGATCGGCCCCGAGATCATTGCTGCGGCACTGGCTTCCGGGCGCCTGGATGCGCGCTTCGATTATCGAGTTCTCGGGCCCGCGGCGGGCGTCACTCCGGGCCAGCCGACCGAAGCGACCGCGCGCACCGCGCTCGCCGCCCTGGAGGAAAGCGTGCGGCTCGCGCTCGCGGGTGAAGTCTCCGCCGTGGTGACCGGCCCGATCCACAAAGCCCGCATGCAAGCCATCGGTTTTACCTTCCCCGGGCAGACCGAGTTCTTCGCGAAACGGGCGGGCAGCGGAGATTTCGCGATGTGCCTGACGGGCGGAGCGCTCACGGTCGCCCTCGTCACCGCGCACGTGCCGTTGCGCCGCGTCGCGGAAAGCCTGACGTCCGCGGAAATCGTTCGCGTGGGTCTGTTGCTCGCTGATTTTCTGCGGCAGCGTCTCGCCCGCGGGCCGCGGCTGGCGGTCGCCGGGCTCAATCCGCATGCGGGCGAGTCCGGCGCGTTTGGCCGTGAGGAAATCGAAATCATCGAACCCGCGGTGGCGCTGCTCCGCGGAGAATTGGGCGGCGCCGCCGAGTGCAGCGGCCCGCACTCGCCGGATACGGTCTTCCATCGCGCCGCGGGAGGGGAATTCGACGGCGTGCTTTGCATGTATCACGACCAGGGGTTGATCCCGCTCAAGCTGCACGCCTTCGATACCGGGGTGAATGTCACCCTCGGTCTCCCCTTCCCCCGCACGAGCCCGGACCACGGCACGGCCTTTGAGCTCGCCGGCAGGGGCGTCGCCCGTCCCGACAGCATGATCGCCGCCATCAATCTCGCCGCGGAACTCGCGCACCGACGCCCGTCATGATCCTCGCGAAATACGCCAAGGTCTTCGACATCGGCCTGCAAAATACCTTTGTCTATCGCTGGAATTTTCTGCTGCGCGCGGTCTTTGGCATCGTGCCGTTGGTCGGCACGGTCTTCCTCTGGAAGGCCATCTTCCATTCCAAGGGCGCGGCGATCAGCGGCTACGACTACCCGTCGATGATCTTCTATTTCATGCTCACGGTCTTCCTCGACAACTTGATCACCCCCACCGAGGACGAGTGGCAGATCGCCGCCGAAATCCGCGATGGCAGGATCAGCGCCTTCCTCACCAAGCCGATGAACTACCTCGGCTATCGCATCATGCTCTTTCTGAGCTATCGGCTCCTCTACATCACCGTGGTGCTGGCGCCGATCGTCCTTCTCGCCTGGATCTTTCGTGAGTACCTGCGGTTGCCGGAGCACGGCTTCACCTGGCTGGCCTTCACGGCCTCCACCGCCATGGCCGCGTTTCTCCAGTTCTTCATCGCCTATTCGCTGGCCATGATCGCGTTCTGGGTGCTGGAGATTTCCACCATCGTTCTCCTTCTCTACTCGTTCGAATTCTTCCTGAGCGGCCATATTTTTCCCCTCGACGTCATGCCCCCGGCCCTCCAGGGCTTCGTGCACTGGTCCCCATTTACCTACGAACTGTTTTTTCCCGCGCAGGTCTTCATGGAGCGGACGCATGGCGCCGCGCTGATCCAGGGGCTCCTCATCCAGGCCGCGTGGTTGCTCGTGAGCTGGACGTGCGCCCAAATCCTCTGGGCGCAGGGAGTGCGAAAATACCAGGCGGTCGGGGGGTGACGCTGCGCAAAGCTTTAAGTGTTAAGCTTTAAGCGTTAAGAAAGAACCCACGAACGAACACCAGGACCGACCGATGGGACCACCCGGCGCACGGAATACTTAAAACCTAAAACTTAAAACTGGCGGCGACACCCCGCCGATTCCCGAGCCAAAAAAAGAGATGCGCCGATATCTGGAAATCTATTGGTTAATGATCCGCAACTCGCTCATCCGCGAGATGAATTTCAAGGCCAATTTCCTCCTTTGGATGGTCGTGGAACTCCTCTGGTTCGTTGGTCAGATCATTTTCCTCGAGGTCCTCTACGGGCAGGTCAACAGCATCGGTGGATGGTCGAAATGGGAGTGCGTGCTGCTCGTCGGGACACACCAGATCACCGCGCAGATCTTCCAGGCCTTTTTCTACGTGAACGTCGCGGAATTGCCGGAGTTGATCCGCACCGGGCGGCTCGATCTCATGCTGCTCCTGCCGGTGGATCCGCAATTCGCGGTCTCCACGCGCAAGTTTGGCATGGACAATATCGTCAACGCCCTGGTCGGCGTCGCCATCGTCATTTTCTCGCTCGCCAAGCTCCACGTCGTCCCGTCGCTCACACAGGTCGCGCTGTACGCGGTGGCCGTGGCCTTCGGCGTGGCCATCCACTATGCCGTGCTCTTCGGCCTCGCCACGCTCGCCTTCTGGATCGTCCGGGCCCAGGGCCTCATCTACGGCTACTTCAACGTCTTCAATATCGCCCGCTATCCCGACAGCGTTTTTCCCCTGGGCCTTTTCCGGATGATCTTCACCTACTGCATCCCGGTGATCATCGTCGCCAATGTGCCCGCCCGCACCCTGGCCCGCGCCATGGAGCAGCCATGGACGGGCCTCGCCCAATTGGCCGCCGCCGCCATTTTCGTCGTCGCCGTCACCCGTGGATTCTGGCGGTTTGCCCTGCGGCGATATTCCTCCGCAAGTTCGTGAGAGGATGTCGAAGAATTCGGTGTCCGCGGGGCGCGGGTGATGCTCAAAAATAGGTCGCGTTTCCCCTTGCGCCCCATAGGGAAAGCAATTATGTAACGCGCCTCAATTTTCCCTGAAAACCGCCAAAGACCGATCCCTCCTCGCACTTTTATGGCCAAATCAAAACCCGCCAAATCTGCCGCAAAAAAGAAGAAGCACCTTCCCGTCAAGCCGGTGAAGAGTGCGAAGAAGCCTGCGGCCAAGGCGGCGAAAACCAAGGCCAAAGCCAGGCCGGCTCCGAAGCCCGCGGCCAAAGCCGCGTCGAAGTCCGCGGCCAAGCCCACTGCCAAAGCCCCCTCCAAGGTCAACGGTGAGACCAAAAAGCCCAAGCACGAAGCGCCGGCCAAATCGTCGAAAACCGACGCGCCCCCCCCGGTAAACGGCAAAATCACGGTCAAGATGACTCCCTTTCTCCTGAAGCAAAAGGAGCGTCTGCTCCAGTTGCGCGATTCCATGCTCGACTCGATGATGGGCGTGGCCAAGGACAACCTCCGGACCCGCGCCGAAGGCAGCGAGGCCAGCGCCTTTGGGATGCACCAGGCCGATGCCGGCAGCGATGCCTACGACCGCGACTTTGCGCTCAGCCTCCTCTCGCAGGAGCAGGACGCCCTTTACGAGATCGAGGAAGCGCTCAAGCGCATCGACCTCGGCACCTACGGCGTTTGCGAAATGAGCGGCAAAGCGATCGCCCATCCCCGCCTCGAGGCGCTGCCTTTCGCCCGCTACACCGTCGAATGCCAGTCGCAAATTGAGAAGCAGGGCAAAGTCACCCGCGCCCGCGTCCCCGTCACCTCACTCTTCGGCCTGACCGACGAAGAGCCGGCCGAAGCCGAAGAAGAAGAAACGGTCAGTGAACCCAAGGAATAAGGCCATGGCCCGCGAATTCATCATCCTCGAATGCACCGAAGCGAAAGCCGAGGGCAAACCCGTCTCGCGCTACATCTCCACGCGCAATAAAAAGAGCCCGAACACCCCCAACCGGCTCGAAAAGAAGAAATACAATCCGAACCTGAAGCGCCACACGCTCCATCGCGAAACCAAGTAGAAGACCCTCATGCAGCCCAAGACCCCGCAACGCCGTTCCAATTTCCGCAAGGCCAACCGCACCATGCCGCGGCGGCGGATCGATATCGCCCTCGAAGCGCTCGATTACAAGAACCCCGACATCCTCCGCAAATTCGTCACCGAGAGCGGCAAGATCCTGCCCCGCCGTCTCACGGGGATGCCGGCCCATTTCCACCGCAAGATCACGCGCGAAATCAAGCGCGCCCGCGCGGTGCTGCTCATGCGCTGAACTTCGCCAAAAAAGCCGTCCCTTCCAAAAAAGCGCGCTCTCCAACCGTGGGGACGCGCTTTTTTGCTTGGAGGGCGTCGTTCCCTTTTCTCTTTCCACCAAGGCGGTTAACACCAGGGGGTTAAAATGAAACGGTGGTCACCAGTGACCACGACGGATCGTTGCCTCCCCGCGTCGATGCCGAAGGCATCCCAGTCCCGCAGGCTGTAGTTTAGCCGCAAATCTTCGCTCCTTGTCGACATTTTGACTTGCCGAAGCCCTCGAGCTGGCTTACGTGATTTCCGGGTGTTGAGCGAGCCAAAGGCTTGATGCGCTTGCATTTCCCCTCAGCCAGCAACCGAATCCATGAGCGAAACTCTGTTCCCCATTTTCGGTTGCGTGATCCCAGTAAGGCGACGCCTTGAATCGGTGTGCCGCTGGTTGCTCGGAAGGACGCTCCAGGTAGCGGCTCTCCTCCTCACCCCCCGGCGAAGTTTTTCCGCTATGGCAGGCCGTCGCGCTCCCGACCGAACGAGCATCCGGCGCCCCCGCCCCTTTCGGAACCGTGCACCTCGCGTGCGCTTCCCAGGCACTGCAACCCTACGAAACCTATCCAATCCGTCCCATGAGACCAAACGATTCCCGAGGATCGGGCCGCCGCTCCGGCCGCGGACCGCGCCGTTCCTCCCGCTCGCGCGACACCAGCGCCCGCCCACCGCAAACTCCACCCGCAAAGAAAACGTTCTGGCAAAAGCTGGTTTCGTTCTTACGGCCCCGCCCTTCCACCCCCACCGCCAGCACCAATGGAGCCCAGCACACCTCCAACGGCAGTCCGCGCCGGGAAGCGCGGCCCGGGCGTAAACCCGAAGCCGTTGAGGTCACCTCGCCGAAACTCTATGTCGGCAACCTGAGCTACGACGCCACCGAAAGCGATCTCTGTGAACTCTTCAAGGGCGCTGGCGCCGTGAGAAGCGCCGAGATCGTCACCCGCAAGTACGACGAGAAATCAAAAGGTTTCGGCTTCGTGACCATGGCGACGATCGATGAAGCCCGGCGCGCCGTCACCGAACTGCATGACAAGGAATTTATGGGCCGCAAATTGGTGGTCAGCGGCGCCAAGACCGGCGAACGCGAGCCCAACTATCGCGGCTGATTCCATCCGCCATTCCTCCTGGGGGCCCACCGGAAACGGTGGGCCTCTTTTTCGTCCGGGCGTCCTGCCATACTCACGATCTACTCTACAATACCCCCTCCAGCCAGCTGCACCTCACTCTTGCCGCCATCCGCCAGCCAGTACTTCATCATCGCCGGTCCCACGGCCCTCGGAAAATCCGAAACCGCCGTGGCCCTGGCGGAGCGTTGCGCCGGCGAGATCATCGGCGCCGACGCCTTTCAGGTCTATCGCGGGCTGGACATCCTGACGGCGAAACCCTCGCCGGAGCTGCGCGCCCGCGTGCCCCATCATCTCATCGGCGAGATACCCCTCACGCAGTCCTTTGACGTCGCCCAGTACCTTGACCTCGCCCGCGACCGCATCGCCAGGATTCGCGCACGCGGCCGCGTTCCCATCGTTGTCGGCGGCACAGGGATGTATTTGCGCGCCTTGATGCGCGGTCTGGCCGATCTGCCCACGGCCAATGCCGCGCTCCGCGCCGAACTGGAAACCCGCCCGTTGGCCGAACTGCAAAAGAAACTCGTCCAACTCGACCCCGAAAGCGGCGCCACGCTCGACCTGAATAACCCGCGGCGCGTCGTCCGCGCGCTCGAGGTCTGTCTTCTGACCGGCCGGCCTTTTTCCAGCTTTCGCGAGCAGTGGACCGACCAGTCGCCCCCAGTCCGGGGCGTCGTCCTGACGCTCGACCGGGCGACCCTCAACGCCCGCATCGATCACCGCGCTGCCGCCATGTTGGACGCCGGTGTCGCCGGGGAAGTGCGCTTGTGCGGTGAAATTGGCCCCACGGCCAGCCAGGTGCTCGGGTTGCGGGAAGTGCGCGCCCATCTGCTTGGAGACCTCGGCCGCGACGCCTGTATCGCCGCACTGGCCCAGGCCACGCGCCACTATGCGAAGCGGCAAATGACGTGGTTTCGCCGCGAATCGGCCCTCGAGATGATCGACACGACGGCACTCCCGTCCGGTGAACTCATCGACCGCCTGGTGGCAAAAGCGACGGCCGTTATAGAGCCGTAGGAGCCCGCGCGGCCAGTTGGTCGCGCGCGATTTTGCCCAGGTACGGAATCTCCCATTCCTTGCCGGTGAAAGCCTTGACCGCGGTCACAATGATCAATGCCAGGTACCCGAGGCCCACCACCGCTCCTACCAGGCCGAGCAGGAACGCGAACAGAACGCCGAGAAATGGAATGTGATGGAGGATCCAGGCAATGATCTCCAGCGCGGTGAAAAACACGATCACACCTCCACCGAGGATCACTGATTGCATGGCGTAGAATCGGACAAATTTATCCTTCTTCTCGAGGATCAGGAAAACGACGCCACCGACGATCGAGAAGGCGCAAGCCAGGCAGGCGGCCACATGAGGCGGAAGGCCGGTGGTCTCGGCGGAGGCGGCCGTTGGCGAAGGTGTCCCTGAAGCCGCCGTAGAACCAGCGGGCTGCTCAGGTGAAAGAGGCGGATCTGCGGGATCGGACATAATTCGAACGAGAGTAAAACGACTGCGTCCGCTGTCAATGCAGCCGAACCGGACCGAGGGCACACGCATCCACATCGGCAACTTCGGTATTTACGTCCGAAAAAGCGCCGCTACAATCCGATTCGTTCTTTCTGCCTGCTTTCGAGCAGTTGGTTCACCCCGGGGCAATCTCCAGAAAATCCTTTGAAGATTATGGCCAAGAAAATCGACAGTACTATCAGACCCGCCGCAACGGTGAAAGCCGCGGCGCCGGCGACGCCGGCCGCAACGGTTCTCCCCCCAAAGCCGGCCGCGCCCGTAAAAGCGGTCAGCCTCGCCAAGCCGGCCGCGCCCGTGAAGCGCGCCCCGAAACCGGCGGCGAAGACAAAATCGGCCAGAACGCCGAACGCCAAAAAGAAGCGCGCCGCCCGGCCCGGCCCGGCCTTCACGCGGGACGACGTCGCCCTGAGGGCCTACTTCATTTCCGAAAAACGCCGCGCGCATGGGCTTCCGGGCGACGAGCACCAGGACTGGATCGAAGCCGAACGCCAGCTCGTCGCGGAAAGCGCCGGACGGAAGAAAGCAAAGAAGGCGTAAGACCTCTGCGTTCATCAGAAGCCAACCGCATTGGGTTGCGGCTTGGCCGTGTCGTCCCCTCCGCTCCGGGCCCGGCAACCGCCAGCGTTGGAAATGTCCGGAGCCTGCATGGATTTCCTACCACGAATGGATACGAATAAACGCGAATAAATGCGGTGAGAAAGCGGTTTTTGATCTCTCGGATTTTCCGGAGATTCGCGTTCATTCGCGTGCCTTCGCGGTTTCCTTTGGTCGCGGCCGAGGCCACCCTTGCGCGACCAGTGGACATGCGACCGTCGAGCCCGCATAGTAGCGCCATGCCTGCCTCGTCCACGATCGAACAATCCCTCGCCGCCGCTTTGCGCGAACGGCTGGCGGTGATTGCCGACCGCGAATCCTCTTCCCGCGACCCTGCCGGTCACCTCGATCGGCTGCGGACGGTTTCGGAGCAGATCAACTCCTTGCAAAGGCAGCTCCCGCCTCCGGTCGATCCGCGACTCGTTCATTTCCTGGAGCGATGCAGTTACGACAAGGCCCTGGCGTTCCTCGAGGCGCTTTAGAGGGCGTCTAAAAAGTCGGGATGGGTCGCGCGAGATTTTCCCTGACCGCGCTACCAGGATGTGTATGCTCAACCTCCCAGCCCTGCCATGGACCCCCTCCTCCAACTCCTCCGCCAAAATGCCCGCACCTCGACCGCGGACCTCGCTCGCGAACTCAACCTTCCCGAGGAAGTCATTGTCGAGCGGATCGCCCGGTTCGAATCCGATGGAGTGCTCCTCGGGTATCAGGCCGTGGTCGATTCTCAAAAGGTGTCCGGCTCGGTGGTTACCGCCGTCGTCGAAGTAAAAATCACGCCCGAGCGCGGCGGCGGGTTCGACCGGTTGGCCGATCGCATCGCCCGCTTCTCCGAAGTCCAAAGCTGCTATCTGGTGAGCGGCGGCTACGATCTGCTGGTCATCGTCGAGGGTAACAGCCTCCAGGAAATCGCCACCTTCATTGCGGAAAAACTCAGCACGATCAAGGGTGTCATCTCGACCGCCACCCGTTTTCGCCTCAAGACCTACAAGGAAAACGGCGTCTCGCTCACTCGCGAGGTGAAACCCGACCGCCTCGCAGTATCCCCATGAGGACATTTAGGATTCACTCCGTTTGTCTCGAAGACTCGGCTTATGATTTAGCATTGAGGATTTGGGCCGCCCGAGCTCGCTAGCCGCGCTCACCGCAGCTCGTTACCGGCTGGCTGAGCGCGGCGCGTCCGCTCTTCCCCCAATGCTGATTCTTGAATCCTCCATCCTAAATCGTCATGACTTTTACAAAATACATCGCGGCGCATGTCTGCGATATCCCCAAATCCGGCATCCGCGAGTTCTTCGACATCGTCTCGCAGGAGAAGGAAGTGATTTCCCTTGGCGTCGGCGAGCCCGATTTCGACACGCCCTGGCACATTCGCGAAGCCGCCATCTATTCCCTCGAGAATGGCCGCACCCACTACACCTCCAATCTTGGCCTGCCCGAGCTGCGCAGTTCCATCTGCCGCTACGTCAACAAGCACTTCGGCGTCGCCTACGACCCGCGCACGGAGGTCATCATTACCGTCGGCGTCAGCGAAGCCATCGATCTGGCTCTGCGCGCCATGCTCAATCCCGGCGACGAAGTGCTCTATCACGAGCCCTGCTATGTGAGTTATGCCCCCAGCGTCGTCATGGCCCACGGCAAAGCCGTGGCCGTCCCCACCCGCGCGGAGGACCAGTTTCGTCTCACCGCCGAAGCCCTGGCCGCGAAGATCACCAAGCGCTCCAAAGCGCTCATGCTCAATTTCCCGTGCAATCCCACGGGCGCCACGCAGACCCGCGCCGAACTCGATAAGATCGCGCGCCTTTGCATCGATCACGATCTCATCGTCCTCACGGACGAAATCTACAGCGAGCTGACCTACGACCGCGCCGAGCACGTGAGTATCGCCTCGCTTCCGGGCATGCGCGAGCGCTGTGTTTTCCTGCACGGTTTCTCGAAGGCCTTCGCCATGACCGGCTGGCGCATCGGTTACGCGTGCGCGCCGGCGTTTCTGACCGACGCGATGATGAAGATCCACCAGTACGCCATTCTCTGTGCCAACACCACCTCGCAGGACGCGGCCATTGAGGCCCTCGAACACGGCTCACGCGGCGTGGAAACCATGCGCCGCGAGTACGAGCACCGGCGCAACTACATCGTCCGCGCCTTCAACGACCTCGGCCTCGCCTGCCACAAACCCGTCGGCGCCTTCTATATCTTTCCCAACATCGCCAGCACCGGCCTGAGCAGCCGCGAGTTTTCCTTTGGCCTGCTCGAGAAGAAAAAGGTCGCCTGCGTCCCCGGCCCCGCCTTCGGCGCCAGTGGCGAAGGCTTCGTCCGCTGCTGCTACGCGACGAGCCTCGAGCAAATTAAAATCGCCATGGAGCGCATCGCCGAGTTCGTCAACGAGGTCGAACGCTAAGAGGGCGTCTAAGCCGGAACGATTCAGTTGGCCGAAGATTTCATGCGGCGAGGGAGCCAACTGAATTGCAGTTCCAAGGAGGCAGTGGGGACTGGAGTTTTTCGAGAAGACTTCGCCACCAA
>Ga0302325_10014520_pt1 | contig 16764 bp, 10 predicted proteins | sample Palsa_T0_2_FD_201948 | JGI IMG/M metagenome (GOLD analysis project Ga0302325, IMG submission 201948) | Peat permafrost microbial communities from Stordalen Mire near Abisko, Sweden - Palsa_T0_2 | ecosystem: Environmental > Terrestrial > Soil > Palsa > Peat permafrost | place: Sweden: Abisko... | reverse complement strand
TCCCCTCAACCAGGAGAACGTCGACACCGACCAGATCATCCCCGCCCGCTTCCTCAAGGCCACCAGCCGCGACGGGTTCGGCGACAACCTGTTCCGCGACTGGCGCTATAACAGCGATAATACCCCCAAAAAGGATTTTGTCCTCAATAACCCCACCTACCACGGAAAAATTCTCGTGGGCGGCAAAAACTTCGGCTGCGGATCGAGCCGCGAACACGCCGCCTGGGCCATCAAAGACGCCGGATTCGATGTCGTCGTCAGCAGCTTCTTCGCCGATATCTTTAAAAACAACGCGCTCAACAACTTCCTGCTGCCCGTCACCGTCAGCGATGCCTTCCTCGAAAAAGTCTTCGCCGCCATCGAAAAAGATCCGGCAACCATCATCGCAGTCGATCTCGCCACCCAGACCATCAGCTTGCCCGCAACCGGCGACACCGAAAAATTCGACATCAACAACTATAAAAAAACCTGCCTCCTCAATGGGTACGACGACATCGACTACCTCCTGAGCATCCGCGGCGAAATCGAAAAATTTGAACATTCACTGATATAAACCCCCTACCCAAAATTTATATTGTATGCAAAAAAACATCGTAGTCATTGAAGGCGACGGTATCGGTCCCGAAGTAACCCGACAGGCGATCAAAGTACTCAATGCCGCCGCACAGCAGGGCGGTCATGAATTCACCTACAAATATTGCCTGATGGGCGCCGACGCCATCGACAAGACCGGCAACCCTCTTCCTGATGAAACGATCGAAGCAGCCCTCAACAGCGATGCCATCCTGTTCGGCGCTATCGGTCATCCAAAATATGACAACGATCCTACTGCCAAAGTACGGCCCGAACAAGGTCTGCTCAAACTCCGCAAATCACTGCAGCTATTTGCCAATATCCGGCCGGTATCTACCTATCCTGCCCTTCAGCACCTCTCCCCGCTGAAAAGCAAGAACCTGGAAAACGTAGACTTTATCATCTTCCGCGAACTCACCGGCGGTATCTATTTCGGCAAAAAAGAATTGAGCGAAGATGGCAACCGCGCTTCCGACGATTGCGTCTACTCCCGCGAAGAAATCGAAAGGATCGCGGTTCTAGCCTTTCAACAGGCCCGGCAACGCCGCCACAAACTTACGCTCGTCGACAAGGCCAACGTACTCGAGACCTCCCGCCTCTGGAGAAAAGTCGTACAGGAAATGGCCGGCAGCTATCCCGACGTGAAGCTCGACTTCCTCTTCGTAGACAACGCGGCGATGCAGATCATCCTCAACCCCAAACAATTCGACGTCATCCTCACCGAAAATATGTTCGGCGACATCCTCAGCGATGAAGCCAGCGTCATCAGCGGCTCACTCGGCCTGCTCCCCTCCGCCTCGATCGGCAAGGGCGCCGCGCTCTTCGAACCCATCCACGGATCTTACCCCCAGGCAACCGGGAAAGACATCGCCAACCCCCTCGGCAGCATCCTGTCCGCAGCCATGCTGCTCGATCACTTCGGACTCCATGCCGAAGCCGCCAAAGTAAGAGAGGCCGCCGACTGGACACTGCAGAACGGATTCGTTACAAAAGATATCGACCCTATCAATTTCTATTTTACCTCCACCATCGGCGAACTCATCAGCGACTATGTCGGCGGTAAGATCCCCGGAGACGTCCATAAGGATAATATAGAATTGAGAAAATCGACAATTATCTAGCAATCGTATGAAATAGTTCTTTGTTTATTCGCTTGGTGACAGTATATTCGTGTAACAATACACTCTCAGTGGAAAAACGCAGCGCATATATCACCAGGAACATCTTAACCGCAATAGCAATTATTGTGGTGGTGATTATTATTCCTGCGCACGGAGGAGGGTGGTAAATAAATACTAACAGTTAAAATACCAGCGACCCGCCTCCAAAAAAGGCGGGTTTCTTTTTTAAATGGCACACCATGAATTATTATAACGAACATACCGTTCTCTGGCTCGACGGCCACATCGTCAAAGCATCAGAAGCAAAGACCGACCTCTACGGCCAGTCCCTCCATTATGGCTATGCCGTCTTCGAAGGCATTCGCTCCTACCGCACCGCAGCCGGCACGACGAAGATCTTCAAAGCCACCGAACACTTCGACCGGCTGAAACGCTCCGCCGATGCCATGAATATGCCTTATCCTTATACGACCGACCAGCTGATCGCCGCGACATACGCCATCCTCGAACACAACCAGCTCCAGGATGCCTACATCCGCCCCGTCGTCTACGCCCCTGCTAACATGAGCTTTAACCTGAACGAAGCCTCTTACACCGTCATTCAGGCCTGGGAAATGGCGCCCTTTCTCGGCGAAAAGTTGCTGAAAGTCATGACCTCCTCTTTTCAACGCCCCAACCCCAAAGGATTCAAAATCGAAGCCAAAGCCTCCGGCCACTACGTTAACTCGATCCTCGCCAGCCAGGAAGCGAAGGCAAATGGCTACGACGAAGCTCTCCTCACCGATATGAACGGCTTCATTGCAGAAGGCCCCGGCGCTAATATGTTCTTCGAAAAAGATGGCCGCCTCTTCACCCCGGCCCTTGGCAATATCCTCCCCGGCATCACCCGCGCTACCGTACTCGAGATCTGCCGCGAATTGTCGATACCCGTCGAAGAAGGTCAGTTTACCCCGGCACAGCTCGCCCGCGCCGACGCCGCCTTCTTCTGCGGCACCGCTGCTGAAGTCATTGGCTGGGAATCGATCGATGGTAAACCCTTTCCCACCAATTGGAAGGATACGCTCAGCAGAAAGATCCAATTGGCATATAAAGACCTTGTCGTGGAAAAAGAACATCAAGTAGAAAAAGAACATCAACTGGAAGCGATATAACATCTCAACTGGAAACCATATAACAAAAGCAATGGAACTAAACAAGTATAGCAAAACTCTCACCCAGGATACCACACAACCCGCCGCCCAGGCCATGTTATACGGCGTCGGTCTCACAGACGAAGACCTCGCCAAGGCACAGGTCGGCATCGTCAGCATGGGCTATGACGGGAACACCTGCAATATGCACCTCAACGATCTTGCCCAGGTCGTAAAAAAAGGCGTCTGGGGCACAGACCTCGTAGGCTTTATCTTCAACACCATCGGCGTCAGCGACGGCATGGCCAATGGCACCGACGGCATGCGCTATTCCCTCGTCAGCCGCGACATCATCGCCGATTCCATCGAGGCCGTATGCGGCGCACAATATTATGACGGGCTCATCGCCCTGCCCGGTTGCGACAAAAATATGCCTGGCTCTGTCATGGCCATGGGCCGCCTCAACCGCCCCTCCATTATGGTGTATGGCGGCACAATCGCTCCCGGTCATTATAAAGGCCAGGACCTCAATATCATCTCCGCTTTCGAAGCGCTGGGCCAAAAGATCGCCGGTAAACTCGACGAAAAAGATTTCAAAGGCATCGTCATGAACTCCTGCCCCGGAGCCGGAGCGTGTGGCGGCATGTATACCGCCAATACCATGGCTGCCGCTATCGAAGCCCTCGGCATGAGCCTCCCTTACTCTTCATCGAATCCTGCCCTCAGCGAAGAAAAGAAAAAAGAATGTCTCGCAGCCGGCGCCGCCATCCGCGTGCTGCTGGAGAAAGATATCAAGCCCCGGGATATCATGACCCGGAAGGCTTTCGACAATGCCATCACCGTCATCATGGTCCTCGGCGGCAGCACCAACGCCGTACTCCATCTCATTGCCATGGCCCGCAGCGTAGGCGTCTCTCTGACACAGGATGACTTCCAGGCTATCAGCAACAAGATCCCCGTCCTCGCGGATTTCAAACCCAGCGGCAAATACCTCATGCAGGACTTGCATCAGCACGGAGGCATCCCCGCCGTCATGAAATACCTGCTGGAAAAAGGATTGCTCCATGGCGAGTGCCTGACGGTCACCGGCAAGACCCTCGCTGAGAACCTGAAGGATATCCCTGCCATCGACTTCAAAAAACAGGATATTATCTACCCGCTGGAAAAACCGATCAAAGCCACCGGCCACCTGCAGATCCTTTACGGCAACCTGGCCTCAGGCGGCAGCGTAGCCAAGATCAGCGGTAAAGAAGGCGAACGCTTCGAAGGCCCCGCCCGTGTCTTCGATGGTGAGCACGAACTCATCGCTGGCATCAACTCCGGCAAGATCCGGTCTGGCGATGTCGTCGTCATCCGTTACGTCGGCCCCAAGGGGGCACCCGGCATGCCCGAAATGCTCAAGCCTACTTCTGCCATCATCGGCGCAGGCCTCGGCAAAAGCATCGCCCTCATCACCGACGGTCGCTTCAGCGGCGGCACCCACGGTTTCGTCGTCGGTCATATCACCCCCGAGGCACACGAAGGAGGCACCATCGCCCTGGTACACGACGATGACATCATCGAACTCGACGCAACAAAAAACACCATTACCCTGAAGATCAGCCCGGATGAACTGGCAAAAAGAAAGGCAGCCTGGAAACAGCCCGCCCTCAAAGCCACCAACGGTGTCCTCTTCAAATATGCCCGACAGGTTAAAACGGCCGCCGAAGGCTGCGTTACTGACGAATTATAAAATTTAAAAGATATTTTATGCCTAACATCACGACGACCCCGGCCCCTTCAAAGACCAAATCAGCCCCCAAAGGCAAAGCCGCCGCAAAGCCCAAACCCGCCCCGCGCGAGCTATCGGGTTCTGCTGCCGTACTGGAAGCATTCCTCGAAGAAGGCGTCCACACGATCTTCGGCTACCCCGGCGGCGCCATCATGCCGATCTATGATGCGCTCTATGACTATAAAGACCGCCTCAACCATATCCTCGTGCGTCACGAACAGGGCGGCATCCACGCTGCACAAGGCTTCGCCCGCACATCCGGAAAAACCGGTGTCGTCTTCGCCACCAGCGGCCCCGGCGCTACAAATCTCGTGACGGGTCTCGCCGATGCTATGATCGACAGCACTCCTCTCGTGTGTATCACCGGCCAGGTCTTCGCCCATCTCCTCGGCACCGACGCCTTCCAGGAAACGGACGTGATCAATATCACCACCCCGGTGACCAAATGGAATTACCAGGTGACCGATGCCACAGAGATCCCCGCTGTCCTGGCGAAGGCTTTCTATATCGCCGGCAGCGGTCGCCCCGGACCGGTCCTCATCGACATCACCAAGAACGCCCAGATACAAAAATTCAGCTACGAAGGCTATACGAAGTGCGAACATATCCGCAGCTATCGCCCCAAGCCTATCGTCCGCAAAGAATATATCGCCGAAGCCGCCAAACTCATCAACGAAGCAAAAAAACCCTTCATCCTCTTCGGCCAGGGCGTCATCCTCGGTAAAGCGGAAAAAGAATTCCAGGCCTTCGTAGAAAAATCCGGTATTCCTGCCGCATGGACGATCCTCGGCCTCAGCGCCATGTCCACCGACCACCCGCTGAATGTCGGCATGCTCGGCATGCACGGCAACTATGGCCCCAACGTTCTCACCAACGAATGCGACGTCCTCATCGCCGTCGGCATGCGCTTCGACGACCGCGTCACCGGCCGCCTCGACAAATACGCCAAACAAGCCAAAGTCATCCATTTGGACATCGACCCGTCCGAAATTGATAAGAATGTCAAAACCACCGTTCCGGTCTGGGGCGACTGCAAGGAAACCCTTCCCTTGCTGACAGAGCAGGTCCAAAAAAAGACCCATCCGGAATGGCTCGCTAAGTTCAAAGACCTCTACCGGCAGGAAGTAGACGCCGTCATCAAAGACGAGCTCAATCCGGTCACGGATGAAATCACGATGGGCGAAGTCCTGAAGACCCTCAACGAACTCACCGGCGGTAACGCCGTCATCGTGACGGACGTCGGTCAGCACCAGATGGTCGCCTGCCGGTATGCCGAATTCCACCAGTCGAAGAGCAATGTCACCTCAGGCGGTCTCGGCACCATGGGCTTCGGTCTCCCCGCCGCCATAGGCGCCAAATTTGGCGCCCCCGACCGAACAGTCGTCGCCATCATCGGCGATGGCGGTTTCCAGATGACCCTGCAGGAACTCGGCACGATCATGCAGTTCAACGTCAACGTCAAGATCCTGATCCTCAACAACCGCTTCCTCGGCATGGTCCGTCAATGGCAGGAACTGTTCAACGACCGGCGCTATTCCTTCGTGGACATTACCAGCCCCGACTTCGTCGCCCTGGCCAAAGCCTATCGCATCGAAGGCCAAAGCATCAGCGACAGAAAAGACCTGCACAGCGCGCTTAAGACGATGCTCGATCATAAAGGCTCTTATTTACTCGAAGTCTTCACCGGTAAGGAAAACAACGTCTTCCCCATGGTGCCCCAGGGATGCAGCGTCAGCGAAATCAGATTGAAATAGCGGCCCTTCATCCGGCATCCGGCAAACCACCGGACCCGATCAGAATCGCCGCCCTGCCCCTCACCGGGCCGCTCAAAAAACGAACATGACAACGACCAACGATACAAAATGGAACGCCCGCCTCTACGACGACAAATATAACTTTGTCTTCAAATTCGGCGAAGACGTCGTCCAGCTCCTTAATCCCCGCCAGGGAGAAAGGATCCTCGACCTCGGCTGCGGCACCGGCTACCTCACCCACCTGATCGCTCAGGCAGGCGCCCGCGTCATCGGCATCGATAAGTCCCCGGCTATGATCGAACGCGCACAAGCCGCCTACCCCGATCTGGACTTCCGCGTGATGCCGGCCACAGACTTCCATTTCGATACACCCTTCGATGCCGTGTTCTCCAATGCCGTCCTCCACTGGGTACTCGATAAAGAAGCCGCCATCGACCAGGTCTACCACAGCCTCCGCTCCGGCGGTCGCTTCGTTCTCGAAATGGGTGGGAAGGGGAACAACGAAGGCATCCTCGTGACTACCCGCAAAGTGCTCACCCGGCATAACTATTATAGTAATGCCGCCGCCCAGCCCTGGTATTTTCCCTCCCTGGCTGAATATACCACCCTGCTCGAAAAACGCGGCTTCCGCATTCAGTTCGCCGCTCACTTCGACCGGCCTACCCAACTGCAGGATACCGACAATGGTGTCAAAGACTGGCTTCGCATGTTCGGCAGCGCCTTCTTCAAGGATATCCCCGAGACGGAAATCGATACGATACTCGAAGAGATCCAGGACACATTGAAATCTACCCACTATAAAAACCATAGCTGGTTCGCCGACTATAAAAGATTACGCATCGAAGCTTTCAAACAACACTAAATTATCAGCAATGAACCCAAATAAACAGGAATATACCATCACCGTCTACACGGAAAACCAGATCGGCCTCATCAACCGCATCGCCATCCTGTTCTCCCGCCGGAAGATCAATATCGAGAGCCTCAACACCTCTCCTTCCGAAGTCGAAGGCATCCACCGCTTCACCATCGTCATCAACGAAACCGAAGAAGTAGTGCGTAAGCTCTGCCGCCAGCTGGAAAAACAGGTCGAGATACTCAAGGCCTACTATAATACCAATGAAGAGATCATCTGGCAGGAACTCGCCCTCTACAAGGTATCCACCGACGAGATCGCCGAAAAGGTGAAGGTCGAAAGGCTCCTGCGTGAATACGGGGCCCGCGCCGTCGTGATCCGTAAAGACTATACCGTATTCGAAACCACCGGGCAGCGCGAAGAGACCGACCGGCTCGTCGCCGTACTCGAACCCCTCGGGCTCATCGAATTCGTTCGCAGCGCCCGCGTCGCTATCATTAAAGACAGCAGCGGTTTCCACGAAAAGCTCAAGGAATTCGAACTGACCGAACCCGGCGAAGAAATCGTCGAAAACGAATTTCTCGACAAACAAGACCAGGTATTCAGTATGTAACCGCCCCCACGCTGACCCTCACCGGCAGCGCGGCGCCCAATAAAAAATCACATAAACACTCAAATAAACATTTCATGGCAAAATTAAATTTCGGCGGAGTAGAAGAGAATGTAGTCACCCGCGAAGAATTCCCGCTCGCCAAAGCACAGCAAGTACTGAAGAACGAAGTAGTAGCCGTCATCGGCTACGGTGTACAAGGCCCCGGCCAGGCACTCAATCAGAAAGACAACGGCATTAACGTCATAGTAGGTCAGCGTAAAAACTCCAAGTCCTGGGACAAAGCCGTCCGCGATGGCTTCGTTCCCGGCGAAACATTGTTCGATATCGAAGAAGCCCTCCAGAAAGGTACCATCATCTGCTACCTGCTCAGCGACGCTGCCCAGATCCAGCTGTGGCCCACGGTAAAAAAACACCTCACCCCCGGTAAGGCGCTCTACTTCTCCCATGGCTTCGGCATCACTTTCAACGAACAGACCGGCATCATTCCTCCCAAGGACGTCGACGTATTCCTCGTCGCCCCCAAAGGCTCCGGCACTTCGCTTCGTCGCATGTTCCTGCAGGGCCGCGGCCTCAACAGCAGCTACGCCATCTTCCAGGATGCCACGGGAAAAGCAAAGGACCGTGTCACAGCTCTCGGCATCGCCGTCGGCAGCGGCTACCTTTTCGAAACCGATTTCCGCAAGGAAGTGTATAGCGATCTCACCGGCGAACGCGGTACCCTCATGGGCGCCATCCAGGGCATCTTCGCCGCACAATATGAAGTCCTACGCAAAAAAGGACACACTCCCTCAGAAGCCTTCAACGAAACGGTAGAAGAGCTTACCCAGTCCCTCATGCCCCTCGTAGCCGAAAACGGTATGGATTGGATGTATGCCAACTGCTCCACCACCGCCCAAAGAGGCGCCCTCGACTGGTGGAAGAAATTCCGCGACGCTACCCTGCCCGTCTTCACCGAATTGTACGAAAGCGTTGCCGCCGGCAAAGAATCCAAACGCTCTATCGATTCCAACGGCCAGGCCGATTATCGCGAAAAGCTCGACGCTGAGCTCAAGGAGCTCCGCGAGTCCGAACTCTGGCAAGCCGGCAAAACCGTCCGTAGCCTCCGTCCTGAAAACCAGCCCGCTCCCGGCGCCGCCACTAAATCAAACAAAGGCGAAGCCGTTACGAATTAACACAACGCAATGTCCAACACAACGTCTATACAAGAAGCTTCGAACCCCGGCTCGCCTTCCCAGGAGAACTCTGCTCTCCGGGACAAAGCAGCGAGCTGGGGGCTCGACTTCCAGGCAGCCGCCAAACGGTTGAGCAAGGTCGTCAACCGTACCCCCCTTGCATTCAACCAGGCCCTGTCACGCAAGTACAACTGCCGCGTCTTCCTCAAAAGAGAAGACCTCCAGATCGTCAGGTCCTACAAGCTCAGGGGCGCCTATAATATGATGGTCAGCCTTCCCGCCGACCAGCTGGCCAAAGGCGTCGTCTGCGCCAGCGCCGGCAATCACGCCCAGGGATTCGCCTACTCCTGTCATAAGCTCGGCGTCAAAGGCGTCGTATTTATGCCGATCGTCACCCCCAGGCAAAAGATCAACCAGACCCGCATGTTCGGGGAAGACAATATCGAGATCGTCCTCATCGGCGATACCTTCGACGATTGCAACATCGCCGCCCAACAGTACACCCGGGACAACGGCATGACCTTCATCCCCCCCTTCGAAGACCTCCGCATCATCGAAGGCCAGGGCACCGTGGCCGTCGAAATCCTCGAAGACCTCCCCCGGGATGCGCAGCCCATAGACTATCTGTTCGTACCCGTCGGCGGCGGCGGGCTCGCCTCAGGTACCGGCACATACTTCAAAACCTATTCACCGGCCACTAAAGTCATCGGCCTGGAACCCGAAGGCGCGCCCTCCATGCTCACCGCTTTCCGCGCAGGTCATCCCGTCACCCTCGACAGCATCGACCGCTTCGTCGACGGAGCTGCCGTCAAACGCGTCGGCGAACTGACCTACTCCATCTGCAGGGAAGTCCTCGACGATATGCACCTCGTGCCGGAAGGTCAGGTCTGCTCTACCATCCTCCGCCTTTACAACGAAGACGCCATCGTCGTCGAACCCGCCGGCGCCCTCAGCATCGCCGCCCTCGATGACTACGCCGCAGACATCAAAGGCAAAACCGTCGTCTGCGTCGTCAGCGGCAGCAACAATGATATCGACCGCATGCAGGAGATCAAGGAAAGGTCCCTCCAATACGAAGGCCTTAAACACTATTTCCTCATCACCTTCACCCAACGCCCCGGCGCCCTGAGGGAATTCCTTAACCACGTCCTGGGCCCCAACGACGATATCACCCGCTTCGAATACATGCAAAAACACAACAAAGAGACCGGTCCTGCCCTCGTGGGAATCGAGCTTTCCGCCCGCGAAGACTACCAAAAACTCATGGAAAAAATGGCCTTATATAAGATTACCTATACCGAACTGAACAAGGACGACACTCTATTCAGTTACTTAGTATAATTTTTAATATTTGAGGTTTTTTCCGTATTTTTATTGCGACCACCGCGACCATGCCATAAGAAAATCTAACGTTTCAGGTAAAAAATTGAATAACGTCTAATATTGCTTTTAAACATGGTACAACCCGGACTATATTCCCCTGAATTTGAACACGATGCGTGTGGCATTGGCTTCGTGGCAAATATCAAGAGCAACAAATCTCACCAGATCGTCTCCGATGCGCTGACGATCCTGGAAAACATGGAACACCGCGGCGCCTGCGGTTGTGAGAACAATACCGGTGACGGTGCCGGCATCATGATCCAGACCCCCCACGAGTTCTTCTTCGACGAATGCGTGCGCCTGGGCATCCATTTACCCCCCTTCGGCAAGTACGGTGTCGGTATGCTATTCTTCCCCCGCGATATCCGCCTCAAGGAAGAATGCCGCGATATCTTCGGCCGCTCCGCAGAAAAGCTTGGCCTGGAAATCCTGGGATACCGCAAAGTACCCGTCAACCCTGACGGCATCGGTCCCACCGCCCTCTCTGTCGAACCCGACATGGAACAGGTGTTTATCGCCTGCCCCGATCATATTAAACAACCCGATGAATTCGAGCGGAAACTCTTCCTGCTCCGTAACTACGCCTCCAACACCATTAACAACACGATTAAAAAGGACGCCATCGGCTTCTATGTGGCCTCCCTCTCTTATAAAACCGTTGTCTACAAAGGCCAGCTCACCAGCGGCCAGGTCAGGAACTATTTCCCCGACCTCAGCAACAAACGGGTGGTCTCCGCCTTCGGTCTGATCCATTCCCGTTTCGCTACCAACACCTTCCCGTCCTGGAAACTGGCCCAGCCTTTCCGCTATATCGCCCATAACGGTGAGATCAATACCCTCCAAGGCAATCTCAACTGGCTCAAAACCAGCGAAAAAGGCTTCACCACACCCTATTTCAGCAAGGAAGAGATGGACATGCTGCTGCCCATCATCGCCGAAGGAGCATCCGACTCAGCCTGTCTCGACAATGTTATCGAACTGCTGACCCTCTGCGGCCGCTCCCTGCCCCACGTCATGATGATGCTCATCCCCGAAGCCTGGGACGGCAACGAAGACATGGACCCCGTGAAAAAGGCCTTCTATGAATTCCATGCCTCTATCATGGAGCCCTGGGATGGCCCCGCCTCGATCTCCTTCACCGACGGCAAGATCATCGGCGCCACCCTCGACCGCAACGGCCTCCGCCCTTCCCGCTATTGTGTCACGACCGACGACCGGGTCATCATGGCCTCCGAAACCGGCGTCTTACCCGTCGATCCCCGGCTCATTAAAGAGAAAGGTCGCCTGCAACCCGGCAAAATGTTCGTCGTAGACCTCGAACAGGAAAGGATCATCAGCGACGACGAACTGAAGAAAGGCATCTGCTCACAACAGCCCTATGCCGAATGGCTCAATAAATACAAGATCCGCCTCGAAGAGCTGCCCGAACCCCGTGTAGCCTTCACCCACCTCGAACACGACCAGATCTTCAAATACCAGAAGGCCTTCGGTTATTCCACCGAAGACCTCGACAACCTCATCGCACCGATGGCCCTCGACGCCAAAGAACCGCTGGGCTCCATGGGCACCGACGTTCCCCTGGCCGTGCTGAGCGATCAGCCACAGCACCTCAGCAGCTATTTCAAACAGCTCTTCGCCCAGGTCACCAACCCGCCGATCGATCCCATCCGGGAAAGGCTCGTCATGTCTCTGGCCAGCTTCGTCGGCGGCAACGCCAACCTGCTGGAAGAAGATCCCCTGGCCTGCCACAGCGTAGCGCTCAAACATCCCGTGCTCAGCAACCATGAGCTGGAAAAGATCCGCAGCATCGACACCGGCGTCTTCCAGGCCAAAACCCTGCAGACCTACTTCCGCGCCGATGGCAAACCCGGTTCCCTGCAGGCAGGCCTCGACCGACTCTGCCGGTATGCCGTAGACGCTGTCGAAGACGGCTTCGAAGTCCTCATCCTCACGGACCGGGCTATCGATTCCGACCATGCGCCGATCCCTTCCCTTCTTGCTACTTCCGCCGTACACCACCACCTCATCCGGAAAGGATACCGCGGCCAGGTAGGCCTCATCGTGGAAGCCGGCGACGTCTGGGAAGTCCATCATTTCGCCTGCCTCATCGGCTTCGGCGCCACCGCCATCAACCCTTACCTCGCCCTGTCCGGTATCCGTGATATGAAGCTCACCGAAAGGCTGCTGACATCACTCGATGCCGAGGACCTCAAAAAGAACTATATCAAAGCCGTCTGCGACGGACTGCTCAAGGTCTTCTCCAAGATGGGTATCTCCACCCTGCAGTCCTACCAGGGCGCCCAGATCTTCGAGATCATTGGATTGAATCGCACAGTCGTGGACAGATACTTCACCGGCGCGACCTCCCGCATCGAAGGCATGGGCCTCGACGAGATCGCCAGGGAAGTCCTCGCCAAACATTATTTCGCCTTCAGCCGCAAGAATATTCCCGTGGAAAGATTACCCGTAGGCGGCATCTACCAGTGGAAAAGAAAGGGAGAATTCCATCTCTTCAATCCGGGTACGATACACCTGCTGCAGTACTCCACGCGGATGAACGACTACAATACCTTCAAAAAGTATTCACGTCTCGTCAACGACCAGAGCGAAAAGGCCGCCACCCTGCGCAGCCTCCTCACGTTCAAACGTAACCGACCCTCCATTTCCATCGAAGAAGTCGAACCCGCCGAGAGCATCTACAAAAGATTCGCCACCGGCGCCATGTCCTTCGGCTCGATCTCTCACGAGGCCCACAGTACCCTCGCCATCGCTATGAACCGCCTCGGCGGTAAGAGCAACACCGGCGAAGGTGGCGAGGACGAGCTGCGCTATGAGACCCTGCCCAACGGCGACTCCATGCGCTCCGCCATCAAACAGGTGGCCTCCGCCCGTTTCGGCGTCACCAGCTACTACCTCACCATGGCCGACGAGTTGCAGATCAAAATGGCCCAGGGCGCCAAGCCCGGCGAAGGCGGCCAGTTGCCCGGCCATAAGGTAGACGAATGGATCGGTAAAGTCCGGCATTCCACACCCGGCGTAGGGCTCATCTCGCCGCCGCCACACCATGATATCTATTCCATCGAAGACCTGGCACAGCTCATCTTCGATCTGAAAAATGCCAACCGCGCCGCCCGTATCAGCGTCAAGCTGGTCTCCAAAGCAGGCGTAGGTACTATTGCTGCCGGTGTAGCCAAGGCGAAATCCGATGTCATCCTCATCTCCGGCCATGACGGCGGAACAGGCGCATCCCCGCTCAGCTCCATCCGGCATGCAGGTCTCCCATGGGAACTCGGCCTCGCCGAATCTCATCAAACGCTCGTCAGGAATAAGCTCCGCAGCCGCGTAGTCCTGCAGGCAGATGGGCAAATGAAGACGGGGAGAGATATCGCCATCGCCACATTATTAGGCGCCGAAGAATGGGGCCTCGCCACCACCGCCCTCGTCGTGGAAGGCTGCATCATGATGCGCAAATGCCATCTCAACACCTGCCCCGTAGGCGTCGCGACGCAAGACCCCGAATTGCGCAAACGCTTTACCGGCAACGCTGATCATGTCGTCAATTTCTTCAAATTCATTACCCAGGAATTACGTGAGATCATGGCCGAGATGGGGTTCCGTACCATCGAAGAAATGGTCGGCCAGGTCGACAGCCTCCAGGTCCGTGATGATATCGACCACTGGAAATACCGCAAGCTTGATCTCTCGCCGATCCTCTACAAAGAACCTGCCTCCCTGTATACAGGCCTTCACAAAATGGAAGAGCAGGACCACGGACTCGAAAACGTCCTCGACTGGCGACTGCTGAAGGCAGCCAAACCAGCCCTCGAACACCGGGAGAAAGTGTTTGCCGAATTCGCCATCCGCAATACCGACCGCACCGTCGGCACTATCCTGTCCAACGAGATCTCCAAGATATACAAAGGCGAAGGCTTGCCCGAAGACACCCTTCACTTCAAGTTCACCGGCACCGCCGGCCAGAGCTTCGCCGCTTTCAATACCCGCGGTGTTACGCTCGAGCTCGAAGGCGACGCCAACGACTATTTCGGAAAGGGTTTGTCCGGAGCACGCCTCGTCGTCTATCCTTCCGTCAACGCAGGGTTCATCCCCGAAGAGAACAGCATCATCGGCAACGTCGCCTTCTATGGCGCCACCTCCGGCGAAGCCTTCATCCGCGGTAAAGCCGGCGAACGCTTTGCTGTCCGTAATTCCGGCGTCAAAGCCGTTGTAGAAGGTGTAGGCGATCACGGCTGCGAATACATGACCGGTGGCCGCATCGTCATCCTCGGTGATACCGGGCGAAACTTTGCAGCCGGCATGAGCGGCGGCATCGCCTATGTGTACGATGTCCGCGGCCGATTCCCCGCATACTGCAACAAGGAAATGGTCGACCTGGACCCCGTCGGTGAAGAAGATATCGCCGAGCTGAAAGACATGATCCAGCGGCACTATGCCTATACCGGCAGCACCGTCGCTAAATTCGTGCTCGACGACTTCGATAACCAGCTGCGCCACTTCACCAAGGTATTCCCGTCGGACTATAAAAAAGTCCTCCGTCATCAACATTCAAAAATCTTAAACAAACGATAGGACATGGGCAAACCAACCGGATTTCTAGAATTTGGCAGGCAACTGCCTTCCAAACGCCCCGTGCAGGAGAGAAAGAACGATTATAATGAATTCGTTCACTCCTATTCCAGCGAAGAGCTCAACCACCAATCGGCCCGGTGCATGAATTGCGGTATCCCCTTCTGTCATCACGGCTGTCCCCTCGGCAATGTCATTCCCGAGTTCAACGACCACGTATACAGGCAGCAATGGCACGAGGCATATGAGATCCTTCGCTCCACTAACAATTTCCCCGAATTCACCGGGCGGATCTGCCCTGCCCCCTGCGAGAGCAGTTGCGTACTGGGTATCAACCAGCCTCCGGTGGCCATCGAAGAAATAGAAAAACATATTATCGAGATCGCCTTCGATAAAGGGTTCGTCAAGGCCAATCATCCGCCCATGCGTACCGGCAAAAAAGTGGCCGTCGTAGGCTCCGGTCCCGCCGGGCTCGCCGCCGCCGATCAACTCAACGCCGCCGGTCACTCCGTCACCGTCTTCGAACGCGATGATGAACCCGGTGGCCTGCTCCGCTATGGGATTCCCGATTTCAAGCTGGAAAAATGGGTCGTAGCCCGGCGGATAAAATTGATGGAAGAAGCCGGCATCGTATTCAAATGCAACGCGGAAGTCGGCGCCAACATCAGCACAGGTGACCTCCTCCGGGAATTCCATGCCATCGTCCTGGCAGGCGGCTCTACCACACCCCGCGACCTGCCGATCCCCGGCCGCCATCTCAACGGCGTCCACTTCGCCATGGATTTCCTGAAACAACAGAACAAACGCGTCAGCCATCTGCCCGCCCTGGATACCCACCCGTCTCCGAATGACCTGCCTCATTCCTCCGCCCCGCTCGCAGACATCTGGGCAACCAACAAAAATGTCGTCGTCATCGGCGGCGGTGACACCGGCAGCGACTGTGTCGGCACCTCCAACCGGCAGAACGCCATGTCCGTCACCCAGTTCGAGCTCATGCCCAAACCCCCGCATACCCGCACCGAATATATGCCCTGGCCCACCTATCCCATGGTCCTCAAGACTTCCTCCTCTCACGAAGAAGGCGCCGACAGGCATTGGGCTATAGCCACCAAAGAATTTATCGGTGATGCCAAGGGCAACCTGAAAGCCATCAAAACCGTCCGCCTCGAATGGCAGATCGCCCAGGATGGAAAGCCCGCCCAGTTCACCGAAGTGCCGGGCAGCGAAAAAGATCTCCCCTGTGATCTCGCCCTCCTCGCCATGGGCTTCGTCCATCCCCAGCACCAGGGCCTGCTGAAAGAACTCGATGTCGAACTCGATGACAGAGGCAACGTAAAAGCCTCAGAAAAAAATTACCAGACCAATATCGCAAAGGTCTTCACCGCCGGCGATATGCGCCGCGGCCAGTCCCTCGTAGTCTGGGCCATCAGCGAAGGCCGCGAATGCGCCCGCAAGGTCGACGAATACCTCATCGGCGCCTCGGCCTCCCTGCTCGAAAGACGCGACCAGAGCCTCATCGCCCTCTGATCCTCTGCCCGGCAGCCGCGACCCATCGCCGGCCTCCATGATCCACTCATTCAATCACCCCCCATACCAGCCGGCCCCAGAGCCGGCTTTTTCTTTCCCCCCATCCCCGCCGAAACCTCAAACACCCTCCTTACCAAAATATTACCTGCCAAAAGTCCCCCCTTTTACCTAGTTTTGGCGGATAATAATTTCCCCGTATGTCCCCTCATATCATCGGCCGTGAAGAAGAAATAAAAATCCTGCAAAAACTTTTCCTCTCGAAGGAAATATATCGCCACCC
>Ga0302325_10014518_pt1 | contig 16764 bp, 17 predicted proteins | sample Palsa_T0_2_FD_201948 | JGI IMG/M metagenome (GOLD analysis project Ga0302325, IMG submission 201948) | Peat permafrost microbial communities from Stordalen Mire near Abisko, Sweden - Palsa_T0_2 | ecosystem: Environmental > Terrestrial > Soil > Palsa > Peat permafrost | place: Sweden: Abisko... | reverse complement strand
CCCTCGTTACAGTGAGGCCGCCGACGGAATCAACGTTCCTATCACGCTCTCGATTGGCAGACAAATGGTCGAGCTTCTAGCAAAACTGGATACGGGCGCCGCACATTGTATTTTCGAGCGCAAGTACGCCGAAATTCTCGGACTGGAAGTCGATTCCGGTCGGCTTCAGCGTTTTCGCACTGTCACTGGATCGGTAGGCCGCTCTGGCTGGCTTGACCGGCTTCGCGCCGGTATTGTCGATTACGATCGGATGCTCTTTCTGGGCCCATATCAATCCTGAACTGCACAAACTGTCAAGACCGGCTGCGCCTTTCTGCGCCTTTCTGCGTTTAGAACAGGCCAGTCTGGCTGCACGGCGCGGCTTCTTTCGAGGCGCCGATTTTGGAGGAGCAGTTTCCGGCAGGGAGTCCGGCGCGGCCAGTAAGCCGGCGCGTTCGCGATTCAGCGCCATAAACCGGATAATTCGATATTCAGTGCTTAACACCAGCATACAGTGGTGCTATAATGAGGTCATGATCAGTCAAGTCCTCACATCATTCGCTTTTGTCGCTCTCTCCGTAGCGAGCGCAGCGACCTATAAGCTTTCGCTGGCAGAGCCTTCCGTAGTGAAGGGCAAGCAGCTGAAAGCCGGCGATTACGAGTTAAACATCAAGGAAAATTCCGTAGTCATCGAGAAAAACAACAAGGCGCAGGTGGAAGTCCCGGCCAAGGTCGAGGACATGCACCAAAAGTACACCCACACCCGCGTTCTCTATCACGAGAACAACGGCAAATTCTCCATCCAGGAGATCGAATTGGGCGGCACCACCACTAAGGTGACGTTCGACAGCGGAGTTCAGACCGGCGGCGAGTAACTCGACTCTCCTTTTTACGGTACTAGGGTCAACACATCCTTAACCTCCACTTTCCGATATTGCATCGGAAAGCTCTCGGCGTTGTAGTAACGATCCCACTGGTCCTTGTAGTGCCGCGATAGTACCTGGCCGGACTGGCCCGTAGTCCCCTCCAACAGGGACCGGTCCCAGTCCGCAAGATCGGCATCCAGGCGCATGGAAGGCCCCAGGTCGTCGGTATACTGCTTCACGGTCGTAGGCGATCCGCTCATGGCTACCGGACCGATGTCGAACCATCCCGCCACCAGCGGAAGATGTTGCCCCACCGGATTGGCCAGCAACAACGGCGCATATTTGCCGTAGATCCAATGGCCCGGATCGCGGCCCTGTTTGCGGTGGCCGTCGTCCAACCCCTGGGCGAAGGCGCGCAGCAGGGCATCGTCCCAATCGTTGAACCAACCCGCCGGCCGTGTGCGCAGCAGCGTCTCGATCGCCGCCGGCGCCATCTGATATTTGTACCTCGCCCCCACAGCCGGTGAAGCGCTCTGCGCCACCAGTACTTTCAAGCGCTCGTAAGCCAGCGTCACCATCAGCGGCGCCGCCCCGTCCTTGTCCATCTGGCCACGCCAGCCGCGCAGCAATTGCACCGCGTTCTGCATCTCGCCGTGTTGTGCCTTGTGCCGGTCGTAAGCCTCCACCAGAGCCTGCGCCAGATACTGAAAGAAGCCCGAGTACACGTCCTTCTGCACCGTCAGCATGTCCGCCGCCCGCCAGCCGTTTCTGGCCGTCAGCAGGTCCCGTATCTGCCGTGATCGGTAGTGCGACGCGAAGTTTCCACTTACCGCATAAGCGTAGTCCGGCGGAAACGGATTCTGATTCGCCGTCACGATCACGCCCGCCGGCGGATTATAGAACGCCGGCAGCTGGTCGAACGGAATGAAGCCCTGCCACTCGTTCTCGCCCGACGATCCATCCACCGGCACATCCCCCGTATACCCCTTGCGGATCGGCAGCCGTCCCGTGGCGTGATAGCCTATGTTGCCGTCCACATCCGCATAAACGAAGTTCTGCGCCGGCCCCGGAAACCGCGCCAGCGCGCTGGTGAACTCCTGCCAGTTCCCCGCCTTGTTCAGTTGTGGAAACGGAAACTGGAACGAGCCGGGCTCCGCGGCCGCCCAACGCAGCGCCAGGTGCTCCTTCGCATCGTCGATATAGAGCGGCCCATGCCGCGTGATCCACAGCGGCATTTCCACCGCAGGGGCGCCCTTCACCGGTATGATCTCGCGTTCCTCGCGCGCCTGCTCCCATTGCCCGCGATAAAGATAGCGGCCCGTACTCGCGTCGAAGTTCTCGATGTAAAGGTCCTGCACGTCGAAGTGCAGATTCGTCACGCCCCAAGCGATGCGCTGGTTATGTCCCACGATCACCGACGGCGTGCCAGGCAGCGACACACCCGATACATCCAGCCCCGGCGCCCGCAGGTGGACCATGTACCAGATACCCGGTATCGAATACTGCAAATGCATGTCGTTCGCGAGCAGCGGCTTCCCCGAGGCCGTGTGCGCGCCCGACACCGCCCAGGCATTCGATCCGGGTTGCAGCTCGCCGCCGCTGCGCGGAGGAAACAGGAAATCCACCTTGGCGCGATCGCCCGCCGCCCGCATGTCCCGCTTCAGGATGTCGTCTCTCCAGGTGGTGGTCAGGTCGCGGTACATGTGCAGCCCGATCAGGATCGTATCCACCACGCTCCACGGCCGCGGCTGGTACCTCAGCAGCCTGAATTCCACCGGCAAAGCGCCCAGGTGGGTTTGCATGAAATAGTTCACGCCCCGCGCATAAGCCGCCAGCGGCGCGCGGTCTCCTGGTGGCAGCGAGACGTACGCCAATTCCGCGATACGCCGCATGCGCAGCCGTCGCGAATCGCGGTCCAGCTCCAGCGCCCCCGGCCCCGCGATCTCCGCCAGGTTCCCACCCGCCAGGCGCCGCAGCCCGTCCATTTGGAAAAGCCGGTCCTGCGCGGTCGCGTAGCCCTGCGCGAAATAAGCGTCGTCCTCGCTCGCCGCCGTGATGTGCGGCACGCCCAGCGCATCGCGCGCAATCGTCACGCGCTGCGAAACCGGCGCCGTGATCGTGCCCGCCGTCTGCGGCAGCACGCGGTAAGCCAGCCAGTACACCGCCCCGGCCGCGGCCGCGAGCGCGATCCCGATGGCGAAATTGATGTAACGGAGTACTCTGTGCGGTCGGTGTGTCTGGTATTGTGCTGTGGGCATGCGGAAGTACGAATGCCCACTATACCAACACGAGCTAATTCCCGCTGAGACTTTTCAGCCGCATCGCAGGTCTCAAGGCTGCCCGTCGTCGGGGTCCCGTGGGCGGCAGACCCAAGGCGCTCCATGAAGCGAATTTGAAGAAGGCGCGGGCACTGCGGCGGTCTGGGGAGTACAGCAAACTGCAGGTCGCTGATGAGCTTGAGGTCAGTCGCCATACGCTGTGGCGAGCCTGTCGCTGGAGAAGACGAAATGATCGGACAGGCCCTGTAGGACGGCGGGGGCTGGAACCACGACACGGCCGATACCATTAACCTCTTCACTGCGCGACTGATCGGGCGGAATCGGCCGATGCGGATCTTAAGATGACCAGGCGCAAAGCATTTCCGGCCATTCTACGGCTACCGGACCGTAGCTACAGAAAGCCGATTGAGTAAGTGCAGTGGAAGGCCCTTAGGGCTTTGCCGACAGCGGCTGCCAGAGCTCAATCTTATTCCCATCCAGGTCATAGATCCAGGCAAAGCGGCCGTAGGATTCATTCATTCGTTTGGCGTCGATCTTTACTCCCTCTTGTTTTAAACGGTCGAGCAAAGCATCCAGATCGTCCACGATGTAGTTGACCATGAACGGTGCCGGGCTGGGATCGAAATACTTAGTGGATGCGGGAAAAATAGTCCAAACCGTAACGTGTTCCTTTTGCGGGTCGTCGTGTTCGCGCCAGGGAAGCATCACGCCTTCGCCTTTGTCGGCGAGTCCAAGATGCTTCGCATACCATTCGCGCATCTGATCGCGATTAGCGGATTTGAAGAAGACACCGCCGATTCCAAGGATGCGCCCGCGCTGCTCCAATTTGACGGGCGGCTTCGACTTTTCAGGTTGCGGAGATTGCACTTCCTGTCCTCCTTTTAAGCAGGCCGAGATGACCAACAGCGAGCCGAGCGCAATTGTACTCCAGGGTATTCGTCGCATGTGTGGATTATTTTCCGAACAACCCTTTGAGTTTTTTCAGGAAGTCCGCCCAGCCGGATTTCGTATCGGCGAACTCATCGTCCCAGACTGCTTCTGGGCCGAAGCCGGACTGAACCAGACGGAGGCGCGTGATTCCTCCGCCCAGCGACTCGATGTAGTAATCGACACACATTTGTACAACGCCGGTGTCCACCGGGCCTTTGTGGCCGTAGGTGCGGGAACGTTCGCTGCAAGTACCGAAATGCTCACCGGGCTCCCAGGCGGTGATGGTGGTTCTACCCTCCATCCCCGGGCCCCAGGAGAAGTAATATTCTCCGCCGACGCGCGGATCGACCCGGGCTTCGGGGGCGAACCATTTCACAATCTGTTGGGGGTCGGTGATGGCCCGGAAGACTTCTTCGGGGGTCGCTTTTATATCGATGACGGTCTCGTGGGATCTGTTCATATTTCACTCCAGGTTTGCGGATTCAGTGGCGGATTCTTCCAGCCTGACGGCGGGATAAACGGCGGAGAGCAGGCGGAAACGCCGCCCTCCTTCGGCCCGCTCGTTATGATATTTCGCCGCGAGGCGCGCAATGGAGGCGGTCATCTCTTCGGCGAAGGCGGCGCGGGATTCAGCGCTAGCGAAGCGGATCTCGGTTTCCAGGGTAAGCGTGGCGATGCGTTTTCCGGCGCGGCGGGCGCGGATGCAGAGAGAGGCCAGTTCGCGAATCATGCGCGCAGCAGTAGAAGCGAGGTAAGCGGCGGAGAAACGGTCGGCAGTGACGCGATCGCCGGTCTGGGGAGCGATCAGGAATTCGCGAGCCACGGCGCGTACCACGCGTTCCATGCAATTGCCTTTACGGCGTTCCTCGATCAACTCCAGGAAGCCTTCGCGCTCCAGTTCGCGCAGGTGGTAGTTCAGTTTCTGCCGAGGCACGCCGAGGCGGCGGGCGAGTCCAGCGGCGGAATCGGGCTCAGTTAATTGTTCGAGGAGCCGAAGTCGGCCGGGCTGGAGTAAGACGCCCGCTTTTTCGGGGCTCTGTACGATTTGCAGCGTGGCCAGCATGGATCGATTTTAAACACCGGAACACTCTTCTGTCAAGAAAAATATTATTGTCGGCAGACCCGGAAGCTACGCTGTCATCAAATGGGGAAGTTTTCGATGGTTCTATTGGCCTGCGGAGCGGTTTCGATTCGAATGGAGAAAACGGTTCGCTCAAGGCCGCGATTCACCCTTTCTAGATCGCGCACGAGGGCTCGAACTGGCTTGGCATCGCCCGTAGAGAACCAGGCTTCCGGCGCAGGCCGTCAACGCACGCAGCGCGCATTTGTCGGGTCGGAGGAGGCGCGCTTACACGCTGGCCTCCGTCCGCCGCTCAAACTGTACGTGCCGATTTCCGGCATACAGCTTTCACAAAGACGGCCTCGGGCGCGAGGGTGATATCGCAAGGAAGGAATCAGCGAGATCAAGTTGACCAAGCCAAGCTCGCCGTACAGCAACTGCCTCTACCCGGTACACCGCCAGCGCCGGAAACGATGCGACCAGATACGCCGCACGATCCAGCTATCGAGCTTGTGGAAGAGCGTACGGACGTGGGCGCGCGAGGGTGTAGATTAGATTGTGTAAACGGCCATCGGATGGCGCAAACAAGGAGAACCGATGGCAATCGACCTGAAGCTGATCGACCAACTGCAGGTCAACTATAAGAAACCAGAAGACATTATTGGCGAGAGCGGCAATTCTAGAAACGGAACCACCAAGAAGAGTTTGAAAGGAGACTTCGGCGAGATCGAACTGGAAACGCCGCGGGACCGCAACGGGAGCTTTGAGCCGAAGATCGTGTCCAAAGGCCAGACGCGGTTCACGGGCTTCGATGACAAAATCATCTCGATGTACTCGCGTGGGATGACGACGCGGGAGATCGAAGGGCACCTGAAAGAGATGTACCACATGGAGGTCTCGCCGACGTTGATCTCCAACGTCACCGAAGCGGTAATGGAAGAGGTCAAGGCCTGGCAAAGCCGGCCGCTGGATGAAGTCTATCCCATCGTGTACATGGACGCGCTGCGGGTCAAGGTGCGGGATGGCGGTCATATCCAGAACAAGGCGATCCACGTGGCGATGGGCGTAAACATGGAGGGGCACAAGGAGATTCTGGGATTGTGGACGGCGCAAAATGAGGGCGCCAAGTTTTGGTTGCAGGTGCTGACCGAGCTGCAGAGCCGGGGCGTGAAGGACATCTTCATCGCGTGTGTGGACGGGCTGAAGGGCTTTCCGGAGGCGATCGAAACGATGTATCCCAACACCGAAGTGCAACTGTGCATCGTACACATGGTGCGCGCGTCGCTGGGTTACGTGAGTTGGAAGCAACGCAAGGCCGTGGCCAGCGACCTGCGCCTGGTGTATCAGTCGGCGACGGCGGTCGAGGCGGATATGCAACTGGACACGTTCGCCAGGAAGTGGGACGGGGTGTGCCCGATGGTGAGCCAGGTGTGGCGCCGGCATTGGGATCGAGTAACTCCGTTTTTCGCCTATCCGGCGGAGATCCGCAAGGTGGTCTATACGACCAACGCGATCGAGTCGCTCAACATGTCGCTGCGGAAAATCATCAAGATGCGGGGCTCATTTCCCAACGACGAGGCGGCTTTCAAGTTGTTGTACCTGGCCTTACGGAACGTCTCGAAAAAGTGGACCATGCCGGTCCAGAACTGGCGGGAGGCGCTGAACCGCTTCGGCATCCAGTGACCGGAGCGCATGCCGGCCTTGGAGAACGCCTAAGGGGGACCGAAAACCAGAGCCGGTGATGGCGGAGCTATTCTCCGTCGTACAGCCGAAAAAACCAACTAACTTAATCACAGGAAAAAACCGGGGAATCAATTTGTGGCTGCAAGGAAAAAGGCATTTCAATAAAACCAAGGAAGACCAAGCGGCCCATCCCAAGATGCCCGAGCCACGGAGCCGCATAACTAATAATGTAAAGGACTAACTGGACAATGTAGTAGTCTTACTCGAAGCGTAGGGCTTGAATCGGATCCAGCTAGGCCGCTCCCCTAGCCGGAATCCCCGCAAAGGACAGATTGAGTCCCGCCGCGACCGCTACCACCAGCCGCCCGCTGGTGTAATCGAACACGCGCGGCTGCGCTGCCTGGGCCAGCAGGGTGGCTACTTCCGAGGCTAGCCCACGCCCAGCGCGCAACCTAACACTGAGCACGCCCGCTTCCCAAACGATTTGCACGAAGATATATGCGCGCGTGGCGCCGAGCGCTCGCCGGGTGCCGATTTCGCGTGTTCGCTCCCGCACTCCGATCCACGAAATCGCCACAACCCTCCGAATGGGTTTGGATGTTAGCGCCGGCCCGCTGCGCCAACTCGCCGATTTTCATGCATTCCCGATTATCAACCCTATACTATGGTACGGGGTCAACCAGAACCGCTCCAAGCCGGGCCGCGGCTCGGAACTCACGTTGATCTATAATTGTACGAGCCTCGGAGGGGTTCCGGAATGCAACCACTACAACCTGAACAAGCCACTTTTCTATTGCAAATGACCTTGCCCGCGCTCAAGAACGAGCATCGTGTCACGCGTAAGATCATTGAGGCCGTTCCCGCGGAACAGGGCGATTATCGCCCCGACGGAGTCTCGAAAACTGCGCTGGAATTGGCCTGGCACATAGCCTCGGCGGAGAACTTCTTTATGGATGCGGTCGCCGCGGGTGAGTTTAACTATAAGGGCGGCGGACGGCCGGATTCCATCCGTACCTCGGCGGACGTGGCCGCCTGGTATGGCGAGGCGTTCCAATCCAATTTCGACCGTCTCGCGCGGTTGTCGGGCGAGCAGTTGGTAAAGATCATCGACTTCCGGGGCCTGTTTCAATATCCTGCCGTCACGTATCTGCAATTTGCGCTCAACCACTCGATTCATCATCGCGGACAGTTATCGGTTTATTTGCGCCCGATGGGCGCGAAGGTCCCGTCGATCTACGGCGAGAGCTACGACGACGCGCAGGCCCGCCAAGCCGCTTCCGCGCAGGCGGGACCTGCATAGGCGATGACCGAGCAACAACTCCGGGAGCAGTTGCGCAAAATCTCCGCGCTGTACGAAGGCGCCACGACTCCCGGAGAGCGTTCCGCCGCAGCTGCGGCTATCGAGCGGGTAAAGAAGGCCATTGCGGCCATCGCCTATACCGAGCCGGCGTCGGAATTCCAGTTCACGCTGCCCGATCTTTGGCAGAGGCGGCTGTTTTCCGCGCTGTGCCGCCGCTACGGCCTGGAACCGTTCCGGTACAAGCGCCAGCGCTATACGACGGTCGTGGTGCGGGCTCCCAGGACCTTCGTCGAGCGCACGCTCTGGCCGGAATATCAGCAGCTCAAAGAAGCTTTGGACCGTTACCTGAACGATGCCACCGACCGGATTATCCGCGAGGAGGTTTATGGCGACATCTATGAAGGTAAAGCCCGGTAGAACGTAAGGGCGTGTTCACACGATTGTGGACACGGCACGCTGAGAGCATGCGCCACCGCTGCTTCGTCTTTTCCCTCTTCCGGTGCGTCTCAACGGTTTGGGAAGTTCTTCGCAGCTCCGGCAGTTGGTAGCCTTCGGCACGGGCGCCGGGATTCAAATCGCCGGCCCGGACCTGGAAATAGCCATCGCGCGCGTGCGCCCCGCTAGGGTACAGGTGCTGGCGCGCACCACCATACCGCGCTTCCGCGAGCGTCCCGCGGCGCAATGGGGCGCGGAATATAGCTCCCTGCTGCGCAAGTTGGGCACACCGCATCTGAGCGCCACCGTGCTGCTGCCGAGGCCCGAGGTGATCGTCCGGCAGATCGCGCTGCGCGGGGTTGAGGCCAAGGATCTGGAGGCGGCCATCGCCTTCCAGTTGGATGGGATCAACCCATACGGCGACCAGGAAGTACTGTTCGGCTGGACGCGGCTGGGTGAAGGCTGCGTACTGGTCGGCATCGTGCGGCGCGAGACGGTGGACCGCTATCTGGAACTTTTCACCGAGGCCGGCATCGCCACTGGCTCCTTCACTTTCGTGGCGGCTGCGATTCACGGGGCGATCCGGCTGTGTGCTCCTCCGCCGCGCGATTTCGTGGCGCTCGGCCGCGGCGCAGGCTCCGCCGTGGAAGTTTATGGCGAAAGCCAGGCGCGCCCGGTTTTCTCGGCCGAGTTCGACCTGCCCGCCGAGAAAGCCGCGGCGCTGGCGACCGCCGAGTTGCGCCTCGCGCCCGAAACAGCGCCGCTGACTCTTGAAAGCCTGCTGCCGGCGCCGCGCGTGAATCCGGTGGAAAACGATCTGGCGCGCAACCCTCTGCCTTACGCCGCGGCGCTCGCCAGCGCCTGTCCGCGCCTGGCGCCGTCGGCGAACCTGCTGCCCCCCGAGCGGCGCGAGTCGGCTTCGCGCGGCATATTCATTCCCACCGCCATGGTGGCGGCCGCCTTGCTCGTCGTACTGGGCGCCACCCTGGCTTGGCCGGGTTACGAACAGCGCCAATACCTGAAGCAGCTCAACGCCGAAATCGCGCAGTTGCGGCCGCAAGCGGCGCGGGCGGGCGCTCTCGAACGCGAGATCGGCCACACCCGCGCGTGCGCTCTACTGCTGCAGGAATTCCGCTCCCGCACGCGTTCGGATCTGGATGCCATCAATGAACTGAGCCGGCTGCTGCCGCCGCCGGTGTGGACCAACACCATCGACCTATCGCGCGATGGGGTCACCATCCTCGGAGAAGCCGACCAGGCCGCCCCGCTGCTCAAAGTGCTGGACGCCTCTCCCCTGTTTCACAACTCCGAGTTCAACGGCATCAGCAAAGTGCAAAGCGCCGAGATCTTCCGCATGCGCACCCAGCGGAGGCCGGGCAAATGACTACCGGAACGCTGGACCGCCGCACCATGCTCATCCTGGCCGCGGGAGTATTGTCCATTCTGGTGCTGCGCTTCGTGGTCATGGCGGATAAGCGGCCCGCAGAGGTGGTGACCGAGCACGATTCGGTCCCGCTGGCCGAAAAGCGTCTGGCGAAGCTGCGCGAAACCGCAGCCACCGTGCCGGCAAAAGAAAAGGTCGCCAAGCAGGCTGCCGCCCAGTTAGCTACGCGGGAGAAAGGCATGATCCTGGCCGATACCGCCGCGCAGGCCCAGGCGCAGCTGCTCGAAATCATCCGCCGCGCGGGCAAGGACGAAGGCATTGACGTGCGCGGCGCCGAGGAGATGAAGGTGCTCCCGCTGGCCGACGATTACGGAGAGGTGGTGGTGGCGGTCTCTTTCACCTGCCGCATTGAGCAGTTCGTGAATTTCATGACCGTATTGGCTAACCAGCCGGAGTTGGTGGCCACCAGCGCGATTCGGGTAGCCAGCAGCAATCCCAAGGAAAAGACGGTGTTGGTGCGGCTGGCACTCTCGGGGGTGGTGCCGCGCAAGCTGGTGCCGGTGAAGAAAGGGCCAACCTCACTGTGAAGCGCAAGTTGTTATTGGCGAACCTGGCGCTGCTGGCGCTGTGCACGGCTGGCGGCGTGCATCTGCGCCGCGAATGGACGGAAGCGCGCGACCGCGAGCAAGCCGTGCTGCGGCAGAGTATCCGGCCTGTGCCGCCGCCGCCCGCGACTCCGCTGCCCCCCACCGTCCCGGTCAAGGCGGAAAGCTACAGCGATATCGCGCTGAAAACGTTGTTCTCGAAGGACCGCAATCCCGTGGTGGTGGTCGAACCGCCGCCCCCGCCGAAACCCGTCCCCATGCCGGCCCTGCCCTTGTTTCACGGCGTGGTCGATCTGGGTGACGGTCCCATGGCAATTATGAGCATGGGTCCTAAAGGGCCGCATCGCGATTACCAACCGGGCGACGGCGTGGGACCGTTCAAGCTGGTGGCGATCAACAACGACGAACTGGTGCTGGAGTGGGAAGGCAAAACCATCACCAAGAAGGTGGATGAGATACTCGATCGGACCCCGGTCGCGCCGGTGGCGCCTGGTCCGGTGGCCGCCGCCGCACAAGCTCCGCCGGCGCCGAAGGTGGCGACCGCACCGCCCGTGCCGGGCGGAGACCTCAACGGGGGCATAAAGGCCTGCCAGCCGGGAGATACTTCGCCCGCCGGGACTGTCGCGGATGGCATGCGCAAAGTGCTCAGGCCCAGCCCGTTCGGGTCGAAGTGTTATTGGGAGAGTGACAAGTAAGACCACCGGCTACGGAAGTAGCCGCCAAAGGAGTAATCGCAAATGAGAATTCTAGTATCCATGTGTACCGTGTGTGTCGTGTCAGGCTTTCTGGCGGCCCAAGATCCCGCCAAGACTACTTCGCCGCCCCCGCCGCACGCTGCCGCCAAGCAGACCAAGAAGGCGCCGGCGGTAACGGCCATTCCCAAAGACGCCGTCGAAACCACGCCCGGGTTCTACCGTTGGACGGACAAGAACGGCAAGGTCTGGACGTATCGCCGGACCCCCTTCGGCGTGTCGCGGTGGCCCGAGGATTCGGTGGACATGGGGCAGGAAGTAGTGGACAAGCAGAACGCCGCCAGCGGGCGGACGACCGCGGTGGAACAGGGCGACTCCATCCGCTTCGAGCAGGCTACTCCGTTCGGAAAGCGCTCGTGGGTCCGCAAGAAGACCGAATTGAACGATAGCGAACAGAAGATCTGGGACCTGCAGCAGAAGACAAGCACGGCCAGCCGTACTGCGGAAAAGGAGTAAAGCGGTGAGATCCAGCAGAGTCTTAGCCGGTAGCGGAGGGCAGTCAGTGTGCCGGGTCTTCCGGCGCCCGCTGTTAGTGCCAGCGATATTGGCTGCATGTTGCGGCATCTGGGCAGCCTCGGCGCAGGCCCCGCCGGTTCCACCTCCGGCCTCCCCGGCCCCTGCGGCGGCTACCGCAGCGCAGACCGGCCCGCGGCGAGCCGGCACAACCGACACCGGCGGATTCATGCTGGAAAACGTGTCCCTCACGGAACTGATCGACATCGTGGCGCGCCGGTTGAAAATCAATTACCTGCTGGATCCGCGCTTCAAGGGAGGCAACGTCACCATCCACACTTACGGCGAAATGAAGTCGACCGACTTGCTGCCATTGCTCGAAACCATTTTGCGCGTGAACGGTGCAGCGCTGGTGAAGGTCGGCGATCTCTACAGGGTGGTACCGGTAGCCGGAGTGGCGCAGGCGCCAATTCCTCCCACTGTGAACGGCAAGGACTTTCCCAACGATGAGAGCATGTCGTTGAATCTGGTTTTTCTGAAGTACGCCACCGCCGGCGAGATCCTGAAGCTGATCCAGCCGTTTTTGGGCGAGGGCGCCGCGGTGGCCACCTATGACCCGGCCAATCTGCTGATCCTGCAGGACAACAACCGCAACATGAAACGCACCATGGATCTGTTGGCGTTGTTCGATAGCGATGCCTTCGTCAGTCAGCGGGTGCACCTGTTCGATGTCACAAACGGCCGGCCCAGCGATCTGGTGAAGCAACTGGACGCCATTTTCAAGGCCATCTCGCTTTCCGATAAGGCCAGCGCGGTAAAGTTCGTGCCGATTGACCGCATCAACACGATCATCGCCGTTGCGCCGAATCCGGGAGTCTTCGACCAAGTGGGACAGTGGCTGAAGAAACTGGATATCCCGGTGAAGTCGCCGGCTGGCGCGGTAGATAATTACGTCTACCGGCTGAAGTACGGCCGCGCCGATGCGATAGCAATGGCCGTGATGGCGCTGTATAGCGGCAACCCGATGGCTCTGATGGCGCTCAGCCAAATGAATAACAACATGATGAGCGGCATGATGAACAATATCGCACCGGGCGTGGGCGGCGGAGGCTACGGCGGTATGGGTGGCGGAGGCTATGGGGGCGGCTATGGCGGCGGAGGTTACGGCGGAGGCTACGGCGGCGGAGGCTACGGCGGGGCTTACGGCGGCGGGGGTTACGGCGGTGGAGGTTACGGCGGCATGGGCTATGGCGCCAACTCGGGGTTCGGTGGATACCAAAGCGCGACGAATCCGTTCGCCAGCATGATGGGGAGCACCTCCGCGACGCAGACCGGGGCTTTGGCTGGCTCGGCGGCGGCGGCCGCCTCCGGAGACCAGACTGGCACTTATCTGAGCCCCACGGGCACGGGGTCGTCCAATTACCGCGGCCCCCACATCATCCCAAATCCGTTCGATAACACCCTACTGGTGCAGTCGACCCCGGAGGAATGGGAACAGATCTTGCGGCTCTTGTTGCAGTTGGACGTGCCTCCGCGGCAGATACTGGTGGAAGCTAAGATCTTCGAAGTGACCCTGACGGGCGACCTCCAGTACGGCGTGCAGTCCTACCTGCAAAACAAAGGAACGGCGCCGCCGAGCGGTACCAGTGGGCTCCCCCAAGCCGGCGGGTTTCTGGGCAGCCTGAACCCGGCGACCAGCCTCCTCACTTTGACGGGCGGCCTTCTGGTAGGCCACAGCCGGGAATTGCTGTCGGCACTGACGGCGATGGAGACTACCGGCAAGGCCAAGACAATCAATGAGCCATCGCTAATCGCCACCGACAGCATCCCTGCCGTGATGAATGTGGGGACCAGTGTACCCACGTTAAGTTCTTCGGTGGCGTCGGGAGTACAGTCGGGAGGCAACACGCTGTTCGCGAATAACATCTCCAATGTCAGCGCGGGCGTGACCTTGATGATCAATGCGCGCGTCAACTCCAGCGGTATCATTACGATGTTGGTCAATCAACAGGTGAGCGACGCGGTTGCACCAGCAGCCGGCGCGGCCATACAATCGGACTCGTTCTCGAACCGAAGCTTCCAGACGCAGATCACGGTGCAGGACGGCGATACCATCGCGATCGGCGGAATTATCCAGGAAACCACCACCGATTCATCCGGCGGAATCCCATTCCTGCAGCGGATTCCCATCCTGGGCGCGGCCTTCGGCAGCAAGTCGAAGAATACCAGCCGCACGGAGCTGATCGTATTCTTCACGCCGCACGTCATTTATGACACGACCGGGCTGGCCGAAGCCACCGACGATCTAAAATCCGGGCTGAAGCACATGAAGAAAGAGCTAAAAGGCATGCAGTAGGCCGGCATTTCCAGGGTCTCCCACGGGACCCGCCTCACAGCGGCGGGAACAATTGGCCGGCGGAGTCAGTCTGATGCCGGGCACGGACCCTGGAAATCCGTCATGTTACTAAGTCATATGCCCGGTAAGAGGCTGTGGACGATGTAAGCTTCACTGTGCGCCCACAGGCCGTATACGGATACCAGGGACCGAACGGTTCCGGCAAGAGCACCACTATCAAAATGATCGGCCTGCTGGCGCCGACCAGCGGTACGGTGCTTTACAACGGGCAGGACATCTGTGAAGACCTGACCTGATACAAGGGCTTGCTCGGTTTTGTTCAGGAAGAGCAGCACCGTTATTCGTACCTTAGCGGCTGGGAATATATGCAGTTGGCCGGCGAGCTTCGCTGCCTGTCTGGCGGAGCATAAGGTCGACGGCATGCGCGGCTTTTTTCGCTCAATTCCTACAAGCAGGCGCCTATATCGTCATATTCCAAAGGCCTGCGGCAGAAGATCCGATCATCGCGGCGCTGTTGCACAATCCGCAAATCCTCGTCTGTCGGCGCCCGAGTCCCTTGGCTGGGGTTGGGCCGCTGGCCCTCATTCTTGGATCCGGCGTGAAAACGCGGTTTCAGGACTGGAGGGGCTTCAACCCGGTGACCTTGGCGAGTATCGTTTCTGCGAGGTGTTCTATCACCGGTGAGGGCCTCAGTCTGAGGATCGGCCGATTTTGTGGGCGTGTCAATTCGCCGGGAATAAGAAACAGCTTATAGCGGAGTTTCTGCAGCGTGAGGTTTTGCCAGGTTCATCCAGACAGCTTCGCTGAAATGCAGTGACCAGATTGTACGCGAGCCGGACGATCTCCAGGTAGAGTGCATTAGCGGCGAACGACGCGGTGGGAATCTTCCGCAACGCAAAATCTTCGCACAGTTCGCGAATCCGCGGTTCCATCCCGGCACGTCCGTCATAGAAATGCCAGATCCCGGCCGGAGTGAGCGGCAGGTTGGTGACCCAGGCACGATAGATATAGCGGCCCACAGAAAACAGGGTAGTCTCGGCTTCCTCTTGTTGAAGGAACCTCCGTGCCACCACGAAACGGCGGGCCTGGGGCCAGCCATTTGGGCGGTGCTCGAACTCGGCCATTTCCAAGTTGCGGTTAATTAACGGGCAAATATGAAACGCCGGGTAGCAGTCGCTTAAACGCTGGGGTCAAGCGAGCGACCACCGCATATTGTGCGCGGTGCGCTTCCAGAGCGACGAACACTGGATTGAAACCGAAGCCGGCGTCGGCGCGGACTCGCAACTCGCGAATATCGGGTGGAACATTGATGAGGCTGGTGTCCAGCATTTCAATGCTGCCGTCCCAGGTTCCGGCATTTCCGGGACGGAGTTCGACATCCCAGAGGTAGGATGAATTGGCTTCCATACAGAGCAACGGGTCGTAGGATTTCTTGCCGCGATAGCGGGGATTGTAACCAACGGCGGCATCCTCCTGTTTCCCGAATACGGTAACCACGGTGCTGTCCAGATCGAAGATCAATCTGGAGCGCTGCGTGGGCAAGTGGATGAACTTTTGCAGCAGTCGGTCGTTGACGCGGTGCATCTGCTGCCAGAAGGCGTCAGGTGCGTGGAGTAAGAAGCGACGCAGAGTCTGCGGGTCGGGGAAGCTTGGCAAGCCGGTCAGGTATTGGAAGGTGCCGTTGGAGCGCAAGAATGACGCGGTTTCCAAGCGATCCAACCCCAGGACGATCGGGTACATCAGGGCCAATATCATTTGGGACAAGTGGTATCGGCTGTTGCGTCTGGGATAGGTCAGGTGCGTGGCCAGGAAATGGCGGAAGCGCAGCACTCGCATAAATTCGTGGAAAGTAAACACCGCCGTAATGCGTCAGACCTGCATGATTACAGGCGATTCTAATATTTCGTGGGGAATACGGCATTTCACGAATTCCTAACCGATGGTTAGCAATTGGTGAAACTCTACAACATGCGCTCCGAGCCTGTCAACACGGCGTTCGGCGGTACATTGTCGTGCAGCTAAATTATTCGCTCGAATTGATCCGTTCGTCAGTTTGAGTTTGAGGATTCTGATCGTGCCCTACAGATGCGGCTTCGCAGAAGCCCTCGGCGTGGCGTTGGCCGGGTGCGTGTAGACGACGAAGCGGTCGCCTGGTACATCCTTAAACCTCTCCACTTGCCCATCCGGCCAGCGGATTTCGATCGAATCCGCACGATCGGCCTTGCCCAGCCCGAAGTTCAGCCGCGGATCCTGCGCCGATAGATACCCGCGCGCCGGGATCATATCCTCGATCATCCGCAGGCCATTCGCCTCTACGATCACGCGGGCTCCATAGGCGTCGCGAATGCCTGTCGGAAACTTCAATCGCGGCGTCACGGTAATCCAGTGGTTTGCGGTGCGCGTCTCGTTCCGCAACAGGATGGCTTGGTCGTTGAGGTTCACGAGCACCAAGTCCATCCTGCCGTCGTTGTCGTAGTCGAAGCCCGTGCCGCCGCGCCCCACGTGCTTCTCCTTGAAGTGCGGTCCAGCCGTCTCCGAAACGTTCTCGAACTTGCCGTTGCCGCGATTGCGATAGATCGCGTTTTCCTGCCCGTACTCGTGCTGCGCGCTGCCATTGGTGTTGAAGAGGTCGAGCCACCCGTCGTGGTCGTAGTCGAACAACATGGCGGCCCAGCCCGAGTA
>Ga0302325_10014516_pt1 | contig 16765 bp, 15 predicted proteins | sample Palsa_T0_2_FD_201948 | JGI IMG/M metagenome (GOLD analysis project Ga0302325, IMG submission 201948) | Peat permafrost microbial communities from Stordalen Mire near Abisko, Sweden - Palsa_T0_2 | ecosystem: Environmental > Terrestrial > Soil > Palsa > Peat permafrost | place: Sweden: Abisko... | reverse complement strand
CAACGCCCGTGTCTGCGAGGACTATCCGCGCGTTGCCCAACAGGCCAGGGAGGACGGCTGGGAATTCATGGGCCACGCTTATGAGCAGGGTCCGATTCATAGGGACCCCGACCAGAGAGCGATGATATATCGCGCGATGAGTGTGATCGAAGATTTTACGGGAAAACGGCCGGTCGGCTGGCTCGGGCCCGGTCTGACCCAGACCTTGGAGACACCTGAATTCCTTGCCGAGGCCGGCATCAAATATATCGGCGACTGGGTCTATGATGACGAGCCGACCGTGATCCGCACCGCAAAGGGCCCCCTCGTGACGCTACCCTATACGGTCGAACTGAACGACATTCCCATGATGATGGTGCAGCACCATGAGAGTACGCAGTTGCTGAACCGGACGATCGACAGTTTCGATCAACTCTACGCCGAAGGCAAAGATCGGCCCAAAATCCTGTCTTTGGCAATTCATCCATACATCAGCGGACAGCCGTTCCGAATTAAATATCTCGAAGCCATCTACGACTACGTGAACAAGTTCGAAGGGGTGCTGCACTGGAACGGCGAGCAGATTCTGGATTGGTACACCGGCCAAGCCGCTGGCAAGCCGGGATCGTCGATATGAGCGCCAGTCTCGCCAGCGTATTGCCGGCCATCCCGGCGACCGAGTTGCCGGTCGTGGGGGGCGGTGTGTTCCCGGTCCGAAGGGTCTACTGCGTCGGCCGCAACTACATCGATCATATCCGCGAGATGAAGGAGGCGGACGAACGAGATCCGCCGTTTTTCTTCCAGAAACCGCGCGACGCGGTGGTGGCCGACGGTGCGCATGTGCCTTACCCGCCGTTCACGTCCGATTTTCAGTTTGAGGTCGAATTGGTCATCGCGATCGGCCGGAGCGCGCGCGACATTCCGATCGCCGAGGCCCGGGATCATATATGGGGCTACGCCGTCGGCATTGATCTTACCCGGCGTGATCGGCAGCGCGACGCGCGCGATCTCGGACTTCCCTGGGAAGCCGGCAAAAGTTTTGACGCATCGGCGCCTTGCGGCCCCATCGCGCGCGCAAGCGACGCGCGGACTTCCGAAGGCTGCACCATCACGCTCTCGGTCAACGGCATCGAACGCCAGCGCGGTGATACCAGGCAGATGATCTGGAGCGTTCCCGAAGTGCTGGTCCAGCTATCCCGCCAGGTGACGCTCGGCGCGGGCGATCTGATTTTCACCGGAACGCCGGCGGGGGTGGGTCCGGTGCGGCCGGGTGATGTGATCACCGCCCAAATTGACGGACTGCCGCCGCTGACCGTCAGCATCACGCCCCCGGAGGCATGACAATGCTGCCCACTGAACGTATCAGTTATTCCCCGATCGCGACCCGAGACCCGCTCAAGCTCCCGAACGGTGCACGCATGGCTGTGTGGGTCATCGTCAATGTCGAGGAATGGGATGCGAAGCAGACCATGCCACGCACCGTGCTGACGCCGCCGGCGGGCGGCTCGCCGACCCCCGACATTCCGAATTGGGCCTGGCACGAGTATGGCAACCGCGTCGGCTTCTGGCGCATGCTCAAGGTGTTTGACGAGTTCAATATCCCCGGCGTGCTCGCCATCAACGGGTCTGCACTCGCCGCCTATCCACCCATCGTCGAGGCGGCGAAGAAGCGCCATTGGGAGTTCATGGGGCACGGCTTCACCCAGCGCAACATGCAAAAGGTCGAGAACGAGCGCGAAGATATTCACAAGACTGCCGAAGCGATCAAGGCGGCGACCGGCCGGCGTCCGCGCGGCTGGCTCGGCCCGGGTCTCACCGAGACCTGGGAGACACCCGATCTGTTGAAACTCGAGGGTTACGACTATGTCGCCGACTGGGTGCTGGACGACCAGCCGGTCTGGCTTAAAACCACGACGGCACCGATTGTCAACGTGCCCTATACGCAGGAATGCAACGACGTGGCGATGATGCTGATCCAGCATCACAAGGCGTCAGAATATTACGACCGTGCCATCGATCAGTTCGAACAGATCTACGAAGATGCCGCGGACTCGGCTCGCGTCATGGCGCTGGTCGTGCATCCCTACATCATGGGCGCGCCGCACCGTTTGAAATATTTTCGCCGTATCTTCGAAACCATCCGGCAGAAACCTGACGTCGTGTTCATGACGGGAGAGAAAATTCTGGACTGGTACCTCTCGGTCGGGCCGAAGCCGCCGTAGGCCCGATCGACGGATGAATATCTTTCAACTCCTCAACGGACTGACCTTCGCCGCTCTGCTGTTCGTGGTGGCGAGTGGATTTACTTTGATCTTTGGCCTGCTCCGAATTGTCAACCTGGCGCATGGCGCCCTCTATCTGTTCGGAGGTTATGTCGGCTTCACGCTCGCGACACGGACCGGCAGCTTCGTGCTTGGCGGTATCGGAGCCATGATCGCGGTCGCCGCGATCGGCTTCGTCCTCGATCAGGGACTTTTGCGCTTCGTGCGTGGCAACGAGCTTCGACAGGTTCTGCTGTCGCTGGGCTTCGCCTTCGTTCTCAACGATCTGGCACTGGTGATCTGGGGCGGTGACAGTTTTACCGTGCCGATCCCGCAAGCGCTTCGCGGCGGCCTGCGCGTGTTTGGGGTATTCTATCCGAGTTATCGGCTGTTCGTATTGGCCACCGGTATCTTCGTCTTCGCAGCCTTGTGGCTATTGCTCAACCGTACCCGGCTCGGAGCGTTGATCCGCGCCGGCGTCGACGACGCCGAGATGGTCGAGGCCTCCGGCGTCAATATTCGTCGCGTCTTCCTTGTCACCTTCCTGCTGGGTTCGGCACTCGCTGGTCTCGGCGGACTGATGGGCGGCGCTTTCCTGTCGCTGTATCCCTCCGCGGACGCGGAAATTCTGGTGTTCAGTCTCGCGGTGGTGATTATCGGCGGTCGCGGCAGCCTGGTCGGGGTCGGCGTTGGCAGCCTGCTGGTTGGTCTCCTCAACACGCTTGGACAGGTCATGTTTCCGGAACTGGCCTACTTCGTGATCTTCGGCCCGATGGCGATGCTGCTGGCCTTTCGTCCGCTCGGCCTGTTCGGACGCGCGACATGACGATCCCGCAAGCTCAGTCCCGCACGCGCAGCTACGCCGGCATGTCCGGCCCCGCCGCCATTACCGCCTTGACCGCCGTCGCCGCGGCGGCGATGCTGCCGGTGCTGCTATCGAATTATCAGGTCGGGCTCGCCACCGAGGTGCTGATTTTCGGCATGCTGGCGATGTCGATCGATGTCCTGGCTGGATTTGCAGGGCGTACCTCGCTCGGTCATGGGGCGATATTTGGCGTATCCAGCTATGTCGTGGTCTATGCCACGGCCCAGCTCGGGCTGCAGCCGCCCGCCGCGTTCGCGCTAGGCGTTGTTGCTGCGACTCTGGTCGCGGCGGTTTTCGCGCTGCTCGCGGTACGGACCTCGGGCGTCTACTTCCTGCTGTTGACGCTGGCGTTGGGCATGATCGTGTGGGGCATCTGCTTGCGCTGGACCCAGGTGACCGGCGGTGAGAACGGCATGCGCGGCGACGTCAGGCCGGCGTCGCTATTGACGCATGCCGCGTTCTACTGGGCCGTGCTCGCCGGTGCAGTCGCTGTGAGTTATACGCTGTGGCGTTTTGTCCGCTCGCCGTTCGGACTGACCCTGCGCGGCATTCGTGACAGCGAAAGCCGGATGCGCAGTCTCGGTTATAACGTATCGGTGCATCTGTTTATTGGCTTCACTGTCTCGGGCGCCTTCGCTGGCGTCGCCGGCGCGCTGTATGCGATGTTCAACAACTTCGTCAGCCCGTCCACGGTAGCGCTGGCACAGTCGGTCGAGGGCGTCCTGATGATGATCGCCGGTGGGGTAGGTACCCTGTTCGGTGGCTTCGTCGGCGCAGCAGCGATCATCATGCTGGAGAATGTCGTCAGCGCGCACACCGAGCGTTGGCTTATGGTGCTCGGCACCACGTTCATTCTGATTATGATCTTTGCCCCCGAGGGCATCGTCGGAAAGCTGCGCGTTATGCTGACGCGCAAGCCGCGTTAATCGAATTACTCTGCGAAAGGATGTTTGAAATGGACCGTAGGCAATTTCTGAAGCGATCCACGGCGGTGCTGACCGCTGCAAGCGCCGGCGTCGCACCCTGGCGTACCGCGAATGCCGATGCTGCCCCCATCAAGATCGGTTTGATGGCGCCGCTGACCGGTGTGGTTGCTTCCGGCGGGAAAGAAATGGTCGAAGGCGTGCAATTCTACCTCGATCAGGTCAAGAGTGAGATCGCCGGCCGCAAAGTCGAACTGGCGATCGAGGACGACGCATCCAATCCCGACACCGCGCTGCAGAAGGCCCGCCGTCTGGTCGAGCAGGGCAATTGCCATATGCTGATAGGCAATTTGCTCGCCAACACCGGTCTGGCCGTCGCCAATTACGTCAAGGGGACCGGCACCCCTTATTTCATTCCGATCATCGCCGCCGACGACCTGACGCAGCGTCAACGCATCAAGAACGTGATCCGTGTGGCCGGCTACAGCGCCAGCGCCTTCACGCACCCACTCGGCGACTGGGCCTTGAAACAGGGTTACAAAAGAATCGCGACGGTCAGCCAGGATTATACCTTCGGCCACGAGCAGTGCGGTGGGTTGGCCCAGGTCTTTACCGAGGGTGGTGGCGAGATTGTGCAGCAGTTCTGGCATCCGCTCAATACCGCCGACTTTAGTCCATATCTCGGCCAGCTTGCCGATCTCAAGGTCGATGCGATCTTTGCCATGGAAACCGGCGCCGACGCCACACGCTTCATTCAGCAATATGCAAGCTTTGGGCTCAAGGGGAAGATCCCGCTGCTGGCCGCTATGAACGGTACCGACCAATCGGTCATCCGCAACCTGGGCGAAGAATGCGACGGTATCATCTCGCCAGCCCACTTCGCCGAAGGTTCGGACAATCCGGTCACCCAAAAATTCACCAAGGAGTATGAAGCGAAGTATGGCAAGATTCCTTCACTCTACGGGTTTTCCATGTATTCCGGGATGATGTGGGTCGCCGAGGCGTTGGACAAAATGGCTGGCAAGGTTGAAGACCGCGACGCCTTCATCGATACGGTGTTGAAGACCGAACTCACGGGATCGCCGCTTGGCAAGACCGTGAAGCTGGATGCCTACGGCAACCCGATTTACGACGTCTACATTCGCAAGGTCGTAAAGCGGGCGGACGGCAAATTCTGGAACATTCCCGTCACCAGCTATCCGAATGTGTCGCAATTCTGGAAGTACGATCCCGAAACCTACATGAAGCAGCCGCCCTATTCGCGCACCTTCCAGGGCATCAAAAAGGCTTGAGCCGCATCGACCAGGGATCGGCTGTGCCGTGTCCCGCTTACCGGGAATTTTCGTGTCCGAACCGATCCTGACGCTGTCCGATGTTGTGGTGGCGTTCGACGCTCTACGAGCCGTCGACGGGGTAAGCATGTCCGTTCCGCGCGGTCAGCGCCGTGCCATCATCGGCCCAAATGGCGCTGGCAAGACCACTCTTTTCAACGCGATCGCCGGCGGTCTGCCGCCGACATCCGGCTGCATCTCGTTCGATGGCCAAAATATCACCAGACTGCCACCGTTTCGCCGCGCCCGATTGGGAATCTCGCGCACCTTCCAGATCACCAATCTGTTTCCGACGCTCAGCGTTCGTGAAAACATGGTGCTGGCCCTGCGCGGGCGATCACCGCGCAAGTTTTCCCTGTTTGGCAGGCCCGACGAGGATTCCAGCGAGGGGCCGCCGATAGCCGCGGCGCTCGACGCGGCGCGGATCGCGTCTCGCGCCGACGTAATCGTCAAAGAGCTGTCCTACGGCGAACAGCGCCAGCTCGAGATCGCGCTGTCGCTGGTGACCACACCGCGTTTGCTGCTGCTCGACGAGCCCGCTGCGGGCCTGTCGCCGTTGGAGCGCTCGATGGTCGCCAACATCATTCGTTCACTGGACCGCGAGATCACCGTTGTGCTGATCGAGCACGATATGGACCTGGCGCTTGGCCTTGTCGATTTCGTCACCTGCATGTTTGAAGGGCGTATACTGGTCGAAGAGCCGCCGGACGGCATCCGCGGTAACAAGCAGGTTCAGCAGGTCTATCTGGGGACCCCGCGCCATGCTTGAGATCCGCGATCTGCACAGCGGCTACGGGGAAGCCCAGGTGATACGCGGCGTCTCTCTCGACGTCGGCGCAGGCGAGATCGTGGCCATGCTCGGTCGGAATGGCATGGGCAAGACGACCTTGATTCGCTCGCTGATGGGGCTGATACCGCCCCAGATACGGTCGGGCTCGATCACCTGGCGCGGCGAGAATCTGATCGGGTTGCGACCGCACGACATCGCCGCGCGCAAGATTGCGATCGTGCCCCAGGGGCGGCGCCTGTTCCCGTCTCTGACGGTAATCGAACATCTCACGATGCTGAAGAGCGTCCGCGACAAAACCGGGTGGACGGTGGAGCGGGTGTTTGGGATTTTTCCGCGCCTTGCCGAACGACAGCATCATCGCGGCGGGCAATTGTCAGGGGGCGAGCGAGGCATGCTGGCTGTCGGCCGCGCGCTGATGATCGATCCGCATCTGATCTTGATGGACGAACCGTCCGAGGGTCTCGCGCCGGTGATGGTGCAGCACCTGGAGCAGATTCTGCTCGATCTCAAGCGCGAGGGCCTGTCGATCCTGTTGGTGGAACAAAACCTCTATAGCGCACTCGCTGTTGCCGACAGGGTGTATATTCTGGAAACCGGTCAGATCGTGCATCAGGGGGACGCGGCGGCGCTGTCCCAGCAGACCGATCTCTTGTTCCAGCGCCTCGGTGTGGGGTGAAACGGCTGTAATAAATTATCATTTCTATCGGGCCTGCCGGGAAGGTGGCAGACTAGTTCCTCTCCCTCCGCCGCCTTGCCCAAGGCGCTATACTCTGTCGGCGAACTCACAGGGAGTTAAACGGCTCCGAGGGCGAACCTCACCCGGTCTGAATTCGTGATCGGCCGCTGTTGGCGCGAAGCGGCCGCTCGCCAAGAAACCCTTCGACTTTCCGGTGGACGCCGGCAAGATTAATGGATCTGGCCTCATGCAACGGAGTGATTATGAGCTGGCTTCTCGCACCTCTCGCAATTTTCCTTGGTGCCGTTCTGACGACCCAGGTTGCAACTAATACTCAGCTCGGCAAAGCGCTAGGTAATCCTTATATTCCGGCCACAGTTAACATGGCTACTGGCCTGATCGTGACCGTAGCCTTGACATGGGGACTGACTTCCGAGTGGCCTTCGCGTGAGATGATGCGCGCAGCGCCGTGGTACCTTTGGCTTGCCGGCGGTGTCTTGGGTGTTACATATCTTACTGGGAACATCCTGCTCGCCCCTAAACTCGGAGCGGGCGCTCTTGTGGCTCTTGTCGTGGCTGGACAGCTCATATTCTCGGTTTTGCTCGACCATTTCGGGTGGCTTGGATTTGCCCAACATCCTGCGGGAATTGCTCGCTTGGCTGGATGTTCTCTCATGATCGCGGGCGTTGTCCTAATCTCCAAGTTTTGAGAGACCGCAATGGATAACCACCGTCATCGTTGGCGGCGGTCGAGATAAGGTCCGAGTCGCCTTAATGACAAGGCTTCGTGATTTTTGAGCTGTGCACCCGTCCATCTGCCAAAGGAAAGTGAATGACCGACCAAACGGCTCCCCCTGGTGCACCAGGCATACCGCCCCGTTGGACCTCAAGCGCCAAAAGCGCGGTTGGGACCGCCGCAGGAGCGCAGAGCACGGTTTGGTTCACGATCAGCCACGGTATTCTTAACGAAGTCTATGCACCGCGACTCGATACAGCCTGCATTCGCGATTTTGGCTTGATTGTTACTGCGAATGATTATTTTTCTGAAGAGAAGCGCGACGCCGATCACACGGTCGCTTTGATCGAAGATGGGGTTCCGGCTTTCAGGCTCGTGAACACATCCAGAGACGGGCGATATCGCCTCATCAAGTCGATTCTATCCGATCCCGATCGCGAAGTGGTGCTTCAGGAGATTCATTTTGAAGCGTTGGTGGGCCAGTCGTCCGATTATCAGATTCACGCGCTGATTTCACCCCATCTTGTCAATGCTGGCGCCGGGAATAACGCCTGGGTTGGCGACTTCAAGGGGCGGCCGATGCTTTTTGCGGAAGCGCGGGGCATGTCGCTCGCGATTGCGTCCTCGGTGCCTTGGACCGCGCGTTCGGCGGGCTATGTAGGAACCTCTGACGGCTGGCAGACGCTGAAACGTGGCGAAGGCTTAAGGCCAGAGTATCAGTCCGCGCACAACGGCAACGTCGCTTTGTCCGGTACGCTCGACCTGGCCAATAGCGGCGGCCGGGCTTTGCTGGCGATGGGGTTTGGAGCGCGACCGGAAGAAGCCGCCTTTCGCGCCATTCTCAGCTTGCAACAAGGCGCGACATCGGCGCTCAAGAACTATTCGGCGGGATGGCGGGACTTGCAGAGCAAGTTCCTCCCGCTCGACGAGCCTCATGATCCCAAGAAATTGAACCGGTATCGGATCAGCACCGCGGTCCTGGCGTCGCATCGCGACGACGCATCGGGAGCAATCATCGCCAGTCTTTCGATCCCCTGGGGATTTCGTAAAAGCGACGATGATCTTGGCGGCTATCATCTGGTCTGGCCGCGAGATTTGGTCGAAACCGCGGGTGGCTTTCTCGCGGCGGGTGCAACCACTGCCGCCAAATCAGTGCTCGACTATCTGATGGCGGTGCAGGAGGCCGACGGACACTGGGTACAGAATTCATGGCTTGATGGTCGGCCTTACTGGCAGGGCGTTCAGATGGACGAAACTGCTTTTCCCATCCTGCTGTACGATATGTTGCTGCGCGCTGGTGCGATCGCTCCGAGCGAGGTCGGACATTACAAGCGGATGATTGAGGCTGCTGCTGGTTACATCGTTCGCGCCGGCCCTACCACCCAACAGGACCGCTGGGAAGAAGACGGCGGCTATTCTCCGTTCACGCTGGCGGTTGAGATCGCGGCATTGCTCGCGGCGGCTGATGCGATGGAGGTGGTCGCTAACAACGCCACAGCGCGGTATCTGCGTGAAGTCGCCGATGGCTGGAACGAGCAGATTGATAGTTGGACCTATGCGACAAATACCGAGCTATCCCGCCTGCTCGGCATTGACGGTTACTATATGCGGATCGGATTTGCGGGGAGTGACGGTGCGTTTAGTTCGCGTGGCCTGATACCAATCCGCAACCGGCCCGATGGCAACGAAGTGCTGGAGGCCGGTCTCCTGGTCAGTCCAGACGCGCTTGCTTATGTACGGTTCGGTCTACGCGCCGCTGATGATCCACGTATTCTTAATACGGTCGCAGCAATTGACGGCCTACTGAAACGCGAACTGCCCGCTGGCCCCTATTGGTATCGCTACAACGACGATGGCTACGGGGAACATGCCGATGGTGCACCGTTTGACGGCTCCGGCATCGGCCGGCTCTGGCCGCTCTTGACCGCTGAGCGGGCGCACTACGAGATCGCGGCTGGGAAGCTGGAGGAAGCACGGCGATTATTGGCAACGTTCGAGGCTTCCGCCAGCGTCGGCGGCCTTCTGCCAGAACAAATCTGGGATAGCGATGATATTCCGGAACGCGAGTTGTTTCTGGGGCGGCCCTCTGGCAGTGCAATGCCGTTGGTCTGGGCGCACGCCGAACATATTAAATTACTGCGCTCATTGCGGGACGGTGGCGTGTTTGACATGCCGCCGCAGGCCTACGCTCGATATGTAAAGAGCAAGCCTGAACCCGCTCCCATTGTTTGGCGCACAGCCTCCAAAATCACTAGAATTGTAGCCGGTCGCATCCTGCGTCTTGAATTATTGGAAGCCGCTTCGGTCCATTGGTCGTCCGACAATTGGGTGACCACGACGGACAGTCAGAGCCATCCCACGGATTTGGGCATTTTCCTTTGCGACCTTCCAACTCAGGCGTTGGCCGCAGGCGTCGAGGTGCGTTTCACGATCCTGTGGACCGAACGAGGCAAGTGGGATGGCAACGATTTTCTGGTCAAAGTAGGCGAATAATTGATCGGTGTTGGGGCACTATAGTTCCGGCGGCGCATTATTAACCGAGAAACTCCGTTCCGGAAAATCTCGTGTCTTCCGACAAGGCAGCGATTAATGGCCCCTCTCAGTATAGTTGTTGCCTTTGCCGCACGCGCCATGTTGCTCATGTTGTTTTTGCCATTCAGCGCGCTCGATAAGGTCCTCAACTTCAAGCAAGCGGTCGGACAGGCATCGGAAGCCGCGCCGAGCCGTTTGCTTGCGACTATTTTGATCTTTGCCGGTTTAAGCGTTGAGGTTGTTATGTCGCTTGCGATCCTGACTGGTATCGCTGATCGTATGGCGGCGCTCATTCTGGCCCTTTACTGTGTCGTCACGGCTTTGCTGTGGAAGCAATTTTGGAAGGCGCCGGATTTCCGGCTGCGGGGCATCAGTCATGGACGGGAGATGTTTTGGGATTTCCTCAAAAACCTCGCGCTCGGCGGTGGCTTTCTGGCATTGGCGTTTGGCGCGAGTGCGAACGGCTTTGAACGATTTCTATCGCATCCGATGGGGTCCTCGCATCCCTATAGCTTCAGCCAGCGGGCGGGCGCCTCATGAGCGAGGAGCCGATCGTACCCTATTGGCATTTGTGGACCGCTGCCGACGGCATCAGCCGGCTAACGAAGTGCGCGATGACTGAATTCGAGTTGAGGTCGATGAAGCCGCCCGCCGCCCCTCAGTGGCAGGGCAGGCCCATCACCGGACGAACGACGATGATGGTAACCGTGCAGCCGATTAGCTGGATCGGCACCTGGCATGAAAACCCGAAACCACAATGGATTGTGCCGTTATCGGGACGTTGGTTCGTTGAAGCCATGGACGGTACTCGCGTCGAAATGGGCCCGGGCGAAATCTCGTTTGGTGGGGATCAGAACTGCCGCGAAGTCGATGGCAGGCGCGGGCACCGGTCCGGCACCATCGGGGACGTTCCGGCCGTGCTCATGGTGGTCCAGTTCGAAGAATCTGCGCCCCGATCAACTTGCGATTTCCGGTGACCGTCTTGGAAAGCCCGATGCCTCATGCCCAAATTCGAAAAGTGGCGAGCTTCTGCCTGACGACACCGGATGCGCATCGGCTTTCGGAATTTTATCAGAATGCCTTGAATTTTCGCCTGCTCGGGATCGAGCGTCGGTCAGGAGCTGATTTTGAGCGGCTTATGGGCGTGGAGGGCGGGGCTTCAGCGATCACACTCAGTTTGGGCGATGAAATAGTCGAGTTTTTGCAATTCGACCGACCGGGACGGCCCTATCCTGACGGTGCGACTTCGTCAGATTTGTACTTTCAGCACTTCGCGATCGTCGTTTCGGATATTCATCTTGCTTATCAAAGGCTGCTTTCTGTCGATAGTTGGACCGCGATTTCGACCGATGGGCCGCAAAGATTGCCGGCGTCTTCGGGGAGCGTCGCAGCTTTTAAATTCCGCGATCCTGACGGCCACCCTCTGGAACTCCTGGCATTTCCGGCCGGTCACATGCCGGCGCATTGGCAACGTCGTGCCAAGGGCAAGCTCTTTCTCGGCATTGACCACTCCGCGATCAGCGTTTTTGACACCGACATCAGCATTGCGTTCTATGGAGCTTTGGGTCTGCGTGTGGCCGCGCGATCGCTCAACACGGGAGTTGAGCAGGAGAGGCTCGATGCCGTTAAGGCCCCGCGAGTGGAAGTCACAGCCTTGGCGCCCGAGCAGGCTACACCTCATATTGAATTGCTGTCCTATCAATCGGTCCTTGGCGCGATCAATGTCGTTCACGGTGCAGACGTGGCCACAACTCGTCTTGTGTTCGAGGCGGATGGTCCGTTACCGGCACGCGACATTGCCGCGCAACGTTTGATCGATCCAGACGGCCATCATCTGATCGTCTTAGCGCCGATCCACGCATCCTCCTCAACCAAAGCAACAGCGAATTCCGGCTTTTCGCCGGGGGTCGTCGAACCGGAGTAACCTTATGACCGCAGCGAAAGAAGAATCCTCTACCAAGTCAGCGGCGCCGCCTGTTGTCATTCATAAGCTTCTGACGGGTCAGAAAGCGTTGGTTACGGGTGCCAATTCCGGGATCGGCAAAGGCGTCGCGATCGCTTTAGGACAGGCGGGGGCGGACGTCGTCGTCAACTATGTCGACGGAGAGGACGCCGCTAATGCCGTGGTCGAAGAAATCAGGAAAGCCGGCGTCAAAGCCTACGCGCATAAGGCCGATGTTTCGTCAGAAGATCAGGTCGCCGCGATGTTCGCGCGGATGATGCAGGAATTCGGAACCATCGACATTCTCGTGAGCAATGCCGGCCTGCAACGCGACTCGGCCTTTCATGAAATGACATTGGATAAGTGGAATAAGGTCCTCGGCGTCAACCTCACCGGTCAATTTTTGTGCGCGCGCGAGGCGGTTAGGGAGTTTTTGCGCCGTGGGGTCATTCCCTCGGTATCGAGCGCGGCCGGTAAAATCATTTGCATGAGTTCGGTGCACCAGGAAATCCCCTGGGCGGGCCACGCCAACTACGCGACATCAAAGGGCGGGATCAAACAGCTGATGGAAAGCATGGCGCAGGAACTGGCGCCGAAGCGGATTCGGGTCAATGCAATTGCGCCCGGCGCCATCAGAACGCCAATCAACACGGCAGCCTGGGATACCAAAGAGGCCTATGATCAGCTCATGACACTCGTGCCTTACGGGCGCATTGGAGAGCCTGAGGATATTGCTCGCGCGGCAGTATGGCTCGCGTCAGACCATTCCGACTATGTGGTCGGGACTACTCTTTTCGTCGATGGTGGCATGACGCTCTATCCAGGTTTCGCAACAGGTGGCTGAGGAGCGAATAATGTTAGACCACTATGATGTCATTATTATAGGGAGTGGTCCCGGCGGCGCGTCGGTTGCTCACAAATTGGCGCCGACCGGCAAGCGTATCCTGTTACTTGAGCGCGGCGATTATTTGCCGCGGTCCCCCGCCAATTGGGATTCACAAACCGTTTTCGTCGATGCTGCTTATCAGGCAAAGGAGACATGGTACGGCGCCGACGGCCGGAGTTTTCAGCCCGGGTTGCATTATTTCGTGGGTGGTAATTCCAAGGTTTATGGCGCGGCCCTGTTTCGGATGCGCGAACGGGACTTTGGCGAGATCATCCACAAGGACGGTGTGTCGCCCGCATGGCCGATTAAATATGATTTATTTGAACCATACTACGCGGAAGCCGAGCAGCTCTTTCACGTGCACGGACAGCGTGGCGAGGATCCCTATGAGCCTCCTTCAAGTGGACCGTTTCCCTATCCGCCTGTCTCGCACGAGCCGCAAATCCAAGCATTGAGTGACAGCCTATCCAAGGACGGATTGCACCCGTTCCATCTACCGCTCGGAATATTATTGGACGAAAAAGACGATAAGCCGACCCCGACCAGTATTTGTATCCGGTGCGACGCATTCGACGGCTTTCCATGTCTGCTCAATGGCAAGGCAGACGCGCAGGTGATGTGCGTAGATCCGACTCTAAGGGCGTATCCGAACCTGACGCTTCTGACTGGCGCCTATGTTTCAAAGCTGGAGGCTAATGAATCCGGCAAGGTTGTGACGGGTGTCCGCGTCACCAGGGCTGGTCATGAGGAGCTTTATTCGGCTGACATCGTCGTTGTTGCTTGTGGGGCGCTATCGTCGGCATTGTTGCTTTTGCGATCGGGCAACGAAAAGCACCCGAAGGGTCTTGCCAACGGTTCCGATCAGGTGGGACGCAACTACATGCGTCACAATCAGTCGATCCTGATGGCCTTGATGAAGCAGCCCAACGACACGGTGTTTCAAAAAACCCTGGCCGTGAGCGATTACTATTTTGGTTCCGACGATTGGGATTTTCCGCTCGGTTTGATTCAGATGTGCGCGACCTCTCATGGCGCCCAAATTCGCGGGGAGGCGCTTCCCGAATGGCTCGAATGGGTACCAAAAATGCCATTCGAGGAGATGGCGCGGCACTCAATGGATTTTTGGCTGTCCAGTGAGGATCTGCCGCGCCCTGAAAATCGTATTTATTACGACGGAGATCGCGTGGTTCTGGATCTCACGGAAGGCAATATGGAAGCGCATCGTCGCCTTAAGAAAAAACTTGAAATAATGCTCGGTAGAGCTGGAGCGCATCCCGTCTTGCTGGAGCGAAGTTTGTATCTGGGGCAGAACGTTCCAATCGGAGGGACTGCTCATCAGGCGGGAACTGCGCGGTTCGGAACCGATCCCGCGGCGTCCGTGCTCAACCTCGATTGCAAAGCGCACGAGCTTGATAATCTCTATCTCACCGACGCCAGCTTCTTTCCATCTATCGGATCGGTTAATCCGACGCTGACCATCATTGCAAACGCGTTGCGGGTCGCCGAAAAGATCAAGTTGCGATTGATAGCCTGATGGCAAACCGTATTGAAGATTATGCTGCGATCGGTAATTGCGAAACATTGGCGCTTGTGGGACGCGACGGGTCCATTGATTGGTTGGGCTTCCCTCGTTTCGATAGTGCTGCCTGCTTCTCGGCTTTACTCGGAGATGCCGAGCAGGGCAGATGGCTGATAGCGCCAGCGTCGGATGGCGCCGAAATTTCGCGACGTTATCGCGGCGACACATTGATACTCGAGACGACGTTTGAAACCACGACGGGCTCGGTATGTGTCGTAGATTTTATGTCCCGCCGAGATGGTGTATCGGATCTTGCCCGGATCGTGAGGGGAATAAGCGGCACGGTCGCTATGCGCTCGGAACTCGTCGTACGCTTTGAATATGGTTCGGTCGTGCCTTGGGTTTCGCGCCAGGAAGACCGCAGGCTCGAACTGACGGCTGGCCCAGATCGATTAGTATTAGAAACGCGTGTTCCGCTTCGTGGCGCGAATCTCAAGACTATCGGAGAGTTCGACGTCGTAGCCGGTGATGAGGTAGCATTTACTTTGAGTTGGTCCCCCTCGTACCATTCGTTACCTCCGCCGTTTCGGGCGACAGACGCTTTAGCAGAGGTCGAACTCTTTTGGTCGAACTGGGCTGCGCCCATCAAACGGGTAGGGGAATGGTCGCAGACTGTTGTGCGGTCGTTGCTGACCCTAAAAGCGCTATCACACCGCGATACCGGCGGAATCGTTGCCGCGGGTACAACTTCCTTGCCGGAAAAGATCGGAGGCACCCGCAATTGGGACTACCGGTTTTGCTGGCTTCGCGATGCTACGTTTACATTATACGCCTTGTTGGAAGCCGGATTTCTTGGCGAAGCGAAAGCTTGGCGGCTATGGCTGCTACGGGCGGTTGCCGGCAGTCCGGATGATTTGCAGATTATGTATGGTGTCGCTGGCGAGCGGCGACTCGTCGAGTACGAAGTTCCTTGGCTTTCGGGCTATCAAAAATCAGCCCCCGTCCGGATCGGCAACGCAGCGGCCGGCCAAGTTCAACTCGATGTGTACGGAGAAGTCCTTGATACCTTGTATGTGGCCAGACGGGCTGGCGTTGCTGCAAATGACGCGAGTTGGGGACTTGAATGCGCGCTGATCGAGCATCTCGAAACTATCTGGGACCAACCGGACGAAGGAATTTGGGAAGTGCGGGGTGGGCGTAAGCATTTTACGCATTCCAAGGTCATGGCTTGGGTCGCCTTTGACCGAGCCGTGAGATCCTCCGAGGAATTTGGTCTGGAAGCGCCTTTGGGTCATTGGCGGTTAATTCGCGATAGGATTCATAAGCGCGTTTGCGACGAAGGATTCGACGTCAAGCTGAATTCGTTTGTCCAATCCTTTGGTGCGACCACGATCGATGCCAGTTTGCTGCTAATCCCAATGGTCGGGTTCTTGCCCGCATCAGATTCCCGCGTGATAGGCACCATCGCCGCGATCGAACGGAACCTGGTTCGCGATGGCCTTGTGCTGAGATATCAAACCACCGAAGGAGTTGACGGTCTGCCGCCCGGCGAGGGCGCTTTTCTGGCTTGCAGCTTCTGGCTCGCCGACAACTATGTGCTGCAAGGAAGAATCGACGAAGCGCGAGTGCTCTTCGCCAGACTTTTGTCGTTGCGAAACGATGTTGGGTTGCTTGCCGAAGAATACGATCCATCGTCAAATCGTCAGTTGGGCAATTTCCCTCAGGCATTTTCACATCTCGCGTTGATAAATACCGCGCGCAATCTGACAGGCGCGAGCGGCCCCGTTCATCAACGATCTGCGGGGAGCAGCACGACCCGAGAGGCGTAAGACGAATAGACCTGCTTTTATCGAAGCACCGAATGACCCCTGCTGGCGGATTGTGTTGAAGAAGTCGGCGGCCCAACTGTTTGGGACGTTGCAAGGAATCAGGCGTGCGTGAGCTTGTTTGCATTCAGGCCGGCATTGGGGTGGCCAGCGGGATCAGCTTTGCCAGCTTTCGGAGGTTCTGAACCGTGGCAGCGAGCAGGAACTCGTCTTGAGCACCAAACGGACCTCTCAGCCTGAGCCGGTCGAGGCGCAGGATGCGCTTGAGATGTGCGAACAGCATCTCGATCTTCTTCCGTTCACGCCGCGACGTCACGTAGGCTTCAGTCTTGGCGATATCGCGCGCGACGTCTCGGGCGTTCTCGTAAATTGAACGCGGGACCTTGCGGGCGGGCATCTTCGGACAACACCGCGGCTTCAGTTCACAGGCGTCGCAGTCATACTTGCTGGCGCGATAGAGCAGTGTTGCTCCATCGTTCACCAGAGTGCCGGTAGAGGT
>Ga0302325_10014515_pt1 | contig 16766 bp, 13 predicted proteins | sample Palsa_T0_2_FD_201948 | JGI IMG/M metagenome (GOLD analysis project Ga0302325, IMG submission 201948) | Peat permafrost microbial communities from Stordalen Mire near Abisko, Sweden - Palsa_T0_2 | ecosystem: Environmental > Terrestrial > Soil > Palsa > Peat permafrost | place: Sweden: Abisko... | reverse complement strand
TGGAAAGGAGGCACGCTGAAACAACACCTGCTAGCCAACACACCGGTAAATCACGATCCCGGCTCGACCATCTTGAGCGCCCATTCGATCAAGGTTTCTCCGTCTTCTAGGTTGGCGGCGGCGATCGGTATTACCGGTCCCCTTGGCATTACTCGCCCCCTTGATGACCTCGTTTCGATCACCGATGCCACTGCCGTGGTGGTGAATTCCAGCCACCATCAGGCAGTAGATGTCCTCGGAGAGGGCCTCGTCGTGAGCGCTCGCTGTCCCGAGGATGCCATTATTGAGGCCCTGGATGGCATTCGCGAGGACCACTTCGTGCTAGCGGTACAGTGGCATCCCGAACGCAGCTATGATGCCAGCATCGTTTCACGGCGTCTCTTCCGCGCATTTGTAAATGCCGCCGCAATCTGGCACGCGCGCTTGCCCTTTGAATCACTGGCGCTGTGAACGAAGGCCTCGAGAATCTATCGGCGATTGCCATCGAGACTGCCGTTAAACGAGCCGGGCTCTCTCCCTTGGCCAACGGATGCGCCGAGCAGTTTTCCTCCTACGGTGAACTTCTGGTTCGGTGGAACGCGAAGCTCAACCTTACTGCCATCCGAAATCCACAGGAAATCATTCAACGGCATCTTGTCGAAAGCATCTTCTGCGCTCAAAACTTGCCTTCCGAGATCGTGACCTTGTTAGACTACGGTTCCGGAGCCGGATTTCCAGGAATCCCGATCGCACTTTGCCGCCCCGAGATTTCAGTGACGCTGGCGGAGTCTCAGGGAAAGAAGGCAAGTTTCCTCCGAGAAGCGGTTAGAACTTTAGGTATCGATGCCGAAGTCTTCTCGGGTCGAGTTGAAGCTATGGCTATGTCTCACGCGTTTGACGCCGTAGTCATGCGTGCGGTCGACAAAATGCAGCGGGCCGTCGAAGACGCATTGCTGCGCGTTAGGCTCGGTGGATGGTTAGCCTTGTTGTCGAGTTCCGGAATGATCGCCCTACCCAGTAACTTCGTTGCTTCGGAAATGCGTATCCCCGGTTCCCGGGCCGGCATATTGATTCTCGCAAGACGTTCAACGTTCCACGTGGAACAGTAACGCCGATTTGCATTACTCCGAAATGGCGTTCCACGTGGAACAATCAAACAGTTTTCCACCGCCGTGGCATTTGGGTCCCGCGATTCGCCGCCTTCTCCATCCGGATAGCAACCTGAATGGTAACTATTACTTGCGCACGGTGACCCGCTCAACGCTCTAGAGTTCTCCACAGACCGGGACCAGTTGTGCACAGCCCACTTTCATTGCTTCAACCGACCACTCCCGATAGTCTTGCAGGACATGGCTCGAGTGCTGGCGGTCGTCAATCAAAAAGGTGGAGTAGGCAAAACAACCACCGCCATTAACCTAGCCGCCGGATTCGCTCTCGAAGGCTTACGTTGCCTTCTGGTCGACTGCGATCCGCAGGCCAATTCCACCGGTGGCTATGGATTTCCCCGCGACGATGAGCGCAACTCTATCTACGATGTCCTGCTCGGCGAGGCAACTTTGGCTGAAACCGCGCTCCAAACCGAGATTGAGGCCTTAAAGGTCGTCCCATCGAACAAGAACCTGATCGGCGCGAATGTGGAGCTGATCCAGATGGATCGGCGCGCCTTTCGCCTCAAAGAAGCCATCGAGACAGTCCGCGGCGACTACGACTATATTGTCCTCGATTGCCCACCGGCTCTCGACCTGCTCACCCTCAACGCCCTCGTCGCCGCCGATCGGTTGCTCGTCCCCATGCAGGCCGAATATTTCGCACTCGAAGGAATTAGTGAATTGATGAATACCCTGGATCGCGTTCGAGATACCTTCAATCCCAATCTGGACATAGAAGGCGTGCTGCTCACCATGTATGACGACCGCACCAATCTCGCACAGCAAGTAACCGAGAACCTGCGTGAGTTCTTCAAGGAGAAGCTCTTGAAGACAGCTATTCCACGAAACGTCAGACTGGCGGAGGCTCCCAGTTACGGAAAACCCGTACTGCTCTATGATCCGAAATCGCGAGGAGCAGAAAGCTACCGCGACTTGACACTAGAAATCCTGAAACGCAACGGCGTCGAAAGTCCAAGGGCCAAAGAGCGCGCAGCGGCAGCCAAAGCGGCAGGAAAAGTCGACATCAAGTTTTGGCCCTACGGTTAAACGGCAGCGCCAAAAACCCCTTCGAGTTGCCGTTCGTGATTGCAGAAGAGGACACTAAGATATGAGCACCGTCGCAGAACCATTGAAACGCCGCGCCCTCGGAAAAGGCCTCGAATCACTCCTCCCCACCCGCCGGCCCGCGGAGCCGCCGCAAAATCCAATCCTGACGGAGGCCGCCCAAACTGGCAAACCGCGCGAGATTCCAGTCGACTCCATCGAGCGCAATCCTTTCCAGACGAGGACCCGTTTCGACGAACAACTCCTTGAGGAGCTTGCCGCGTCGATTGCCGTCACGGGCGTCGTTCAGCCGATCCTCGTGCGACCGCTCGGGAACGATCGCTATCAACTGATTGCCGGCGAGCGTCGCTGGCTTGCCTCGCGTAAAGCAGGAAAAACGACCATCCCTGCAATGATTAAGGCCGTTTCAGACGAGCAGGCGATGGAAATGACCATCGTCGAGAACCTGCAGCGCGCCGACCTGAATCCGATGGAGCAGGCAAGGGCCTTCGAGCGACTCACCCGCGAATTCAAAATGACCCAAGAGCAAATGGCGCAGCGAACCGGGAAGAACCGCACATCGATCGCAAATTTCCTGCGCTTGCTTCGTCTCCCATCTGACATTCAGGGAAAGGTCGAGGCCGGCGAACTCACATTCGGCCATGCACGAGCCTTGTTGGCACTGGAAGATCCAGAATCAATGCAAAAGGCCGTCCAAAAAGTCAGTGCACTCGCAATGTCGGTACGACAGACGGAAACCTTTGTGCACGGAATCCTGCACCCTGAACTGAAAGCCAAGAGTGAAAAGGTCGCGAAACCCGATGTCCTTGATCCAAATGTACGCGAGGCGCAGGACCAATTGCAGCGAGCATTAGGTATGAAAGTTCGCGTGCACGACAAGAATGGCCGTGGTCAGGTGGTTATCGAATACGCCCGGCTGGAAGATTTTGACGCGCTGCTCGCAACAATCCTCGGTGCCAAGGCCTAGGACCGAAAACATGGATCTGGTCGAAATCCGTAACGCGTCCAAGAGTTATCCTTCCGGCGGTGGATCTCGCCTTTATGTAGCAGACACTGTTACACTTTCGATCCAGCGCGGTGAAACTCTCGGACTTGTCGGTGAATCGGGTTCAGGCAAAAGCACCGTCGCTCGAATGATTCTCGGTCTGATTGAGCCTGATTCGGGGACCGTCCTCTTCGATGGCGAACCAGTCTTCGACGGGACACGATCTGCTCCGCGGTCGGCAATGCGGCGAGTCCGGAGGCGCATGCAGCCCGTATTTCAAGACCCATTCGCGGCGTTGAACCCGCGCATGCGGGTCTCCGATATCGTGGCCGAACCATTAAAGATTTTCCGCAACGCAGACGGTGTCAATACCGGCCCCAAAGCCATGCGTCAGCAGGCTTCTGAGTTGATGCGCGCCGTCGGTCTCGACCAGTCAGCCCTGCTACGCTATCCCCATGAATTCTCCGGGGGGCAGCGGCAACGCATCAACATTGCTCGGGCACTGGCACTTCGCCCCGAACTGCTGATACTCGACGAACCGGTTTCGGCACTGGACGTCAGCGTCGGCGCGCAGGTGGTGAACCTGTTACGAGACTTGCAACGCGAGTTCCAGCTCACGTATCTGTTCATCTCCCATTCGATGCCCCTGGTGAGGTATCTCTCGGCTAATATCGCGGTCATGCGCAAGGGCCGGATCGTGGAAATCGGCTCATGTGAATCTATTTGTCACAATCCACGCGACGAATACACTCGGTCCTTACTGGCGGCCACGCCAGAATTGGCGTAAGTCGTTCACATATTGAGCGTTATGCCATATGTCTATTTGAGAGCGACACTGTTACATATACGGAGGAGAAATCACCGTGTAAACGAAAGATTCTTTGCAAAGAACGGCAGCACCCGCTCTTCGATGCGCTCAGGAATATGGTCGATATGCGAGCCATCATAGGTTTCGAAGGTGTGGGGAATGTTATAACTCTTCAGCCGCGCATCAAGCACCGCCAGATCCACTGGAATCTGCTTAAACTCATCATGCTTGCCAACGTCGAAAGCGAGGGCGTGAAGTTGTCTTAGACCCACCGCATACTGGTCGAGCGTCACCAGCGGGGCGTTCGCATACCATTTGGCCACAACGTCCATTCGCGGTTTACCTTCCTGAGTAGGAAGATCGAGATAAAACGGCGGATTGGCCGGATCAGGCGACCAGGCCGCGGCGAACGCCAGAGTAACCAGAGCGAAGAAGTCGGCCTTCCCAAGATCGGCGTCATTCTTAACCAACCCTGCCGAATGAATCTTCCCGTCTGACGACGGCGACGTCGCTCCTGCATCGCTTTGTGACCCGGCCGACGGTAGCGCAACGGTGAGGCAGCAAGCGCTGAGTGCGTAAATGCTCGAAAATACGTCGCTGTGCTTCATGCCAATGCGAAGAGTCCCATAGCCGCCCATCGAATGTCCCCCCAGGCCGCGGCTTTCGGGCCGGGCGAGCGTCCGGTAGTGGCTATCGATGTAGGCCACAAGTTCGGTGGCGACGAAGTCTTCCCAATCGCCAGTCGTCACCGAGCTGGAATAAAAGCTGCCCGCGAATTTGTTATTCGCGTTGGGCATCACCAGGATCATTTCATGCGCGGGATCGGCGGCAAAGACTCGATCGGCAATCGCCGGCAGATTGATCCAGGGTTTGCCGTTCTTGGTGTCTTCGTTGAACCATTCGCCGGGATTGTCGGTGAATCCATGCAACAGATAGACGACAGGGTAGCGGCGATGGGGTTCGGCACCGTAGCTAGGCGGCAGGTAGACATTCACCGTCCGATCCGGCGTGTCCCCCAGCAAGTTACCTTCAAGCAGTTTGCCATGCACTGTAAGGTGCAATACAGTTCCGTGGCCGACTACGGAGGTCGTCTGGCCAAGCGATTGTGCAACATAAGACAGCACGAACAGAGTAGGAAGGAACAAGGTAAAGGGGCGGATTGGCGATTTCAAAAGAAGGCTCCTGGAAAAAGCCCAAGGTGGGGCGCCCTGATTCTAGCAGGGCGGATTACCTAGCAAAGTAGAATAGCCCAAGCATGTTTCCGACCTGGAGCTGGCCGCACGTTTGGCTGCTGATTGCATCGATGCTGGCCGGCGCCTTGAATGCCATGGCGGGCGGAGGCTCGTTCTTGTCTTTCCCAGCCGTTTTGGGCACTGGGATTCTCCCCATCCAGGCAAACGCTACCAACACCGTCGCCCTATGGCCAGGGCAGTTCGCCTCGATCGCCGCCTACTGGGATGACTTGAAAGACAACCTTCGTCTGCTGGTCCCACTGGGGGCAGCTGCACTGATCGGCGGACTCGCCGGAGGCATCGTTTTGCTGAGAACCGGGCAGGCGACCTTTCTCGCCCTGGTGCCGTGGCTGCTGCTGGTCGCCGCGTTGCTGTTTGCCGTTAGCACTCCCATCTCCAGGTGGCTGCAGAGAAGAGCCGCAGCGCGCGAAGCAGCACGATTGGCTAATAGCTCAAGTATGGCCGCGCCTGCACCATCGATGATTCCGCTGTTTCTGGGCATGGTGTTCGTTTGTTTTTATATCGGATATTTTGGTGCCGGATCGGGCTTTCTCGTAATGTCCCTTCTTGCTATCTTCGGCGTCGAAGAGATCAACCGGATCAACGCGCTCAAAGTAGTCACCACCTGCCTCGCCAATGGAATCGCCGTCATCGCGTTCTTCGTCGGAAAACAGGTTGTATGGCAAACGTGTTTGCTCATGATGGTCACGGCTGCGATTGGCGGCTACTTCGGCGCAAGGTACGCGCGACGAGTGGATTCCCGCGTGATGCGCGCCGTTGTGGTGGTGATAGGACTTGGGATGGCGGCTTACTTCTTTTGGAAACAAGCGTAAGGCGTCAAGGTTTCGCTCGAACGAGATTCGAAACCAGCGCAGCAGCCGCAACCAGATTCGCTTTCAGTTCCACTGCAAATCCATGACGCTTCTGCAAGAATTCCGGATCATTCCACGACAACCAGGTTGCACCATCCCCATCTTCGGCAACCAGTATCTTTAGTGGCAAATCCAGCGCCGCGCTCGGCGCGGAAAGCATAACCGGCGTCCCCGCTTTCGGATTTCCAAAGATAAGGAGCTTCGTTGCAGGCATCCTCAAACCCACACTCGCTGCCTCGCCGGAATGGTCGACGATCACGAAGAGCTTAATCCCTTTCTCATGCAAAAGGGCCTCGATCTTTTCCACGGTTTCGTCGAAAGAGTAAGCACTTGCCACGGAGATGATTCCGTTTTCCATAAGACTGCTCCTCCCAAAGATCGATCTATCGCAATATAGCTTACTTCGGATACTGGAACGACTTATTCGGCTATGGCGGTGCCTTCGGGATGGGCCCCGGATCCGCCTGTATCTCCTGCTTCAAAGGTCGAGCCCGGCTTGCAGTTGTGCGTCCGAGCCGCTGAAGGTCGCGTTAGGCAGATTATTGACCACCGAGTCAGAGGGCATTGGCCGTGCAGCGAGATCAGAGTCCGCTTCCGGAGAACACCTGAAAGCAATTATTTTTTCGGAAGCATACCACCGCCGACAACATATTCCTCCCGTTAAGCGAAAATAGATATATGAGTCATGAAGGAATCCGCTTTGTAAGCGAGGAAGAGGCGAGGCGCGGAGAACAGCATGCGCGGGAGCTGCCCAGGGAGGCGATCGAGCCAGTGAAGGTTCGAGTGCACAAAACGGAAGGCACCGGCATGGAGATCGACTGGAAGGACGGTCATCATAGCTCGTGGAGCTTTCGATGGCTACGCGACGGATGCCCTTGCGCCACCTGCAACGAGGAAAGGGAGCAAACCGGGCGTAAGCCGGGCGAGGCCAAACCGGCTCCAAAGGAATTGTTTGCTCTGTACAAAGCACCCCCGTTGCCCGAAAAAGTAACTCCCGTAGGCAGGTACGCGATCAGCTTCGGATGGAACGACAGACATACCAGCGGAATTTATTCATGGGATTATTTGAGGCGTCACTGCCAGTGTGAAATCTGCCAGCCATCCTGAGGGCAAGCACTCATTCAGCGAATGGATGCCCACGCCAGCCCATCCGGTTCCTTGCCCGCCTGAATTTTCCCAACTACCGCCAGCGTCTTCAAATCGACCACGGCGACATAATCGTCCGGGGAGCAGGCAACAAATGCGCGACCGCCTCCCGGCTCAATCAGTATCCCCGCCGCTCCACTCCCAATCGGGAGTCGTTTGATTGTTTTCCGAGTCGCAGCGTCGATGATGGTGAGATCGGCGCCGCCCAAGGTTGAAACCAGGACCAGCTTGCCATCCAGCGTGAACTTCAGCCGATTGGCCCCTTGAACATCGGCTGCAAGGGTTTCTGTGACAACCTTCGCCACCGGATCAACGATTGAGATCGTTCCGTCATGAGCGTTTGCCACCCATACTTCTTTCTGGTCGGGAGAAACATCGAAGCCTTCAGGCCCGCCTCCGACTTTCACCAGCGTCTGGTCCCAATCGGCGGTCGGCGGCCCTGGGGGGCCTCCGGGCGGTGGCCCACTTCGCGGCGAAGGCGGTGCATCGGGCCGCATCGGTGGCGGCGGTCCCCCAAAACCAGCTGGTCGCATGGTTTTCTCAATAATGCTGACCGTGCCGGAGCTCACATTCGTCGTAAATATCCACTTCATATCCGGAGACACATAAATCATGTGCGTCCGGTTTTGCCCCGTACCAAGCACCCAGTCAACTTTCTCGGTCGCAGGGTCGTATCGACCAATAACTTTAGCTGCTTCCGCGGTAAACCAGGTCTTTCCACCCGCAAAGGTCAAACCATGAGGTCCTCCCAGCGGGCCTAGGTCGATCGCGGGCAACGCCTTCTGGTTAAGCAGATCGACCACGGCGAGCGTGTGCAGCCTTCCCCCGCCGTAATTCGACACATAAGCAGTCCTCCCGTCGGCGGAAGCAATCACTTCGTGGGGATCCTCGCCAACCGGCACTTTCGCAATAACTTTGAGCGTCACTGGATCGACGATTGCAAGCGTCTGGTCCCGCTTCGCAAGAATCAGCAGCGCATTGGGCGGCGTTGCCTGTGCATGAGAGATCACGTTTGCTCCTGCGAACGCAATCAAAACCGTAAGCCATCGAAGATTCATGGCTCAAACGATACTCCCTCATTTGGCCGCAATGCCAGTCCAGGCGCAAGCCTTCAATCTCTTCAGCCACGCCGACTACTACATGCAAAACGGCGACGGCATCAACCAACTCCAGTACAAGCCGATCGGCGCCAATTGCGGCGATGGAGCCACGCTCAATCAAACCTGTTACCTGGTATCGAACTCCCGGCCAGATAACTTCGGAGAAGCTCCCGTCACGACCCGTATACTCTTTGCAAATTTCTGATATCTTAAGTGCGCGGCGACGCGGCCTCCCATTTTGAGGCCTAGGTTGCAGCAGTTAACTGGGTTATAACTCATATCATTTCAGTTACTATCCGCATCCGCTAAGCTAAAGAAAGGGACATCACGGCATGCCCGACAATTCCGCTTCGCCTGCCACCACTACTACTCCAACCGCGCCGCCTGCCGCAATTGCCACGGTTGCCCAGGGGCTGCTCGGCTACCTTGCGCTGGAAGGCGTGGACAAGATTTTCGGCGTACCCGGCGGCGCGCTCTCCAACCTGCTGGTGGAGTTCAAGAATCGGCGCGATAAGTTCACTTACATCGTCTGCAAGCAGGAAACCGGGGCGGCCTACATCGCCGACGGTTATTACCGGACCAGCGGCAAACTCGGCGTAGTCATGGTTACCAGTGGACCCGGAGCAACCAATGCGCTCACCGGCACAATGAACGCCGAAGCCGGGGGAAGCGCGTTGCTCAACATCACCGGCGAAGTCGCCGAGCAGTTCTTCGGCAAGGGATATTTGCAGGAAGGTGCGGACCTCGATCTCGACATCACCGCAATATATCGTGCTGCCACCGCCTACAGTGTCGAATTAATCGACCAATCGGACTTTCAGACCCTGATCCAACAAGCATTGCGCGACGCGCTGTCCATCCCCCGGCGCGCTGTGCACATCACCGTTCCAAACAATCTTCCCCTCGAAACGTTCAATCCTTCCATCACAATGCCGCATTCCCCATCCGCCTATCGCGCTGTGCCGGACGGCGTTTCGAGCGATCAAGTCCGCAAATCCTTGCAATTATTGTTGGCAGCCAAGCGACCGCTCATCTTCCTTGGCAGCGGAAGCCGCGAGGCGCTGCGCGAGGCGACAACCTTCGCCGCATTCAAGAATCTTGTCCAGCAATACGCGATTCCAGTCATTACCACTCCCGACGGCAAAGGCGTCTACCCGGAAAGCGACGAGTTTTCTCTCCGGGTTTATGGCTGTGCCAGTTGCCAATGGCCGGCGTTGTGGATGAAACAAACGCCTCCGGCATACGACGGCCTGCTGGTGCTGGGGACTGGACTGCGCGGACTCGCCACCAACAACTTCAATCCAATGCTGATACCTCAGGGTCCGTTCATCCAGGTAGACCTCGATCAGCACGCCATTGGACGCGGCTTTCCTCTGACCTTGGGTGTTGTTGGCGAGGTAGGGGCCTTCATCCGCGAAGCCGGCAAGCTTTCTGCCGACTTCCCCCCAACCGAGGCCGACGTGCAGGCCCGACGTGCAGAGCTCGCAACCATCAAAAAGACTTCGCCGGTCTACAGCCAGCAGCAATACAACTCCGAAAGCTCGCCGATCGAGCCAGCCGCACTCGTTCGCGTTTTGCAGGAAACTCTGCCGCCAGAAACCACGATCTTCATCGACGCCGGCAACTGCGTTGGCTGGGGCCTGCATTACTTCGAAATCGACCCGCCAATGGAGTTGCACAGTGCTCTCGCCATGGGGCCAATGGGGTTCGGTGTCGGGGCAGTGATTGGCGGCAAACTTGGCCGGCCCGATCGCACTTGTGTAGGCTTTGTCGGCGATGGAGCCTTCCTGATGCACGGCGCGGAAGTCTCAACCGCCAAGCGATTCAACGTCGGAGCCATCTTCGTGGTCCTCCAGGACGACGACCTGCATATGGTCAGCCAGGGTATGGGCTATCTCTATCCCAATCCCAGCGACCCGCCAGACGTCTGGGAAGACATGTATGGCCTCGGTAACGCCGATCTTGTGAAGTTCGCCGAGAGCCTGGGTGCGGATGCCTACGGTATCGACAGTCCCGCCGACTTGAAGGCACTGATGCCTGCGGTACTGGAGCGCGCCAACAAAGAAAATCGACCCCAGGTAATCATTGCCCGAATCAACAAGAAATCGCTTGATCCATACTTCCCGCCGAAGCAATAGCCACTGGCGCGAAGAGTCAAATGCAGCTGGAAGTCCGTGACGTAAGAGCGGCAGCACTCGAAAGTGAGACTGGTTTATGCGCAAATCCTCCTTCTCTCCCGAATACGACATAGCCATTGTGGGCGGTGGAATCTCCGGTATTTACGCCGGCTGGCGTCTGCTGACCGCCGACCCCGAACAGTCGCCTATGCTCAAGAACTGGGCCTCCGGCGGAAAGCTGAAAGTCGCCGTCTACGAGGGCAGTCACCGCATCGGCGGACGACTTCTCACCGCCCGCCCCCAGGGATTTCCAGATACCGTCTGCGAACTGGGTGGCATGCGCTATGTCTCCTCACAGACCCTGATAAGAAGCCTGGTCGAGAACGAACTCAAGCTTCCACATTTCAAACAAGTCGTCGCTAGACCGGAAAATATCGCCTACATTCGCGGCAACCAGATCCGCGAGGGCGAACTGACCACTCCCGAACTGCTTCCATACGGCCTCGATTGGGCCGAAGAGGAATACGTCATGAGAAACGACCCCAGTGGACTTCTCGGCTGGGCGATCGCCAAGCTGCTGCCCGGCGTCCTTCAATACACCGGCGCCGGCCTGGATAAATACCTGCAACACGCAACGATTGACGGCGTTCCGCTCTACAAACTCGGCTTCTGGAACCTCGTTGCACGCGCCATGACGCCCGAAGCCTACTCCCTTTCGCGCACCCTGGTTGGATACGACTGCCTCGGTTCCAATGTCAATGCAGTCGACCTCATCACCGAGTATTTCGAGTTCACCCCGGGCGTCAATTACTACCTCTTCAACCAGGGCTACGACACCGTCCCTTGGGAGCTCGAAAAGCGGTTTAAGAAGGCTGGCGGCACCGTCATTCAGAAGTCATGGATCGAGGGCTTCGACAAAATCACCCTCTCCGACGGCACCACCGGAGTCCAGTTGCATTTCCGCGATGGTCGCCCTGCCGTGAATGCCCGGGCGATCATTCTTGCTATGCCGAGGCGTTCGATCGAATTGCTCAAGTCCGAAGGCCCGGTTCTCGATCCCGGGAAAGCTCCCGCGTTCCCGGATATGCTGCATTCCGTCGAACCCATCCCGCTCTACAAGATCTTTCTCGCCTATCCTTATCCATGGTGGACCGCCGTCGGTGTTTCCCAGGGCCGCTCTCTGACCGATCTCCCCATTCGCCAGTGCTATTACTGGCCTGTCATTCCCGGCGACAACGTGACTCCATCGCCTTACGGTCATGCCTTGTCGATGTCGTATAACGACGCTTCGAACGTCGATTTCTGGGCGGCGCTGGCCCTCCCACGCACCAAGCTTTATGCCAAACAAGATTTGATTCAACGCAATACCGCTCACCAGCACAAACTCTTCCAATCCACACCGCTGCCCGAAGAGACGCCCGCCGTTGACCCATACTCAAAGCGCCTGCGCGCCAATTGGGAAGCACATAAAGCAACCGATGCCATGGTGAAGGAAATGCACCGGCAATTGGTCCAGATGCACAATGTTGCTTATGCTCCCGATCCCGTCGACGCGGCCTTCATCGATTGGTCCGCCGATCCCTACGGCGGCGGAGTTCACCTCTGGAAGCGCGGCTACAAATCCTGGGAAGTGTTGCACAATATCACCCAGCCCGTCGCAGACTTCCCTTGCTACATTTGCGGCGAGGCCTACTCCACTAACCAGACCTGGGCTGAGGGATCATTGCAAACCGCTGAAATCGTCCTTAAGCGGCTCGGCCTGAAACCGCCCGGCTGGATTACTCCAAATCCGAAATGACCGCTAGGAAGTTGCAAGCACCCAATCCCAGGAGGGCTAACTCATGTCGGAAATGCAGCCGCGCATCAAAGGGCTCGGTTATGAAGTGCCCGCAAACATTCGCACCAACACCGATCCCATCTTCGACTGGCTCAACAATTGGCTGAAGTCAAATCCGAAGGTCGGCAATCCATTTACGGGCTACACCACTCGCCACGTCCTTGCGGATGGCGAAGACCTCATGACGATCATGGTTCCCGCTGCTTTGAAGGCGCTCGCCGACGCCCGCGTCGACGCGTCCCAGATCGACATGCTCCTCGGCTACGCCTCGGTGAGCCCTTACCCGAATCCAAACGAACTCACCCGTCTGCACCAGATGATCGGGCTTCCAAAGAGCGCCTGGGTCGTACCCCTGAACAACGAGTTCTCCAACTTCAACGCCGGCCTCGTCTTCGCCGACGCCTTGATCAAAGCTGGCCGCGCGAAGAACATTCTGATTGTCGTCGGAGGCAACTGGACCCGCCACGTCGATTACCACACCGTTCAATCCGTAAGCGCTGCTGACGGAGCAGGCGCGGCCGTCGTCGGACTCTCCGCCGATCCGGCAAAATGGCAGGTCCTCGACCAGCAAACCCTGACCGTCTCGGAGAACTACGGCACCATGTATATGCAGGGGGCCAAATACCCGCAGAATCCGCCAGTAGACGGCCATTCCGCCCTTTGGAGCGATACCTTCTTTCAGATCACTGCAGCCGGTTTTCAGGACTTTGGCAGCTTCGGCGGTCAGGCCGCCCCGAAGGCGGTCCTCGACCTCATGGCGCACAATGCCCTCACCGGCGCAGATATTTCACTGATCGCCCACCAGGCGTCGCAGTCGTTGATCGACGTTTGGCAGAAGACGATCCTGCCCGCGCAATTGATCTCGACGATTTCGAACTTCGCGAATATGACAGTAGCCAATATCCCCGTCACCCTTGCCTGGTCGGTCGCCAATCAGCCCGTCACCCAATCGAACCTGGTGCTCTTCGCGCTCGCGCCCGACATGCACGCAAACGCCCTGCTGCTGCGCCGCAACCCCGCCTGACTCCCAAGCGGCGCAGCACCCATCCACCGGCATAGTTACGCGATTGCGCTTGCCATCGAGGCCCTGCAAGGTTAGAACGAGATATGGCCATCGGGCTGATTGGCGGCAGATACGAGCTGTTGGAGCCTTTGGGCATCGGTGGCATGGGCGAGGTCTTCCGCTCGCGCGACCGCATCACCGGCGAAATCGTCGCCCTCAAGCGCGCCCTCCAAATGCCCGCTGCGGCCAACTCCGACCGTTCCCCGGCGACGCCATTGGTGCCAACGCGGGACGCCGTGGACTCCGACCAGGCAACCAGCGACTACACTCCTGTGGGTGCTGGGTCAACCGTCTCCCCGCATGTGCGGCTGGCGCTGGCCTCGGAATTCCGCGTACTCTCCTCCCTGCGACACCCCAACATCATCAGCGTCCTCGACTACGGCTTTCAGGAAACCGGACTCCCGTTCTTCACCATGGAGCTGCTCTCGAACGCACGCCCGATTGTCGCCGCGGCGCGAACCGAAACACGGGAAACCAAGATCGATTTCCTCTTTCAGATTCTCCACGCGCTTTCCTATCTCCATCGTCACGGGGTAGTTCACCGCGACCTGAAATCCTCAAATGTTCTCGTCGGCGGCAAGCATGTGACAGTGCTCGATTTCGGCGTCTCCGGTCTCCCCGAAACCACCCTCGCAGGCACCCTCGACTTCATCGCGCCTGAGGTAATGCGCGGCGCAAAACCGTCCCCCGCCAGTGATTTCTATGCCGTCGGTGCCATTGCCTACGAGATGTTCACCGGGCGTCTCTTCAGCCGATCGCAGAAGCCTGAAAAAAAGGTCGATCCCGCGCTTCTCGATGCCCAGGGCGCTGTGGGGCAAATATTCAAACAGCTCATCGCCGAGGACCCGGCAATTCGCGCATATCGCGATGCAACTACCTTGCTCCACGACCTGGCACAGGCCGCCGGTATGGAAATTCCGCGAGAAAGTTCGGCGCACCGCGAAAGCTACCTGAAGGCCGCTCCACTCACCGGTCGCGAAGAAGAACTTCACCGCCTGGTAGACGCGATGGAGATCGCCAACTCGGGCACCGGGAGCGCCTGGCTGGTCGGCGGCGAGAGTGGAGTAGGCAAGTCCCGCCTGCTCGACGAACTCCGGGCCCGAGCCCAGATTCGGGGCTTTCTCGCGTTGACGGGAACCGCGCGCGAAGTGAGTGCACCGTATTCCGTCTTTCGCGAAAGCGTGCTCCGACTTGCCCTGCTCGTTGACCTGACGGAGGAAGAAGCAACCATCCTCAAGGCTGTGTTTCCCTCGATCAACAGGGTTGTTGATTTTCCGGTTCCCGATTCACCGGCGATCGATCCGCAGATTTTTGCCGCGCGACTGATCGAAGTCATCGTCAGTCTCTTCGCCCGATACCCGCATCCGATTTTGCTCGAACTGGAAGACTGCCACTTCATCGGCGAAAACCTGCAGGTACTCAACCGTCTCGTCCAGTTGGTATGGACCCGAAAACTCATGATCGTCGCCTCGTTTCGCGATGATGAACGCCCCCAATTGCCCAGCGAATGCCCGAAGATGCGGCTGTTGAAAGTGGCCAGGTTCGGTTCGACTGAAATCGAACGGGTCGCCGTCTCTATGCTGGGCAGGAAGCTCGGCACAAACCCGGCCATCGTGTCTTTTCTGGAGCGAGAAACCGAGGGCAACGCGTTCTTCCTCGTTGAAGCCGCGCGCGAACTCGCCAAACAATCCGGCCGCCTCGACGAAGTCTCTCCGGAAATGCTCCCCGATCATGTTTTCTCCGGTGGCATGAAGCAGTATGTACGCCGTCGCCTCGACCGGCTTCCCGATTGGGCTCGCCGGTCGATCGAGCTGGCCGCACTGCTCGGCCGCGAGATCGATCTCGAAGTTCTCCGCGCCGCGGATGGCGAGACCGATCTCGACCGCCTCCTCGTCGTTTGCGGCGACGCCGCCATCCTCGAAGGTTACGGCTACCAATGGCGTTTCACCCACGATAAATTACGCGAGGCTGTGCTTCGGGACATCGATCCCTCCACACGCAAAGAGCTTAGTTTCCGCGCCGCCAGCGCTATCGAAACGCTCCATGGTTCCTCGCCGCGGTGGATCCAAACGCAGGCGATTCTGTGGAAGCAAGCCGAAGTGCCGGCAAAGGCCGCGCATTATCTGGTTACCGCCGCCGCCCAGATGCTGTCCGCTGGCGTCCCGGAAAAAGCACTGTCGCTCGCAGTCGAAGCCGCCCGGCAGCTCGGCGTGGACATACCTGACAGTCCGCCGGACCAAGGGGCGGCGATCGTCGCCGAGATGGGTGCCATCGGCGAACTGCTCGCGGGACGATCGCCGCATCAGCTCATCGACCTACCGGCGCTCGAAGATGAACACACTGCAAATATCATTCAGGTGTTGCAACTAATTGGTCCCGCCGCCCATATCAGTCAGAAACCCGAGTTGTTTGCGCTCTGCGTACTCAAATCGTTTGCGCTGACACTCCGGCATGGTGTTGGCCGCGACGCCCCCGGAGCCGTCGCTATGTACGCGGCCGTCGCCCGCTCCATGACCGGCGACAGCCAACTCGGATACGCCCTCAGTCAATTGGCGATCGACCTCGACCACCGGCTGGCAGGCAGGGTCAGTTCTCCAGTCGCTTTCCTCCATACCTGGTTTGTCAACCATTGGATTCAACCCCTCAGCACCAGTCTCCACCACGCAGCCCATGGAGCCCGTGTCGGCTTCGAGGAAAACGATCTCCTCTACGGATCGTTCAATGCCTCGTCGGCGGTGATGTATCTCGCTCTCTCGGGGGCGCCCCTGCATAAGGTGCTGCACGAGGCGAATAGCGAAATTTCCCGCATCGAAGGCCGCGTCCGCATCGCCGCATTCCATTGCCTGCTGGAGCGTCAGCTCGTGCTCGCACTGATGGGTCGCACCCACCACCGGCTAAGCCTCTCCGACGACCGCTATGACGAAGAACGCGACCTCGCCTCCATTCTCGCAACCTCCAACCACAACCAGTGGGTATATCTCTATATCGCCAAGATGCGCCTGCACTACTACTACGGCGAATATCAGGAGGCACTGGAGTATTCAAGAAAGGCTCTCCCTTTGCTGTCAGCCTTTGCCGGGCAAGTTGGCGAATGGGACTTTGCCTTCTACCACGCTCTGGCAAGTCTCGGTCATGCGGCCGCCGCGCCGACTGGTGCCCGGCAATCCCTCCTCGATACCGCTGCTCAATACCTGGAGCGCTTCTCCCAGTGGGCGACTTTGTGCCCACCCACCTTCGCGCACAAACGCGACCTCATCGAGGCTGAACTCTCCCGTCTGCAGGCTGCTCCCGACGAAGCCGAGATCGCATACGCAGCCGCTGTGGCCTCCGCAGAAAATAGTGGCTTCCTCCACGATGCGGCATTGGCCAATGAGCGTACCGCACTCTATTTCGCGGAGGCGGGAAATATCACTG
>Ga0302325_10014514_pt1 | contig 16769 bp, 13 predicted proteins | sample Palsa_T0_2_FD_201948 | JGI IMG/M metagenome (GOLD analysis project Ga0302325, IMG submission 201948) | Peat permafrost microbial communities from Stordalen Mire near Abisko, Sweden - Palsa_T0_2 | ecosystem: Environmental > Terrestrial > Soil > Palsa > Peat permafrost | place: Sweden: Abisko... | reverse complement strand
GTTCTACGAACGCGAAGGGCTTCACCAGGTAATCGTCGGCGCCCTGTTCGAGCCCGCGGACGCGGTCGTCCAGCGTGCCGCGTGCGCTCAAAATGAGGACGGGCGGGCTGGTCTTGCGATCGCGAACTTTCTCCAGCACTTGCAGGCCGTCCATATCGGGCAGCATGAGGTCGAGAATCACCAGGTCGTAATCGGTGGAGTGCACATTTTCCAGCGCGGCGGCGCCGGTGGGCGCGGCGTCCACTGCATATCCCGCGCCTTGGAGACCGCGGCAAAGGAAGTCGGCGATGCGTTTTTCATCCTCGACCACCAGGATTCTCATTGTGTTTTCAGCTTACCAAACCGGCTTCGGTCATTACTTCTTCGCTCGGTATCGTCCGCGGCGTGCCTTCTCCTCTTGGACGACAGACGCGGCCTCCGGTTCCGCGGACCAGGAAAAAATCTGCGCCCGGAGTTCGGTGTGCAGCCAGGCCGCGAGCAATACCGGCGTCACGTACGGTACGACGTTGAGGTTCAGGTATTCCAGGGCGCTCCAGATGGTTGACGCAGTAGCCGAAGTTGCCAAATGGAGATTGGTCTCAATGGAGAAAGCCGCATAGAACAGCAGCGACAGTTGCGCTAGAACGGCCAGCACGCCAGTCCCGACGGCCAGCAGGCGCCACATCTGGCCCGTTCGCGGAGCCGCCGGCACGAGCGCCCAGAATAGCGGAAATCCGAGAGTGAAGAACGTGGGAATTCGTTCGCCGATGACCAGCCGGAAGGAGCGGACATTCACCGGCGGCGCTCCCGGAGCGCGGCCATACGCGCGCTGCACGGCATCCTGTCTGGCCAGAAATCCGGGAACCGGAATGCGCAGCAGCCAGTCGCCGTCCGGTTGGACCATGACACCGGAGGCGGAGCTTCCGCCAGGCATAACCCACACAAGCACGCGAGTGGAGAGCCGCAGGCCCGCCAGCATTGGCGTTAGCAATAACCACCACCACATGGCAAGTAGGACGATAAACAAACCCGAGGCGCGCAACAGAAACCGCCCCTGCGGACTAGCGGGCGCCCGCATCGACCCTTTGCCCGGACTTACGAACGAAATGGGCCCAAGTCCAGAAAATCACCAGCGTGTCGATCATCATGAGACTCTCCCAGAGGTACAGGTGCGCGTAGTCGAACCAGGCGCGATTGTACTCGCCGACGTAGAAGAGGCTGATGAAGCGGATGAGATTCACCACGTGAATGGCGGCGGTGCCGGCGATCAGCCCCTTGGCTTTTTGGCTCCAAGTGGCGGGAAAGGCCAGCACGGCGGCCCACAGAAGAATGGTGACGTGCGCGCCGTTGCAGCCGTAAGCCATCTGAATCGCGAAACGGTTGTACGGATCCTGGAGGAGGTCGCCATCCGCGATCGCATGTCCTCCAAAGAAACGGATGAGTGTGGCCGAGACGGTGACCAGTCCCCGCGTGAAGCGGTCGACAGCCGGCACGGAAGCGGGCGCCAGCAGGAGACCGAATAACACGGCCAAGCTGATTCCGAAGACGAGCAGGAATCGGCCCATGCGCATTTGCGGTGCTGACGGGGAAGTCGCGGAAGCGTCGGGCATTGAGTCTCTTGTCATTTTGACATTTCCGGGGAGGAAAAGATTGTTTACCGCGGAGACGTCGAGACACTGAGAGAAAACAAAGGTCAAAGTCAAAACCGGAGGGCGCTGAGGGGGCAGAGTCCGCAGAGACATGGGCAGGCGGGCGGGAAATTACAATGGTGAGCCATCTCAGTACCACGCGGGGAAATCAAGATCCGCGCGAGGGCGCGGCAGCATGAAATAACACCAACGCCCCGCTCCAGGTAGTTCGAGCGTGCGAGCGTCTTCTGCTGGCGCGCGAGCCGGCACAGGCAAGCTTCGCTCGCCGGGCAAGCTGAAGTGGGGACTTGCAAGACTCCGCCGAAGCGGCGGAAAGCACCGCTCCTTCGTGGTCGCAGCTCAGTAAGAGCCGCGCCCGCAAGCAAACGGTTGCGGAATTCCGCAAATGCCTTTGAAGCATGCCCCTCAACTGCTTGTCTCTTCGACACGACATATTCGCGGTAAAATAACAATCCTATGCGTCTGCCCGCCCTTCTATTTGTAGCCGCCGCGGCGTTTGCGGCCGACCCGGCGCTGCGCGTGGAGGGAATTGCCGGGCGCGACGGCGTCCTCAAGCCCGCCCTGCAACTCTCGCTCGCGGAGATCGCCGCCATGCCGCGAACCACCGTACAGGGGAAAACCCACGACGGCAAGGAACACACGTTCGAAGGCGTCGCCATGGCCGAACTCCTGCATCGCGCCGGACTGCCACAGGGAGAAAACGCGCGCGGTCCCATTCTGGCTCGCTACATCTTGGTATCGGCGCACGACGGATATCGGGCCGTCTTTTCGCTGCCGGAATTCGATCCCGCCTTCACGGATAATCGCGCCATCCTCGCCGATAAAATGGATGGTCAACCGCTTTCGGACCATGATGGGCCGTTGCGCCTCGTGCTGCCCTCGGAAAAACGGGAGGCCCGGTGGGTGCGCATGGTGGAACGGGTCGAGATTCTGGCCGCGCCGGACGCCGTGAAATAGCGAACCGCGATACCGTACCATCGAATTTGTGAAAAGAATCCTGCTTGCGACCACGGGGTCGCTCGGCGATTTGCATCCAATACTTGCGATCGGCCTGGGGCTCAAGCAACGCGGCCATACCGCGATCGTCGCCACGAGCAACCTTTATCGCGAGAAGGTGATTCGGACAGGCCTCGAATTTGCGCCCATGGGCCCGCACCTCGATCCCTCCGCCGAATTCATCAATCATGTCTTCGATCCAGTCCGAGGACCGCAGCGTTTGATCCGCGACATCCTCTATCCGGCGGTACCGACGGCTTACGCGGAGGTTCTGGACGCGCTGCGCGGATGTGACATCGTGGTCACCCATCCCATCACATTCGCGGCGCAAATCGCGGCGGAAAAACTGCGACTGCCATGGGTATCGACCGTCACCGCGCCGCTTTCCCTTCCCTCGCGGTACGACCCGCCGGTCTTCGCGATGGCGCCATCCATGGAGAAATTTCGCGCCTTGGGGCCGGCGGTAAACGCGATCCTCCTTGGTCTGGGGCGGGCCGTTGTCAAACCCTGGATGAAACCGATCACGGCGTTTCGCGCGTCGCTCGGCATGCCGCCGGGCAAAGATCCGCTCTTCGAGGGGCAACATTCCCCGCGGCGCGTGCTGGCTATGTTTTCCCGCGTGATGGCGGAACCGCAGCCGGATTGGCCGGAGCAAACGCGAGTCATCGGATTTCCATTTTACGATCAGTTCGAGCACGGACAACAGCTCGACCCCTCTTTGGAACGATTTCTCGATAGCGGACCGGCGCCGGTGGTTTTCACGCTGGGATCGTCGGCGGTGTTCGACGCGGGAAGCTTTTATCAGGAGAGCGTGGCGGCGGCAAAGCGATTGGGCTGCCGGGCGATCCTTTTGGTGGGAACGAACGAAATCGCCGGTCCGTTACCCGCGGGAACCATGGCGTTCCCCTATGCGCCCTACTCGAAAATTTTGCCCCGGGCCGCTTGCGTGGTACACCAGGGCGGAATCGGGACCTGCGGGCAGACCCTGGCGGCGGGAAGGCCGATGCTGGTGGTGCCCTTCGCATTCGATCAGCCCGATAATGCTGCGCGGTTGAGGCGGCTCGGCGTGGCGCGCGTTATCAGGCGAAAGAATTACACGGGAGCGCGGGCGGCTGCTGAGTTGGAGCGGCTGCTGAGGGATGCAAATTACGCCGAGGCAGCGGCCGAAGCGGCGCTCCGCGTACGCGCGGAAGACGCAGTGCTGACAGCTTGCGATGCGATTGAGGAGTGCGCCTCTGAAATTCAGCCACAGATGAACGCAGATAAACACAGATAAGAAATCAGGCTCTGTCTTGGTTTATCTGTGTTTATCTGCGGCCAAAGAAGCTTTGCCTTGCTTCCTAGCTTAAGCTCAGCTCGATTCCGTTGACGCGCGTGGCTACGAACTCGCTCAGCGCCGGAAGGTCGGCCAGTTGGTTGGTGACCTCGGGAACCATCTCCAGCACATTGGCCAGGTCTGACCTCGGCGCTTCGACAAATTCGAAGAAGTTCATCCAATCCGCCAACTGGGATGACACGCCCACGAGGCAGACCAGGTCGCGGTCGCGGCCGGTGGCGGCGGCTGGGTTTTCATGCTGAGAGGCGACGGTCTGCAGATCCAGCGGACAGCCCCACTGCGCCAGGAGCCAGCGGCCAGCCTCGGTATGGTCCATGCCGTACAGTTCCTTTTCGATGGCCAGCAGATTTCTCCCTTCGGCGGCAGCTTCAGTCAGGGCTTCTTCGTAGTTCGGGAATGCGCGCAGCATCGCCAGCCGGCCGATGTCATGAATCAGGCCGGACAGATAGCCTCTCTCCTGACTGATGCGCATGGAAGGCGCCAGCCGTTCGCAGATCACTGCGGTGGCGAGATTGTGGCGCCAGCAGGCGCGCGCCAGGTTCGCGCTGGAGGGGCCGGCGAGCCCGCGCATGGCCGTGGTGACAATGAGCGAATTGACCCGTTCCATGCCCAGGAAGGCCAACGCCTGCATGATGTTCTTAATTTCATACCGGCACCCGAGCAGCGGCGAATTGGCTAGACGCAACACCTCAGCGGTGAGTACCGCGTCGGTCCGAAGCAGGCTCACTACGCGCGCGAGCGGCTGCGAGATATCGGAAACCAGGTTCAGGAGTTGCACCGCCACGGGACGGAACGGCGGCACTTCCTTGAGCAAGCGGGCCCGTTGCATGGCGAGGGGAAAACTGAAAACTGTCATGCCGCCCCCTGCACAGAGACCACCGCCGTCTTTTGAGCGCTCATACCGGTGATCAAAGCCATCAGTTCTCCAGGATTTATAGGCTTGGCAATGTATCCGTCCATGCCGGCATCGAGACAGCGCTCGCGATCGCCGGCCATGGCATGCGCGGTCATGGCGACGATGGGAATATGTTTCCCCCGCTGGCCTTCCCGCAAACGGATTTCGGCGGTAGCTTGCAGTCCGTCCATTTCGGGCATCTGAATATCCATGAGGATCAGGTCGAACGCCCGCTGCTCCACTAGGTCGAGCACTTCAGCGCCGTTCCCGGCAAGAGTGACCGCGTGACCCCGTTCTCTCAGAAGTGCGGTGACCAGCCGCTGGCTCACCGCATTGTCCTCCGCCAACAGGATCGTCAGGGGGGCGCACTCGATGGCGTTTGCCGGCGTGGCGATGCGTTGCGGTATCACGGAGGCGCCAAGGGTGAACGGCGCAGTGAAGTGGAATGTGCTTCCACGCCGCAATTCGCTCTCCACCCAGATTCGGCCCCCCATAATGTCCACCAGTCCGCTGGAAATCGCCAGACCCAGGCCGGTGCCGCCGAAGCGTCGCGTGGTAGATCCGTCGGCCTGGCGGAAGGGCTCGAAGATGATTTTTCGCTTGTCTTCCGGGATGCCCGGTCCGGTATCGCGGACCGCGAAATGGGCCACCAGGCTGGAATCCGGCGCCGGCTGCATGGCGACGTGCACGCGCACCGAACCCCGATCGGTGAATTTGATGGCATTGCCAATCAGGTTCAGCAGCACCTGGCGAATGCGGCTGTCGTCACCTACCAGGTTGTCGGGAATCTGGGGGTCGACGTGCCATGTCAGCTCCAGACCCTTCTGTTGAGCGGCGGCAAACATGGTCCGGGTGGAACTTTCGACGCAATCGCGCATGGAGAAGGGCGCGCGGTCGAGTTCCATTTTACCGGCTTCAATCTTTGACACATCCAGGATGTCGTTCAGCAATTGCATGAGCGATTCGGCGGAACGCTCCACGGTGTCCAGGTAATCCCGCTGGTCTTCCGACAACTCGGTGCTCAGGCATAGTTGCGTGAACCCGAGGATCCCGTTCATCGGGGTGCGGATCTCGTGGCTCATGTTGGCGAGGAACTCGCCTTTCAGACGGGACGCCTCCTCGGCCTTGTCGATTGCGAACAGCAACTCGCCGTTTACGCGGCTGCATTCGGTTATCTGCTGTTCCAGTTTCCTCCGGTCTTCCGCGCGTTCCGCATCGCGGCGGCCGATCTCGTCGAGCATGGTATTCAGCGATCCGGCCAGGATCGCCAATTCGTTGTTTGCCTGTACCTCAATGCGCTGTTCGAAACCATGCGTCTGCGCGATCCGCTGGGCAATCGTGGCGATCGCCAGAATGGGCGCCGAAACCTCGCGATGGGCGAGCGCGGCAGTCATCAAAGCCACCGCCAGCCCTAGCGCTACTATGCCGGGGAAGAACGCCCAATATATTTTGAGAGCGGCCGTCACCGCCGAAGGTCCGGCAATGATCACCAGAGTACCGGCCCGAGCGCCGCTTGGAGGCACTGGCAGCCGGAGAGTCAGGCCCCGGGAATCCGGCAGGTCAGCATTCAGCGGCTGGCATCCGCCCCCGGAATGTCGGTGGAATGCCGCGAAACACGCGCCAGTGGAGTCATAGAGAAAGGCGTCGCGAATGACACTGTGCGCCCTCAGCGAGGACAGCGTTTGAGTGGCTGCCGCAGGGTCAGCGCCGGCGACGGCCGGGGCAGCCTGGTAACTTACCAGCGAACCGACCGTGGACACTTCCTCGCCAGTCTGTTGCCAGAACCGGTTCACGCCGAAGCCGGCGATTCCCGCGACGGTGAGCATGGCTGACACCACGCCTCCGCCAACGATTAGCGCCGCAGTCCTCCAACGGATAGACCCATGCTTCATCGGTTCACCTTTTTGCGATCGCTTGGCGGACACCACCGGGCCGGCCTTGAGAAAGCGGGTTCATACCCGATCACATCGGATTCTGGGACCGCGTTTCGAATCTTTTTTATCTATTTCGATTGAATATTACTTTGATTAGCTGAAAATTCGGACTGCGCGAGACAGTCCCGCAGCGCGTCGATCGGATATTCTAAGAACGGAGCCGGCAGCCGATGTTACGATATCTTGCCTTGGTTGTTTTCGCAGGCGCCGCCTGGGCGCAACAGTGGGAACTAGGTGGCGATGTCGGGTATGGCATTTACCACGACGGAACCATCTTTTCACCCCAGGGAACGGCCAATGCCGGCATTCTGAATCGCTTCGCCGCAGGCATCGTCTTCGGCGATGAGTTTTCAGATTATGTCTCCGCCGAGCTCCAGTATTTGTATCACGATGGGCATCCCTACCTGAGTTATGCCGGGACGCGCACCGACATTCAGGGGAATTCGTACGCCCTAACTTATAATTTCCTTTTCCATTTCAAAAAGCAGGAGCACCGTTTCCGCCCGTTTGTGGAGGGCGGAATGGGCGCCAAGGATTACGTGATTGCGGGCCCGGCGCCAAGTCCCCAACCCATTCCTCAAATCGGCAGCCTCACGGCCAACGATGTGTGGAAGGTAGTTTTCGAGTTAGGCTGCGGCGTGAAATTTCGACCCATCAAGCAAATGGAAATGCGGTTGGAGTTTCGCGACTATCTGACAACCTTCCCTCGGCAACAAATCGTACCTGCTCCCAACAACACGGCTCGCGGTGTCTTCCAGCAGTTCACTCCGCTCTTGGGTTTGGTATACGTTATCCAATCGCGCCGTTAACTCGTACGTTTACCCCGTGACATCCACGATAAAGTGGTGTTAAACTCTTTTTAGGTCTAGCGACCCAAAAGGAAGTTCGTGAACCAGGTTGTTCAGGAGATAAAAATATGTTGAATAAAGCGGTTTTTATTTTGGCTGTTTTCGCGCTCATCGTGTCCGCCGGCACAGTGCCCGTGGGCGGTCATTACAAAGTCACCCTGTTTGAGCCAGCGGCTGTGCAAGGCACGGTATTACAGGCCGGCGATTACAAACTGGAGCTAAACGACACCAAGCTCACATTCGTAGCCCAGAACGGCAAGGCGCCGGTAGCAGTCACGGTGAAAGTGGAGACGGGCGACAAGAAGTTCGACGGCACATCGGTCCGGCTGGATACGGCGACCGGCAAAGCCGTGATCTCGGAAATTCGTCTGGGCGGCACGAAGACCAGGCTGATTTTCAACTAGCCTCTCAAACCGAAGGCGAAGTAGCGGACACCGCGGGAGGGACTTGTGTCTCCTTCCCGCGGTTTGTTTTTTCGGGCGACCCCGCTCGAAATCCGGCGATGAGCCACAGGTTCCGCAATTGACGATAGCCGAGATTCTCCGGTATGGCGGCGAAGAACATGGCTGCCATGCGGCGATCGTCAGGCGAATTCGGTTCCGCCAGTTCGCGTAAAACCACGGCCGCCATGGAAAGCACGATCCCCATGCCGATGCTAGCGAGCAGCAGGAGCAAGACCGTGGGAATGGTAACCCAGCCGAGCACCAGGCCGGCAATCGCCAGGATGAATGCCAGGGTTTCCAGCCAGGGCCGAAGCGCGCGCGAATAGAACAGTCCGCTTAAGATGCGCCAGCCGAACGGTCCGGCGAGAGAGACCCGGCGGAAGAATGCGCCGGCGATTTCCCTCTGGTCGCGGCTTACTTGTTGGTAGAGTTCCGCCCGCGTAACGGGCGTGCGCGCCTGCGTGATGGGTTCGGGAAGAAAAAGTATTTGATACGGCTTTCCGGCCGCAAGCGCAATACCGTGGAAGCGAACGAAAAGTTCCAGGAGTCCCGCGGTAAATCCACCGGCTTCGAAGACGGAACTACGCCGGACAAGGGCTGCCGAGCCGGGAAATGGAAGAGTCTGATTGCTCCCGGAAGAGGCGGCGCCGCGCGTCATCCAGTCGCGCAACGATTCCAGAGCTCCGAATCGGGCCGGGAGGCTTGCGCCCGTGGGAGCGGGGACACCGCTGCAGATGCCGATAATCTCGCCGGTAGATTCCAGCATAGGCTGAATCAGGCGCAAAAGAATGTCCGGCTGGAAGTCGCTCGCTGGATCGAGAAAGCCGATCACGGGCGAACTGCAGGCATTCACCGCGGCATTCCAGGCATCCACCGTGCCACCCTTGTCCTTCCGAATGACCACGACGCGAATGGGGTCCTTCGATTCGTAAACGCCGCGCACCGGCGCGGTGGGCAGAGGGCCGACGATGGCCCGCGCGGACGGGCGCAAGTGGAATTCCTCGTGCCAGACGGCCATTTCCGCTTCCGACGGCCCGTCGAGGACGACGACCACTTCGTTGCGGCCGAAGTGAAGCTCCAGCAGACGGCGCGCAAAGTGGATCGACTCGGGTGAAGCATCGGGCGGAATCGCAATGGTGGAAACGGGCGGCACCAGCGGGGATTTGAGGAGTATAGCGGTGTAATTGTAGGTGCCCGCCCGCGCGATCCGGCGTAAAACAGACGCGCCCCTCAGGAGGCTGAGAAACTCGGCAATTCCGATGGCGAACAAAACTATGGCCATCAGTTGTACGGCTACGGAAACGACGAGCGCCGTCAAACGCCCGCCTTTCTTTTCCCACGATCCAAAGCCGCGGCGGCGATGAGGGCTGCGGAGTCTTCTCCGGCCGCGATTTGTTGCAGCGTCTGCCAGCCTTTGGGCGGCATCTCCGCTAAGGCGGAAGCGGCGATCGCGGCCAATTCCCACGTGCCTGTACGCAGACAACGCGCCAGCGAAGGGAGGGCTTCCTGCAGCCTCAGCCGGCCGGCGGTAAGCGCCGCGACGGTATTTTCTTCGTCGTCTGCCTCGCGCAGCAAGCGCAGCAGGGTTGCTCGGGTTTCCGGCGTCAGAGGAACCAGTTTCGCCAGCCGCAGAGCTTCCAGGCGAATTTCGCGGTTGCCGGATTCCAAAAGCTTATGCAGATCGGACAATGGAAGCGCGCGCTCCCAGGCGATAAGAATCTGTAGTGCCGCGACGGTTTGCTTGGGGTTGTCTCCGGCGAGAATCTCGGGAATGACGCGCTCGCACAACTGGATGGCGTGGCTGCGTAAGTCCTCCGACAATAAGACGCGCGTTAATAAACCTTGAGAGACGGCCAGGCGAAAGACTTGGCCCAGTTCCTCGGTGCTTCCAGATTGAACCAATGCGCGCGCTGCGGGAAGCCGGACTTCGGGATCGGCATCCGTGAGCGCCTGTTTCAGCAGATCGCCGGCGATGCGGCGGCACGGCTCGTAGGCGCACACGAACGAAAGGCGAGTATAAGCCCGGCGGCGAACCGGTTGCTCCTTGGAGCAGGCGTCCTGGCACCAGTCGTGCACCAGGGCCAATTCGAGCGCGAGATCGCACAGGCGGTCGCGCGCGCTACCGCCGACGGTGCCATGGAACTCGAGGAGGGAGTCCACGAATTCGTCGCGGTGGAATTTGGCGAAATCCCGGATCTTGGTCTGGTCGTTGCTTCCCGACAGGTAGTCAACCAAGGCATCGCGAATCTGCGGGGTAAAGGTCCGCGCGCCCACCCCGGCTTTCCGCCGGCGCGAAGCCCGCGACCGCAACACTACGAACATCGCCACCAGAAACAGGGCATATAAAGCCAATAAGCACCCCGCTACCGACAGCTCAACGCCGATCATCGCCAGAGCAACCGCTTCATCCGCGCCACCAGTTCCATAGGGCTGAAAGGTTTCACCACGTAATCGTCGGCACCCAAAGTAAAGCCGCGAATTACGTCGCTTTCCTGCTGGCGGGCGGTGAGCAGGAGCACGCGAACCGGAATTCCTTCGCTGCGGACGGCCGACAAAACTTCATAGCCGTCCAAGCCAGGCATGTTGACATCCAAAACTGCGGCGTGGGGGCGGTATCGCCGGACGGTTTCGAGGGCACTTGGGCCGTCGATTGCGGTGTAGCATTCCATGCCGAAATTAGCCAGCGCAGTGCGCACCAGCGCGAGGACCGTCGGGTCGTCGTCGGCGATGACCACCCGCGTGCGTTCGGTCATCGACATTGCGGCGAGAGATTTCTGAGGCATACTGGCGCGCTGTTGCGATAGCGCGAGGCTCAAGCGGACCAGCGCTTCCTCAGGCTGCCAGGAATCCATCAGGAACTCACAAGCCAGGGCTTGCACGTTGTGATCGAGAGAAAGCAGGTGATCCCTGCTGCCTACGAACACCAGAGGCAGGGTGTACGCGGTCCCCGGCTGCAACCAGGGAGTGGGACCGGTTTCCGGGCGCACGTTCACCACCGCCAGATGGCATTCCAGGACGGCCTTGGAATCCGGCCGCTCGTAAGCTTCGAAGAATACCGGTGTGGAATTCGTCCGTTCCAAAGCGACGCACATGCGTTCCGCGTCGCTGGTGGGCAGACCGACCAACGCCACCCGCTTGCCGGAGAGCGCGTTCACGATACCCTCGGAAAGCGGAGCGTCGCGGGCTTCGCGCGGACTGTTGAATGCCAGGGCCAGTTTGGTGAGGGAATCGCGCAGCTGGTCATTCTCGAGGGGGCGCTGCACCAGGACGGCTTCCACCTCGCGCGCCAGCCGGCTGATGGCGGAGTACCCCAACAGGCCTCCGGTGCCGATCCAATTATGGATTTTCTTGCCTGCATCGTCGGCGTTGAACTGCCCATCGAGATCGAGCAGCATCTGCCGAGCTGCTTCCTGGCCTTCGGAGAGAAACTTGCGGCGCAATGCCAGCATTTCCGCCGCGGGTAAGGAGGCGCCAGCGGTGGAAGGGGCCGGTCGCTCGGCAGCAGGAGGCGCTCCTTGCCTTTCCGCGCGCCGGTTGAGGTGGTCGCGAATGCGCGCTCCCAGCGAGCGGGTGTCGATGGGTTTGGTGATGTAGCCGTCGCAGCCCGCTTCCACGGCCTTCTGTTCGTCCCCCTTCATCGCGAATGCCGTGAGAGCCACCACCGTAATATCGCGGGTCTCTTCGTCTTTCTTAATGCGGCGGGTGAGTTCCAGGCCGTCGATACCCGGCAACTGGATATCCGCAAGAATCAGCTGCGGATGGTAGCTGCGCAGCAATTCCAGCGCTTCCTCGGCGCTGGCCGCGGTCATAACCTTGTAGCCCTCATTCACCAGTAGAATGCGGGTCAGCTTCAGGTTTACCGGCGTATCATCCACTATCAAAATTGGTTCGCCAGACATGGCAATTGTATTCTAGAGCCTATTCGTGGACTTTCCTAGTCCTACTCCGCTCAGCTCATAACTATCGTGGAACCCCCATCGGATAACGGGATGCTAACTAATGGAAACACCGCGGCGAAAACACTGCCGCTGCCCATCACGCTCCTGACGGAAACCGACCCACCCTGCGCTTCCACAATGTGACGCGTGAGGGCCAATCCCAACCCGGTGCCTTGTTCGGCTTTCCGGCTGTTGGGAAGCTGCTGGAACTCCTGAAAGAGTTTGGCGATCTCTTCGGGCGAAATTCCCACGCCCGTGTCTTCCACTTCCACCCGGAACGAGTCTTCCTCCCGGCGGAGACGTACTTCCACCCGGCCGTTCTGCGGTGTAAACTTCACGGCATTAGACAAATAGTTGTACAGCACCTGCTTGAAGCGCGCAGGATCCACGACCGCGGTGAACTCTTCCGTCACGGCGAGTGTCAACTTGAGACGTTTCTTTTCGGCCAGCGGCCGCACCACGTCGCGCACCTCGTAAATGAGCGTGTCGATGCGCGTGGATTCCGGGTGGAACTCCATTTTTCCGGCTTCCACTTTGGACAGATCGAGAATGTCGTTGATGAGTTGCAGCAGGTGGCGCGCGCTGGTGAGAATGTCGCTCAGTACGTCCTTGTGGTCGGCGCTGACGGGTCCCAGTTTGGCGTCGTACATCATCTCGGAAAAGCCGATAATGCCGTTTAGCGGCGTGCGCAATTCATGCGAAACGCCAGCCAGGAAGCGGCTCTTGGCCTCAGTGGCCAAGCGCGCGGCTTCGAGCGCGCGCGCCAGCTGCTCGTTCTTGTTGCGCAACTCCATGGCGTACTGCGACACTTTGCGGGCAGCCACGGCGGCCAGATTGCGCTCAGTTACGTCCAGCAGAGAGCAAACCACGCCGGTGATTTCGCCGTTGTCACTGCGAATCAGGTTTTCGCGAATCTCGACGGCGATGCGCGATCCGTCGTCCAGCATGTAATCGCATTCGAACGCGCCCGATTCGACGCCTGTGGCGATGCGTTCGGTCATGGCCTGGCGGAAGTTTTCCTGCTGATCGGGCGCCACAAAGTCCCAGGCCTTGCGGCCCAATATCTGGGCCGGTAGGCACTTGAGCAGAGTGCAGACCGCTTGGTTGAAGCGGCGGATCACGCCATCGCGGTCGGTCTCCTCAAAAGCGATGGGGGCCCGGTCGAAGAGGTCTCGGTAGCGTTGCTCGTTGTCCTTGACTTCACGTTCGCGTTTCCGCAGCAGATACGCGGCATCTTCGATCTGTTGCGCGAGGGCGGAAATCTCATCGCTGCCCGCGCGGAAGGGATCGAGGGGCAAGCCGTGAGCCAACCGCCGGGCATTCTCCGACACCGCGGCAATCCGCTGCGAGAGCCGTCCGGCGACTATCAGGGTCATGAAAAGGGCGCCCAGCGGCCCCAGAATTCCGCACGCTATTAACGTGCGGAACAGGCGGCGGCGCGCCTCTTCGCGTTCGCTGACCGCTTCGGCAAATTGCCCCTCTTGACGGCCGTCGAGGGTTTCCGCGGTGGCCAGCGCCGCTGTCATTGCGGCCTTGGCGCGGTTCAGGCGCCCGGCTCCATTGGCCGGGTTGGGCGGAGACTGCAGGAGAGAACTCAGGATCGACAACTCCTCGGCGGTTTCCTGCCGGATCTCCGCGGCTGGCGCCGGAAGACGGTTTAACGATTGGCCGGCGGTTTCATTCGCCTGATCGAATGCGGCCGCGTACTGCCGCTCGCCGGTAGCTTCGTAAGCGCTGGCCGCTGCCATCGCGACGCTGAGGGAAAGGCGCAATTGCGACAATGCGGCGCGAGAATCGTAATAGCGGACAACGCGCCGGTCCACGGAAGTGACGTCGCCCTCTACCCGATAGATGGCAACCTGCGCAACTACCAGAGCGCAAAGCGGGATGGTAAGCACCACGACACCCTTGGAGCGCAGCGAAAGCCGCGTCAACCGTGCCGGCGCCTTGTTTTCCCCACTCTCACCCGCTGACATCGTGAAGTTTCATTTTACGGCTCTCGCCGTACGAAGCGGCAAGTAAATGAACTAACGATAGCAGTTAACTGCACCCGATTATTACAGATTGGAGGCCGGGCTGTCGCCCGGCAGGCAAGCTGAAGCATGCCCCGCAATGCGCTGCGCGCAAGCTGTCAGCAGTCAGCTCTCAGCATTCAGCCTTTGAATCAGCGACGTGAGCATACGTTTGATTTCCGTGGTTTGCTCGGCCAATCGTCGCGGCGTGCAAAGAATATGGAGGGATAGTAATACAACTGCAAACACGGCGATTTGTGGGATAAGCTTTAGCTTGTCCAGGCGAGCCAAGCTCGCCCCAGGCACACGGCCATGAAGCCCCCCTCACGGCCGCGGCTCGGTATCGGCATTTTGCGCTTTCCGAGCTGCGCGTGAGGTGAGCAAGCGGATTACAGGATTGCCCAATCGCTCCGGTACCCGTCCATCTCCCCGTGTGCTATCACTAGAACTAAATGGATCGCATCGGGCGATACAAAATCGTGAGGGAATTGGGGCGCGGCGCCATGGGCGTCGTCTACCATGCAATCGATCCCAACATCGGGCGCCCGGTCGCGATCAAAACTATCAACCTGGCCACGGTGCTGAAGCCCGACGAGCAGGAGCGTATGCGGGAACGGCTGTTTCGCGAGGCGCGATCCGCCGGCATCCTTTCCCACCCTGGCATTGTGACCATCTACGACGTGGAACAGCAGGGCGATCTGGCCTATATCGCCATGGAATACGTGGATGGCCCTACGCTCGACCAGTTGCTGTCGCAGCCGCAGCCTATGCCGCCGGACCGCATGTTCAGCATCCTGGCGCAGACCGCGGTGGCGCTGGATTATGCGCACGGCAAGGGCATCGTCCACCGCGACGTCAAACCCGCCAATATCATGATTGCCGGCAACGGCACGGCGAAGATTACCGATTTCGGCATCGCCAAGATTACGGCGTCGGAGCAGTTCACTATGACGGGTTCCATCGTCGGAACCCCGCACTACATGTCGCCGGAGCAAGTGCAAGGGCAGTCGGTCGATGGCCGCTCCGATCAATTCTCGCTGGCGGTGATCGCTTTCGAGATGTTGACGGGCGAGAAGCCCTATACCGGCGAGCACCTGACCACGGTGGTCTATAAGATCGTGGCGGAAGAGCCGCCGTCACCCCACCGCATCAACTCGACCCTCGGCCCGGAAATTGAGAGCGTACTCAAGAAGGGCTTGGCCAAGAAGCCGGAAGCTCGCTACACCTCATGCACGGAGTTCACGGAAGCGTTGGAACAGGCCTGCGCGGCGAACAAGGGGTGGCACAGCTTGCCGCGTGGCGGTAGTCTGAACGCGCCGACGGTGGCGGATAAGGAAATTGGCGTGGCAGCCGCATTGCCGCCCGCTCGCAAGCCGCGGCGGGCAGCGGATGTGAGCGGGACCGGCACCACGGAGCGCACTCCCAGGCAGCGCAGCGGTTTTCTGCCCTTTCTGGCAGCGATCCTGATGGCTGCGGGATTACTGGCGATAGTGGCATGGGAAGTGAAACCGACCTGGCTCCTCAATACCCTCGGATCGGGCGAAAAGCCGACACAGCCAACCGCCTCGTCGCAGACGCAGGCTACTCATACGCAGGCTGCGGAGACGCAGGCGCCCGCGCCGACACCTTCCCCCGCGGTGTCTAGGTCAACACCAGCGGAAACTCCCGCCGTAACTAAGCCAAGTCCCATGCCGCCGGCGGATCGCACTACGGCGCCGGTCGACGACGAGAAGCCGGCCGCCACGGAAGTCGCCGCTGCACCGGCTAAGACAGCGCCGCATCCCGAGGCGCCGCCGAAACGCTCCACACCTAAAATGGTTGCCGGCCCGCAGCCGCTCACCGTTACCAGCAGTCCGCGGGGAGCCGTGGTGACGCTGGATAACCAACCCGACACCGCCTGTACCACGCCCTGCACTCTGGAAGCGAATCCCGGCCATCACTCCCTGGAGTTGGTGAAATCCGGCTACGACGTAGAACGCCGCGAGGTGGAGGTGGGTTCGTCAGCCGTGGAGATTCCCGCGGTGGTGATGCGCTCCCAACAGGGCACATTGATGCTTACCAGTTCGCCCCCCGGCGCCGCGGTCCTGGTGAACGGCAAGCGCCAGCCTCAGGTCACTCCCGCGCAGATTCCGCTGGCTCCCGGATCGTACTCCATCACGGTGGAGTGGAAAGACGGGAAGAAGGCGACGCGGACGGTGCAGATCAAAGACGGAATCAACTTCGAAAAGTTCGTTACGGAGCAGTAAGAGCAGCTCCCCACCGCGAACTTATGAAGCTCCAACCGCGTTGAAGGTCATTTTGAAAACATTGCCGTTGCTGTCTTTGGCGAGGCCCACGATTTGGGGAATGGCATCGGGCTGGTAGAATTTCGCCGTCAGGGCGGTGCGGCGGTTTCCAGTTATCGATGCCTGGCCACGTGATAGCGGCATGTCGGGCGATGCAGGGGGCGGGGCGGATTGCTTGACCTGCGGACCTTTCACTCGACCGATTCTGGTCCAACGGCCGAGGCACAACTCACCGTTGGCCAGTACGAAAGAGATGCCTCCCGCACTAATGGCCCCGTAAACTTGCCGGTGAACACGGCGGCGATTGCGAAAACAATGTCCGCGGGACTCTGGTAATTGCGCAGGCGTATCGGCATGCCTGATTGTGCGTTGTAGTCGATAACACATGTGTTATACATTCGATCCATGATTCTCAAGGGATGCTGCGCGATCGTTACCGGGTCCGGCCGCACGG
>Ga0302325_10014513_pt1 | contig 16769 bp, 19 predicted proteins | sample Palsa_T0_2_FD_201948 | JGI IMG/M metagenome (GOLD analysis project Ga0302325, IMG submission 201948) | Peat permafrost microbial communities from Stordalen Mire near Abisko, Sweden - Palsa_T0_2 | ecosystem: Environmental > Terrestrial > Soil > Palsa > Peat permafrost | place: Sweden: Abisko... | reverse complement strand
CTAAATCTTTCCCTTCAAGTTTAAATGAAGAGCTTAGTAGTGAAGAAACTTGAACTTGCAAAAGCACTGGCAAGACATTATGGTGGGTACTGCCAGTGGTACTAGTAGTAGTACTGGAATTTATTAGTACTACTGGTGGTACTCAGGCTCCTACTACTATACTAGTACTAGGCCAGTAGTAGAGTCTCAGTCAGTTTTACTGTTCTTGGGGCTTAATTTTGACTTCATCACTACTACTACTACTACTACTAACTACCAGTACTACTAGTATGAACTTTGGAATTTACAAACTGCCAGTGCTAGACCTGTCCCTTGCCGTTGAGTTAGTGTTATTTGAGTCTGTATCTCAATTCCTAGTACTTGTTGCCAGTGTCATGCGTGATGCAAGTTCTACCATTGCCTGGCACAAATATGCCAGTGAGATACATTACTATACTAGTAGTAGTAGTAGCAGTAGTAGTACTTCAAGTTGTCAATTTGCATTGCAGCAGTTTGGTCAGTAAAACTTGAACTTTGTGAAACAACTTGAACTTGGTCAATCACAGTCACAAGCCTGGTACTAGTATCTACAACCTGAGATCACCGATTGACCTGCACAACTTCATACTAGTAGACAAATTCCCCTTTTTTGGACATCATGTGGACACATGTCCAATATATGTCAGACTCAGGCACATGTTTGATGGTTGAAATATATTTGCACAGTCTAACATACTAGTATGTCTGACAGATGTGGCCATCCTCCTGACGTGAAGTCTACAGGATGTCAACGTCTGCAGATTTCAAGTTGACATTGCAACAACTTGAACTTGAATGTCAAACAATGTTGTGTTAATTTTTCAAAGGTCTTGCCACAAGGCTGGCAGTTAACCGACCTCAACTTCACTGGCAAATTCTACTAGTAGTAGTAGTAGTTACTAGCCCGCCAAGTGTTTCCTTTAGACTCTCACAGTACTAGTCCTCCTTCAACCGATAGTAGGTCTGCTAGTGGAACAGTTCAAGCCACTGGCAGTGGAAGTGCCACTGGCAGTGAGAGAGTGCCAGTGTTCACTGCAAGTTATTGGAAGTTAGTACTACTAGTAGTACTATGTGACAACTTGGAGCCTCAAAAAGTGAAATTTATAAATTGAAGGGATGAAGTTTTATACTACTAGTAGTACTAGGAGGACCTCAGTGCTGGTTTTTTCGCATGATACTCGTGTTAGTACAGCTGTTAGGTTCAACTTGAAAGTTTATTCAAATGGCTAACTTGAACTCCCCAGTGGAACAAATAATAGTATTACCAGTACGTCCAGAACAATCTACTAATCACTGGAAAGACGCTGGACGGTAGTACTAGTAGCAACCCAACTTGATGACTAGTCGACTTCAAGCCGAGCCTGAACTTCAAGCTAAATTTCCATTTAAACAAAGTTCGTGCCATTTCACTCAAGGTAGTAGTGCTTACTACTAGTAGTAGTACCAGTAGTGGGAGTGGAACGCTGGATTTGAGTTGAATAAAAACTGATTGAAGCACTGCTAAACTTTGTCCGCCCTTTAAAGCCTTGACCCACCTTCAATCAAAGAGCTCCCCATCCGTAATTGCTGAACTGCCTCCTTTACCATCTCATCGATTATCTCTTTGGCAGGTTTTACATCCTTAATTGCAGCGGCAACCTCTCCCATCAAGTACGGGCGCTCAACATCATCGATGTCTAACCCTGCAAGCTTGCCTTCCAAAGAACTGTTGGCCTCCTCTTTGCCTTTTGTTTTCTCCTCGATCTTCTCAACTTCATCAAGATCGTGTTGCACGGGAAGGATCCCGTTGTCAAGAAGCGACTGCAGCTCCTCGCGTCGCTCCGTCTCCCAGTTCATGATATAAGGATTCTTACGGACTCTCAACGGCCGACCGGTGAAAATCAGAGTACGGATTGTTTCGTCGTAAGTCGTCTCAATCACCGCTTGCTGATGTGACTTTGGGGCGCCGGCCTCTTTAGCGCAAACGAACCGAGTTCCAACCCAGACCGCTTGTGCACCAAACCTACTATCAGAATATCACATATGATTAAATACATAAGTGCCGCAGCTAGAGACTTTCCATTGTAGATGCCACCGGCAGCTACCACATAGATCGGCTGTCCGTTCAAGGAAGACTTTTTGCCTTGGCAAAGAGCAACAACCTCTGGAATCAGGATGGAAGTAGGGACACTAGACGTCAGGCGTATAGTTTTGCGAGACATACGCGCCAGTATGACCACCCCCTTCGCCGCCCTGGGCACAAATGATGTCGACGCCGGCTTCCAAGGCCTTTTTCACATGCTTTGGATGCCCAATCATATCTCCATCAATCCACTGACATTTGGATGGGACATACTCATGATCGGGATTTTAGCCTTGTGCAAGCGGTCAACCACGTGTCGTGGAGGCACACCCACAGCAGAAACGAACAGAGTAGCGCCGCTTTCAATGATGACGTCCACAAGCTCGTCGAGATGCCCGTGAGTATAGTCATAGTTTGTTTTCCGCGCATTGCCGCCAACCTGGGGTATCAGGAGGTCGACTCCGAATGGAGCGCTTTTATCGTTCAAGCCTTCCTTGAGCTCGTGGATCTGCTCCTTGAGCATCTTGGGAGTGCTACACTGTCAGCAGGCAACGGAACGAGCGCGGTACTATCCTACACCGCCAATGACACCTAGCGTTAGCGATGCCGGCTGGAACGGAGCAAGTACCTAAACCTCCAGCATTCGTGACTGCCGCAGCGAGGCCGGGGCCGGCAGCGACGTTCATCCCGGCGAGGAAGATGGGATGCTTGATCTTGAACAGCTTTGTGAGAGGCGTGCTGATGGTTGCCATGTTTGCGGTTGAGGTTTCGAGTCTCGGATGAAGATTACGGCGGGCTGTTGTGCGAGGCGTCGTGGATCTCGCTTATAAGTAATTAGTCCAAGGTGGGGAAGGGGTCGAACACACTGCCGCCCGCCCGGATCGAGGACCGTGGGCACGTGAGATACATAAATATATAGTAGATTACATACTCAATCCCACTCGCTAAAGATTGAAATGCCGCTGTCCGAAACTTCGCGTAACATGTGGGGCGAAGAGACGCATGAATTGCTCCATCATCTAGTGTTTTCAACCTCCATCTCTAGAATACAGATGTTGTCCATTCCTCTATGCCGGTTCCGTTGTCTACATCTATGTATTGCTTGGAAGGCTCTATAGCTGCTACAGACGACGCTGGCTTTACTCGGACGCATCTTGCTATATTCCCGATCTCATCGATCTGCAATTGAAGGTTTGATTGGTCGTGCCTTTTAAATGGTGGGGTGGCTCCGAATCCCGATCGATCGCAGGAAAAGAAGCTCAAAAATAATGACGGCGCCAGTCCTTTCAGACACTCTGATATCGCCAATCCTCGCATTTATTGATTCACTTGGCCCAAAAAATCGCCCGAAGCCGCTAGTGCTTGGGATCTCAGGCCCTCAGGGCTCAGGAAAGACAACGTTGGTCAATAACCTCGTCGACAAACTCACAGCGGCGCCGCATAGCCTGCGTGTAGTGTCGTTCTCGATTGATGATATTTACCTGCCGCACGATGAGTTGTTAGCTCTCGGCCGAAATAATCCAGACAATAAATTATTACAGCATCGCGGAGAACCTGGCACTCACGATGTCGACCTCGGACTACAAACAATCAAAAATTTAATCGCCAGTAAAGCTACAAAGATCCCCGCATACGATAAGTCCAAATTCAATGGACATGGTGATCGTATACCGTCGTCGCAGTGGACCTCCGCCGAACCTCCATTCGATATAATTTTGTTCGAAGGCTGGTGCGTGGGTTTTCAGTCAATAACTCGAGAAACAGTCGCCGCGAAAAGATCCGCCTCCACGCATCCAGGAACTTTATCGCGGCACGCTCTCGAACATCTACAGTACGTGAACGAGCAGTTGGAACGGTACGCACAGATATGGGACCAACTGGATGCGTTAGTGTGGTTAAATGCCCAAGACATCAGTTTCGTCTACAAATGGAGGTTAGAGCAGGAGCACGCTATGAAAGTCGCAATAGGCCAAGGAATGACGGATGATCAAGTCGAAAGGTTTGTTGATGGATACATGCCTGCGTATGAACTGTACATTGATGGTTTAATGCACGGTGACCTGTTCTCGGGCAAAGACGGTCGGGAAATACTTCGCTTAGATTACGATCAAGATCGAAGAGTCGTGCGTGTGCAAAGGGGGAGGATCGATGATACGATTTCATGGCGAGATATATAGGTTCACAATGTAGGAAAACCTCGACTGCTGAAGAGCAAGTCGTACAGTGAGCATGCATATGCCCTGACTCCCATGGATGAAGCTGTATCAATTCTATAAGGATCCACCTACAAAATTTCTCCATACTTGATGATATCTATCTTCAAAGAAGACTTGGCCGGTATCTCCTCGAGTTTCAATAATTTCTGCCATTCTCCCAGTCTCTGCTGCATCCGCCCAGCCGCCCACTGTAACCGTAAAGGCAGGTAGTATGCCCCATACTCCGATGCTGGGACTGCCGAGTTGCTTCGACCTATTGCCGGTGTTGTATACTGCTTTAAAATGCCCCGCTCCCAGGGTGAACGCGCCGACAAGTCTATCTTCTTAGACTTAATGTGCGCCCCGAGTTTTCTGTTCAGTTGAGTCCACTTCAATTCGTTCGCTGCCACCACCTCTGTGTCTATAGCCGTTTTTTCAGAAACGCCTGGAATAGACATTCTAGTATGTAGAAAGTGGCGCACTTCACCAGACAACTGTGTAGCTTCTCGATCCTTGGCTGTGTCAGGACGTTCGAGTGCCGAAAGAGAAGCTCTGTACGGAGCATATATAATCTCAGTGAACTGCCGCAGCGCTTGTACGAGAGGAATGTAGTCGATAACTTCATACTTGATATCGAAGGCGAGTTGTCGGCGATCTCCAGCTGACAGAGATTCTGCGCTGGAAACAGCTGGCCCAAAATCATTTTCCACCAGCGTTTCTATTATTCTCTCCACTAATCCACACATCTCCGTCACTGATTTCGAGGTTCGAAATTGCTTGTCACTATTGAATCGTGCAACAAACCCAAAGAGTTGCGTACCCAGCACAGGTGGATCTCTAAGGATTCTCTTCGCATCTGCTCCGACCGAGCATTTTAAAAGCTCGGGAGCCCATTTTAGCATACTTTCTGGGATGAATTCTTTTTGGCCCTCGGTATGTCCTGCCACGGCAGCCTTTTTCGCCATGCCTCTCGTAATCTCTCGAACACCCTTCATGTCGTAGTATAACCCGAAAACATCCGGTTGTACCATCTGTAAAATAACCTCGACTTCGTTATACTTGGTCGCGACACTAGCAATCCGCTGCGAGTCGGTCACTGATATCGGAAAGTTTTGTCTGTGCCATTCACGGATGATATGCGGCAGCAGTCGTACCTCAACAGGATGTCGGATTGCGGCAATGAGCTTCATGAGAGCATTATGCGGGATATCGTGGTAGACTACCCTGCTTGCTTGTTCTACTTCCTTCTGCTTAGACCTCTGGGTCCAGACATCGATGACATCCTCGCTCCCAATGTTGATTGTGGGCATGTCAGTTTTAACTTCTGTGTCCGGCCATCGCTCGCCGTCGAACACTTGAATTGGCAAATGCTTTTCGCTCGAGTCTCGGTATGGGATATTATGGAGGCCGTTTCTCTGGAAGACATTTCTGTCAACATTGGCGATTATGTGTCGGAGCTTTGGATTCTTTGGACATACGGGTGGAAAATTAGCTGGGGGGGGAGGATCTCGAAGGCGTTCCTCGGCTTCTTCCTTCGGGCGGGACTGAGATTTGACAACAGCAGCTAAATTCATCAGTTCCCATTTCCAATATGTCGTAAAAACCTGCTCTTAGACATGTTGCAGAAGTAGAGATGCCCCTACGGCAAACGATGTTCATCGACCTGTGACGAGTAAGTGCTCGGGAAATTTTCTAAAGGGATCAACATCACAGGACCGGCGCCTGTCCTCGATTCTGAGTCGACGCATTTGCAGCAATATACTAGTAGGGAGTAGAGACCGACACTGGCACTCTGGCAGATACTGGGCCTCAAATAATGCCACAGAAAATACTTCAAGTACTACTACTAGTACTAGCTAGAACTTGGAACCTCGCATGTGATATGCCTGTCATTGTGCAACACTATGTACTACTAGTAGTACTCATTGCCGCACTGGCACTGGCAGTAGTCAGATTGAAACACTAAACCTTTGATAAATCAGCATGCCACTACACTACTACTAGCCAGATACTCACTGGCAGGCTACTAAAGAACTCAGTGAAATGGAAATTCAAAATTAAAGTGAGCCTTTTTCAACTTGAAGCTTCAGTTTAACTTAAGATCAAATTTGTTGATACTGGTACTAGTAGTAGTACTAGTAATAATGTTCAAAGTAGTTGTAAGTAGCAAGCGGTAAGCCCCTGCCAGCGAGCTACTCACTGTTAGTGATACTCACAGGGGTAGTACTAATTGCCAGTGCCAGTAGTAGAAGCGGGACTACTAGTAGCACTTTGCATTTCACTTTCAAGTTATTACTACTACTTGTACTAGTAGCACCAGTAATTGCAGTCAACTTGAACTTGAAGTTTTCACTGGCAGTTTGTACTAGTAGCAAAGCACTGCACCACCATTACTACTAGTAGTAGTAGATCTTACTAGTGAGTGGAGAAGTCATTGGCATGCTTGTACTGGTACTACTAGTACTACTAGTAGCAGTAACTTGAATAACTTGAAACTGACAGTTCAATTACCCCTCAAGTTGATGTTTTAAGCTGATGCTTCTACTAGTAGTAGTATTGTCCACTGAGTTTCTATTTTGGTTTAATTTTGACATTTAGTACTACTAACAGGTATTCAGGCTGCTAGGAGGAGCTCGGAGTAGGTCAATACTAACTTGAAGCCTGAGGGAGGCAGTCTCTCAAAGTTCTTGAATAAGAATGAGTCAATTTGAGTCGATTTCCGTACTCACGATGTTCGTGTAGTAAAAGCATACTACAAGTTACTAGTACTACTAGTACCTACATACTACCTGCGGTAGTACTAGTATGAAAGTTTGCAGTTGTAATCTTGGGGACGATTAATAGTATCACAGGATGTGGCTTCTTCAGGCCTCAACTCAGCTCGGAGGCACATCATGCCCGTGTATCGCCTGAGAGCAGCAAGAGTCGCACCCCTAAACGCCAAGCCAGCGCTATTCTTCCACTTTCCTCGGTCTGGCCTTGAGCATCCCTCTTAGTGGGCAGCCTCCGTCTAGATCTCCTACCTTTCTATTCCCGGGCATCCCCCTGGCTGCACAATTGTTGCACTTGCGTCCATGAGTAATCATGAGAGTATGTAAAGAATATTTCAAATCTTCCGCAACCCGCGCATCCAGGTGAGCAAAAGCCTGTTCCCTATTGGCCTTGAGCGGGACCCAACCCAGCGCCTTCGCGATTCGAAACTGAGAAATTAGTCTCGAACTCGACTGCTCTGGGGCATACCACATGTGTATCGACGGCGAAGGAGTCTCTCCGCAGACAAAACAGAAGAACGCAAGAGGCTGTCTTTGGGCCGACACCGTCAAATTGCATCAACTCTCGCTTAGCGTCCTCGTCACTCGTCCCATGCAGATGATCCAAGCTCAATTTCCCATACTTGAGGTACACTTCTTCCAAGATCTTTTTGATCCTTGCTCCCTTGATGTTGGCCAGTCCCCGACATCCACTAACGGAGCTTCTCGAACAGCCTGGTAATTACCGACTCCGAACGTTTTGTCCAGTGATCGTTTTGCAGTGGAAGAGTTCTTGTTGTTCGTATTTTGCGAAAGGACTGTGCGGACAAGGGCATCTAACACGGAAGGAACCTCCCCGCAGTTGGCTCCCAGGGAACCCGGCTTGAACTCCTTGGGCCTCACTCGTTTTCCGTGCGCTTTTGTTAGCGCCAGATTTACTGTTCGGCACTCGTCGTGAGTCGGATGGGGGAAATCAGGGAACGGACTTGCACCGAGGGATTCCAAAATTTTAAGCTTCGAGGGCGACATTTTGGAAGGGGATTCTCTCGCCAACTGCTCAAACTTTGCCGGAGTTACCGGTGTCGAGGTCTCTGCCTTGACCTGGCGTGAAGGCGTGTTGGAAAGCTCGGGAGCATGTCCAATTTCCAATTGACGACGTTTTGACGTCGGCGGAGAATGGTCATTGGCGGGTTTTTTACGTTTTGTCCCAGAAGTCGACGAGACTGGAGCGGAACGTTTTGACGCCGGCATTCTGGCGAGCTGGATAGCTCCGAGGATAGGATGTCGCATTCAGGTTCGAGGCCAGATCCCGAAATCAAAGACGTCACGGATCGGCGCGCCGGCAGGGGGACCGTGTCCCTTAGCCTATGACTACGCTCCAACCAGCCAACATTGGAGCGTAGTCATAGGCTATGTGTCCCTCCTGAGTTGGCAGATTGAACCAATCAGACAGCACAAGCTCCATTCCCGGGTGTCTGCGAAACTTTACGAACCCGTTTCGGGCGTCGAACGTTGGCAGTATGCAGATCGCCCCAAGCTCAAGGATCGAAATCTGTCCGTGATAGCTCGTCGGCAGGAATACTCGTCAACGTGGCACTACTGGACAAACAGGTCGCGGCCGTTCCAGATGCTTGACGTCCTCGATTATCTGCTGCGATCCTTCCACAGGTCCACCGACTGGAACGATGACAACTTCTACTCGAACCTTACCCTCACCTCCAAAAGTCTGAGCCCCGGCTTCCTGTTCTCATTGCTAGACCTGCTTGACTTCGCCACACCACGAGGACTAAGATCGCACACTGCTTCTTTTGTGTCAGAGCAATTTACCGCCGCAGCAACTTTGTCTGCGCTGCCAATTCTCGACGGCTCCCTCGCTTATACATACACATCCAAGCTGCTCCCTGGAGTGCAGGGAACCGCGTCGTCGGCGTTGATTGACCTCGTCCAGGGGTTTCGAGAAATAAGGCCTCCGAGAGCACCTGACGAGGCCAAGGACTGGGAAATCTGGCAAGCGGGACGTCGTGTCGATTTTAGAGGTTACAGCCGCCGATTCTCCGTTGATAGTAGACACTTTATACTATGGACGAATGTATTTTCCATCATTGAAGTTAGAGGGAATGCACATAAGGCGAGTCTCTCCAGCATGGCAGTATGTGTTCTCCTTTGTTTCAGACCAAAGAGCTGGCAGGGGCAGCGCAGTATGGCCGCTTCTCTTCCGATTCTAACGTAGGTAACGGCGCAATTTCAACGCGACGTAGGAAAGTACTCTACAGAGTACATCATCAGCAGTGACGATCTCCTTTTGGGTTTTCGAGGCCTATGGAATTTCGGCATAGATCCAAAAGGAGCAGATGCTTCGGAAACAATTCCATCGACTTCTGTAGATAATGATGAGCCGCCTCCAATAAATGGCCGGCTGAGTGCCGGATTAGAAATGTATTATGGTCTTCTGAATAAGGGTGGTGGATGTGCAGCCATACTACTTCCTTGTTGATGGTAGTATCTACTGGGCTGCGGTTCACGACACTTCCTGGGCAAATCAATCCTCTTACAATGACTCTGACAGTAACCCCACTCATGGGTCAAATCTCAACCTCTTACGCCATCAAAGCATCTCCTTATTCCGCATTCTGTTCGCGTTTCAACTTTAATCTCTACTCTTACGAGAGTGAGCTGGTTGTCGGCTGTGAGTTGTGGCAACGACGGCAACTAGCATCCATTCCTTCTACAATACCACCTCAACCTTCGAGTTTCGTCACGGCAATGGAACTCACAGATCCAAGGATCGAAGAACCGGTCACAGGAGTACTCAAAGCAAGATTCGGAAGCAAATTTGATTTGGGGTTCGTCTGGGAAGGCCGGTTTAGGAACCTGGTGTTCAGTCTGGGAGCAACCTTAGACCTCCTTAAAGGCTCCGGACCTGTAAAAAATGTTGGCTGCGAGATAACCTACACGGCATAAAGATACCCTACTCATGGCGAATATATTTGTATCAACGTAAATAATCTACTTTCGTCCCTCCTCTCCATATCCAAGGATTTTCCAGGTGGCCTTTGCTAACCGATCTTCTTTGCCATCAATCCATTCATGAGCTCTCCACCCTACAAACAGATCTGGTCTCACCAGGATGGCGCCACTTTCATCGATTTCCCGATGCGCGCTCCACGCGAAGTATATATCCTGATAGTCGCATCCAGGTCCGATGGAGTAAACACGAATTTCGAAGCCCAATTTTTTGCTCAATTCTTTCGCTGCGGCCCTCCATTTCTCACCACCGATACCCGTAAGCAATGTAAAACCCCCTTTGCCACACAAATCCAACGTAGACACCATCTTAGAGGGCTGGGCCGTTCCTAGCCACGCGTGAGGCAATCTACAGCCGGGATATGTGGTTGGATGGTAGTAGAGGTACGAATCCTTTGTGAAAACTGGGGGCTTATCTGCATCTTCTGGTTCGATGGAAATCGCAGAACGAAGGTCCTGACAATAGCGTTGGTTCGATTCTACTCCGATCGCGTGGAATTCGTATTCCGTGCGCCTTACGGCCTTTTCAAAAGCAGCTCGGCGTTTCTTTGCTTCCGGGGTGTTCTCCTGGAGGGAGTTCATTACGCGACGAATGTCATTGTGCTCTTTTTCGAAAAACCCCAGGGCTTCCCATATTGGAAGATGGTCTCGCAAACCATCGTTTGCTTTCTTGACAATTCCTGCTCCAACAGGTTGACGCTCATAGGTATACGTCTCGAGAAGAGAGGGATCTGCCCAACCTACGATCAACTTGTGCCAGTCAGGGGAAAGACCTTTGAGAACATATGCAAATTTCCACGAAAGATTATGGGCGTCTTGAATGCAAGTATTGCTACCAAGCCCATTGATTGGGGGATGTCGATGGACGGCATCGCCCCCGCAGATGACTCTGCCTTCCTGGTATTTATCTGCGTATACCTCGTTGACCAGCCATTTACTGACACCGGTGACTTTGAAAGGCACCGAGTCATCTCCAATCAATTCTCGCACGCGCTGGACATATTGCTCTTCCGAAGGCAGCCATCCATCGTGAGGCGGTTTCCAGCCGGGTTTTTGGAAGAGAATCATGATCCATTCCGACCAAGGTTTGACCATTCGCATGATAACGACCCAGCCCCACTCAGGGGCATCGGGTTGCATGATCCAGTGAAGATTGCCAACACGGTGGGTAACATGTGCGGATAGGTCAACATCGACCAGGACATTGATAGCAAGAGATAATCCAGGTGTGCCTGAGAACGGTAGACCTGGAGAGTTAGAAATTGCTGGGAGCAGTCTTGTTACCAAGTTGTCTTGCTATGCGCGAGTTTGCTCCGTCAGCACCGAAAAGATACTTTGATTTGATCAGGTATTCTTTGTTTGTGACCCGATCCAACACCGTTGTAAGTATATATCCATCCTTTTCCTCGTAACTCTGGAACTGTGTGTTAAAGCGGACTTTCTACGATGAGAAGAGGACGAATGGGAGCAACCGTTCCACGAAGACTGGCTTCTCTGATCAGGAGCGGCTCCAATTTTGTCTGCGGGAGATCTGCATGGCGGCACGGACTGCTCAATTCGTACTCGCCCTTTCTCCAAGGGTCATTTCCCCAGCTGTAGATCCTGGCCAACTCCTTGCCGGTCATAGACTCTGCCCACGTTGTGTGCGTCATGAGCTCTTGAGGAGTCGACAGCGCTATGCACTGGTCCTCGAGGCTCGCATCCCGGAGACATTCTAGTGCGCGGGTGTTTGTGATATGGGCGCGAGGCGTGTCTGCTGTGGTATTGTGGCGGTTGATCAATATGGTAGGAACATTGAGATGCGACAGGAACACGCCGGCAGCTCCTCCACAAGGCCCTGCAAGTCAGCATGCTAATTGCGCAGACAGATACCAGCGCCCACGACAAGAACGTCTGCTTCAGCGAGAATTTCGAGTGGTTCTCCGGCAGATCCCATGTATCCGATGATCTGATCGACAGCAATTGCAATATTCGGAGGTAGAGGCAGTGTTATATTCCCAACTTTCCAGCAGGCGCGACGTGGAAGGGGATGGTGGATTGCGTGCGAGCGATTGAGGCCGGGAGAAGCGTCCGGATGTTTAAGTGAAGATGCGGGAGCTGTGAGATTTGAGTCCGAGGATTTTCTTTGCCCGGAGTGGTGTGTGGGGAGCGTGTGTATTTTATTTATGTGTGTCACCTGCTGGTCGGGATCCAAGCCTCGTCCCGAGGGCCACACCGCCAACGCGCCAGCAAATCAGAATCGCTCCTTGCTGACGGATTGTTGATCTACTAAGCCTCACAAATCAAGCGTCGACGGCTGCTATTGGACACAGCCCAAAGAGACTTTCTCGGAATAATTCGCCCGCATCAATTTGGCTCCGGCCGCGATATGATCTTGGTCCGGGGGCCACTCGATTCGGCGGCAGTGCCGACAGTCGGATCTCAGCAGGACGTCGGATATCGGACCTCCTCTCTTTGGCGTCTCTGGTGGAGAACGCAGGCGACCGAAACGAACCGAAAGGAACCAAGGTAACTCCATCACAACCCAATACCCACGACCTCACGGTTCGACACGAAGCGATTTGCTGGAACAGACCTGAGCTGAGGCTGAGATGATCGAGTGAGGGTTATCTATTGGGAGCACGTGACGGCGGTGGCGATGGCTGCCCACGGTCCACGGTCCACCACAGCGAGCGGCGTGATGGAGATGAGGGGGTGGGGTCCCGCGGTTAGATAATGTGCTCGTTCCGCAGCGCATCGCAGGCCATTTGTCCACACACAGCGGACAGCCAGCCCCCGTCTCACACAGTCTCCAATCTCCTTTCTCGGCGATAGTCATTTGCCCTCGGAATTGACGCATATCTCGCAATAAGCAATAATGGCGACAAAAAATCGGATCATCCTCGGGTACTTCCGACACCGTGTGCCTGACATTAATACTGCGTAGATGCATGAACTTCGGCCCTCCAGGTAGTGCGGGGGCCAGAATCACAGATACAGCAACTGTGGTGAAGGTCCTTGACACGTTCAAGCGCTATGGATACGATGAATTGGACACCGCCAGAGGCTACTGCGATGGCAAGGAGGAGGGATTCGTTACCCAGGCTGGCTGGAAGGAGCGAGGCTTCAAAATGGGAACAAAATGCTATCCAGTCAAGCCCGGCGGCCATTCCGCCGGACCTTTGAGAGAGGCACTAGAAACCAGCCTTCACGAATTGAAAACCGACAAGCTCGATATCTTCTATTTACACGCTCCAGACTACACGACTCCCCTTGCTGACACCGTCCAAGCGCTGGATGTACTCCATAAGGAGGGCAAGTTTGATGTTTTGGGAATTTCCAACTTTGCTGTAATTCCCCACAGACAATTCTAATTGGCAGTCCTGGCAAGTGGCTGAGATGTGCACGATTGCTCGCGAGAGGAACCTCGTTCAACCAAAGGTTTATCAAGGTCGGAACCTCCGAAACCTAGTTAACAGTAGCAATCTATAATGCAATCCATCGCGGCATCGAGCCGGAACTCATCCCCGTTTGTCGTCGATTTGGTATCCAACTTGTATGCTACAATCCCCTGGCAGGTATCTGACATTGTTTCGGGGGTGACCGTAGGGGGATTCTTTTCTGGAAGATACCGTCCTGATAAACCAGTCACAGAAGGGCGTTTCTCGAAAGACACCTGGTTAGATGCCGCCCTTTCCCGCTAATGGCAGGCAAGGGAAAATGTACCAGGCTCGCTACTTCAAAGATAACTATTTCAATGCAATTGAGGTCATCCGCCCAGTTGCAGAGAAGCACAATCTTACCCTTGTCGAAGTGGCTCTGCGCTGGGTGATTCATCACTCGCAGCTGAATTACAAAGACAGAGATGGAGTGATTATCGGATGTAGTTCTGTTGAACAGCTCGAGAGCAACTTGAAGGATTTCGAGAAAGGACCACTTCCAGATGATGTTGTTCAAGCCCTTGATGTATGCCCGTACCAAGACCATCTAACTGGTAGGAAGCCTGGGAGATTGTCAAGCCGCAAGTGCAGAACTATTGGCATGCTCCCCGTCATCTGGACAGTGCCAGATAGACTTATGCACAAGCTACATAGACACTACATAAATTGCCTCAAATTTGATCTGATTCGCTTCCAATTTCCCGAAATGGGATCTGATCAGATGAATTAATTTACATTTCTGACGTAATCGGTTGGCCGTGCTCAAAGCCCAACGCTTCTACAATGGCCGGCATTTGTCAACCAGCGTGTTTTGTAGAGGCTGCAGCTGCTGCGAGGAGATGCCTCCGGGAAACGAGGACGAGGACGAGATGGTGTGGAACAATGACTGGGACGACAACGAGAGCAACGGCGCCCTGGAGCGGCAGCAGATCCTGCGAGAATCCGCCGACTTGGACATCGAAGATGAAATACGCGCCAACCTCAACGCAAAGATAACGTCGAGCCGGCACGCTTATCAGGTCGCCGGAGTTGCTCTGATTGTCGTCTTGGTCTCCTTCACGCTCAACACTGTATATCTCGCCATCTCGTTGCTGACCTTTGCAGGAATTCGCACAGTATGTACAGGCTGGGTTACAATGGCAGAAGCCGTACTGCATGCTGTATCTCGTTCGCCCAAGCGCGCTGACAGACAGGTACATACACCATTCATCGTGGTCCCTGATGGGCCTTCTTCAATTTCTGTTCCTACGCCTGACGTCGCCCTCGAATCTGTCTACCGGCCCACTGCTCCGATCACATCTTCATTCCCTCAAAACAACCGCTGCCCACATCCTTTCCGAATCTCCCTACGCTATGCGTCCCAACCTGACACCCGTCAAGTACATGTTCTACGTCATTGCAACTTTGACTTGTACCCTGACAGTTGCTGCAAGCACTTGGTTCTTGGCGGTCTCTCTAACATCGGCGTCGGATGTAACAGCAATGTACAATTGCTCAGCATTCTTCGCTTATGCCTTTTCGATTCCGTTATTGGGGGAACGTTTTCGAAAGGACAAGGGCTTTGCCGTCGCATTGTCGATCATAGGAGTGTTCCTAATGGCCTGGGCTACGAACGAGGATTCCGGCGACATTGCCGCCCATCGACGGTTTATTGGTGATGCTGTAGTAGCCATGGCAGGCATGTGCTGACTATAGGTCATTGCATTTGGAGCAGTCCTTTATGGGTTATACGAGGTATTGTACAAGGCACGGGCCTGCGCGGTTTCGCCCCTCGGGCCTTATCGTTCCATCATGTTTTCGAATGCATGTACCACAGGAATAGGCCTCTTCACCTTATGCTTTATGTGGATACCGCTCCCGATATTGCATTTCACGGGGCTCGAAGTGTTTGAACTGCCGTCTCCAAAAGCAGCCATGTTCCTGCTGTTCAGTATCTTAAGTAACATTGCGTTTACGGCGAGTTTTCTCACCATGGTTTCGCTTACTTCACCTGTTTTATCAAGCGTAGGTGCCATGTATGTCCCATCAGGAATGTTGTTGATAGTAGGCTAACGATATTCATTATTGCGATTGTGGACTGGTTTTTAGGGAGTGACTTTGCATTTTTGACAGTTGTGGGTGGGGTCGTGATTGTCATTGCATTTTTGTTGTTGAGTTACGCAAGTTGGAAAGAGATCGAAGAGGATAGAAAAGCAGAAGTGGAGCAGGAGGGATAGATGGCTAATCCGAGATACCTGGACACCAATCTGGAGTGGGAAAACTATATACAGATCTTTGGGAAGCGTCGAGTGAGTATCTGAGAGAATAAGTAATTCGGAATTTGACTTCATGCACTATCTTAGATGACTTGTTAGAATCTTTCTGACATGGCTGAGGGCTTTCAGAAGAATATTGCAACGGACTCGTTGACTTTGTTACAAGTATGATAAGTGTCCCAGGGGACGGAAGGCGTTTTAAGTCAAGCTGACCGACTTATGAGACCGATAAATCGGGGGGTGGAGGAGCGTTCGCGGCGGCGAAAGCGAGATGTAGCTGTTAGGATTGAGATATCTCTGTTGCCAGCTTTTTATTGTCTTGGGACATGAATGTGGCAGTGACACTTGAGAAGTGAAGTTTGCGTTGTAATTTATAGGAATCCATCCGTTAAACATTTTCACCCGCACCACATCAATCCTCTTCCACCGGTGTAAGATTGCTTCTAGCTCTTATTAAATTATCCTCTGAAAACCAAATAAGTTCACGCTGGAGCCATCTGTTAACATCCCAACAACGACAACAAGCCATAAGAATACCAAGATCAGAAGCCCATTACAGGATATCTCCCTTTCCTTCACGTCTTCAGATGACTCACTCACATCCTGCCCTTCAACCCGGGAAGGGTACGCCACGTTCAACAACGTGCATACATTGGACCCAAGGGATACCACGGGAATCAAGTAGGCGAAGGTGAAGGCAAAGTAAGTCCCCGCGGGTGGGTCGTGGTAGTCTTTATAAGGATTTGCATATTTGAAGTAATGCCCGAGGACGAGGAATCCCATGAATACCCCAAATACGATGATGTTTGGGGTAGGAATGGTAAGGAGTGGTTTGCTGACACACTTGGAAATACTCTGCAAATGATCCCGTATTCTTTGAAGCCTTGTTGGCGGCCTTCTAGAGCCAAGCTCTTCAAGCACGGTGAACTCAGCGAGAGTCATGAGAGTGCTGGAGGAATGAGACAGTCAGGGCCAACATATGACGATCAGTTCCTTCCGGCGGTCAATTGATTAGCAGATCAAAGGTACAAGTGCGTGAATCTTTT